>ENA-OQBD01001562-OQBD01001562.1-human-gut-metagenome-genome-assembly--contig:-NODE-1562-length-10464-cov-2.937119_pt1 | contig 10464 bp, 13 predicted proteins | sample MGYA00242742_ERZ504543 | MGnify/ENA primary metagenome ERZ504543 (study PRJEB26092, sample SAMD00036239) | human gut metagenome | host: Homo sapiens | study: EMG produced TPA metagenomics assembly of... | reverse complement strand
GGGTCGGAGCAGAACACGTCCGGATGTCCGAAGCTCGGATCCTGCGCCGCGATGCGACGCCACATATCCCAACCGCCGCCGGGCTTGATCTCCGGAGCCCACGCGGCCGGCTCGGTCTGCGAACCCACCGCCATACGTGCACGAGGGCGACCGGGCGATAATCCTCTCCCCCTCCAGCAAGATTGATAAGTCCTTCCTGAAAAGGAGGCCAAAAAAACGGCTGAAGTCATGGGGACTGGAAGGTTTCATCGCCAAAGCATGCAGGCAGTGCGCACGGCACTTACGCCGGAAGCATACAGCAACGGTTGAAAGACCTGCAGGAAGCCATGGACGACGAGAAAGCCAAAGTTAATCCTTTGCAGTCGCGGCGGATACGGTGCTGTGCATCTGGTGGGGCAGCTCGACTTCACCCGGTTTCGCCAGCATCCCAAATGGCTTATCGGCTTCAGCGACATCACCGCCCTGCACAACGTGTTCCAGCAAAACGGCTTCGCTTCGCTGCACGCTCCCATGGCACGGCATCTCACCGTGGAGCCGGAAGATGATTTTTGCTGTCAGGCATTGAAAGATATCCTGTTCGGCAATAAACTGCAGGAAGAAACCTCGTTCAGCTATACCTGCCCGGCACACAAGCTCAACCGCAAAGGCGAGGGAACGGGCATCCTTCGGGGCGGAAACCTGGCGGTGCTTTACGGGCTGCGCGGCACGCCTTATGACATTCCGGCAGAAGGTACGGTACTCTTCATCGAAGACATAGGCGAGCGTCCCCATGCCGTGGAGCGTATGATGTACAATCTGAAACTGGGCGGCGTACTCGAAAGGCTGTCCGGACTGATTATCGGACAGTTTACCGAATACGAAGAGAACATGTCTTTAGGCAAAGAGCTGTACGGCGCATTGGCCGATTTGGTAAAAGAATGCGATTATCCTATATGCTTCGGATTTCCGGTGGGACACGTTACGATGAACGTACCGATGATTAACGGTGCGCAGGTCACGCTGGAAGTTGGAAAAAAAGAAGTGAAACTAACATTTAACACCCACAAAGAATGAAACGGAATTATACAATTATCCCACTGTCACTGCTGTTGCTCATAGCGATGGTAGCGTGCAGCAATAAAAGCAAAGGCAATACCGACAGTGAGGGAAAACAACCCAAAAGCACGGTCAGCGTACCCCAATTCGATGCAGACAGCGCTTACCGGTATGTCAAGGAGCAAGTAGACTTCGGTCCCCGCGTACCCAATACTGCTGCACACAAAGCCTGTGGAGAATATCTTGCAAAGAAGCTGGAACAATTCGGCGCCACGGTATACAACCAGCAAGTGGATTTAACCGCCTATGACGGTACCCTCCTAAAAGCCCGCAACATCATCGGCAGCTACAAGCCCGAAACGAAGAAACGCATCGTGCTGCTCTCGCATTGGGACAGCCGTCCATGGGCAGATGCCGACTCTGACGAGAAAAACCGTCACACACCCATTCTCGGCGCCAACGACGGTGCGAGTGGGGTAGGCGTATTGCTCGAAATAGCCCGCCAACTGCACAAACAGCTACCCGAGCTGGGCATCGACATCGTACTGGTAGATGCCGAAGACTACGGCCCTCACCAATCCTATACAGGCAACCATAAGGAAGAGTATTGGGCGCTCGGTTCGCAGTACTGGGCACAGAATCCCCATGTCCAGGGATATAATGCGCGTTTTGGCATCCTTCTTGATATGGTAGGCGCCAAAGACGCCACTTTCTTCTACGAAGGATACTCCGAAGAGTTTGCCAAAGGCATCAACCGGAAAGTATGGAATGCGGCCAATAACCTGGGCTACGGACGTTATTTCGTAAAAGAAAAAGGGAATATCGTAACCGACGACCACCTTTTTGTGTTCCGGAACGCACGCATCCCTACCATCGATATCATTCAATACAGCGAGGAAACCGGATTCTACGAAAACTGGCATACCCTGAAAGATGATATGGATGGCATCGACCGCAACACTCTGAAGGCGGTAGGCCAGACGGTCATGGAAGTTATCTACAATGAAAAATAAATACTAAAGATAAAATTATTATGAGTATCAACGAAGTACAAGATGAAGTAATCGCCGAGTTCAATGATTTCGACGACTGGATGGACCGCTATCAGCTCCTCATCGATTTAGGAAATGAACAGGAACCGCTTGATGACAAATATAAAACAGAACAGAATCTGATTGAAGGCTGTCAAAGCCGTGTATGGCTGCAGGCGGACGAGGAAAACGGCCGAATCGTTTTCCAAGCCGAAAGCGATGCTTTAATTGTAAAAGGCATTATCTCGCTGCTTATCAAAGTGCTGTCCGGACATACCCCGGACGAGATTCTGAATGCGGACCTCTACTTTATAGACAAGATAGGATTAAAGGAGCATCTTTCTCCCACACGCAGTAACGGATTGCTCTCGATGGTGAAACAGATGCGGATGTATGCGTTGGCATTCAAGGCAAAAAGCGCTAATGATTAAGCAGACTGTTGCTATTTCGAGAGTGTGTCAAAACTAACATTCGCTTGCTATTTGTTTCTTTTTAGGCACGGATTACACGGAAAACACAGATTTTCTTTGTTCTTTTTCCGTGAAATCCGCGAAATCCGTGCCTAAAAGAAATCATCAAATGTATTTTGACACACTCTCATATATATACCATCGGTTTACTTTTCTTCTCCCTCCACATACTCCAGTATATCTCCCGGCTGGCAATCCAATACCTTGCAAATAGCTTCCAATGTGGAGAAACGGACAGCCTTTGCCTTACCGGTCTTCAGAATAGAAAGATTCGCCGGCGTAATGTCAATCTTCTCCGCCAGTTCTCCCAAAGATATTTTTCTTCGGGCCATCATAATGTCAAGGTTTACTATAATCATTTTCTTTTTCCCAATATTCGGTTAAATAGTCAAGTCCTGTTCTTCTTTCATCTTCAATCCTATTGCGAATACCTCGGCCACAATCAATGTAGAAATACCTAATACCAAAGTAGTTGTATTCACCGTATCCGAAAGATGCAACTCGTAACCATGAACGGAAAAAACATTGCCTACACTCCTAAAAGTAAGATATGCCGGAAGAAGCGCCGTACAGAAACTGATAATCAATGCCGCCCCTAACAGGCGCAAGCGGTGGACGTTCTTCCAGTTGAAGATATCGGACTTGTTGATAGAAATCACCAAGCGAACAAACAGCACAATACTCCAGACACATATAACTATATGGAGAAAATTCAACAAAGTAAAAGCAGCCTGCTCCAAAGTTGTGGATTCCGTATCGACACTGACCATCATCGAGTTGAAAGAGACCGGTACATATTCACCGCTCCTTTCATTATAAACGGAATCTTGGAAAAGACCGTTATCGCCCAAACCGGAAAGGTGCTCCGGCAGCAGGCTGATGTACTTCATGTTCATCAGTTTTTTCTGGCTTGCCTCGGAAGCATTGCCGTCAATCCCGGCTTCCACACCGGCTTTCACCCCTACGATAAAATAGTAGCCGGTCTCAAAAACCGAATAGCTCAACACGAGCACTACAATCACACAAAGAATATTCAGTCGTCTTTTCATATTTTAAAAGTTGTATCAGTTGCCGGTAACCGATAAGAATTCATTACTTTACAAGAGACGGCAAACAACACTGCCGCTACCGCCAGACAGCTCCAATAGGCCGGTTCTCCAAGCAAATCGGATGTATATTTCACATCGGGATAATGCAAACTGAGGAATACCGACAGGCTGTTGTTCAGAATATGTATTAAAATTCCAGGAATCAGACTGCCCGTTCTATAATAGAGCCAGGCAAACAAGCCCCCCGATAATATAGCACCTGCCACCTGTGCCGGATTAATATGGAAAATTCCGAAAACAAGGGCGGAAAGGATAATAGCCTTCACCGGACTGTACCTTTGCAGCAATACTTTTGTAATCGCCCCCCGAAACAACATCTCTTCCAAGACAGGCCCTAACACCGAGATACAGATAATGCCCAGCCAACCCGATTGCAACACATCGAATGTAGCTCCCATCCAATCAGGCAGGAAAGACAATCTGGCCATCACAAAGTCTATCAGGAAAATAGTAGAAAGGCCTATGATGATACTCCATCCCAAATAAGCAACCGACACCGGAGACCATATCCGCCCGTCATCTTTCAAATAGCCCTTCTTCCACAAATAGCCACCCATACCGACAAATCCCAGCAACATACTCGGAGCCAAAGCTATAACGCTTGCAGCATCTATCGTACCACTGACTGCATACGAATAAAGCATGGCAAAAGGCATCACCAACAATGCAGCCAAAATCTGCATTACAAAATAAATCAAAACCAGTTTTATTGCTGTTTTCATCGTTCCTTCTTTTTTAAGAGCGTGTAAAGATACACATTTTCCTGCGAACCCGTCAAGCCGCAGCAGCAACTCCCATTAACAACATCATCACCATAGAAAGTGAAAGTACCAACAATGTAATACTCATAAATGCTCTCTTCATAACCGTAGACTTTTTATAATCAGCACTTATTCTTATCTACCTATTCTGTTTCTCAATAAGAATTTATCGTTTTTCGATATGCAAATAAAAGAGCTTTTTCTGAAAAGACAAAGAGAAACAGCATATTTTTATCGAAAAACAATAAAAAAAGATATGTTTTTTCAATAAATATACAAGAAAGAGCTCAATAATGAAAACCTGAAAAGCAGTGTTATGAAAGAATCGCAGTGATTTCAGCCTCGTCCTTATGGAGCTGCGCTATCAGTTCATCTATGGAATCGAACTTCAGTTCCGGACGAGTGCGACAAACGAAGGACAACCGCATGGGTTGATTGTAAATGTCAGCATCAAAATTAAAGATATGCACCTCAATGCTACGGTCTATGCCATTATTCAATGTCGGGCGGTAGCCGATACTCAACATCCCCGCATGCTTTTCCCCGCCAAGGAAAACATAAACGGCATATACCCCGTCAGCCGGAACCAGTTTTTCACAATCGCCAATGCGCAGATTAGCAGTTGGAAAACCTATCTTACGCCCAACGCGGTAACCGTTCACAACCGTACCGTCCAAAAAAAATTTGATAACCCAAACAGTTTGCCGCCTCCGAAACGTTTCCTTGCAGCAAAAGGCGGCGGATAGCTGAAGAACTGACTGTCATTGCATCGGTGTAATAAGCCTGCGCCAATAGCACTTCTATTCCCAACTCCTGTCCATAACGCACATAATCCTCAAATCCTTCACTCCGATTATGTCCGAAACGGTGGTCGTAACCTATCATTAAAACCTGCACCCGGTAATCTTGCTTTAATATGGCCATAAATTGTTTGGCCGACAGGCACGCCAAATCAAGTGTAAAATCGAGCATGATGCAATAATCTATCCCGGTACCGGCAAGCAGAGACACTTTCTCGTCGCAAGTGGTAAGCAGCTCAGGACGAAAATCGGGTTGCATCACTTTGCGGGGATGAACCGGAAAAGTAATTACCGATGAAGCAAGCCCACGTTCAGCCGCAACTTTACACACCTGTTCTATCAGGAACCGATGTCCCCGATGCACTCCGTCAAAAAAGCCGATAGTGGCTACATTAGGCAGGAGTTCATTACCAGATGTTCCGGTACATAATTGCATATTCACCTCATGCGGTTTGGTTCATTTAAATAAATGGCTCCAATCTTCACCGGCTTTCGGAACATAAGTGGAAATACCTAATGACCGGGCAGTCATACAATTGGCTTCCGAATCGTCGATAAAGAAAGTTTCTTTCGGATCCAGACCCGCATCATCCAGCACTTTGCGGAAGATTTCTTCATCGGGCTTCGCCATCTTCATTTCATAAGAAAGAAAAATATGTTCGAAATAATCTTCTACGCGGAATGTCTTATAGGGAAAAGCATGTTCGCAGGACCATTTCCAATGGATTTCGTTGGTATTGCTCAACAGATATACCACATAGTCCTTACGCAGGGCCAGCAATAAATCCAGTTTATAGGTCGGTATGCTCACCAAAAAACTGTTCCATGCAGCATCAATCCGGGCATCGTCAACGTCTTTTCCTATCTTTTCCCGTATCACATTCCGAAAATCGGCACTGGAAATAAGGCCTTTCTCATATTGCTGGAAAAAATCCTGCTGGTGATATAGGTTGAGTGTGTGTTCTACATCCGGCAACCCCAATTCTCTAAAGTTCTCCAAACAACGTTGGCGGTCTAAATCAATCAGCACACCGCCAAAGTCTACTATAAGGTTTTTAATTCCTTTTCTTTTCATTATCTCATTTTTGCATTAGACGTCGGACAAGGCGAATACCTTCGCCCACCCATAATACCAAAGAAGTAGAAGCAATGATTATCATCCATGTCGTAAAATCAAGCGGCTCCGTACGGAATACAGCCCCACCGAACTGTACGATGACAAACTGACCGCCCAGAATGGCAAGTACCACCAACTCCATGCCGTAGGATTTGGATATTCCCTTTAAAAAGCGGAGTCCGATGTTCCAAACACTCTCGCATTGAACAGATTCCAGAATTGCAGCATAACGAAGAAAGTGAAGAAGATTGTAAGGCGTTGTACCGTCATACCGCCTTCTTCATTGTTAAACCGGAACAACATGCCCATAAGCAATGCCAGGAAAACCACTCCCATGCCAAGTATATAATTCCGCATGGATTTGGTTATAATGAAATCCGTACTTTTGCGGGTTCTCTTTCATAACACTCTCACTGGGCGGGATAGACGCCAAGGCCAAAGCGGCAAAGGTATCCATAATCAGATTCACCCACAGCATCTGCGTTACGGTCAACGGCAATTCAGTACCCACCAGCGAACCCAACAGCACAATGAACAGTGCCACGAAGTTAATCGTCAACTGGAATACGATGAAACGCTGGATATTCTTATACAATGAACGCCCCCACATCACGGCCGTACCGATACTGTTGAAAGAGTCGTCCAGCAGCGTGATGTCACTTGCTTCTTTCGCCACAGATGTTCCCGTTCCCATAGACAACCCCACCTGTGCATGGTTCAAGGCCGGAGCATCATTGGTTCCGTCACCCGTCACGGCTACCACCGCGCCTTTCTGTTGCAGTAGCTGAACAAGACGTTGCTTATCGGTAGGACGGGCACGCGACATAATCTTCAAGTCCAGCACCCGGTCGAGCGCCTCTTCGTCCGTCAGTTCGGCAAAGGCAGCACCCGTGATACGGTTACGTTCCGTATCTTCCGGTTGCCATAAACCTATCTGCCGCGCAATTTCGGTTGCCGTACCCGGCGTATCTCCCGTTACTATCTTTACGCCGATACCTGCCGACTGACATTTTGCAACTGCCGCAGGCACATCCGGACGTATAGGGTCACTGATGGCCACAACGCCGAGGAAAGACAAATCGTTTTCTGCAACCAATGCCACACAGTCGGCCGGTTCCGTATCGTCTACTATCTTATAGGCAAAACCAAGCGTACGCATCGCCATGTTCTGATAGTTCAGCAACTGAGCCTCTACCGTAGAACGATATTCTACCGCATCCACCCGCTTGCCGTCCAGAAGCACGTCCTTACATTTGCCCAATACAATTTCGGGAGCACCCTTTACATAAAGTATTTTCTTCCCAATCAGAGGAGAGTGTACCAATGTTGCCATAAACTTCCGTTCGGTAGAGAAAGTCAACTGGTCAAGCACCTTCACGCCCTCTCTCAACTCCAGATAATTACGCTGCTGGCTATTGAGCCACAACAATAAAGCTACCTCCGTAGGATTACCCACGCCTTTGGGCTTCTCTTCCGGAGTCGTTTCTTCCAGAAAAGCTGTAGAATTGGCACTGACACCTTCCATTACCAATTTACTCAAATCATCTTCTCCTATTTCCTTTCCGCCCTTCAATCCGTAGAAATTCGGTTCATACACCTGCATCAGGTTTTGTGTCAGCGTACCCGTCTTGTCCGTACAGATAACGGTAATCGCACCCATTGTTTCGCAGGCGTGCATCTTCCGCACCAGATTATTGGTGGAAAGCATGCGGCGCATATTCAGTGCCAGACTGAGTGTCACGCTCATGGGCAGGCCTTCGGGAACGGCAACGACAATCAAGGTTACTGCCATCATAAAGTACTGCAAAGTAGCTTTCAAAGCAGGCAGCCATTGTTCAAAAGTATGGAATGAGGCAAAATCATAAACCAGGACAACATCCTTTATAAAGAAGATAGCGAATGCAAGACCGGCTACCGAAAAGCCGATTTTCCCTATGAGGTTGGCAAGTTTTTGTAAGCTGGATATTCAACGGAGTAGGCTCGGTACTTTGTTCGGTACTCTGGCGGGCAACTTTTCCGATCTCCGTGGCGTCACCCACAAACTCTACACGCATAACTCCGTGTCCGTCGACCACTGTTGTACCGCGCATCACACGATTGGAAGCATAAGTGGCTTCTTCATCAAAATCCGCCTCTACAGTAGTTTTGGTTACAACAGGCTCACCCGTAAGATTAGATTCATTTATCTGTAAAGAAACGGCTTCCAGCAATTCACCGTCTGCGGGAATTTCCTCACCGGTTTCCAATATAACAATATCTCCTACCACCACATCCTTACGGGGAACCTCCTGTACATGTCCGTTACGAATCACCTTTACCAAAGTTTCCTCGTTCACTGCATTCAGTAAATCAAACTTTTTATTGGCGTCGTATTCAAAAAAGAAGCCAATGCCCGTAGCCAGTAAAATAGCAGCTATGATACCGATTGTTTCGGCATATTCGTTCTCCACTATGGAAATAATCAAAGAGAAGAAAGCGGCCACCAGCAATACTCTTACTACGGGGTCTTCAAACTTTTCCAGATAAAGTTTCCACAAAGACGGGCGCTTCGGAGGCGTCAACAGGTTTACACCATGCTCGGTACGGCTCTTCCGTACTTCATCGTCAGTAAGTCCGACGTGATACAAATCATCCTTTGTTGCAGTCATGCAATTCGTTAGGTTTAAATTGAATTGCAAAAATACAACAATAATTTGTATAGAGAATGTTATTAAATCTTTTTATAGGTTTTACAAATCCGGCCTTTTTCCTTTCTATGAACATCTGCCAGCCACTTCCATAGAAACTTACTTCAAGAACCTACTAACAAAAAGCATCTTTTTTCTGCCCGAACGGAAAACAAAAATGGGAAATCCAGTTGTTCTTAAAGAAGAAATTTTAAATACAAGACAATTATGGAAAAGTACATCTGCACTATTTGCGAATATGTTTATGACCCGGAATTAGGAGATCCGGAAACGGAATAGAACCGGGAACATCCTTTGAGGACCTCCCTGCCGATTGGGTTTGCCCCCTGTGCGGAGTAGGCAAAGATGAATTTGAGAAAGCGTCCTAAGACGCTTTCTTTTCTTTTATATCGCTGCTGGCTTCTACTACATTGACAACGTAATCGCCCAACTTTTCACATTCGGCAATGATATCCATATAGTAGACTCCCATCTGGTAATCATACTCCTTGTTATTGACATCAAGGATATTCTGATTCTTCAACTGGTTGCGGTAATTGTTGATTTCATTCTCGATATTAAACGACTTGTTCACATCAATGCCTTGATGATCCGAACGTTCCACCACCACAATCATCTGCCCGAGAGCATCATCGGTCAGCTTCATCATGAAATGGATATGCTCATATTGCTTTTCTGTGAACTCCTGATTGGTCTGACGCTTGCGATTGATGGTACGTGCCAGATTATAACAACTGTCACCGATACTTTCTATCTCCGTCACTTCACGCAGCATGGCCCGGATTTGCAGCTTACTTTCAGAACTTAACCGTCCTTCCGACACCTGGTTCAGATAATTGGCAATCTCCAGTTCCATGCTGTCGCTGATATTTTCATACTTTTCTATCCGACTGAACAGCTTATTGAAATCGTCATCCTTCTCGGTATGCAACAGGTCGCGTACCATACCGAACATACGATGCGTACGTTCGGCAAACAGATGAATCTCCTTGCTTGCCTGCAGAATGGAAAGCTCCGCCGTAGAAAGCATACCGCCCGTAATAAAGCGCAGACGGTATTCCTCGTCCTGTTCCTTCTGCGGAATAATGGCGCAGACCGTACGCTCTATAAACTTCACGAACCATATCAATATCAATACATTGCAGATATTAAAACAAGTATGGAAAGCCGACAGCTTAAAGGAAACAGCAACGGCCGGGTCTTTGGTTCCCATTATATTTTCCACAAACCATGATACTCCCTGCGTAAAAGGGACAAACAGGCATAACACCCATATAACGCCGAACACATTGAATACCAGATGCGCCAATGCAGCCCTCCTGGCCTGCGTATTACCGGTAAGCGCCGCAAGATTGGCAGTTATGGTTGTTCCTATATTCTCACCCAGAACAAGTGCCGCTCCCAGTTCGAAGCTAATCCAGCCATTCGCACACATGATAAGCGTAATCGCCATC
>ENA-OQBD01001561-OQBD01001561.1-human-gut-metagenome-genome-assembly--contig:-NODE-1561-length-10478-cov-2.385470_pt1 | contig 10478 bp, 13 predicted proteins | sample MGYA00242742_ERZ504543 | MGnify/ENA primary metagenome ERZ504543 (study PRJEB26092, sample SAMD00036239) | human gut metagenome | host: Homo sapiens | study: EMG produced TPA metagenomics assembly of... | reverse complement strand
CCCGAAAGTCTGTTTTAATTCATAATCTAAAGAATGATACCGTTTGTCGCCCCAGATCATCATTTGATATGGGATTTGACAGCTTCGCTTACAACTTCTGCGACACGCGGGTCAAAAGCCTCCGGCATGATAAATTCGTCACATAACTGATCCTCGGAAACAAGACCTGCGATCGCTTCTGCGGCGGCAAGTTTCATTTCTTCCGTGATCTGTGTGGCACGTCCCTCTAAGGCGCCTTTGAAGATACCAGGGAATGCGACAACGTTGTTGACCTGATTCGGGAAGTCACTTCTTCCGGTTCCGACCACGCGTGCACCGGCTGCTTTTGCAACGTCCGGCATGATCTCCGGTACCGGGTTTGCCATTGCAAACAGGATGGAATCGTGATTCATGGAAGATACCATCTCCGGTGTTACAATGTTTGGTGCGGAAACACCAACAAAAAGTATCAGCACCTTTTAATGCATCGGCAAGTGTTCCATGCTCATTTGCAAGGTTTGTTACTTCGGTCATTTTCTGCTGCATCCAGTTTAAGTTTGGATAATCTTTTCCGATGATGCCCTCACGGTCACACATGATCACATTTTTAAAACCGTATGTTAAAAGTAATTTTGTGATGGCAACGCCAGCAGATCCAGCACCGTTTACAACGACGCGGCAGCCCTCTTTTTTCTTGCCGGTCACCTTTAATGCATTGATGATACCTGCAAGTACTACGATGGCAGTACCGTGCTGGTCGTCATGAAATACCGGAATGTCGAGCATTTCTTTTAAACGTTCCTCAATCTCAAAGCAGCGTGGTGCGGAGATATCCTCCAAGTTGATACCGCCGAATGCCGGTGCAATGTTCTTAACGGTAGCGATGATCTCTTCGGTATCCTGTGTGTCAAGACAGATCGGAACAGCGTTGACATTGCCGAATTCCTTGAATAATACGCATTTGCCCTCCATAACCGGCATAGCTGCGTATGCACCGATATTGCCGAGGCCTAACACGGCACTTCCGTCGGAAACAACGGCAACGGTGTTGGCTTTCATGGTATATGTATAAGCTGCCTCAGGATCTTTGGCAATGACCTTGCAAGGCTCTGCAACGCCCGGTGTGTACGCAATCGCGAGATCTTCGCGGCTCTTTACTTTAGATTTGGCAACGGTCTCTAATTTACCGTTCCACTGTTTATGCATCTCTAATGCTTTATTTTCCATAGTAATCCTCATTTCTGAGCAACTTGTTGCGAAGAGGCGACGAGAATCTCAAATTCTCGGAGGCATGTTTTTTATGCCTTGTCATAGAAGCTATTTGTTTTTGCTCAGAAACAAATAGCCGTGCGAAAATAAGCTATCGAGCTTATTTTTCACTACTATGAATCTTCTCCTGTTATCCTTGTTTCATTTATGATAACATTAACAATTTCACAAATCAAGAAAAGTTGATGGAGAATTCGTGGGAATGTTTGTTGAAAACGTTTGTAATAAGGAATATACTGGATGTAGTGTGTTTTGAGAATTGTTTCATTGGTAAAACTGTGGGTTTGGTAACTGGCAGTATCAGGAGAAAAAATGAGTAAAATTGATGAGTTACGATTGGGATTTGAAACGGCATATATCAATGGTTCGGCTGCATCTAACAGCCTTTATCGACCGCAGTTTGTGTCTAATAACCATAAAGAGGGAAAGAAGGTGCTCTCATCCGTTGAGGATGAACTTTTGAAATGTGACAGGTTTCAGATCAGTGTGGCATTTATCACGATGAGTGGCATCACACCGCTTCTTCAGACACTAAAAGAATTGGAAAACAAAAATATTCCCGGGGAAATTTTAACCACAAATTATCTGAATTTCAGTGAACCTGGGGCATTAAAAAAGCTGAATGATTTATCGAATATTACCATTAAAGATGTATGATGTGGAAGCAGCGGACGAAGGGTTTCATACCAAAGGATATATTTTTAGAAAAGACGAAATTTACCGGATCATTATCGGCAGTTCGAATATTACAAGTGCGGCGCTTACCAGTAATCGTGAATGGAATACAAAGCTGATCTCAACCGAACAGGGGGAGATGGCGAAAGAAATCGTTGCTGAGTTTAAAGAACTGTGGAATTCGCCGTATGCTTTATCATTTGATACTTTTTATGAAAATTATAAAGAACGCTATCAGATCATAAAACATCAGAGGGAAACTGATCAAAATTAGATGAGATAACGATCAATTGAAAAATATACGTTACAGCCGAACAGTATGCAGGTTGGGTTTATCACAAATCTGAAAAAAATTCTTGCAGCAGGGGAAAAACGGGCGCTTCTTATTTCTGCTACCGGAACAGGAAAAACATATGCCTCTGCATTTGCAATGCGTGAGCTTGGCTTTCGGAGAGTTCTCTTTTTAGTCCACAGAGGCCAGCTTGCCAGACAGACAAGAAAATCTTACGAGAAAGTATTTGCAAATACCGTATCTATGGGACTGGTTGGTGCCGGTTATCATGAATATGAAGCAGATTATGTGTTTGCGACAGTTCAGACATTGAATCGAGATGAACATCTGCTTCAATATGCGAAAGACGCATTTGACTGTATTGTTTTGGATGAGGCACATCATGTCCCAGCAGATACCTACCGGAAAATCATGGATCATTTTACACCAAAGTTATGGCTTGGAATGACCGCTACGCCGGACAAACGTGATGATAACGTGGAAGGCAGAAATGTTTATGAGATTTTCAATTATCAGATCGCATACGAGATACGACTGCAGCAGGCGATGGAAGAGAATCTTCTCTGCCCGTTCCATTATTTTGGGATTACGGATTTGTCTATGATTGGAGATGAGGAAGCAGCCAGAGATTTTAACATGCTTACAAGTGATGAGCGTGTGAGACATATTGTGAATCAGGCAGATTATTATGGGTACAGCGGCGATAAAGTGAAGGGACTGATTTTCTGCAGCAATATAAAGGAAACAGAGGAACTGTCCGCAAAGTTCAATCAGATCATTAATCCGGCGACCGGTAAAAATTTCAGAACCGTTGCTTTAAATGGCAGCGCATCGGAACAGGAAAGACAGGATGCGTTTGAGCGGCTGGCAATGAATGAGGACGAGAGTTCAGAAGATAGACAGCCATTAGACTATATTTTTTCGGTTGAAATTTTAAATGAGGGTGTGGATATCGTTGAGGTAAATCAGGTGATCATGCTAAGACCAACGCAGTCCCCGATTGTATTTATCCAGCAGCTTGGACGCGGACTTAGAAAAGCCAGTGGAAAAGAGTATGTGGTTATATTGGATTTCATTGGAAATTATAACAATAATTTTATGATTCCGATTGCGTTATCCGGAGACCGCACTTATAACAAGGATAATATCCGGAGATATGTTATGGAAGGCGGAAGGGTAATTCCCGGAGCATCCACCGTTCATTTTGATGAAATAAGCAGGAAAAGAATATTTGCGTCTGTTGACAATGCAAATTTTTAGTGATATTAAGCTTATCAAAGAAAATTATAACAACCTGAAAAATAAACTTGGAAGAATTCCGGCACTCCGTGATTTTGATGATTATGGAGAGATGGATGTCATTCGCATTTTTGATAATAACAGTCTTGGTTCTTATTACAAATTTTCTTGTGAAATATGAAAAGGAATATACCATTCGTTTATCGGAAGATGAAGAAAAAGTCATTGAGTTTGTTTCAAAGAAGTTAGCAAGTGGTAAAAGAATTCAGGAGTTACAGCTGCTAAAAAGAATCTTAGTATATACGCGGGGCATTTCAAAGATTGGTTTGTTTGCAGGGTTAGAGAATGATCTGAAATCATATGGAAAAGTGATGAGTAAAGATCAGCAGGAGAACATTATTCATGTTATGACAAATGAGTTTCCGGCAGGATCGGGAAAGAAAACGTATGCGCAGTGTGTTTTTATCGAGAAAGATGATTCGGATTATAAACCAGCCAAATCTTTTGCCGAGATGCTTGCCAACAATGATTTTTACAATATTTTAAAAGAGCTTGTGGATTTTGGAATCAGCCGTTACAAGAGAGATTACAGTAAGACTTATGGGCAGACAGATCTGGTGTTATATCAGAAATATACATATGAAGATGTGTGCCGTCTTCTTAACTGGGAGCAAAATGAGGTGCCATTAAATATTGGTGGTTATAAGTTTGATAAAAAAACAAAGACTTTTCCGGTGTTTATCAATTACGATAAAGCGGAGAATATCAGCGATACCACAAGGTACGAAGACCATTTTGTTCCGGGCTTTCGGGACCGTTTGATCGCGATTTCCAAATCGGGAAGAAGTATGCAGTCGGAAGATGTACAGAATTTTCTCAAGGCAAAAGAAAGAGGAATCCAGGTGGAATTGTTTGTCCGAAAAAATAAGGATGATAAGATTTCCAAAGAGTTTTATTATCTTGGTCACATGACAGCCAGTGGAAATGCAAAAGAGTTTACGATGGCAAATACAGAGAAAACAGCCGTTGAGATAGAGTGGATCCTCGATGTGCCGGTTCGGGAAGATATTTATGAATACATTGTCAATGCGTAAATTGCCATAATAGAATACTTGTGGAGGTTGTATGAAGGTAATCAGAGTGGTTGCGGCAGTTATAAAAGCAGCAAATGAACAAGGTGAGCCAATGATCTTTGCTACGCAAAGAGGCTATGGCGATTTAAAAGGCGGCTGGGAATTTCCGGGTGGTAAAATTGAAGAAGGGGAAACTCCAAAAGAAGCCTTAAAAAGAGAGATTATGGAAGAACTCGATACAGAAATTAAAGTGGGAAAACTCATAGATACGATCGAATATGATTATCCTACGTTTCATCTGTCCATGGATTGCTTCTGGTGTGAAATTGTAAAAGGTGAGCTTGTACTGAAGGAACATGAGGCGGCAAGGTGGCTGACGCGTGAACAATTAGGCGAGGTGGAGTGGCTGCCGGCGGATGTAACGCTGATTGAGAAGGTTGGAGATGAGATGATACAACATTCTTAAAGGGGGTGGTATGATCTAAGTCATGGGGAAAAATGATAAAAAGGGTAAGGAGACTGTCGTATGAATCTGCCGTATAGTGACAATTTAAATATTGGCTATCTGAGCCGGCTGTTTGACCGTAACAGAGTATTTAACTGTTATAAATATTTTTGGATGCTTGCAATTTTAAATAAAATTTCTGTGGAAAAAACATCATTTACTTATAATGAATTGTTAGATGAAATGATCGTCCACGCATGGTATATGGTGACAGAATTTAATCTTAAGCTTGGTCCCTGCAATACGACAGACAACCTGGAAGAAGTAGTAAGATATATTTCCACGGAATATAAGCTGGCCTCTACCGTGGAGGAAGGAAAACTCCATGAATTTTTAAGAACAACAGAAAATGTGAGGATCGATAAATATAAAGAAAAACTCATCGTAAATGTTCCGTATTGCCTGCAGAGTCCGTTTTACCCGGCAATTAAATCTCCGGGCAAAAGCAAAATTGCGGAAATTAACAGGCAGAAGCACCTGCTTTATTATTTTATGGATTTTCAAAAGCTGGATACAAGGGTGGAAGTAAATGATGAATGGGCAGAGTATCTGATCCGAAATAAAGAGATTCTAAAAGACTGGGTCAATTATAATCTGATCGGATATTTGCAGGATCGGAATCCTAGCGTGCCGGGTATTGCAGATAAATTGGCAAAACCGAAGAAACGAAATTTAACGAAAGTGACGGACTACTGGAACTTACTCATAGAGTTAGATCCATCGATCAGAGATATTTACGGAAAGATAAATTTGTCAAAAGAAAAAATATCTATTGATCATTTTGTCCCATGGCAGTTTGTAGCACATGATGAACTTTGGAATCTCAGTCCGACGACGAAAACGATTAACAGCAGTAAGGGGAACAAACTTCCTAGGTGGGAAGAGTATTATGAACCATTGGCGCTGTTAGAATACAAAGCTTATCGTATCTGTGACGATAACCCGGTTGCAAAAGCAAAGTTTGAGGAATGTGCAAAATATCATATCAATAATATGGATGTCCGAAACAGTCTTTATGCAGAAGGGTTAGACGATGGGCAGTTTCCGGAGAGGCTGGGCAATATATTAAAACCAGTGTATGAGTCGGCGAAGCTGTGTGGATTTCAGGAGTGGTAAAGGGCGGGAAAATCAGATATCTGAGCCGATCAATAGAAATGGAGGATAACACAATGAACGAAACATTAAAAGTATTGGAAACAAGAAGAAGCTGCAGAAACTTTGACAAGGAAAGAATGGTATCAGAAGAAGATATCCAGGCTGTCGTAAAGGCTGGTACCTATGCGGCAACCGGTATGGGAAGACAGAGCCCGATCATTATTGCCGTGACGAACAAAGAATTAAGAGACCGGTTATCTGCAGAAAATGCAAAGATTATGGGGACTGCGACAGATCCATTTTATGGAGCGCCTGTAATTCTGATTGTTCTTGCAGACAAAGACATACCAACCTATCAGTATGACGGTTCCCTTGTCATGGGAAATCTTATGAATGCGGCGGAAAGCCTGGGACTTGGCAGCATTTGGATTCACAGGGCAAAAGAAGAGTTCGAGTCGGACTTTGGAAAAAAGATTCTTGCAGATCTTGGCATTGAAGGCAATTATGAAGGAATTGGACATTGCGCAATCGGATATGCAGCCGCATCTGCCAATGCGCCGGCACCGAGAAAAGAAAACTATGTTTATTATGTAAAATAGCCGCCGGTAATACCAATAGAGCTGGAGAACATCATGACTTTAACCGCAAAAGATTATTACTATCATCAATTAAATAAAGAACAGAAAAAAGTTTATTACGCCGTGAAGGAGGGACTTCTCAAAATGGAGGAGTCGTTTCAGGTGCTTAAACTAAGCAGCCGTGAGCTGGCGGATATATATTTTATGGTTCGTATGGATTGCCCGGAAATATTCTATTCTGTCAAATTTACATACAGATATTATCCTGATTCTACAATGGTTGAACTCATACCGGAGTATCTTTTTACAAGGGATAAGATAAAAGAACATCGCCTGGCAATGAAGTCCCGCGTCAAAAAGCTTGCGCTTTTGGCTGAGAAACTGAGTGAAAAAAGAGAAAGAACTTTTCATACATGATTTTATCGTCAAAAATGTGAAGTACGACAAGCTTAAAAAGGAATACTCCCACGAAATCATAGGTGCTCTTGGCAATGGCGTTGCAGTATGTGAAGGCATGGCAAAAGCTGTGAAAATACTTTGCGATGAACTTGGTATCTGGTGTATTGTTGCTCTTTCAGATGCAAACCCCGATAAGGGAATTAAATATCGTCATGCATGGAATGTGATTCGTATCGACGGAAAATATTATCATCTTGATGTGACATTTGATAACACATTATCACGGGATGATGCTGTCCGTTATGATTATGTAAATCTGGCGGATAAACAGATTTTTAGGGACCATGAGCCGGTGATATGGAAAGTGCCGGAGTGCACAGACAGTGATCATTTTTATTATCGCGAGAAAAAATTATCGTGGACAACTGTTGATGAGGTGCGTAACCGTACAAAGCAGGCCGTTAAGAAGAACCGGATTTTACTTTTCCATTGGCGTGGAGGCTATCTGACAAAAGAAGTCCTAAAAGAATTACTTGTGGTATTTGATGAGGAGGCCAGTGTAAAAGGAAAACAGGCGTATGTATCGGTCAACTGGCCACAGGCAGTGATCCGTGTGAGGTTTGAAGATGGGGCTGGTGAGGAACAGGTTGAGATGGAAGATGCGAATGAGGGGGAAAGGTAGTTTGGAGGTGCGATATGCCTAAATCGTCAAATCAGAAATTGAAACTTATATATCTTATGAAAATCCTTTTGGAGAGAACAGATGAAACGCACAGTATTACTATGTCAGAGATTATTGATGCACTTGCAGCATACGATATAAGTGCTGAACGTAAGAGCTTATACAATGACATTGAAAATCTCGGAGTATATGGTTTGGATGTTATCGGAACGCAGGAGGATAGGACTTATTCATATCATATAGGAAACAGGCAATTTGAATTGGCAGAATTAAAATTACTGGTTGACTCTGTACAGTCTGCAAAATTTATCACGGCTAAGAAATCAAATGAACTTATAAAAAAGATAGAGGGACTTGCAAGCAAATACGAAGCATCTCAGTTACATAGGCAGGTGTTTGTGGCTGGTCGTGTAAAGACAATGAATGAAAGCATTTATTACAATGTTGACCGGATACATACAGCAATAGCAGAGAATTCAAGGATAACATTCCAGTACTTCCAGTGGAACGTTGATAAAAAAAGTGGAGCTTTGGCACGGTGGATCACTTTATGAGGTCAGTCCCTGGTCTTTATCATGGGATGATGAGAATTATTATCTCATAGCATATGATAGTTCTGAGGGGATAATTAAACATTTTCGTGTAGATAAAATGATTTATATTAAATCAAATGGGAAAGGAAGAGAAGGACGACAGGTTTTTAAATCATTTGATATGGCTGCATATGCCAGAAAAATGTTTGGAATGTATGGAGGAAAAGAGGAATGGGTGCGTATTGAGTGTGATAACTCTTTTGCAGGTGTAATGATAGATCGTTTTGGTAAAGATGTATCTATGATCAGGCTGGATGATAAACGCTTTGTTGTCAATGTGGAAGTCGCAGTCAGCAGACAGTTTTTAGCATGGATTATTAGTCTTGGTGAAGGCGTAACACTTGTTGGACCGGATAATGTTGTCGAAATGATGAACATTGAAATTGATAGATTGATAAAACAATATAAAAAATGAGAACAAAAATTCGATATGCAAGGTGTGTTTATGGGACACCCAGGTCTTTATAATAGGAATCAGATAAGAGATAAACTCTTACTGGTTCTTATTTTTTTTGAAATAAACGAAGTGTGTAAAAATGATGGAACATTAGAATAGGAGGTGCCTATGGGAACAGATTGAAGAACAGGAAGAAAATATTAAGGATGAATTTGTTTCGCCAATAAAGGAACTCACATACGATGAGGTAACAGAGCCGATTGAAAAGAATGTTGCATCGTATGAATTGTCAGAAATGGACTGGGCAGAATATCTTACACATTTTACATATCTTGTAGAAGGTCTGAAGGACTATAGAGACGAGCTGTCAAAAAAACATTCAGATATAGATCAGAAGATTTGCGATATTCTTCATTATATTGAATTATGTGAAACCGATGATAATGAGGCTGCGGATCTGGTTGAACTGTTAAGGGTATGCAGGGAAAATAGAAGAGACATCAAAGATGAACTGCAAAGAATTGAATACTTTCAAAACAACCTCGGAACTAATGCGAATGCTGCTAAGGCAAAACAGGCATTAAAATGTATCAAAGGTTTGGAAACAAGAAAATACAAACCTAGAAAGTATGAAGAGTTGTTTGAAAACTGTGTACTTAAAGACAGACGATTGCAAAGAGAAGATATATATGAAACGGTTTATAATAGCCAAAATACAAAGCAAAGATATAGCATTGAACCGACATTTAACGATAAAGGTGGTGAAGAAACAATGGTACAAGAAAGAAACTATACTCCATTTGATGGAAAAGAGAATGACTGGGTTTTATTTGCAAAACAACAGGCGGAGTTTTATAGAAATGCAGGACAGTACATAACAAATCTTCAGATAGATATTAAAGAGATAGAGGCAGAGATTGAGGATATAATGGGTGTTTCAGAGCATAGTGAAGTGACCAAAATGCAACCTGTAGAGAATGAGCAGGAAGAGAAAATGCATGTGGTAGAATACAGTTGAAGGAGGCGATGATTATGGCAAGAACAGCAAATGTGTTTGCTCGAGTTGAGCCTGAACTTAAAGAACAGGCTGAAAGTGTATTAGATCAGTTAGGAATTCCAATGTCAAATGCAGTAGGAATGTTTCTACGGCAGATTGTTTTGCAAAAGGGAATTCCATTTGAAATGAAATTACCAAGAACGGCACCGTTGACCTATGGTTCTCTTACGAAAGAACAATTTGATAAAGAAATTGAAAAAGGTATGTCTGATGTAAAAGCTGGCAGAGTTTACTCATCAGATGCCATTGAAGCTGAAATGAAAAGAGATTTTGGCATATGATTTTTTGATGTGGCATATTTCCGCTGAAGTCAAGACAGGATTTGAGGGATCATTTATGAATATATTGCGTATGAATTGTTGGTACCTGAAACAGCTGCCGGACAATGGTTGCATTGTTCGGAACGATAGGAAATAGCAATACAAGTTGTAGGCAGGTGGCTACCCAGTAGCAGATGGACCGATTTTGAAAAACTCTGTATCAATTTTCTTTACAGATAAACTTTGTTCATAGATTTATGGTATAATCAGTTTAAGCTGCTTGAATAAAGGAGATGGTTATACCATGAATCTGTTTTGCGAAGAGGTCCATAAACTGGAGGCGGAATTTAAACAATGCCGGAAGCTGCTGAACGCTATCGGGGAT
>ENA-OQBD01001560-OQBD01001560.1-human-gut-metagenome-genome-assembly--contig:-NODE-1560-length-10478-cov-3.098348_pt1 | contig 10478 bp, 16 predicted proteins | sample MGYA00242742_ERZ504543 | MGnify/ENA primary metagenome ERZ504543 (study PRJEB26092, sample SAMD00036239) | human gut metagenome | host: Homo sapiens | study: EMG produced TPA metagenomics assembly of... | reverse complement strand
GCGCTCCACCATTTCAACTTTTAGCCGGGTCATTGCCGCTCTCGTTCAACTTCTGTTTATAGCTATCCCAGATAGTCGGCTTGCACGAATCGCCATCAACCACTTTCATCAGCGCGACAGGCTTTTCCACATACTGATCCAACGGCAGAAATTGCAGGATGGCCTCCAGCAGTTCTAAGGTTCCGTGCCCGTCTGCACGAATCACAATGGCATCTTTGCCGATGCTTTCAGCCGGGGAAATTTCCGTCTGCGAGAATGATTTCGTCGCCATGTCCCATCTCGCAGAGGACTTTCAGAAGTTCCGGGCTAAGGATAGGCGGAATGTTCTTCAGCATATGGGGTCTCCTTATTTGTCCGTCGGCTCGCCTTTTTCGCGTCGCTCAAAATTTGCGATAGCCGGGATGTTTGCCGGTAAATTTTGTAGTAGGAGCGGAGATTGATGAGCTTATCAATGTTCTTGCGGTCAATATCATAGCTGCCGCCGAGAATGATTGCGTTGATCGTGATTTTTGCCCACAGTTCCAGACTCTCCATGCGGTAATAGGCGGTGATGACATCGCTGCCCACCGTCAGCGCGCCGTGGTTTTCCAGCAGCATAACATCGTGGTCGTTGAGATACGGCTCGATTGCGTCCGGCACCTCCGTCGTGCTGGGGGTTCCATACGGAGTCAGTGGCACAGCGCCGATGGCTGCCACATCCTCAATCATGTTGTACATATCCATCGGGCGATGTGCCACGGCAAAGCCGGTGGCTGCCGGCGGATGGGCATGGACAACAGCATTTACATCGGCGCGCTTTTCGTAGCAGCGCAGGTGCATCTTGATTTCGCTGGACGGGCGCAGGCCCTCTGCACCTTCCAGCACATTGCCCTTTGCATCAATACGCAGTAGCTTGTCCGGCGTGATGAAGCTCTTGCTCATGCCCGTAGGCGTTGCAAGGAAAGTTCCGTCCTCCAACCTAACCGAAACATTACCGTCGTTGGCAGCGACCCAGCCAAGCTGCCACATTTTATGGCAGACATCGCAGATTTGGTCTTTGATTTCTTCAATTTGCACAGTTTGTACCTCCTAAAGTGAATTTTGTCCTTTACTTGTATTATACTGTTGCAATTCGCCCTCGTCTTTGCGTATAATGATATTGTATTGGACGATATTGATATTTTAGGAGATGTCTGCCATGAAGTTTCTGGCTTCCCATGAAAGCAGTACACGCGGCACTTTTGACTTTCCCATTGAACTTTATTATGTAGATAAAATGCACCCGCGTTATGAAATGCCGTTTCATTGGCATATGGAATTTGAACTTATGCTGGTTCTGAGCGGGGAGTTTTCCCTGCTGATTGATGGGCGCACTTACCCTTTACACAAAGGAGATGCCGCCATCATTTCAGCCGGCGCCGTTCACGGCGGAACCCCCAGCGACTGCGTTTACGAGTGTGTTGTCTTTGATATGAACCGCTTCCTCGGCAGCGGCTCCGTATGTCAGGCAAAATACAATGCGCTTTTTGAACGCGGCGCACAAATTGAGCCGTATCAACCGGCCGGCTCCGTAACCTGTCAACTGATTGACAGACTCTTTGAGGCAATGGAAAAAGAGCCGGAGGGATATGAATTTGTGACGATTGGTCTGATGTGGCAGTTGTTCGGTCAAATCCTTTTGCAGCATTCGTACACAGTATCCTATCCCGGAAATAAACGAAATGATCGCAGCACAGCCCAAATGAAAGCGGCCTTAGAGCGCATCCGAAAGAATTACGCCAGCCGCATCACCTTGGAAGATCTCGCCTCCACAGCAGAAATGACCCCTGAACACTTTTGCAGGGTCTTTCACAGCATAACTGGGCGCTCCCCTATTGACTACCTGAATTACTACCGGGTAGAATGTGCCGCCGAACTGTTATGCTCCACCGAGGACCCCATCACGGAGATTGCATATAGCTGCGGCTTTAGTGATTCCAGCTACTTTAACCGGATGTTCCGCCGCTATAAGGCTGAAGCTCCTGGCAAATATCGAAAACTGCATAGCATATAAAATCGCGCCGACAGTGCATTGTCGGCGCGATTTTTAGTCAACAATTCGCATTTAGTATCAACCGTTCTGAGTTTCCAATATCATGAAAATCAATTGCAATGCATGGCCTTATTAGCCTCACTGCGGACATACAACTTGCTGTATCACAGAAAACTCCCGCGCTTGTCAGGCGCGGGAGTTAAGGAAGGAGAAAACACGAGTTTGCATGATGCATTCTACTGCACTATGCAAGCCGCAAAATGAAAAAGCAGATTAGCGGTATCAGCAGTATTTTTCAATTACTTTTTGCATGGCATCCCAGTTCCGTTCCATATCGGCAGTCAACTTGAACTGGGTGCGGGAGCGGTTGAGGTTTTGGGTTTCGTAGTTGATGTGGAAGTAGTGGTCGCCCTCCAGATAATCGGCGAGGAAACGCATACCGCACTCCATCGTCATCAGCTTGGCACCCCAGGGCAGGGTCTGCTTTTCCAGCGGAGTGAACGCTTCACCTGCTGCCTGCAAGAAGCCCTTGGTATAAATTTCAAACAGTTCCATGCTGAAATTCACTTTCGAGAGGTCAACTTCGTCCTCGGCGCAGTGGTTGGCACCGAAGCGGATGGAATCGCCAAAATCATTGGCGGCAAGGCCCGGCATGACGGTATCAAGGTCGATGACGCAAAGGCCCTCGCCGGTCGTTTTGTCGAACAGGATGTTGTTCAGCTTGGTGTCGTTGTGGGCTGACGCGCAGCGGCAGCTTACCCGCCGCCAGCAGATCCACCATAACGTGATACTCTGCTTCGCGGGCGCGGACAAACTCAATTTTCGCGCTGCACCTGTGCGGCACGACCCATGCGGTCCTCAGCCACGGCGCGCTGGAAGTCAGCGAAGCGCTTGGGGTGTGTCGTGGAAGTGCGGGATCGTCTCATGCAGGGTGTGTGCCGGATATTCAGCCAACTGATGCTGGAAATTGCCAAATGCAACAGCGCTCTGGTAAAAATCCTCAGCCGACTGCACCTGCTGCAAACAGACAGTGTTCTCTACAAATTCATAGATACGCCAGCAGCAGCCTGATAATAGGGCTTTTCCTCTTTGGTAGGCACCACATGGAGCGTAGCACGCGCCGGGTCAGCCCCGCGCTGCTTAGCCTTTTCGCGCAAAAAATCTGTAACACCGCAGACGTTTTCCATCAAACCGGCCGGGTCTTTGAATGTATTGGTATTGATTTTTTTCGCAGGATATAGCGTTTTGCCCCCTGCTCTGACGTTACCGTAATGGCATACGTCTGGTTAATATGCCCCTCTCCGTAAGGAACCGGTTCTGACACTGAGCCGTCCCAATGCCACGCGGTCAAAATTTCTTTCATCACATATATCCTCACTGATAGACTTCCAGCAGCCGCAGCGTTGGCTCCGTGCGTGAAGCTGTGATCTTTATGGTTAGCGTCAGCACTTCCACGGGGGCAAAGCGGCAGATACGCTTATGCCCAACTACCGTAAATTCGGCAACCCTGCTTTCATCTGCCCAAATCTCGCCGCTTTCTATGCGCTGCCCTGTCGGCAGATGCTCCCCCAGAACAACACAGGAAACCTTCTGCGGCTTCGGGAACGTCAAAGTAATCGTATCGGATTCTTGTCCGTAGGCAGCCTGCCAATAGGTATTTGCCATACCGTCTATAGCCTGTGTGATGGGATGCTGCGCAATCGCAGAATCAGCTGTGATTGCCGCCTTTTCTGTTACGTTGCTGGCAAAAATCTGCTGGATTTTAGTACCCAGCTCTGTAAGGCTGGCGCAGTCCGGTGCGGCAATACGGCCATGCGTATCAGGCGGAATGTTCAGCAGCAGGCTGGCATTCGCACCGACGGCATCCAGATAGATGTCCAGCAATTCGCCTGCCGTGCGCACGTCAGTGTCCTCCTCCGGGTGGTAAAACCAACCTGTTCGGATGGAGGTATCCACCTCGGACGGATACCAGACAAGTTCTCTTGCATTGCGGATGACCGCTCTGCTGCCGATGTCCTCGTCCTGAGAGTCGATTTTGCGGGAAAATTTTCCGTCATCTGCCTGCTGCGATTTCGATGCCGTGCGTTCTGCATCCCGCAGCTCTGCGGGAACCACGCTCCACTCTGCTTTCCGGCAATGCCCGGCCTCGTTGCCGCACCAGCGCACATCGGGACCGCAGACATTCAAAACCGCATTCGGCTGCAATTTGCGCAGTACTGCATAGTAGCGTTCCCAATCGTAAATTTGCTTTTTGCCGTTTTTGCCCTCGCCACAGGCACCGTCAAACCAGAAGCAGAAAATATCTCCGTAGTTTGTTGCAAGCTCGCTCAGCTGGGAAACGAAATAGTCATCATACGGTTTCCCCTGCCCATAGCGTGCATCGTGGCGATCCCACGGGGAGAGATAGACACCAAACTTGATACCGCCGCGCCGGCAGGCATCCGATACCTCGCGCACAACATCGCCCTGTCCGTTCTTCCATGGGCTGTTCTTGACGCTGTGCTCGGTGTAGGCGCTCGGCCACAGGCAGAAGCCGTACATGGTGCTTGCAGGTCAAATCAGCGCCTTCATGCCGGCACTCTTGACGGCGGCCACCCACTGGTCGGCATCCAGCGCATCGGGGTTGAACAGCGCCGGGTCTTCGGTGCCGTCGCCCCACTCACGGTTGGTAAAGGTATTCATACCGAAATGGGTAAAGGCATAAAATTCAAGCTGTTGCCATGCCAGCTGGCGCGGGCTGGGCGTGATAGAGGCCGCATAGCGGATCTGTTCTTCGGGTGTTCTCATTCTATTACCCCCTCAATGCTGTACCACTTGATCTCATTGGTATCCAGATGCAGATCGAAGCAGCTGCCGTCGCCGGTGTAAACGGTCGTGTCCTGCGGTTCGTAGGTGTTGTTTACCGACACAATACTTGCCATTCTTGACATAGGCATGGACCTCGACGTTGTAGTTCGTACTGAACCACTTATGCAGGTCGGCCTCATCGTGGGCAGCCCACAGGATGGCGCGGTACAGCACGCGGTTGTTCACAAAGCTGTACGGCAGACCGCTGATATAAACACCACGACCCTTGCCGTACTCGTGCGCGGCCATCTGGACTTCCTTGTCACGCTGAATCAGAATTTCTGTGCCCTCCAGCGCAAAAATGCTCTTTTTGCCCTCACCAAAGTCAACGTCATGGTCGGGGCAGTCGGCCAGAATGAAGTGGTCGCGGTGCTCGTCCCAGTTGTACTTGTCGTAGTTTAGGGTGAAGCCTGTTTCCTTCTCCACGCCGAGAGGCGCAGCCAACTGGAGATAACGACCCTGATACTGGTGACCGCCCGGTTCGCCGATACCGATCAGACCGCCGCCGCGGTGGACAAAGCCCTTGACGGCAGCGGAAATATCAGGATCCTCCCAGACTTTGCCGCCGGTGTGGGCGGTGTCGCCGTCACCGACGTTGATAAGGACGTCAATGCTGTCCAGCACCTTCGGGTCAGCCTTGATGTCGTCAAAGCTGATAAACTTAACATCAAACGGCGCACCGGACAACGCTTCGATAACGCCCGCATAGCTGTAATTCTGCTTCTGGTACAGCGCATGGTGAACCATGTGGCAGCCCCACGCGCGCTGTTGCCCCCAGCTGTTCAGCACAGCCACGGTCTTGACGCAGTAGGGGGTCGTGCCCTTGATGTTCTCGTACAGTTCGCGGAACTCGTTGCAGACGCTCTCGACATAGTCGAGGAACTCCGGGAACTCGCAGGCCAGCTTCAAGTAGCCTCCGTAGCCGATGCGGTCAATGGGCTTGCGCAGGATGGCGCGGCGTGCCGTGACCCAGTTCTCCTTGGCCTCGCGCACAGGGTCGCCGCCCTCGTGGAAGGTATCGGGGAAGAAGTAGGGCAGGAAGCGGCCCTCGGTATACTTGACGCCGGGGATGTCGGAAATCAGGCGCAGGGTGCTGCCGTTGCCGACACTGCCGACAATGGCATCCACGCCGGACTTCCGGAATTCCGGCATGAACGGTTCGCAGCCGATCCAGTGGTCGCCCAGGAACATCATCGCTTCCTTGCCGTAGGCGTGGACGATGTCGGTCATTTCCTTCATCAGACCGGCAACCTCGCGGCGCTGGAACGCCTGGAAGTCCTTGTACTCCTTGCTCGGCACGCGGTACTGGTTGTTGTAATAGCCCTGATCAATGATAAACTCCGGGCGGAATTTGTAGCCGACTTCCTTCTCAAACTGCTCCCAAAATATAGGGAGAAACGGACGCAGAGTAGCCGTACCAGTCCACGTACTTCTCGCGGCGCAGCTCGTCAAACACCAGCGTGAACAGGTGGAAGAAGGTCGTAAAGCGCACAACGTTGACATAGGGGTGGCTTTCGAGATACTCGCGCAGACGGCGCATTGTGTAGGCGTGGGTCTTGGGCTGGCGTACATCGAACGGGATCTGATGCTCGACGTCCTTCCAGTCGTTGATGACCGAGTTGTACATATGAACAGGGTCCCAAATCAGGTAGGCCAGAAAGCTGACGGTGTACTCATGGTAGGCGGCAGGGGCGTCGATGACAACGCTCTCAGCCGCAGTATCGTAGCACCAGTCGGAAGTGGGGACAGGCTCACCCGTCGTGCGGTCGATGACCTCCCACCAGCGGGCAATATCGTCATGGTCGTTGACTTTCATCAGTTCACGGCTGATGCCCGTCATCAGGGGGATGGTCAGCGCACCACCTTCAGCGGTGTAGAACGGCGTCATAATGTAGCACTGCTGGGTTTCGTCAGGGTTGGCCTTTGCCCAGGCGTTGTCCTTACGGGTAGTGTAATAGGTGGCGTAAATCTTTGCGCCGGTGTCCTTTAGCTCCTGCGGGAACTCAGTGCCATCGCAGTCGCGGATGGCATCTGCGCCCCAGCGTTTCAGCAGGGCGAGGGTTTCGGGTACTGCGTCCATATCGGTGGGGATCGTTACACGACCTTTTGTATTCATTTCTTGTTTTCCTCCGTCCATTGGTAAGATTGCGTTTGTCCGGCCTGCAAGGTGACCCAGCAATGCGTGTTGCAAAGATACCAGCTTCCGTCCTGTGTTGCTTTTACGGTAAGGCTGTGCTTGCCGTCTGCTGTCCGCTGATAAGAAATCAGCAGACCATTTTCTGCCCGCAAATTCTGAAATGCAACAGGTTCATTTTTCCAGCCCTGCGGGCAGGCCGGTAAAACCTCGATATGATTCTTTTCGGAACGCAACAGCATTTTCTGTACGGCGTGTGCCGCCAGAAAATCCGCTTCCAGCGTAAAGGGGCGATAGTGGAAATCACAAACGCCGCTGTTTTTGTAGTCGCCGTTCAAATGAAATCCGTTCCGGCTCAGGAAATGCTCTGCGAAGCGGTGCAGCTCATACAAAGCACCATTTCCATTGCTGCGGGCAATCTGCAAAAGTGCCATCCAACCGAAGAATGCGGGTGCAATTTTGCATTCGCTCGAAACCAAGGGAATCTCCATTTCTCTGCGCACCTACTATGTCCATCGGGATGAAGCTATTGAGATTCTCAGCTCGATATTGTGGGGATATACCTCTCAGGATTGCGAGAAAATCACCAAACTGCTGACACTCGATTGATCCTGCATAGCATCCGCACAAAATCAGCAGAGCGAAGGCCTTTTTTCCTGCACAGCCAATTTGTTATCATGGTAATGGCCTACTTTTGGCGATTTATATAGTACTTTTGCACACAGGAGGTTTCAATGTTCAAGAAAAACACACATTCTTTTTCTCATAAGCGCATAAAAGCAGCCCTTTGTGCTGCCATGTGCAACGTACTGACCGCAATGCCCGCTTTTGTAACCGGCGAGGATAATTCCTCTACCGCCACAACCGGCACCACCGTCTGGACGAAAGCCAGCGAAATCATGCAGGATGTCTACTCGCAGATCATCTCTATCTCCACCGTCACAGCCGTGGTCTGCGCCGCCGTTGCCCTGCTGCTGATGAACTTTTCAAAGAACGGCAAGACCGTGGATGACTCCCGCGCATGGCTCAAGCGCATTGCCATCACTTGGGCGATTCTGAACGGTCTCGGCTTCATCATGGCCTACGTTACGCCGTTCTTCCAGGGCGGCACTTGGAATCCGTAAACCTGCGCGGAATTGCAACAAGGAGGTGAACGCCTTTGGGCATTTTAGATGGCATTGTGGATTGGCTGGCAACGCAGGTGATGAATTTTCTGGATTTGGCATCCACATCAGTACTTGGCGCGCTGGGCTGCAATATGGATACGTTCAAGCGGTACTTTCCTGCCGCATCGTCCATGTACGAGATTTTTATCTGGACAGCCATTGGGCTGGTGCTGCTAAACCTTGTGTGGCAGCTTTACCGCTGCTATGGCGCAGGGTTTGACATTGACACCGAGAATCCCATCAATCTGGTGGTGCGCTCTGTAATTTTCCTGCTTCTGATTTGGTATTGCGATGACATCGTCAACCTTGCCTTGCAAATCGGCGGCACGCCCTACAACTGGATTCTGGACAGCAGCCTGCCCGGCGTACAGTTTGGAGACTTCAATTCCGTACTGCTCGTCATCATTGGCGTGATTGCCAACGGCTCAGTAGCGCTGATTGCTCTGATCCTTGTTGTGATTCTTGCATGGAATTACTTAAAGCTGCTTTTGGAAGCTGCCGAGCGATATGTTGTGCTGGGAATTCTGGTCTTTACTGCGCCGCTTGCCTTTGCCATGGGTGCGGCGCGCGGCACAAACAACATTTTCAAAAGCTGGTGCCGGATGTTCGGCGGGCAGCTTCTGCTGCTGATTATGAACGCATGGTGCTTGAAACTGTTCATCAACATGGTCGGTGAATTTCTTGCCAATCCGCTGTCCTTATAGGAGATTTTTTGCATGAAAAAAACTCTGGTTACTTTATTCGCCGCTATAAACCTTACGCTCCTATACTGCCCAGCCGCTTTTGCTTTGACCGAGGATGAGGCTGCTGCGGCCGTGGACACACAGGGAAAAGATGCAGTATCCGGGAATCTGTTCCTGTGGTTGCTGTGCGCTATCGCCTTTCTGAAAGTCGCCACCAAGCTGGACGGTATCCTGCATTCACTGGGCATCGGCGTTTCTCGTTCGCCCGGCTCGATGCTCTCCGAGGCATTGCTGACTTTCCGTGGTTTTGACATCGGAAAAGCCTTTATGGGGCTGGGCGCTGCAAAAGCCGCTGCTACCACTACTCATACGAAAACCGCCCCCAGCAATACCTTTGCAGGCGGGCTTTCCGGCATGGTAAGCCGTCGCGTGCAGCAAAGCACCGCAAGTTCCATCAGTGGGCAGTCCGGCGGCATCGGGGCATCCTTGGGCAGTGCTATGTACCACAATAGCCTCGGCAAAGATGGCGGCTTCGCCAGCAAGGTCATCGGCTCTATCGCCACCGGGCAGACAGGCGGCAGTATTACAGGTGACAGCGCCGTGGAAGCGCTCAATGGCTATTTTGCCGGTGCCAGCGACATGGACGCTATGCAGATTCCCGCCACCGGTGAAAATATTTCCTCTGCAATGACAGCAACTGAAAACGATGCCGCGATGGACTCTCCTATCCCCGCCACACCGCTGGCGCTGGAGGGCGATAGCACGATTGACGTTTCTCCAACAAGGGATAGCGAAATTGCCATGCGCGCCGGCGCTAGTCCTGCTGTTACGGAGCAGACCACCATTCCCACTTCGTCCTCTATCCAGCAGGCCGCCATGAACCGCGTGCTGCTGGGGCAGATGGGCAACAGCGTCACCGATGTAAAAATCGGCGGCGGAAAAATTCAGGGGCGCGAGATCATCCCCGGACGCGGGCAGATTCAGTTTGCCATGTACAACGCCCGTCAGTATGAGAAGCCGGAGGGGCACTTTACCGAGCAGACTTCCCGCGACGGCGAAAAGTGGTATAAAGTCTACGCCACGACCTGCGTAGAAAAAGTGCCCACCGTTCAGGACGAACGTGGGCGTATGCAGTATGATGAGCGCAAGGTGGCCACCATGCCAAAAGCCCCCGCGCGGAGACACTAAATGATTGAAAACGATACCCAAAATTCTCGGCAGGCTTCAGCGGCACTTCACAATGCGCCCAAGCTTGCCAAAATTGCACAAGCCGGAATACAGGGCGGTCCCGCCGGGGCTGCTGCCGAAGCTGCGGTGCAGTATCGCAAGGAAGTTCTTGTTGTGGTTGTTGCTGTCTTGCTGCTGCCAGTTCTGGTTCTGCTCATGCTGCCCGGTGCAATTTTCGGTACGTTGACACAGCCCAGCACGGCAATCAACAATGATTAGAAGTTGCTGCCAACGTGATTCAGCTTCGCAATGCAGTATCGGATATTTTGCAGGCATCCTACGAGGATACCATTGCCGAAATAGAATCCGAGCGTGCAAGCCTCACCTACAGCGATGTGGTCGATTCCGTGGGCGGTCATGTCTCCTACAATGCCTTTCAACTCATTTCTATGTACTGCACCTACCAAGGT
>ENA-OQBD01001558-OQBD01001558.1-human-gut-metagenome-genome-assembly--contig:-NODE-1558-length-10498-cov-5.008871_pt1 | contig 10498 bp, 10 predicted proteins | sample MGYA00242742_ERZ504543 | MGnify/ENA primary metagenome ERZ504543 (study PRJEB26092, sample SAMD00036239) | human gut metagenome | host: Homo sapiens | study: EMG produced TPA metagenomics assembly of... | reverse complement strand
TCAGTGAAGAACAGACGCTCATTGGAAAGAATTGGTTTTAACTGATCTTTGAATGTTTCAGGTTTGCCTACAACAATATCCTTAAATTGTTCCTGCAGTTCCTCATTCATTGGGTCCGGTGCAAGTTCAAATTTATTTCCTTCATCATCTACACCAAGCATATATCTGAGCCATCCTGCAATTCCCAGAGGAATAGCTGTCAGTCTGGAAGCATCTCCGAATTTCTGTACATATGCTTTGATTGTTTCGCCAAAACGGATGCCAACCATCTGAGATACATCTACTGCCAGACGAAGATTTGTGTCTCCCAGATATTCATTTGGAAAACGATCATTAAAAAGCTCATCCACAAATGCCTGGGGAGAAAGGATTCCAGGGTCAGCAACTACCGGAAGACCTTCATCATAAGCAATCATACGTGCCATTTTCATCATATCTTCATTTGTATTAAGCATATGCGCAAACAGCTCATATCCAAGAACTACTCCCAGCGGACCTGTAGCAGAATGAACCGGATTCAGACATACTGTTACTTTCATACGTTCAGAAAGGTTAACTGTATTTCTGTCTGCCATATATACGCCAAAACCTTTTTCCAGAGCCGGACGTCCGTTAGGGAAGCTGTCCTCTATTACCAGATACTGCGGTTTCTCAGCATTGACAAATGGTGCAATGTATGTCTTCTTACCTGTGATCACCGGCTGCATGTTCTCAACACCCAGCTTTTCAAGATCTGCTGCAATCTGCTCGCTTGGACGAGGTGTGATCTTATCGATCATTGTCCATGGAAAAGCAACTGCTTTTTCATCGCTTACATAGTTTACAAATCCCTCATCAACAAATCCGGCTTTCTTCCACTCTTCTGTCATTGTCAGTACTGACTCGCGAAGCTTTGCACCGTTCTGTGAGCAGTTATCCATGGAAACCAGTGCAATCGGATATTTGCCGGCTTTATATCTTTCATAAAGCATTGCAACCAGAACTGCCATGGCACCAACTGCTTTATCCGGACCATTCTTGATATCTGCCTCTACAAACGGGAACCATGTTCCGTCAGCTTTCTGTAATGCATAGCCTTTCTCTGTGATCGTAAAGGAAACCATCTGCAGGGATTTGCTTGTGAAGATTTCTTTCAGGCGTTTCCACTGTTCTGCATTAGAAGACTGTGCCTTCACTGCTTCCGCAAAAGCTCCGACTACTTTATACTCACGGGTTCCATCCCCATGCAGGATCACGCTTAATCCCAGATTGTCATATGGATCATAAATCTTATCTACTACATCATAATCAAAAGTTTCCACACAGGTAATCCCACGGTCCAGCACTTCCTCTTCCAGAAGACCATCTGCAATTCCACCGATGAATACGCGGAAAATATTTCCGATACCAAAGTGAACCCATACCGGATTCTCCTTTGCTTTCTCAGAGGCAGTCTCTGCATCATAACCCGGAAGAGCGATTCCCGCCTTTTTCCATGCTTCCTGTTCCTTGATTCCATTGATTGATAATTTCATGTTATATCCTCCTTATTTGTCTTATTCGATACTTATTGTTTGTTATTATGTTTTTTACTTACGTTTATATCTTAACTGTAAGTTGAGTATATATCTTTTATTTTAAAAAATCCATTGACAGAAATTCTAATTTTCAAACAACTTTTTTGTCTATTTTACTATAGTGTGCTGACAAATTGATGTTGCTGATCGTGCCGGATATTTTTATTGTTTTTTTTTCGTTCTATGCTACAATAAAACTGAAACTTAACATTATTCTTGTAACATAATCAGGAGAATATTATGAGTGAAAAGGGATTGACCAACATTAGTCTCAAGAAAATAAATAAATCAAAGGTTTACCAGTACATTTACAGAAAAAAAAACGACCTCCAAGCTACAGATCGTTCAGGAACTGCAGATGGGTTTATCCACTGTCAGTCAGAACCTGAATCTTCTGGAACAGGAAGGTCTTATTGAAAAAAATGGTTTCTTTGAATCCACCGGTGGAAGAAAGGCAAACGCCCTTCAGATTGTATCAGATTTTAAAATTTCCATTGGTATCGGTATTTTAAAAGGGATGTTTCATATTACTGCTGTAGATTTATATGGAAATGCTTTCTATACAGACACCATTCCGCTTCCATATTCCAACACACCAGATTACTATAAACAGGTTACTGACGCAGTAAAGGAATTCATCTCATCGCGCCAGTATGACAATGACAAAGTTCTTGGCATCTCCATTGCCACACAGGGTATCACATCCCCGGATCATACCACTGTACTATATGGAGATATCATGAATAACGCAGGCATGAAACTGGATGATTTTTCCAGATATCTTCCTTATCCCTGTTATCTGGAACATGATTCGAAATCAGCTGCGTTCCTTGAATTATGGAATCATCCGGAGCTTGACAGTGCTGTTATCATCCTGCTGAACCGAAATCTGGGCGGTGGCATCATTACCAATCATCAGATTCATCAGGGGATCTCCATGCACAGCGGAACTCTTGAACATATGTGTATTAATCCCGACGGCCCACTTTGCTACTGCGGCAGCCGTGGCTGCCTGGAAACCTACTGCTCTGCCAATGCACTGGAACAGGCTGCAGGTATTCCTGCCAAAGAATTTTTCCCCCTTCTGCGCGAAAAAAAATTCTCCCCAGATCATACAGATCTGGAAAGATTATTTAAACCATCTGGCATTGCCATGAAAATCTACCTGTATTGATGCACCGATCATCCTCAGCGGATATCTGGCACCTTATTTTACAGAAGAAGATATTGAATATCTGACAGATTATCTCCATACAGCCGCACCATTCATACTGGATAAAACACAGATTCTGGTCGGTACCAACGGACAATATACACCGGCAATCGGAGCGGCTCTGCATTATGTAGAGAAATTTATTCAATCCATTTAACTATAGCAATCCTTATAAATAATGCAATCAAGACAGTTCAGCAGAGTGCGAAAGACAAGAAAGATATCTGACGCAGGACTTCACACTATGATGGGCTGGATTGCTTGCATTATTTTATGGAATTGCTATAGATTGCTATAAATCAGATAAGCTTCCTGCTATTCATACTTTCATATATCTCTGATTTCTGCTATTCGGTTTATCTGGTAATGTCATTTGGATCAAATTCATCTCAAGTGCGGGTTGCAAATAATTTCTGCGGAATCCATCTCTGGACTTTAACCCCAGTTTTTCCATAAGTGTTTTTCTTGTATATGGCGTATCATACTCCATGATTTCAAGCATTTTCCTGACAGTTTCTGAAAACTGTTCATTTTCTTCATTTATCTGAAGCGAAATATCTTCCAGAATCCTGTCTATCTGTGACAACATAAACTCTATAAAAATGGTAGATTCTCCCGAAACATGACATCTGGCAATCGCATCATAATATTCATCCTGAAATTTTTCAATCTGACTTTCGATTGGAATATACTCAAATACAGGTTTCCATTTAGCTAAAATCGCTGTGTGCCATAATCTTGCCATTCTTCCGTTACCATCAGCAAATGGATGAATAAAGACAAACTCATAATGAAATACACTGCTCATAATCAATGGATGAACACTATTCCTTGATTTCTTCATCCATTCAAACAGTTCATCCATAAGCTGCGGTACAAATTGCGCCGGAGGTGCCATAAAAATACATTCATCTCCATTAAAGACCCCCTCTTCCCCATGGCGAAACTCCCCACATTCTTCCACAAGATATTTTGTCATAATCCCATGAAATTTCTTTAAATCTTTTATACTATAGGGATTAATTTCCGAAAGGCTTTCATATGCCGCATATGCATTTTTAACTTCCTGTATTTCTTTCTGTTCCCCCAGTACAAGCCTGCCATTAATTACATCCCTGACCTGCCCCAAAGAAAGAGAATTCGCTTCTATTTTTAAAGATGAATGAATAGATTTAATTCGGTTATTCTTTCTCAGGTGCGGTTTTGTTTCCAAACTGTTGATTGCTGTGATTCGCCCTATTTTTTCAGAAATTGAAGACACATATGATAATATCTCATTTGTTATTGTAAATGGCGGTTTATATTCTCCCACAAAAACACCTCCAGAATTTCCATTATCTTGTACACTATCTTGCACACTTTTTTGCATACTTTCTTCTTCAGGATAGATTCCGTCTACTTCAGTGCTGTCAGAATCCCCATTGCATTGTCGTAATCTTTCTCTCCGACCAGGATTTCATACAATGTTTTATCTGTTCCAAAGTTCCCACCCATGCTGCGGGCAGTTCCCCTGCCCGGGGCTGTCATTTTTTCTTCGTGGTTGACTCTCTTTGTTTTGTATTTGATTTTCTCTGAATCTAAGGCTTTACAATACTGCTCATATTTGTCTCTGGATGCACCGAGATAAACTGTTCTGCTGTCGAATAACATAATTAATTTCTCCTCCTTTGGGGTGTTGTTTTTACAAAAATGATCCTGTCTGCTGGCTCCTCAGCCTGCACACGCAGGAGCGTATTCGAAAAATCATTCCCTCCATCTGCATGCACGGCAACTATAATGAAAAAAACAGCAGACATCCGTTTCCAGATCATCTGCTGTCATTATATCATATATATTTATTGCTTTGTAGTATAAAAGTATTATTCTACCTCTTCCGGTTCCATGCTTCGCATGTGTTCCTCGTTCTTTACGATTTCATACTTCTGGCGATATTCCTTGAAGTATGTATAATATTCCACGCTGTCAGATGGGTAAATCTTGGAATCATGGATATGCATATCCGGATTCTCGTCTCCACTCTTGAGAAGGGCTACCATTGCACTTGCACAATGTGCTGCAATACGGTTGAAGCTGTTGAGAATGTCTGTATATACAGTTCCCTCTTCCAGTCCGCAGTTGCCATTACTCAGACGCTCTACATGATGCATCTTCAGCTCATTGCATAAGGATGTGATAATCATTCCAAGAGGTGCAACTCTCTGAGCCATCTCTTTGTCATCATTGAGGAATGCACGACAGGTAAGATTGATCTCCTCACGAACTGCTTCCATTACTACATTCAGCTCATCCCAGGCTTCCTGTGAGAAATTAGTGTGATTATCATGCATTTCACTGGACATATAGGCAATGTAGGATGCATGGTCACCGATTCTCTCAAAGTCATTGATGGTATGAAGATAAAGGGATGCCTGCCTTGTCTGGGCACTGTTCATCTCATGCTTTGTGAGCTTCATCAGATATTCCCCAAGACGGCTTTCGTATTTATCGATCAGGTTCTCTTTTCTCTGTACCTTATCAAATTTATCCTGCTGATATTCATTCAGAAGGTTCATGGCACGGTTGACATTCTTGCGAAGCTTCCTTGCCATACCGCTCATGGCACGATGACACTGTCCAATAGCAAGTGCCGGATAATTCAGAAGACGTTCTTCCAGAAGATCAAAGTCTGCTTCATCTTCCAGTTCCTCTGCACTGTCTTTTACAAGCCAGCACACCAGCTGCTCGATCTTCGGTATGAACGGGAAAAGAACACATACTGTTGCTACACGGAATACAGTATTCAGTAAAGCAATTGCAACCGGTGACATAATCATATCCATAAATCCGAAATGCACAACAGCATTTACAGTGTAGAAGATCACTGACCAGAGGATAAGACCAAACAGGTCATTGATCAGATAAACAAGTGCTGTACGTTTACCATTCTTATTCGCACCGATTGCTGAAATCAGAACCGGACAGGCAGCACCTACACCGATACCAAGAACGATCGGGAATGCACTGGAAAATGTCAGGATACCTGTTACAGATAACGCCTGCAATACACCGACTGTGGCAGATGCACTCTGCAGCACTGCGGTAAATGCAATACCTACCAGAATACCTATCAGCGGGTTGGAAAACATTGTCAGCATGTTTGTAAATGTGGGGCTGTCCTTCAGTGGTGAAACAGCACCGCTCATTGTCTGCATACCTGTCATCAGGATTGCAAAACCAAGCATGATATTACCGATATTTTTATGCACGGAACGCTTACATGCCATGCGAAGGATAATACCAATAATCGCTACTACTGCTGAAAATTGTTGCTGTAGATAAAATCTTCGCAATTCCGTTCTTTCCGTCAATATAAGAAAGACAGAGGATCCATCCGGTAATACTGGTTCCGATGTTGGCTCCCATGATAATACCGATGGCCTGTTTCAGTTTCATCATACCTGAGTTAACAAAACCAATGACCATAACGGTTGTGGCAGAAGAAGACTGAATCACGCTGGTAACACCAGTACCCAGAGCAACTCCCTTCAGCGGTGTGTTTGTCATTCGATACAGGAAAGCTTCCAGCTTATTTCCGGCAACCATTTTCAGGCCGTCGCCCATCAATGACATACCGAACAGGAATAACGCTACTCCGCTCAGCAATGACAATATCATTGAAAAAATTCCCATTATTTTCTCCTTTGTCGTCTGCCTGATTTCCATCCTCATCCCAGGAAATCGGCGCATAATGTAAGCAGGTTATTTTACCTGTCTCTAATCAGAATTTAACCTGCCCTTTACTTTTCCATTCTTATTATGTCACGTTCGGGAGATTATTACAATAATTGTTTTTTCAAAAATTACATTTTTTCTATAGCGTTTAAAATGCTGTCTTTTTTTTTCCTGAAATTTTTTTGCAGTTTTCATAAAATTTTCCGGCATGCTCCAAAATATATCAGAACATGTCGAAAAATAACATACAATAAATCGGACAGTAAAGAAGGAGCTGTCTATTTTCAGGACAGCCCCTTTCCTCAAATTCCAGTATTAAAATCAATTGGTTATTCACAATCCACTTCACTGCTTCATTTTATTATCTGGGGGAGTTGCTATAGTTCTACATACTACTGCTCATTGCCGCTCCTGTCGCAGCTTCCTCTTCACATTCTGCCAGAACAAGTTCTGCCTTGAACATATCTTCAATAATTTCACACAGTACCGGATTTTTTCTCAGTCCATTCCCTGAACCAATCATGCGCCTGATCTTTATGCCGGTTCCTTTCTGAATAGTCATATACATCTGATACAATTCTGTGCTCATTCCCTTCAGAACACCATAGCAGAAGTCTTCAGGTGTAAAGTTTTCGGAACTTACCCGGGTAATACTGCCGCTTTTTTCCGGATTCACCCGCGTACCGTCAAATGTTGTTTCAACTTTAATCTTTCGACTTTCAGTTCTTTCACTATTCTGGTCTCTCCCTGTTCTTGCCATCTTTTCCATTACTTTGTATAATGGCTGATCCTGCCCTGTCACTTCTTTTACAATTTTTCGGAAAAACTGTTCCAGAAGCGCATATGCCTTGCCGCCACACAGAGATGCTCCTGCAAGCAGATACTTCCCATTCAGGAAAGGTCTTGCCTCAATTCCATCTCCTGCAAAATACTGACTGGAAAGAACAGAAATCTGTCCGCCGGTTCCCATATTGACCAGTAATGTATTCTCCTCATCACCTGCTGCGCCAAGGAAGCTTGCCTGGTTGTCTCCGATTGCAGTTGTAACTGTCCGTCCTCTGTATGTACCCAATTTTTCTATTTCAGTACAGACATCCGGCAGCCAGTTTACGTCCACTCCCATTTCAGCCAGTTTTTCTTTTTCAAAGCACATCTTACGGCTGTCAAAGAATCCCAAACCTGCCGCATTGCTCACATGTACCAATGGTTTTTTACGCTCTGTCAAATGCATTCCAAAATAATCCATGATCGTACAGAAACTCAAAGCCGAATCCGGAACCAGATTATGTCTGATATTATAAATATGTGTGACAAGCCCATACCCTGAAGCAGCATGGATTTTACATCTTTCCCGGATTTCTTCTGTTAAAGGAATCTGATCCCCATCGCAGATACTTCCTCTGGCATCCTGCCATGTATATAACGGACTGACACAATTTCCTTCTTTGTCAACATAGACAATTCCATGCATCTGCCCTGTGAGCCCAATCCGCTCAACATGCGGATACTTCTCCAGGAAATAATCCAGCAGATTCACTGCTCTTTCTACAATTTCTTTTGCATACTGTATTCTTTCCCATTCATTTCCGGTTTCGATAAAGCAACCGTTCTCTACAGTTTTTGCCTCCAGAATCTTTGCCTGTCCGTTTTCCTCTTTTTCCAGAACAACACCGCTTATCGTTGTTGTCCCAATGTCAATCCCCGCCGTTTTCACAGTCCAAACTCTTCTGCCAGTTTCTTAAACTCCGGCAGGGAATTAATAATCGTATCATAAGATACACAATAAGCCAGTCTCACATAACCCGGGCAGGCAAATGAGCTTCCCGGAACCATAAGGATGTTGTATTTCTTTCCGGCTTCACAAAATGCTTTTTCATCTGCTACCGGAGATTTCACAAAAAGGTAGAATGCGCCTTGCGGTTTAATGCACTCGAATCCGCATTCCTTCAGTCCGTTATATAATGCCAAACGGTTCTTGTCATATGCAGCTACATCCACTTCTGCATCTACACATTTGGCAATCACCTTCTGCATCAGGGATGGGGCGTTGACACATCCGATAGTACGGTTGGCAATAGCCGCTGCAGTAATAAGTTCTTCGCTGCCATCTGCTTCATCCGGAATTACCAGATAACCGATACGCTCTCCCGGAAGGGACAGAGATTTACTGTAAGAATAACCAACAATAGTATTGTCATAATATTTTGTCAGATACGGAACTTCTACATCATCATAAGCCAGCTCTCTGTATGGCTCATCAGAAATCAGATAAATCACACTGCCGAATTCCTGCTGTTTTTTCTCAAGAATTGCAGCCAGCTTCTTAATGGTTTCTTCGGAATATACAACACCGGTCGGGTTGTGAGGTGTATTTACGATCACTGCCCTTGTCTTTGCCGTAATCTTCTGCTCAAACTCCTCAAGATTCGGCTGAAATGTGGTTGTATCCGGAGAGATTTCCACAAGCCTGCCATCAAAATTGCGCACATATGCACCATATTCCAGAAAGTATGGTGCAAAAACAATCACTTCTTCCTCTGGATTCAGGATTGTCTTGAAAATAACATTCAAGCCACTGGCTGCCCCAACCGTCATAATCAGATTCTTCGCCGCAAATTTAGTTCCAAAACGGCGGTTCAGAGATTCCGCAATCGTCTGGCGCACATCCTCAAATCCTGCATTACTCATATAACCATGCAGCACTGTCGGCTCCACTTCATTCACCAGATCAATAATAGCCTCCTTCACACACTCCGGCGCCGGAACGCTCGGATTCCCAAGACTGAAATCATAAACTTTATCCGCACCGTAAATGGCTCTGAGACGATTTCCCTCCTCAAACATCATACGGATGGCTGAATTATTTTTTACATAAGGTTTCATTTTTTCTGCTATCATAACATATTCGCTCCTGTCCAAATAATCCCGGCAAACCACCGAAATTCAGAATAATATCACAACTGCCCACTTTCCCCTACAGTCGCATAATCTATCTCTATTTTAACCTCATCATGGTAAAGTGTCAATGTGTGACAATATACTATGTTTCATCTTTTTAACCGAATCGTTGCCGTTCGCTCCGTTTACAGTAATGTAGCCAAAATTCCAGATTACCCACGTCAATGGAATATAGGCTTGTATGTATCGGGATTTTGGCATATTCATGCCCCAAAAACACCCCGCGGGATAGTAGCGCATGAACAGCAACACCAAATCAAATAAGTCCCTGCCAGTGTGTTTAAAATCTCCAACTACCAGCATAGAAAAATAATTTATTTCATGTGCATTTGCAGGATATTTAGATATTCTTAGCTGGTCAAAATCTGCGTTATGAGAAAAATGACACACTGTCTGAGCGAAGCGAGTTTGTGGCATTTTTCTCATGCCTTTAGCAGATTTTGAGCAGCTTAGAATATCTTAATGTCCGAAACCGCACATGAAATAAATTATTTTTCTATGCGTCCCTTTTCTATGCGTCCCTCCTTCAAATCCCTCCCTCAAATTCTTCCCACTATATTCCCAAAAACCCATATCACAAACAAAAAAGACCGACAGTCTCCCCTCCCGGATTTCCTGTCAGTCTTTTAATAACTCTTATTTTCTCAGCTCTTCACACTCAAACGCACCAACGCCCTCTGCAGTTTAGCCTCCACAATCTTATAATCATGATCACTCAAACCACCTTTGGCGATCATCTCCTCAGCTCTTTTCTTAGCTTCCTGCGCACGCTGCTCATCAATATCCTCTTTCCACTCCCAGGTAGTTGCAAGGACACGGCACTTTCCGTTCATAACAGAAAGCATTCCGCCAATACAGGCTGCGGTCCGTCTGCTGCCGTCTTCCATTACCACACTGGCTTCGCCCATTCCCAGGGCAGTACAGTAATTACAGTGTCTGGCAAGAATGGCCAGATCACCGCTGACAGTTCTGCAGATCACACGCTCCACATTGCCTTCAAAGAGTAATCCGTCCGGTGTTCCGATTCTCAACGGGAAAGTACTCATAGGACATTTCCCCC
>ENA-OQBD01001556-OQBD01001556.1-human-gut-metagenome-genome-assembly--contig:-NODE-1556-length-10505-cov-4.439487_pt1 | contig 10505 bp, 6 predicted proteins | sample MGYA00242742_ERZ504543 | MGnify/ENA primary metagenome ERZ504543 (study PRJEB26092, sample SAMD00036239) | human gut metagenome | host: Homo sapiens | study: EMG produced TPA metagenomics assembly of... | reverse complement strand
CTCTCAAAATACTGATTGGCTTTGGCGGAAGGATGTGTTATAGTAAGAAAGCTTTTTTGATCCATCTTCCAAAAGGAGGAAGTTTTTTATGATCTTAGAGACCGAACGCCTTGCGCTTCGGGAAATGACGCAGGATGATTATCCTGCCCTGTGCGCTATCCTACAGGATCCCGAAGTCATGACGGCCTATGAACACGCCTTTTCCGATGAGGAGGTCCAACGGTGGCTGGATCAGCAAATCCACCGGTACCGTCAAGACGGCTTTGGATTGTGGGCCGTCCTTCTAAAGAGCACAGGGGATATGATTGGCCAATGCGGTATCACCATGCAGGGCTGGGACGGACAATGGGTATTGGAAGTGGGATATCTGTTCCGTAAGGACTGTTGGCACAAGGGATATGCGACCGAAGCCGCCGTCGCCTGTAAACAGTACGCCTTCCAGACACTCAACGCTGACCGGGTCTATTCCATCATCCGGGATACCAATCTCCCCTCCCAGAAGGTCGCCATGCGCAATGGCTGTCGCACCGCATCAAGCTCACCGCCGAAGCCACCTTCGCCGGTCTGACGACGGACGAGGCCATCAGCCGGATGCTGGAGACCGTGACGGCGCCGTCGCTCGGCGCGTGAAAGGCGTTCCATGCGCAGGCACAACGACAGTTCATCATCCGAAGCAAGGCCGCAGAAGCCGCGGAAACCGCGCAAGCCGAAACCACGGAACGAGCGAGACCAACAGGCATCGGGCAAGTCGGCGCGTCACAGGCGACGGCTTAGCTCGGCACGCCTGTGGCGCCGCTGCAAGCGCGCGGTCAGGCGATTCTTCACCTCGTTCATATCCCCACTGGGCTGGACCGTGGTCGTCATCGGCATCGTATGCGCGGCCGGATTCCCGTTGGTTCGCTGGCATGAGCTGCTCGCCATCGCCGCGGTGGCGCTGATGATGATCCTCTGCGCCATCGTGCTCTCGCTTGGCAATACCGGGTTCAAGGCGTCCATCGCCGTGTCGCGCCGCCGCGTCACCGTCGGCGACGACGTCCATGTGACCGTGGACATCGACAATCCCGGGCGCACCCTCACCACGACCGCACGCGGCGACCTGCCGTTGGGCGAGGCTCACGAGCGGTTCGGCATCCCCATGCTGGCGCCGGGCCAGTCCAAGCAGACCGATATCGAGTTCACCACCGTCTCCCGCGCCGTCCTGACCGTCGGACCGTTGAACATCCGCAAGGGAGACCCGTTCGGGCTGGTGCGCCACGAGAAGGCGCTGGCCGAACGCATCACCGTCTATATCCATCCGAACATCGTGCGGCTCAACACGCTCAACGCCGGCGTCGCACGGGATCTGGAAGGCCAGCCCAGCGGTCAGATCGTCGACGACGACCTCGATTTCTACGGACTGCGTGAATACGAGCCAGGCGACGACGTACGCAACGTGCACTGGCTCAGCTCGGCGAAGACCGGCACGCTGATGATCCGCCAGTACGAGGCGACGCGGCGGACCGACACGAGTATGACGCTCGACGTGAACCCGCAGGATTACGTCAGTCAAGAGGAGTTCGAGATGGCCGTGAGCGTGCACGCCTCGCTGGGCGTGCAGTGCCTCAAACAGGACCGTCCGCTGCAGACGCATGCCGGCAGCGCGCATGACACGCCGAAATTCCCGATGGGGTTCCTGGACGATTGCAGCGCCATCACCCCGCGGACCGACGACAACCCGAATCTGGTGGAGAGCACGCTGCGACACTCGCCCGACAGCTCGTTCTACTTCTTCACCGTCGGCTCGCTCAAGCAGCTCGACCATATCAAGCGCATGGTGCTCGCGCTGCCGAAATCCGCCACGTGCCTCGTGCTGCAGACCTCGCCGGGCGACGTGCGCGCAATCAAGCATTTCACGGACTTCACGCTGGCCACCGTCGGCTCGCTTGACGACCTGCCGCTCATCATGGAGGTGCTCGCATGAACGATGTGATCGACAGCTCACTCGGCTCGGACTCCGCCACGTCAGCCGTGGACGCCCTGCCCGGCCAGGTCGGGCAGACCAGGCGTCCGTTCTCCGGTCTCGGCTCGACCGTGACCGGCACGGGCACCACCACCGGCTCATGGGCGGAATCCACCCATTCAGTGATCTGGCTGACACGCGGCGGCAACCGTCTGCCGCTCGCCCGCGTCGGACGCCGCTCCTGGGGCACGAACCTCATCAGCGTGGCCGTCATCGCGCTGACGTCGCTGATTGCCGCATCCAATCTTCTCGACGTGTACGGATCAGCCGCCATGTGGGCCGTCGCCGCTGTACCGGCCACCCTGCTCGGCGCCCTCATCGCCTATGCAGGGACCGCACCCGCGCTGCGCCTGTGGTGGCAGATCGTGTTCCTGATCGTTGCGCAGGGCGTCATCGGCCCGGTCATCGCGCTGAACGACACCGCCATCAGCCATGTGATTCCCTCTGTGGAAACGCTGTCACAGGGGTTCGTCAGCACCTTCGGCGCGTTCAAATACCTTATCGCCGTACCGCCGCCGACCGGTTCCGGCGATGGCAGCCTGATGGCGGCATGGACGATATGCCTATGGCTGTCATTCCTCGCCGGCGTGTTCGCCATCGGCGACAAACGGCAGCTCAGCGTGCTGAGCCTGCTGCCGATCGCCATCGAACTGGTGGTCTGCGCCCTGTTGGGCACGCAGACCGGTTTCCAGCCCATAGCCTCCGGCGTTCTCATCGGCCTCATCATGATCGTCTGGCTGTCATGGCGATGGCAACTTCTGGAACTGGGACGCTGGATCAGCGCCACGATCATCCTGCTGCTGGCGGCCGGTCTGGGCGTGGCGCATGCATGGGCATCGGGCAGGTCACGTCTGATCCTGCGCGACTACTACGATCCGCCGCTCAGCCCGTACGATTACGCAAGCCCGCTCAGCGGCCTGCGCTCCTACGTCAAGGACTACAAGGATGACACGCTGCTCACAGTCACGAATCTGCCCGAGGGCACGCCAGTCAGGCTCGCGGTGATGGACCAGTTCGACGGCAACGTGTGGAACCTGTCCGACTCCACCGAAGCCTCGGACTCATCCGACTACCGACGCGTCGGCACCCGCATCCCCAATACGGTGGACGGCAAGAAGTTCACCGCCACGTTCACCATCGACAAGGGTCTGAGCGACAAATGGCTGCCGCTGGCAGGAGCGGCGAGCAGCGTCGACGTCACGTCAGCGGGAAAGACCGGAGGCGCCAACGGAAACGGCGGCGGCGAATCCCGATCCTCCGCCGGCCACACGCTCTTCTACTACAACGAGAGCACGCAGTCGGCCATCATCCCGGCCGGGCTGTCCACCGGCATGACCTATACGGAAAGCGGCATCATCGCCCCCACACCCACCGACAAGGAGATCGCCAAGGCCAACGCGGCGGTCACCAACCAGCCGGGCACCAAGGACGTGCCTGACTCGGTGGGCAAGTTCGCCTCGTCGGTGGCGGGCGGCGAGGACACGGCCGGCGCGCAGGCGCAGGCGCTGGTCGCGCAGCTCAAGGATTCTGGTTGGTTCTCGCACGGCCTGACCGGCGACTATCCGTCGCTGCCCGGACATGGCAGCTATCGCATCAACGCGCTGCTCGCTGGATCCGCGATGGTCGGCGACAGCGAGCAGTATGCCTCCGCCATGGCGCTGATGGCCCGCGAACTCGGCCTGCCATCCCGCGTGGTCATGGGCTTCCTGCCCAAGAACGACGACGGCGACATCAGCAACGACCGCACCGAAACGGTCAACGGCACCTCGACCGTCAAATTCACCGGCAACGACATCGAAGCATGGGTGGAGATCAATCTCGAAGGCTACGGCTGGGTCGCGTTCTATCCGACGCCTAAAGAGACGAAGATACCCGACGACAACCAGAACCTCACCCCACCCAACCCGCAGACGCTGGTCCGACAGCCTCCCGTGCCGCTCACCGACCCGCTGCGCGACGAGGAGCAGGCACACGGCAAATCGGCGCTGGCCGGCGAGGATGCCACCGATGAGCCGGCGGCATCCATCTGGAGCACCATCGGACGCATCGCGGCGAAAGTCGCCATCTACGGCAGCCCGGTATGGATACCGCTGCTGATCTGTCTGCTGATCCTCGCACTCAAGACCGTCGCCCTGGCCCGCCTGCGCCGGCACGGCGACGCGCGGCAGCGCATCACCTCCGGTTGGCAGGCCGTGCACGCGCTCGCCGGGCAGAGCGGCATACCCGTCACCGGCACGCGCCGCGACCAGGCGCAGGCCATCGCACGGCAGCTCAACATCGACGGTGCCCCACTGATTGCGCTGGGACGACAAGCCGATTACGCGGCGTTCTCCGGCCAGCCGGTCACGCCCGAACAGGCAGGCGCCTACTGGCGTTCCGTACTGACGACCCGCAAGCTCATGCTCGCCTCGCAGTCCTTCATGCGCAGGCTGCGAACCCGCCTGTCATTGCGCGGAGTTTTCCATAACGTTCGTATACTGTCAGGTATTCGTACATGGCGGCACGGAGACAAGAGGAAGCCAGACGGGCGGCAACCCGCCAAACAGCGGCCCGTCAAGCGGAAATCCTCCACGCAACAGCCCGCTGGCCAGAAGCCCGCCACGCAACAACCATCCGCACAGCAACCCTCCTCACAGAAAGGCCGACAGTCATGAACGACATGCAAATTCACGTGGCGGCGGACAGCAACATCGGCCTGAGGCGACGCGCCAATCAGGATTCGTTCATCATCGACGACGGCGTGTTCCTCGTCTGTGACGGCATGGGCGGCGGCGTCGGCGGGCAACGGGCCAGCAGCGCCGCGGTGGATCGTTTCGAGACACTGGCGTCACGTTTCAGCCGGAGCCGCACGACCATCGGGCATACGATCGACCTCGCCCAGGCCGACGTGCTCGCCATCGGCCAGGAGCTCGGCGGCGTGTCCGGCACCACGGTGACCGGACTGATCGCGCCGGGGCGAATCGAACGGGACGCGCCCGGCGATGTGGCGCTCGAAATCAACCCCGACATGGACTGGTACGTCATCAATATCGGCGACTCGCGCACATATCACATGGATGCCGACAGCGACGGCCAGTGGGACGCCTCCACGCTGTGTCGCATCACGCGCGACCACTCCCGCCGTCAGGAGGCCATCGACTCCGGTGAGATGCTGCCGGAAGATGCCGTCATCATCCCGCGCAACATCATCACCCAGTGCATCGGCGACCCGGACGGCATCAACCCGGACTTCTTCGCGGTCCGACCGACCGGCAGGTTCATCATCTGCTCGGACGGCCTGCACGGCGAAGTCGATGACGCCGCCATCGCCGCCACTGCTGCGGCATGCGCGGACCCGCAGACCGCCGTCGACGAACTGATCCGCATCGCTCTGGAAGCGGGCGGTACGGATAATGTCACCGTAATTGTTCTGGACATAACGGGCGAGTATGCTGGGCAGAAGGTGTGGCATGCCAGTAGGCTCGCGCAGCAGGAGGATCTCGAAACGGTCAGTGACGAGACGCTTGACACCATACGCATCCAGAAACCGGCCAACCAAATCTGAACATCAAGGAAAGAGGTCACGATGGTTGATTATGACAAGGCCGTCGCAACAGTGCAGGATCCCAATGCCGATCCGGTCTTGCTGGCGAAAATCGCCTATGAAAACCCGGAATTCGGCGCCAATGTGGCAGTGAACCCGCGCTGCTATCCGGGATTGAAGCGTTGGCTGGCAACGTTCGGCGATGAGCGCGCGCGGCAGACGCTTGCGCAGATGGGCGTCACCGCCGAGGACGGCCCCGTGGCCGACGCGCAGCCGGCGCAGGATGTCGCCGCCGACTCCGCCGCTGCGGATCAGTATTCCGCAGATTCGTACAGCGCGGACCAATATTCCGCAGATTCGTATGCGGCATCGGCCGCGCAGCAGCAGCCGGCACAGGACCAGTACACGGCGGCGCAGTACGCGGCGCAGCAGGAGCCCCAAGCCACCAATCCATACGGGTACACGGCTCAGATGGCGCTGGAGACCACAGATCAGGAGCTCATCGCCAAGATCGCGCAGTACGCGCCGGAATTGCGCCCCTGCATCGCGCGTAACCCCAGCACCTACCCGGCACTGGTCGACTGGCTCGCCCAGCTGAACGACCCCGCGGTCAACGCCGCCCTCGCCACACGTCAGTGAAAGGAGCCGCTGACATGGCAACGATTCCCTATCCCCCGGCACCCGAGCTGGGCTGGTACGCAGACGATCCGGTAGACAAGCCTGCCGCAGTCTCTTCCGCAGCGGCGGAACCATCCCCCGTCTCATCCTCCACCGCCAGCCATGCGGCCAAGGGCTCGTCCGACGGCGATATCGAGGACTGGGACAGCACGGTGCTGTCGTCGTCCTTCACCGCCAAGGCGCCGCGGAAGATATACATCCTGCACAACGACGCCACCGGCCAGACCATCGTCATCGACAAGAGCACGCTGCTCGGACGCAAGCCGTCCATGGACGTGCCCGAAGGCGCCAAGGCCGAGAAGGTCGAGGATCCGACGCGTACCACATCGCGCAATCATGCCGCGATCAGCATCGATCAGAACGGCACGCTGTGGATCGAGGACTACGGTTCCCTCAACGGCACCTACATCATCCGCGACGGGCAGGAAGCGCAGGTGCTCAAGGGCAAGCCGCGCGAACTCGATGCCCCCGCCACGCTGCGTATCGGAGACCAGTTCTTCCAACTCACCGAGCGCCAGTAGCGACATTGCACTGTCCATCATGTGAAATACCATCCGGCGAGAGTCCCATCCAACGACGGAAAACGGGACTCTGACCGGATGCAATCGATTCGATGATGCGCACCCAGAATGTTTCACGGGATGTTTCACGGAGTATTTCGCGTCTATGCATTCTCCCGTAGACATTTCCGCGCTTCGCATATGACAAAGCGGGGCCCGGAACCACCGCAATGGTTCCGGGCCCCGCTTTCACAGAGCTAGGACTCAGACGAGATCGTTGCCGGAGTCGGCGCCGAAGTCGTTCCCACCCTGATCATCGATGAAATCGTCAGGATTGAAGTCGTCGCCGAGCTTCAGGTCACCGAAGTCGATGTTGGAGAAGTCCACATCGGACAGGTCGGCATCGGAGAAGTCGGTCTGCGAGCCGTCCATGTCCGCGCCCAGCCCGAAGTTCGGGTAGATCGTGTCGCGGATGGCCTTGTCGGGCTCCACCACGGCGTTCTGGTAGCGGGCGAGGCCAGTACCGGCCGGGATGAGCTTACCGATGATGACGTTCTCCTTGAGGCCCTTGAGGTCATCGACCTTCTGGCTCAGGGCGGCTTCGGTGAGCACGCGCGTCGTCTCCTGGAAGGAGGCGGCGGACAGCCACGAGTCGGTTGCCAGCGAGGCCTTGGTGATGCCCATGAGCTCCGGACGAGCGGCGGCCGGCTTGCCACCGTTCTTGATGGTCTCCTTGTTGGCGGCCTTGAAGCGCGCCTGGTCGACGAGCTCGCCAGGCAGCAGCGGGGTGTCACCGGAATCGATCACGGTGACGCGGCGCAGCATCTGGTGCACGATGACCTCGATGTGCTTGTCGTGGATATCCACACCCTGGGAACGGTACACGGTGTGCACTTCGTTCACGATGTTGACCTGGGCGGCACGCGGGCCGAGGATGCGCAGGATCTTCTTCGGATCGACGGAACCTTCGACCAGCTGGTCGCCGGCGGCCACGTGATCGCCGTTCTTGACCAGCATCGGCGCGCGACGGGTGTCGGTGTAGACGATCGGTTCGACGCTCGTGTCGTCCGGCGTCAGCGTGATCTGACGGCCGTGATCGGTGTTCTCCACCTTGACCACGCCGGCGAACTCGGCGATCGGCGCCTCACCCTTCGGGGTACGGGCTTCGAAAAGCTCGGTGACACGGGGAAGACCCTGGGTGATATCGGACGCGGCGGCCACACCACCGGAGTGGAAGGAACGCAGCGTCAGCTGAGTACCAGGCTCGCCGATGGACTGGGCAGCGACGATGCCAACGGCCTCGCCGACGTCCACCAGCGTGTTGGTGGCCAGCGACCAGCCGTAGCACTTGGCGCACACACCGCGCTTGGACTCGCAGGTCAGGACGGAACGCGCCTGCACCTCTTCGACGCCGTGCGCGACCAGGTCGTTGAGCACGTCCATCGACAGGGCGTCGTCGCGCTTGTACAGCACGGTCGTGCCGTCGGCCGGGTCGATGACGTCGGCCGCAAGCAGACGGGAGTAGGGGCCACCGTCGGCGGCCTTGACGAGCGTCAGGTTGCCGTTCTCGTCGCGGTCGGCGACGCGCATGGTCAGACCGCGCTTGGTGCCGCAGTCCTCCTCGCGCACAATCACGTCCTGCGAGACGTCCACCAGACGACGGGTCAGGTAGCCAGACTCTGCGGTACGCAGTGCGGTATCGGCCAGACCCTTACGAGCGCCGTGCTCGGAGATGAAGTACTCCAGCACGGACAGGCCGCGGCGGTAGTTCGACTCGACCGGTCGCGGAATGATCTCGCCCTTCGGGTTGTTCACCAGACCACGCACGCCGGAAATCTGGTTGATCTGGGTCATGTTGCCTCGTGCACCGGACTCGACGATGATCGAGAGGTTGTTCTTCGGGTCGAAGTTCTTCTCGATGGCCTTGGAGACTTCCTCACCGCACTTGGTCCACACGTCGATGATCGCCTGGCGGCGGTCCTCTTCGGTGTAGAAACCGAGGTCGTACTGCTCGTTGATCTTGGCGACCTCCTCCTCGGACTGGGCGACCAGCTCGTTACGCTCCGGCGGCTCGACGACGTCGGAGAACGCGAAGGTCACGCCGGACCAAGGTGCGCGGGTGAAGCCGAGATCCTTGAGCGCATCCAGCGAGGCGGCCACCTGGGCGGTGGAGTACCGGGTGGAGATGTCGTCGACGATCTTGGCGAGCTTCTTCTTCTTGGCCTGCTCGTTGACGAACGGGTAGTCGACGGGCAGCGTCTCGTTGAAGAGGATGCGGCCCATGGAGGTAGCGAACAGCACGCTGCCGTCGTGGAAGCGCTCTTCCTTGACGACGTCGGGGCTGCCCGGTTCCGGATCCACGACGGTGATCTCGCGGGGCTCCCAGCCGGTCGGCAGCACGAAGTCCTTCGGCAGGCGGATCAGCACTTCGGCCTGCATGTCGATCTCGTGCAGGTCGAGCGCCATCTGCGCCTCAGCGTATGAGGAGAACACGCGGCCCTGACCCTTGGCGCCGTCCATGACGGTCGTCAGGTAGTACAGGCCGAGGATCATGTCCTGGCTAGGCATGGAAACGACGTGGCCGTCGGCGGGCTTGAGGATGTTGTCGGAAGCGAGCATCAGCGAGCGGGCCTCGGCCTGTGCCTCGGCGCTCAGCGGGAGGTGGACAGCCATCTGGTCGCCGTCGAAGTCGGCGTTGAACGCGGCGCAGGCGAGCGGCGGCAGGTGGATGGCCTTGCCTTCGACCAGGATCGGCTCGAACGCCTGGATGCCCAGACGGTGCAGCGTAGGCGCACGGTTGAGCAGCACGGGATGCTCGGATATGACCTCTTCGAGTACGCCCCACACCTCGGAGTCGCCGCGGTCGACGAGACGCTTGGCGCTCTTCATGTTCTGCGCGAAGTTCATGTCGACCAGACGCTTGATGACGAACGGCTTGAACAGCTCCAGCGCCATCGGCTTCGGCAGACCGCACTGGTGCATGCGCAGCGACGGGCCGACGACGATCACGGAACGGCCGGAGTAGTCGACTCGCTTACCCAGCAGGTTCTGACGGAAGCGGCCCTGCTTGCCCTTGAGCATGTCCGAAAGGGACTTGAGCGGGCGGTTCGAGGCGCCGGTGACGGGACGGCCGCGGCGGCCGTTGTCGAACAGGGAGTCAACGGCTTCCTGCAGCATGCGCTTCTCGTTGTTCAGCATGATCTCGGGCGCGTTGAGCTCGATCAGGCGCTTCAGACGGTTGTTGCGGTTGATCACGCGACGGTAGAGGTCGTTGAGATCGGAGGTCGCGAAGCGGCCACCGTCGAGCTGCACCATCGGGCGCAGGTCCGGCGGGATGACCGGGATGACGGTCAGCACCATGGCCTCCGGCTTATTGCCGGTGGTCAGGAAGGCGTTGACGACCTTCAGGCGCTTGAGGGCGCGGGCCTTGCGCTGGCCGGAGCCGGAGTCGATCTCCTCGCGCAGCTGCTTGGAGGCGGCCTCCAGGTCGAAGTCCTGCAGGCGCTTCTGGATGGCTTCTGCACCCATACAACCCTCGAAGTAGTCGCCGTAGCGGTCCTGCATCTCGCGCCACAGGTCCACGTCGCCTTCCAAGTCGCCCGGCTTCAGGCTCTTGAAACGGTCGAACACGGCGTTCAGACGCTGGATCTGATCGTCGTAACGCTGGCGGATGGCGGCCATGTCGCGCTCGGCGCCGTTGCGCAGCTTGGTGCGTGCGGGGCCCTGCCCTCGCTCGGCCTCAAGCTGGGCGAGATCCTCCTCGACCTTGCGGGCGCGTTCTCGATCTCGTGTCACGGCGCTGGCC
>ENA-OQBD01001555-OQBD01001555.1-human-gut-metagenome-genome-assembly--contig:-NODE-1555-length-10511-cov-5.759823_pt1 | contig 10511 bp, 10 predicted proteins | sample MGYA00242742_ERZ504543 | MGnify/ENA primary metagenome ERZ504543 (study PRJEB26092, sample SAMD00036239) | human gut metagenome | host: Homo sapiens | study: EMG produced TPA metagenomics assembly of... | reverse complement strand
GGATGGAAGTACATCACAGCCCGTCTGTTCCAAATGGACTGACCGAGCCATCCATCCGATAAATAAAGCTGCTCAGCGCCACGTCCAGAAAACGCATGCCAAGATACAGCTCGTCTCTTGCCGCCCGAAGGATGCTGCTACCGATATCCTGGAGACGCTGGGCTGCCTCCTGGGAATTGGATCCCTGACCGGGCAGGAAGTTATTTTTATTGTTTTCAGTTGTTTCTATGCCTTTCAGGATTTCCACCTCCTCTGATCTGCTGTTGCAGTTCTTTTTTCATTAATTTACCATTTATTGTTTACACATAATTCTCATAATTCACTTGTAGCTTATTTTTCTCATATTCTCTCAGACACTCTATAAACTTATTTTTCTGCATAAAGAAATGTTCGCATGCCATTCTACGCAAGACCTCCTCAATTTGTCATCAGGCTCTTCCAACTTACAGCTGAAATTTCTTCCTCCGTCTCGCTGGCCGCCCATCATCTTCTGTCTCCCCGGCCACCTTCTGTTCTTCCTCCAGCATCCGGCTGCGCTCATTCATCAAAAACGCGGAAATCTCCATATCCTTCTTTCCGGAAGCCACATCAATACTGTGTTCCAGGCCCTCTCTGTTCCAGATTTTTTCCCGGGAAAGCAGTTCCAAACCATTTAAGTTTCCGCTCTCCACCAGATATTCCCCGATATCCTTAAGATTTCCCCGGATATAATCCTCATACTGCTTCTTCGCCTTTTCGCTCAGCTGCCACGGATAACGAAGCCGCCCGAAGCTCATATCCACCAGGACCTCCAGCTTATCCATCACCACTGCCATATCAAACAGGCTGTCATACTCCGCGAAATCCAGTTCTTTATTATAGAAGCATTGCCGGTAATTGGTCCCTGAGCCATGATACTCCGTAAACAAAATTCTCGCAGGCGTATTCTCCACCGCCTCATCATAATGCTCCGGAAAAACCATATGCGCACGTTTTCCACTTGCCTCGCCATTTTCGTACAGAAAATCCACATCGATCTTCTGCCATAACTCCCCAAGAATCTCCTTCGCACAGGATTTGATTCCCTTTTTCTGATGGATCACAAGCTCCTTCAGCCCGCTGCAGCCCGTAAACGCCCCGGTTCCCACCTGCATCAGCGTATCCGAAAACTCCAGCCGCTCCAGTTTTTTGCATCCATAAAAAATATATCTTCCGATTTCCTTCAGCGTATCTGGGAAAACGATCTCCTGCACTTCTTCGCCGGCAAGAAGCCTCTCTTCTCCAAACGAAAATGTATCTTCATTCTCCCAGACTTCCGCCTCTTCTTCTCCATCCTTGTGTACGGAAAACGCATACGGCGCCGCACTGACTACCGGAAGACCATTGATCTCTTCCGGAAGCACGATCCGGTCATCGGTACCGTAACAACGGATGATTTCTATTGTATTATTTTTGATTCTGTAATGTATTTTCATAATTCTCCATTATACGTGAACGGATATCCGAAATCCATTTCCCGTTTTCATTCTTCAGGAATCATCTCATCTACTGCTGATCCTGATCTTCTATAGCACGTCTGCATTTCATTGTAGTCTCATTATCCATTTCATGCAAGAAATTTTCCCATGTCCCTATAGCACTCCTCTAAAATAATGCATCTTAATCCAGCCCATCAGAATGTGAAATCCTGCGTCAGATATCTTTGCCGTGCGTAAATTCTTTCTGATACATAAAACAGCCCGTCAGACATACGATGATCTTTAATTCATCTGATATCTGACAGGCTGTATGCAACACAAAATAAACATCTGCATTATACTCTGTTTCACACCCATGAGCACAACTTTATTTACTTCTTATAAGTACTGGCTGAACTCCACTTTCTCCTTATTCGGTCCTTCGATAGTAAAGAACTTCACACCATTCTCCCAGAACGGCAGGAAATGGACTTCATCATTGGTAGTATTCAGTCCGGCTGCTGTTACCAGCTCGTGGACTTTCTCCACATCCTTCACATCAATGGCAACATGGTCGATGGCACCGGATTCCATTTTTGCAGCTTTGTTCTCGTACGTCTCGATCACAAGATTTCCAAGCTTCAGGAAAGCAACCTTCTCATTGGCAGCCTCGTTCACTGTCTGAAAAGCGATCTCAAATCCCAGTGCTTCATAAAATTTAATGGTTGTCTCAATGTCATTGGTCGGCACACCTACGTGCTGAATTCCGTTCATCTGATCTTTTAAATTCATTTCAAAACCCCATCCTTTCATAAATCTGACATGCTCATAAACACAATCGCTTCGCAATTTAGATATAACTCTGCTACAGGTTTATGAATACGATTCCTCTGCAATTCTGCGTTCCACCTGTGCAAGCTCCGGCATTGCCGGGATCGCACCTTTTTTCTCCACGCATAGACTGGCCACCGCATTACCGAAACGTGCAAATTCCTTCAGATCCTCCTGTGTCAGCTCGTCCGGCTGTTTCTCCGATGTGCTGACCTTATACAGGAATCCTCCCCAGAAGGAATCACCGGCTCCGTTCGTATCCGCAATCTGTTTCACTGAAAATCCCGGCACCATATAGCCTCCATCTTTGCTGTAAATATAAGCTCCTTCACCGCCAAGAGTAACTGCCACGACTTTCACGCCCTGCTCATACAGTATCTTCGCTGCTTCCCGGACATCCTTATGATCTGTCAGAAGCTCGGTTTCCTCATCTGAAATCTTCATGAGATCCACATAGGGTACCAGACTTCTCATATGTTTTTTGGCAGTTTTTTCATCCGGCCACAGAGATGCACGGTAATTGGGATCGTAAGAAATCACGCTGCCCTTGTTTTTCGCTCTTTTTACCGCATAAAACGTGGTATCTCTTGCAGGCTGATCCGTCAGGGACAATGATCCAACATGAAAAATATGGGTATGATCCAACACATCCACGTCCACTTCTTCCTTCTGGATCTTCGTATCCGCTCCCGGTTTTCTTGCAAAAGAGAAAGTCCTCTCTCCGGTCTCCCTGACTTCCACAAAAGCCATGGTAGTAAAATAATTTTCGTCCAGAAGCATACCCTTGGTATCCACGTTTTCTTTCTCAAGAACAGATTTCAGGAACTTTCCGTGCATGTCTTTTCCTGCTTTACCGATAAATGCAGTATGAGCTCCCAGTCTGCTGGCTGCAACTGCAACATTGGCTGGTGCACCGCCCGGATTTCTGGCATACAGCATCTGTCCGTCCTCATTAATATCCCGGGAAGTAAAATCGATCAGGATCTCACCAAAAGTTGTAATATCATAGATGGATCTTTTCACAGCATCTCCTGTGTCCACAAGAAGGTTCTGATCAAGCAGCTGAAAAAGGATTTTTTCACATTCTTTCTCATTATCTGTATGTATATGAAGCTCTCCCCCATCAAACTCAGGCATACTTAAGACACCAAGCATAGACTTTGCATTTACAACATAACGGCCGTAACATAATTCTACATCACATGGGATGGATTCTGCAATACTTACCAACTTTCTTGCATTCTGCATTGTGCCTAAAATTACTTTTACTATCATTTTTGTCCACTCTCCTATGCAAACAGGCTGATCACAACAGCACAAACCAGGCCTGTTACTCCTACGATAGTTTCCATCATTGTCCAGGATTTCAGGGTTGTTTTTTCATCAATCTCCAGAAGAGAACCTACCAGCCAGAATCCGGAATCATTTACATGGCTGAATGCCGTTGCACCGCCGTTGATGGCACAGACCATTGCTGCCAGATAAACCGGTGACAGGTCTGCAACTCCGGGCATAGCAGCCATAATTCCTGCTGCCATTGTCATAGCCACAACTGCCGCACCAACAGATGCGCGGATCAGAGCTGCAATAAGAAATGCGACCAGTACAAGCGGAAGTCCACTTTTTTCCAGGGCAGGTCCTATAATGTTTCCCATACCGCAGTCCTGAAGAACCCAGCGGATGATACCTCCACCAGTGATGACCAGAAGGATCTGTCCGGTAGGCTTCAGAGAACGATCCAGGATTTTCTTAAGCTGCTCTCCATTATAGCCCTGCTTCTTTCCGAGAAAATACATGGCAAGCAATACTGCTATGATCAGTGCCACAAAAGGTGTTCCCAGAAACTGCAGAACCGGCCGGACCACATCAAGTCCCGGAATATATTCAGAAACTGTATTGCACAGGATCAATACCAGCGGAACAAGAATGATACATAATACTGTAGAAAACTTCGGCAGCCTGGCTTCTTCTTCCTCATGTACCTCCTGGATATTGGAAGGCAACCCTGTATTGATCTTTTTGCCGATAAATTTGGACCATAAAATTCCTGCAAAGATCAGAGATAAAATACCTACCGGCACACCTACCGCGATCATTACTCCGAGATCCACATTCAGCATATTTGCCACTAGAACAGATCCTGCTGATGGCGGAATGAATGCAAAACCGGTGGCAAGGCCCGCAAGAAGCGGGATTACATAATATAAAGTCGATTTCTTTGTTTTCTTCGCAAGTCCGAATGCCAGAGGGATCAGAATCACAACGCCAGCCTCAAAAAACACGGTGGTTCCAACCACAAGCCCTGTGATTCCAAGAGCGATTCCTGCCTTTTTTTCACCAAATTTGTTTATCAGTGTCTGGGCAACGCACTGTGCGCCGCCGGACACTTCCAATATCCCGCCGAACAGAGAGCCCAGTCCGATCAGGAGTATAATTCCCTGTAAGGTTTCTCCTGCGCCGTTTTCCACAGTGCTTACCAGCGTTGGAACCGGCATTCCGGCACCAAGCCCGATAACCAGTGCAGCGATCAACAGGGATAAAACCGGGTGAATCTTAAATTTTATGATAAGTAACAATAATAATAAAATCCCTGCTGCTGCCGCGATCAACAGTCTTAACGGATCTGCCGCAAATACCGGTTCTGTCATCTTTCCATTTACCTCATTTCTCTTTATTCACTACTTACGGATTGCTGTCTGACTTTTGAACTCTGATGTTTCATTTTACATATTTATGAATAGTTGCCTTTACAGCTCCGGGTCCTGCGATCATCTCACGGAACATATCCTCGATCTTCTCTCCGACACCATCTTTATAAAGGTCTGTGAAGAACAATCTCTCATTGGAAAGGATCGGCTTCAGCTGATCCTTGAAGGTTTCCGGTTTTCCGATCACGATATCGCCAAGCTGCTCTGTGATTTCCTCATTCATCGGGTCCGGTGCAAGCTCAAATTTGTTTCCTTCGTCATCTACAGCCAGCATGTATCTCAGCCATCCTGCGATTCCAAGCGGGATTGCTGTCAGCCTGGAAGCATCTCCAAATTTCTTCACATATGCTTTTACAGTCTCACCGAAACGGATACCTACCATCTGGGACACATCTACAGCCAGACGAAGGTTGGTATCTCCAAGATACTCATTCGGGAAACGGTCATTAAAGAGTTCATCCACAAATGCCTGTGGGGAAAGGATTCCAGGATCTGCAACTACCGGAAGTCCCTCGTCATAAGCAACCATACGGGCCATTTTCATCATATCTTCGTTGGTGTTCAGCATGTGTGCAAAGAGATCATAGCCAAGTACCACACCAAGAGGGCCGGTTGCGGAATGTACTGGATTCAGGCATACGGTTACTTTCATTCTCTCGGAAAGATTGACGGTATTTCTGTCCGCCATGTATACGCCGAAGCCTTTTTCCAGAGCAGGACGTCCGTTAGGGAAGCTGTCCTCGATAACAAGATACTGTGGCTTCTCAGCATTAACAAATGGTGCTATGTATGTCTTCTTTCCTGTGATCACCGGCTGCATGTCTTCAACGCCAAGCTTCTCAAGGTCTGCTGCAATCTGCTCGCTTGGACGAGGTGTGATCTTGTCGATCATGGTCCACGGGAATGCAACCACCTTCTCATCCGTTACATAATCTACAAAGCCATCATCTACAAAGCCTGCTTTATGCCATTCCTCTGTCATAGTCAGCACGGACTCACGAAGCTTGGCGCCGTTCTGTGAGCAGTTATCCATAGATACCAGAGCGATCGGATATTTCCCTGCTTTATATCTCTCATTCAGCATAGCCACAAGAACTGCCATTGCTCCGGTTGCCTTATCCGGTCCGTTTTTAATATCTGCTTCCACAAACGGGAACCATGTTCCGTCTGCTTTCTGAAGTGCATAGCCCTTCTCTGTGATCGTAAAGGAAACCAGCTGCAGGGACTTAGCTGTGAAGATCTCCTTCAGGCGATTCCACTGTACTGCATCAGAGGACTGCGCTTTCACTGCTTCTGCAAGTGCCCCAAGAACTTTGTACTCACGGGTTCCATCACCGTGAAGGATGACATTTAAGCCAAGGTTGTCATATGGCGCGTAAATCTTATCTACTACGTCATAATCAAAGGTCTCTACACATGTGATACCTCTGTCAAGAACTCCCTCTTCCAGAAGACCATCTGCAATACCTCCGATAAATACACGGAAGATATTTCCGATTCCGAAATGTACCCAGCCTGGCTCGTTTTTCGCTTTCTCAGTCACAGCCTCTACATCGTATCCCGGAAGATCGATGCCTGCTTTCTTCCATGCTTCACGTTCTTTGATTCCTTCTCTTGTTAATTTCATAATCTTGGACCTCCCTGTTTTTCTTCTATTTCGTTATTATTTATGTCTTTTACTTATGCTTATGTCTTAACTGTAAGTAGAGTATAAAACTTTTCTATTTAAAAATCCATTGACAAAACACCTAATTTTCCTCTTATATTTTTGTTTACTTTTACTTATGTACAAGATATATATTCTTTACCAATCTATACACCGTTACTTATTATTCCTCGAAAAAAACTTTCGTTCTGCTCTGCTTCATGCACTGACATTGCATTTCCCGCAGATTTATACTAAAATACATTTAAGACTTAAACATATCTATAATTACTTTTATCAGGAGAATCTCATGAGTGAAAAAGGTTAACCACCATCAATTTCAAAAAAAATAAACCGCTCCAAGGTTTACCAATATATATACCAAACACACCAGACTTCCAAAATGCAGATCGTCCAAGACCTTCAGATGGGGCTTTCCACCGTAAGCCAGAACCTGAACCTGCTGGAAAAAGAAGGGCTTATTGACAGAAACGGATATTTTGATTCCACGGGCGGAAGGAAGGCCCAGGCTATCCAGATCACCTCGGATTTTCGGATTTCCATTGGTATCGGGATCCTGAAAAACATGTTCCATATCACAGCCATCGACTTATATGGAAATGCTTTTTATACAGAAACCATTGCTCTTCCCTATTCCGAACACAGAAGATTATTACAGACAGCTGACCGATAAAGTACGGGAATTCATCGCAGAGAATCACTATCCGGAAGAAAAGATCCTGGGTATTTCCATTGCCACACAGGGGATCACTTCTCCGGATAATTCCACTGTGATCTATGGAAACATCATGAACAATACCGGCATGAAGCTGGAGGATTTTTCCCGGCATCTTCCTTACCCCTGTCATCTGGAACACGATTCCAAATCCGCCGCTTTTCTGGAGCTGTGGAATCACCCGGAGCTCGACAGTGCTGTCGTGTTCCTTCTGAACCGGAATCTGGGCGGTGCCATTATCACCAATCATCAGATCCATCAGGGAAGCTCCATGCACAGCGGAACCCTTGAGCATATATGCGTGAACCCTGACGGCCCTTTATGCTACTGCGGAAACCGTGGCTGTCTGGAGACCTACTGCTCTGCCAACGCTCTGGAACAGTCTGCCGGGATGCCTGTGAAGGAATTTTTCCCTCTGCTCCGCGAAAAAAAATCCCCCCGGCTTGCTGAGCACTGGGAAGATTATCTGAACCATCTGGCCTTTGCCATGAAAAATCTGAACCTGATCATCGATGCACCGATCATCATCAGCGGATATCTGGCACCTTATTTTACAGAAGAAGATATTAATTATCTGTTAGAACACATCAACACAGACGCACCATTCACCCTGGACAGAAGCCAGATTCTGGTCGGCACCCACGGGCAGTATACACCTGCCATTGGTGCAGCTTTATATTATGTAGAGAAATTTACACAGAGCGTGTGAATACAGACATATTCACCTGAACCGGTCAAAAAAGCATGTCATACACAGCCAGACGGATACAATCTGATCCGCTCTGTCCTAGAGTATGACATGCTTTTTATTTTTACTTATTATTTTTTCAGTTCTTTCAGCAGCTGCCCGATTTTTGACACAAACAGATCAAAGGCCACATTATTCTTACCGCTGTTGATCACAATATCTGCTTTCGCCCGTGTGGGCTCCACGTACAGATAATGCATCGGTTTTACTGTGGTAAGATACTGATCGATGATTCCGTTTAAATCCCGTCCACGTTCCTCCACATCTCTGGAGATACGTCTTAAGATCCTCTCATCTGCATCTGCTTCCACATAAACCTTGATATCCAGAAGATCTCGGATACGGGGATCTGCAAGAAGCAGGATTCCCTCTACCAGAATGACCGGTCTTGGTTCGATCTTCAGCACTTTGTCGGATCGGTTGTGCTGACTGTAATCGTATACCGGACATTGGATGGTTTTGCCCTCCTTGAGTTCTTTGAGATGCTCGACCAGAAGATCGGTTTCCAGTGAATCCGGGTGATCGTAATTCACCTTCACACGTTCTTCAAAGGGAATTCCGTCCTGTCTGCGGTAGTAATTATCATGATAGATCACCACCACATCGTCTCCGAAATGCTTCTTCAGTCTGTTTGTAAATGTAGATTTGCCGGAGCCTGACCCTCCGGCGATCCCGATAATAATACTTTCCATCGTCTCTTTACCTCTTAAGCTAGAATTCTTCCGCTGTGGATCCCGCAGGCTTCCCGAAGAGTTTTTCCGTATAGAGAAGCTTTTTCTTACACAAAAGCTGCCCGGTCGGTGTGCATCTCCTGCATCCGGTTCCGGACAGCTTTTCTGGTTATTTTTTATAAAGCAATCGTTCTGATCAGATCTCAGCCTGCTCCAGAAGTGCCGGGATCTTGGACTCCCATCCCAGTGCCATGATATGTACACCCTGGCAGTATGGCTTGCACTCTTTGATGATACGTGCAGCGATCTCAACACCAGTGATACCGGCTTTTGTTTTCTCTTTGTCTGCTTTCAGCTCCTCGATCATCTCATCCGGAACATGGATGCCGGCTACGTTGTTGTTCATGAACTTAGCCATTCCGGCAGATTTCGGAATGATGATACCAACCTGTACAGGTTTTCCGAACTGTTTTGCTTTTTCCATAAATTTGATGAATTTCTCCGGCTCAAATACAGCCTGTGTCTGGAAGTAGTCTGCACCTGCAGCAACCTTTCTTTCCATCTTTGCAAGCTGAGCGTCAACGGAATCGCTGCATGGAGATACAACGGCACCCTTGGAGAATTTCGGTGGCTCACCAACCAGCTGGTTTCCTCCAAGATCTACACCGGACTCGAGAAGCTGTACTGTATGAAGAAGAGATACAGAATCAAGATCAAATACCGGTTTTGCCTGCGGATGATCACCCATCTTCGTATGGTCACCTGTCAGACAGAGGATGTTCTCAATACCAAGCATAGCAGCACTTAAAAGATCAGACTCCAGTGCGATACGGTTTCTGTCACGGCATGCAAGCTGGAAGATCGGATCCATTCCGGCGTCTTTGAGAACTTTACACATTGCAAGAGATCCAAGACGCATAACCGAAGACTGGTTATCTGTTACATTGACTGCATGAACGCCTTTGAGATAAGTTTTGGCTTCTTCTACCAGTTCATCTACATGGATTCCTTTTGGCGGTCCTACTTCTGCAGAAACTACAAATTCACCACGGTCGAATAATTCTTTCATTTTCATATTATATTTGCTCCAATCATTTAAAATTTGGGGTACGGTCCACCTGCTCTGCTGCATACATTGCGGAATATTTCCGGTGAACCGTATCATAATTTAATTTGGCTTCTTAATAAATCTTTGCTTATTATTTCACTTCATCATCTGTAGCGAAATTATGGATCTGTGTCGGGCATTTCAGTGCGTCAAGGCGTCCGATCTCTTTCAGACGTCTGTAGATGCGCTCCCATCCACACTCCATATCACTGTCCACTTCGCATTTACCATTCTTGGAACCGCCGCACTGGCCGTTGACAAGACTCTTGGAGCATGCTGTGATCGGGCAGATCCCGCCAGTAAGGTTCAGATAACACTCACCACACTGGTCACATTTATATTCTAACGGTGTTACACCCTGGAAACCAGGTACCGGGTATGTATCGCAGGCTGCGCATACCATCTTGTCTTCCAGATATTCTGCGATGGTCTGTACACCAACACCACAGGAGAATACCAGGACCAGATCCGCTTCCCTGATCTTATCCATGTGTTTCTGAAGACGTAACTGCATATTTTCCGGATTACAGATATAATCCGTTCGTCATGATCCCTGTCACATTTCCTTCAGCGGAAATGCTCCTTCTGAAGTTCAACAGCTTCTTTTTCCGGAAAACGAACTTCCTTG
>ENA-OQBD01001552-OQBD01001552.1-human-gut-metagenome-genome-assembly--contig:-NODE-1552-length-10527-cov-3.362981_pt1 | contig 10527 bp, 10 predicted proteins | sample MGYA00242742_ERZ504543 | MGnify/ENA primary metagenome ERZ504543 (study PRJEB26092, sample SAMD00036239) | human gut metagenome | host: Homo sapiens | study: EMG produced TPA metagenomics assembly of... | reverse complement strand
TGCAAGAAGAGCTTCTCCAAACTGCTATTGTCATAACAAGAATCATCTAGTAAAGCTACAGACCTTTACTAAACAAATCAAACTTTTTGTAATTAACTAAATTAGTCAATTCTTACCCGCTTTTATTTTTCAAAAAAACCTCCATTTTCCTTATAAAACGGTTGCTTTTTCTCTAAACTATAGTATAATAAACCTTGTCGTGTGTATAGAAATACTAAACTTATAGTTTATTTTATTTTTACAAACAATTTACAGAAAGGAGCTATTTATGAACATCGGACAGAAAGTAAGGGAGCTCCGTATTGCGAAAAATCTTACCCAGGAAGAACTTGCAGACCGGAGTGAGCTTTCGAAGGGATTCATTTCCCAGCTGGAACGGGATCTTACTTCTCCTTCTATCGCCACACTGGTTGATATTCTGCAGTGTCTCGGCACCAATCTGAATGAATTTTTCAGCGATGACGAGGAAGAACAGGTTGTCTTCGGTGATGAGGATTATTTTGAAAAAAAGGATACTGATCTGAAGAATACGATTGAATGGATCATTCCGAATGCCCAGCGCAATATGATGGAACCGATCCGTCTTACCCTGGCTCCGGGCGGTGCAACCTACCCGGATCTTCCACACGAAGGTGAGGAATTCGGATACGTGCTTCAGGGTTCCGTCAAAATCCACGTAGGCAATAAGGTCTACAAAGCTAAAAAGGGAGAATCCTTTTATTTTACTCCCCGCGCAAAGCATTATATAGAAGCATCGTCTTCTTCCGGGGCACGCCTGATCTGGGTCAGCACTCCCCCAAGTTTTTAAGTACACAGGAGGATTATACATATGCCAAACAAACTGATTGACATTGTTGGTGTTTCCAAATCATATGGAGACAATCTGGTTCTGGACGATCTGAACCTTTATATCAGAGAAAATGAATTTCTCACACTTTTAGGACCTAGCGGCTGCGGAAAGACAACGCTTCTGCGTATCCTCGGCGGATTCGAAAATCCGGACTCCGGAAAAGTAATTTTCGATGGAAAGGACATTACATCCCTTGCACCGAATAAACGGCAGCTCAACACTGTTTTCCAGAAATATGCGCTTTTCACCCATATGACCATTGCTGAAAATATTGCTTTTGGTCTGAAGATCAAAGGGAAATCAAAATCTTACATCGATGATAAGATTCATTATGCATTAAAACTGGTCAATCTGGAAGGTTACCAGAACCGTTATCCGGATTCTTTAAGTGGTGGTCAGCAGCAGCGTATTGCCATCGCCCGCGCCATTGTAAATGAACCAAAAGTTCTTCTTCTGGATGAACCTCTCGGCGCCCTGGATTTAAAGCTCCGCCAGGACATGCAGTATGAACTGATCCGTTTAAAAAATGAGCTGGGAATTACATTTATCTACGTTACCCACGATCAGGAAGAAGCCCTCACCATGTCTGACACGATTGTTGTCATGAATCAGGGATACATCCAGCAGATCGGTACACCGGAAGATATCTACAACGAGCCGGAAAATGCTTTCGTAGCCGACTTCATTGGCGATAGCAACATTTTCAATGCCATCATGGTACGCGATAAGCTGGTCAATATTGTCGGTGCCGAATTCCCGTGTGTGGATACCGGATTCGGAACCAACAAACCGGTCGATGCGGTCATTCGTCCGGAGGACATCGATCTTGTAAAACCAGAAGAAGGCACATTAAAGGGTGTCGTTACCCATCTGATTTTCAAAGGAGTCCACTATGAAATGGAAGTCCTTGCCAACAACTATGAATGGCTGGTACACAGCACCGATATGTTCCCGGTTGGCACTGAGGTTGGAATCCATGTTGACCCGTTTGATATTCAGATCATGAAAAAACCGGAATCTGAAGATGAGGAGGCTGTAGGAATTGAAGAATAGCAAACGTCTCCTGGCAGGGCCATACCTTTTCTGGGCAGTTTCTTTCATTATCATTCCTCTGATCATGATCTTCTATTATGGTCTGACTGACAATGACGGAAAATTCACCTGGATGAACCTTGCCAAAATCACAACACCTGAGAATTTAAAGGCTCTGGGGCTTGCACTTCTGCTTGCATTTGTCAGCACAGTGATCTGCCTGATCCTTGCCTATCCTCTGGCAATGATCCTCGTCGGAAGAAATGTAAACCAGTCCAGCTTCGTAGTACTTGTTTTCATCCTTCCGATGTGGATGAACTTTCTGCTCAGAACTCTTGCATGGCAGAACCTCCTGGAGAAAAACGGTGTCATCAACTCCGTTCTCCATTTCTTCGGGCTGCCTTCATGGAACATTATCAACACACCGACAGCGATCATCCTCGGTATGGTCTACAACTTCCTGCCGTTCATGGTGCTGCCGATTTACAATGTACTTGTAAAGATTGACAAAGATGTTATTTCCGCAGCCAGAGATCTCGGTGCCGGAAATATCCAGACATTTACCAAGATCATCCTTCCGCTTAGTGTTCCGGGTATCATCAGTGGAATCACTATGGTATTTGTACCTGCACTTACAACCTTCGTCATTTCCAACCTCCTCGGTGGAAGCAAGATCCTTCTGATTGGAAATGTCATCGAACAGGAATTCCAGCAGGGAAGCAACTGGCATGTAGGAAGTGGACTTTCACTTGTCCTGATGATCTTCATCATTGCAAGTATGGCTCTGATCGCCAAATACGATAAAGACGGGGAGGGCACAGCATTCTAATGAAAAAGAAACTACAGAATTTATATTTACTGCTGATCGTGATCTTCCTCTATGCTCCGATCATGACACTGATGGTTCTGTCCTTTAACAGTTCCAGAACCCGTGCCAAATGGGGCGGATTTACCGGAAAATGGTATGTATCCCTTTTCCAGGATGAAGCGATCATGAGCACCTTATACAACACCCTGATCATCGCACTTCTTTCTGCGCTGATCGCAACTGTGATCGGAACTTTGGCTTCCCTTGGAATCCAGAGTATGAACCGCAAGTTTCGTACCTTTATGCTGGGTGTCACCAACATTCCGATGCTGAACGCAGACATTGTGACTGGTGTATCTATGATGCTGCTGTTCATCGCATTCCGTATGACCATGGGATTTGCGACAATCCTGATCGCACATATTACCTTTAATATCCCATACGTTATTTTAAGCGTCATGCCAAAACTAAAGCAGACCAACCGACGGACCTATGAAGCCGCACTGGATCTGGGTGCTTCCCCGATCTACGCTTTTTTCAAAGTCGTATTTCCGGATATCCTTCCAGGAATTCTTTCCGGTTTCCTGCTTGCATTTACCATGTCGTTGGATGATTTTGTGATCACCCACTTTACCAAAGGACCCGGAATCGATACCCTGTCCACCAAAATTTACAGTGAAGTACGAAAAGGAATCCGTCCGGAAATTTACGCACTCTCAACGATCATGTTTGTAACGGTGCTCTTCCTTCTCTTCCTGGTCAACTTAAAGCCGGAAAAAGAAGTTCACGAAAAAGACGGCACGATCCGCAAGCCATCCCGTGCACGCCACACGATGCGTCTCGTCGTAACACGTGTCGTACCGGCACTGCTCGTGATCGTTATTACAGCCGGAGGATTTTTCTACAATTCAAAGACAAAGATTTCCGGCTCCGAAAAGGTAATTGTCTACAACTGGGGCGAATATCTGGACCCGGATGTCCTGGATATCTTTGAAGAAGAAACCGGTATCCAGGTAGTTTATGAAGAATACGAAACCAATGAGATCATGTACCCGAAGGTGCAGTCCGGCGCCATTTCCTACGATGTGGTCTGCCCTTCTGACTATATGATCCAGCGTATGATCGAGAATGATCTCCTCGCCGAGATCAACTGGGACAATGTTTCAAATATCAAAAACATCGGACAAACTTACATGAATCAGTCCAAGGCATTTGACCCGGAAAATAAATACTCTGTTCCTTATTGCTGGGGAACTGTCGGGATCCTTTACAACAAAACCATGGTAAACGAACCAATTGATTCCTGGTCTGTTCTCTGGGATCCAAAGTACAAGGACAGCATTCTGATGCAGGACAGCGTCCGCGATGCATTCGGTGTTACCTTAAAATATCTTGGATATTCCCTGAACTCAACCGACCTGGACGAGCTGAACGAAGCGAAGAATCTTCTGATCAAACAGAAACCACTGGTTCAGGCATACGTCGTTGACCAGGTGCGTGACAAGATGATCGGAAATGAAGCAGCCATCGGTGTTATTTACTCCGGTGAAGCCATTTACACACAGAAAGAAAATCCAAACCTGGAATACGTGATCCCGAAAGAAGGATCCAATATCTGGATCGACTCCTGGGTAATTCCGAAGAATGCAGAGCATAAGGAAAATGCAGAAAAGTTCATCAACTTTCTCTGCCGTCCGGACATCGCACTGAAGAACTTTGAGTACATCACCTACTCGACTCCAAATGAAGCAGCACGGGAACTGATTGAAGACGAGTCCATCCGCAACAGCAAGATTGCATTCCCGGATGCAAGCGAGCTCTCCGGATGTGAGACTTTCAAATTCCTTGGAGATAAAAACGATGCTGTCTACAACGAATTATGGCGGGAAGTGAAATCAAAGTAATGTGGGAAAGAATTCTGAATTATACAATAACCGAACAGAAAACTTCCAATATCCATGAGTTTTTAAAAGCTCATGGATATTCGTCTTCTCTGATCCGGGCAATCAAAGAAGATCCGGAAGGAATCCGTCTGAACGGGGAACCGGTACTGGCGCGCACTCTTCTTACTCCCGGCGACCAGCTTGCCATCCGGATTACCGAAACAAAATTCTCCGAAAATATTGTTCCGTCAGATCTGCCTCTTTCGATCGTATATGAAGATCCGGACCTGCTGGTCATCAATAAACCTGCCGGAATGCCAATTCACCCTTCCCAGGGAAATTATGACAACACACTTGCCAATGCCTGTGCATGGTATTTCAAAGAGAAAGGCGAGCCTTTTGTCTACCGCTGCATTAATCGGCTTGACCGGGACACCACCGGTCTTCTGATCATTGCCCGGCATCTTTACAGTGCCTCTCTCCTCTCTGCCATGATGGCACGCCGGGAAATCCACCGGAATAATCTGGCACTTGCCACGGGAATCGTCCCGGAAGACGGAATCATCACTGCTCCAATTGCAAGAAAAGAGGGTTCTACCATCGAGCGCATGGTCGATTTTAAACATGGTGAATATGCCTGCACCCATTACCGCAGGCTTTCCATCACAAATACAGATCCGGTCTACTCTCTGGTTGCCTTAAAGCTGGATACCGGACGCACTCATCAGATCCGGGTGCATATGAATTACATCGGTCATCCGCTTCCGGGAGATTTTCTCTATAATCCGGATTACAGCCATATCAGCCGTCAGGCACTGCACTCACATCATCTGCGTTTCCGGCATCCAATCACAGGAGAAGAAATGCATTTCACAGCGCCTGTGCCTGAAGATATGTTACTCTGATAAATATATTTAAGTGATCCCCTTCCCCGGCACATAATACTCTTTTTATGGAAGAATTTTCCATATGTATTTTCCGGTCAAACAGAAGAAGAGCTTCTGAGAGAACAAAGATATTCATTCTCCCAGAAGCTCTTCTTCTGTTTATTTCTTATTTCTGACGATGAATCACACTAAAAAACAGCGGAACGGATTCAAACTGCCTCTATAATCTATATCGCTCTCTTACCATGTGACCAGCTTCAACATTTTACAAATCAAAACATCCGCCTCCAATAAATTCCCTCAAAATCGAATTCTGCGGAACATACTCACTTCCGATCCCCACAAAATAATCCAGGAATTTGAGCAGTCTCTTCGCTTCCTGATATTCGGCGCAGTCCTTCTCAATTCCGAACAGGATCGGTTCTGCATAAGCTTTCAGAACTGCCAGCTCATAAAGAAGAGCTGAATTGAACATCACATCCGCGTCTTCCTGATACGGGAAAATATTGTTCTCTTCCCCTCTTCGCACCGACTGCCACATAGCGATCGTCTGCTTTGCCGAAGTACCTCTGGTTCTTGCATCACGCACCATCCGGCGGATCAGACGTCCATCTGTTGATGCGATCCGGTTATGCTCATCGATATTCAGCTGGGTCAGTGCACTGATATAGATCTTGAATTTATTTTCTTTTGGCAGATCATGGGTCAACGCATCATTCAGACAATGAATACCTTCGATCACCAGAATATCCTGCTCACCAAGCTGCATATAATGTCCGTTATATTCCCGTTTTCCGGTCTTGAAATTGAACGTCGGAAGCTCAATCCGTTCTCCTGCAAGCAGCTTTTTCCAGATCGTGATTAAAAAGTTCCACATCCAGTGCTTCCAAACACTCATAATTCGGCTTTCCTTCTGCGTCCAGCGGTGTATCCACACGGTTCTTAAAGTAATCATCCACCGAAATCGGATGCGGGACCAGACCGCTTACCCGGAGCTGGATGGAAAGCCGTCTGGAAAATGTAGTCTTTCCTGACGAAGAAGGACCGGCAATCAAGACAAACTTTTTTCTGCGGATTTCCTGCAATCTGCTCTGCAATCTGCGCAATCTTCTTCTCCTGCATTGCCTCCTGTACCAGAAGCAGTTCCTTTGGATTGGCGTTGCCGCCTGTCACATAATCATTCAGTGCCCCCACCGTCTCTATTCCAAGCATATCACCGCCACGCGTAGATTCCTTCAGCACATGGAACAGCTTATTCTGAGGCTGAAACGGAGGTATCTTTTCCGGTTCAGCTGCCTCCGGCATCTGCACTACAAATCCCTCATCATATAAATATAATTTAAAATATTTCAGATAGCCAGTTGATGGAACCATATAGCCGTAATAGTAGTCCTCAAATTCATTGATACTGTAAATATTGACTGTAGACACTCTGCGATACCGGAACAAACGCTCTTTATCCTTCATACCGTACTTGCGGAACATTTCAACCGCTTCATCGGTATGAACCGATCTCTTCCGGATTGAAAGATCCATATCTGCCATTTCATGCATCCGTTCTTCAATCCTTGCAAGCAGTTCCTGATCCAGCTTCTGATCTCCTTTTATTGTACAATAATACCCTTTATCTACAGAAAAATGGATTCTCACCTGTTCTATCTTATCGTGTCCGATTGTATCATATACTGCCTTCACCAGCAGAAAACTTACACCACGGCGATAGGTAAGATTTCCAATTGTCTCGCCTGTCGTCACAAAATGGAGCGCACAGTCCTTTTTCAGCTTCTTTCCAAGCTCCTGAAGCTTTCCATTTACATATACAAGAACAATATCATGTGGATATCTTTCCTGATATTCCCCGGCAATCTGCAGATATGTGGTTCCTGCCGGAAAACTTCTCTCTTCCCCGTCAATCTGTACTTTGTACATCTGCTGTTCCATATTTACCGCCTTCTTTCTGCCTTACGGCGCTTTGACAAATCTGTCTGTTTTCTCCCCGCTCCCAAACACCTTACGTCAAAACCCAGAATGGCTGCCGGATCTTTGCTGTCCGGATCTCTGCCTCTGGAAATTTCTCCCGGCAAAAATGTTCCATATCTGCAATAAAGATATGCTCCACGCCATAGTGTCCGGCATCAATTACTGCCATTTTTTGTGCAACCGCATCAATCCCCTCATGGTGATCAATGTCACCTGTCACCAGTACATCCACACCTTTTTCCAAAGATACGGAAATTGCGCTCTTCCCGGAACCCGGAAAAACACCAAGGCGATGTACCTGCATATCCGGCTCTCCAAAAATTTTTACATTCGGAAGATCAAATGCTTTTTTTACCATTTCCGCACAGGATTTTAAATCCATCGGCTGTGCCAGATCAGCAACTCTTCCGATTCCAACCGGAACTTCGCCGGATTCTGAATGCATGCTTCCCGTCACTTCCAGAACCTCCGGTTCACTCAGTTCAAGTACCTTCCCAGCAAGCTCTGCCATTCCCATTACATCATAATTGGTATGCATCGCATAGTAAGAAATGTCATCCCGGATCAACTTCAGTACTCTTCTGCCAATAAAATCCTCATCATTGATCTTTTTCATTGCTTTAAAGATCATCGGATGATGTGTGATCAGCATATCTGCGCCCCAGTCTGCTGCTTCTTCGATCACTTCATCCGTCGCATCCAGTGCAAGATAGATCCGCTTTACTTCTTTATCGCTTCTTCCGACCTGCAGTCCTACATTATCCCACTCCATAGCATAGTGCTTTGGAAAACGTGCTTCTATTTCTTTTATAATTTCTCTGCAAATCATCCTTTTCCTCCTAAAAATACCGGTCAAGCAGGTCTTCTGCTCTCTTTATCATATGCAGAACCTCTGCACTTCTCTCCTTCGTGCGTTCACTCTCCTGCACCCGAAGCTTTTCATACACGCCCTGATTCACAGACAGTTCCTTTTTCAGATATTCTCCCATCACCGGGTGACCCTTCTCTAATAAATATTTTCCATATTCAAGCTCTTCTTCTGCTGCCGGAACACCTTCCACATAAAGACCTTTCTGCTCTGTCGGGATCACCTTCATCATCGGATAGTATTTGCCATCCTCTTCCACCATGTCCTCTGCAACGATACGAAATCTATGTTCTTCCAGATAACGGCGGACTTTCGCAAGCTCTGACTGCGGCTGCAGGACCAGTTCCTTTAAGCTTCTGGTTTTTTCCGGATCCTCATTCAAAATGTGTATGACAAGACCGCCGCCCATTCCGGCGGCGATCATTGTGTCAGCTTCTTCCATTTTCAAATTCACCAGACCATCAGAAAGACGGGTAACGATCTTCCCATCCAGTCCATGTTCAAGGATATGTGTATCCGCTCTCTCTAATGGTCCTTTGTTAATATCCATGGCAATTGCGGATGGAACCAACCCGTTCTGTGTCAGATAGATTGGGATGTAAGCGTGATCTGTTCCCACATCCGCAAGACGCATTCCCGGTGTGACAAGATCCGCCACTGCCTGTAATCTTTTTGATAATTCAGCCATCTTCTTAATCCAAATAATCTCTTAATTTTCTGCTGCGGCTTGGATGACGAAGCTTGCGGAGTGCTTTTGCTTCAATCTGACGGATACGCTCACGGGTGACATCGAACTCTTTTCCGACCTCTTCCAGTGTACGTGCTCTTCCATCACTCATACCAAAACGCAGGCGGAGAACCTTCTGCTCTCTCTCTGTCAGTGTACTTAAAACTTCATCCAGCTGTTCTTTCAGAAGTGTCTGCGCTGCTGCTTCTGCCGGAACAGGTACATTGTCATCCTGGATAAAGTCTCCAAGGTGGCTGTCCTCTTCCTCACCGATCGGAGTCTCAAGAGAAACCGGTTCCTGGGAAATCTTTAAGATTTCACGCACACGGTCTACCGGCATGTCCAACTCTGCAGCGATCTCTTCCGGCGTAGGTTCACGTCCAAGCTCCTGCAGTAACTGTCTGGATACACGGATCAGTTTGTTGATCGTCTCTACCATATGAACCGGTATACGGATGGTTCTCGCCTGGTCAGCAATCGCACGTGTGATTGCCTGACGGATCCACCAGGTTGCATAGGTACTGAACTTAAATCCCTTCTGATAATCAAACTTCTCTACCGCTTTGATAAGTCCAAGGTTTCCTTCCTGTATAAGATCCAGAAACAGCATACCACGTCCCACGTAACGCTTTGCAATGCTGACTACCAGTCGCAGGTTGGCTTCTGCAAGACGCTTTTTCGCTTCTTCATCACCATCTGCCATTCTCTTTGCCAGCTCAATCTCTTCTTCTGCTGAAAGAAGCGGAACCTTACCGATCTCCTTCAGATACATACGAACCGGATCTTCGATGCTGATTCCGTCCGGAACAGACAGGTCGATCTTCTCCATATCCACTTCGTCTTCATCCGAAAGCATGATCTCCAGATCATCATCATCCACATTGGAGTCATCATTCATCTGAAGCACATCGATCCCATTGGCCTCCAGGTACTCAAATACCTTGTCCATCTGTGTCGGTTCCAGCTCCATATCCCGGAATGCATCATTGATTTCCTGAATTTCAAGAATGTTCTTCTTTTTCTTCGCAAGGGCAACCAGATTTTTTAATTTCTCCTGAAACTTTACTACGTTCTCTTCCATGTAGTGTCCTTCCTCTCATCGCTTGTTTATATTCTATCCCTAATTAATGGAAATATGCAGTTTATGAAGGTCCTGCACTGCCTTCTTCGCATTCATAAGCCTTTGCAGCCCCTGAATGTCTGTCGGATCCAGATTCCGGGTTGCGGTTTCGATACTGTACTCCTTTACCCGTAGAATCCCCACAGGTTGCACAGTACCACCCGCCCGGGTAGGTGGCGTGGCGGCCGATGTCCGTAAACATATTATAAACAAAGGGCAAAATGGTGCTCTTAAATTGGTGGTTCCTCCAGTCGCTCCACCTTCTTTGCCAACTGGCCGATGGCGGTGTGTTTGGGTGGTTGAGAAGAATGGCCGCCTTTGGACTTTACAGTAATCTTAAAGTCCGCATAGCCTTTCTCTGCCACGCCCACG
>ENA-OQBD01001550-OQBD01001550.1-human-gut-metagenome-genome-assembly--contig:-NODE-1550-length-10541-cov-2.516996_pt1 | contig 10541 bp, 15 predicted proteins | sample MGYA00242742_ERZ504543 | MGnify/ENA primary metagenome ERZ504543 (study PRJEB26092, sample SAMD00036239) | human gut metagenome | host: Homo sapiens | study: EMG produced TPA metagenomics assembly of... | reverse complement strand
CAAAGTGGTCGTTCTACGGTACTGATAAAAACTGCAGAAAATTGTGCAAAGGGGAGAAAACTGGCGGTTATAAAGGGCGGAGAAACGGACGCTGGTTTGTATGTTTTGGCTGATTTTAAAGGAGGTTTGGAGATTAGGGTTTCTGGACAAGAAGAGTTAAAAATGGTACAATAGGAAAAGTATTATTTTGTGAAAGAGGGGTATTATGAAGTATAAATATATCTTATTTGATTTGGATGGGACGATTACGGAATCGGGACCGGGGATCATGAATTCGGTGGAGTATGCGCTGAATAAAATGAACCGGGAGGTTGGTGAGCGGGATACTTTAAAGAAATTTATCGGGCCGCCGCTGACGGAATCGATGGAGAAATATTATGGGATGTCCAAGGAAGAGGCACTGCTTGGAGTAAAGTATTACCGGGAATATTATGCGGTGAAAGGCATTTTTGAGAATTCGGTGTATGAAGGGCTTGCGGAGACGCTGGAATCCTTGAAAAATGAAGGATATATACTTGCAGTGGCGACTTCCAAACCGGAAGAGTATGCAAAAAGGATTGCGGACAAATTTGACTTTGCAAAATATTTTGCAGGGATTTATGGGGCTACGATGGATGGCTCTCTGATCCGGAAGGCGGATGTGATCCGGTATGCGTTGGATAACCTGGGCGTGGAAAGGGAGAATTACGATCAGGTCGTTATGGTCGGTGACAGAAATAATGATATCTACGGTGCAAAGGAGAATGGGATCCAGGTGATCGGTGTCCTGTATGGATACGGAGATCTTGCGGAGCTTCAAAGTGCCGGTGCAGATTACATTGCAAAGACACCGGAAGAGATTGCACAAATCATCAGAAAATGCGATCATGAGAGGGTTTGAATATGAGTAACAACGACGCAATGAACAGTGAGATTCGGTTTCTGGAAGAGGTTGAAGAGAAACTGAAGACACGCATTACCGAGATCAACGCATTGTTTCTTGAAGGAGAAAAACAGATTGAGAGCATGCATGATTATTATTGGGAAAACTATACGGAGATGGATGAGTATGGTTATGAAAATTATGATAATCAGCAGGCACTTCTCGGAGAAGTTAATGCGAACAATGAACGTCTGATGAAAAAGCAGCGTCTTAAGAAAATGATCGACTCCCCATATTTCGGAAGAGTGGATTTTCTCTTTGAGGGGGAAGAAGAAAGTGAAAGTTTTTACATCGGAATCGGCAATTTTGCGCCTAAGGCAGGAATGACGCCACTGATCTACGACTGGAGGGCACCAGTGAGCGGTCTTTTTTATGATTATGACAGAGGACAGGCTTCTTATGAAGCACCGGGAGGAACTATTGAAGGGGAGATTACTTCCAAATGGCAGTATAAGATCAAGAACGGGAAGATGGTTTATGCATTTGAAAGTGACACCAAGATTGATGATGAGATCCTGAAACAGGAGCTTGGAAGTAATGGGGATGTACAACTGAAGAATATCGTCCGTACTATCCAGAAAGAACAGAATGAGATCATCCGGAATGTAAAGGACAAAGTTCTGGTTATTCAGGGAGCCGCAGGAAGTGGAAAAACCTCCGTTGCACTGCACAGGATTGCGTATCTTCTGTATCACGACAGGAAAAATTTAAAAGCATCGGATATCCTGATCCTTTCACCGAACAGCGTATTTGCGGATTATATTTCCCACATTCTGCCAGAGCTTGGAGAAGAAAATATCCAGGAGATGAGCTTTGATCTGTTTGCGTACAGAGAATTGAAAGGAATCGTATCGGACTGTGAGGACCGTTATGATTATCTGGAGAAGCTGATCCATTTTCCGGAGATGGGAATCCGGGAGAGCTATCTGAAGAAGCAGTCTGCCGGATTTGTCGGAGAGATGGAAGGCTTTCTGGCAGTTCTGGAAGATCAGCTGATGGATTTTAAGCCGGTTAAGATCCGTACTCTGGAAAAAACCGAAGAGGAGCTGATCCATCTGTTCTATTTCAAATTTCAGGATATTCCGATCCTTGCAAGAATGGATGCGGTGATGGAATATCTGGTGGATGAATACGAGACATTGTATAACCGGAATCTTCCGGAAGATGAGGTAGAAGAGATCCGGGAGAAATTCAACCGGATGTATGTCACTCGTGATATTTACAAAATATATAACTGGTTTTTGGAGGACAGTGGGTATGAGACACTGGCAAAAATTCCGTATGAGAACAGAAAACTCCAGTATGAAGATGTATTTCCGGTACTTTATCTCAAATACCGGATGCTTGGAGGAACCAGACATAAGCATATCAAGCATCTGGTGATCGACGAGATGCAGGATTATTCATATTTGCAGTACGTGGTACTGTCCCGGCTGTTTTCCTGCCGGATGACGATCCTTGGCGACCGGGCGCAGACACTGGACAGTCAGATGCAGGATGTACTGACATTCCTGCCGAAGATTTTCGGACGTACGATCCGCAAGATCATCATGAATAAAAGTTACCGGAATACCATTGAAATCGCAGAGTATGCAGCGAAATTTACCGGGGAAAAGGATCTGGAATATCTGGAACGTCATGGCAAACCAGTGACCGAAAAGACATTTGATTCGGATGAGGAACTGTTAAATGAACTTATCCGGGAGGCAGATGCCGGAATGGATAAATATGAGACCGCCGCAGTTCTGACGGAGACGATGGATGAGGCGTATACAATGACCAGGATGCTTTCAAACCGTGGACTTCCGGTAAACTGTATTGACCGGGACAGCAGTACCTTTGAAAAAGGCGTGACAGTAACGACTTTCTATATGGCAAAGGGAACTGGAATTTGATCAGGTATTCGGCGTGTTCCCGAAGAAAGAAAATCCAATGACCGGGCAGGCAAAATACATCTGTGCAACAAGAGCACTGCATGAGCTTTATATGTATGAAAGGGCATAACTGTACAGACTGATACAGCGAAAGAGAGGAAAAAACAGGATGAAGATAACCGTACTGACGGTTGGAAAAATAAAAGAAAAGTATCTGCGGGATGCGATCGCGGAATATACGAAGAGACTGAGCCGCTACTGCAAGCTGGAGATCATTGAGGTGGCGGATGAAAAGACACCGGACAATGCCAGCGAAAATGCAGAGGAAATGATCCGGCAAAAAGAGGCCGAACGTCTTTTGAAATATATCCGTGAGGATGCATATCTTATTACACTGGAGATAGGCGGAAAGCAGCTGACCTCCGAAGAATTTTCAGAGAAAATTGAAAAACTTGGCATTCAGGGAACCAGTCACATTATTTTTGTGATTGGCGGATCCATAGGGATCGGGAAGGCAGTTCTGGAAAAATCGGATTATGCACTTAGTTTTTCAAAAATGACATTTCCGCACCAGCTGATGCGTGTAATTCTGCTAGAGCAAATATACCGTGGATACCGGATCATGTCGGGAGAACCCTATCACAAATAGAAAAGAGGCTGATTCATATGAAGATGGTAGTATTAGTAGAAAACAGTTCCAGATGCAGACTTTGTGCAGAACATGGACTGTCGGTTTATATCGAATATGAGGGAAAGACGTACCTTCTGGATACTGGCGCAACAGCGCTCTTTGCAGAAAATTGCAAAGGAGCTGGGGATTGATCTTTCGAAAGTAGATACGGCGTTTTTATCCCATGCACATTATGACCACAGTGGCGTTTTGAGGAGTTTTTTTAAGGAGAATGACAAAGCTGCGGTCTATATGCAGGAGACGTCTGCTGAAAACTGCTTTTTACCGGACAGAAGGAAAAGATAAATATATTGGAATTCCGCAGCATCTTCTGGAAAATTATAAAGAGCGGTTCCGTCCGTTAAATGCAGTCTGTGAAGTTGAAAAAGGCGTCTGGGTCGTACCGCATTTTACCGGCGGTCTGGATGAGATGGGACGCAGGGCGCACATGTACCGGAAAATCGGTGAAGAGTTTATTGCAGATGATTTTGCACATGAGCAGAGTGTGGTTTTTGAGACGGGAAAAGGACTGGTGATATTTAATAGCTGTTCCCATGGGGGAATTGTCAATATTGTGCGAGAAGTGCAGATGGCACTCGGCGGGCAAAAGGTCTATGCGGTTGTCGGTGGATTCCATATGATGAAGCTTTCGGGCATGGATACACTTGCCATACCGGAAACAGAGGTTGTGGAAACTGCGCAGGAATTGAAAGGGCTTGGCGTAGAGGAAATCTATACCGGTCACTGTACCGGAAATATTGCATTCGGGATTCTGAAAAAAGAACTTGGCGAAATGGTACATGCACTTGGAACAGGGGAAACGGTGGTATTTTAAATGAAGGAAGCCCCAGGATTTATCACGGGTAATGAGTTGATAGATCCTGGGACTTTTGTCTTGTTACATTGCTTCTTTTATGAGTATGACTTCAGGTTCGGTCATTGCATAAGCATCCAGAACTTCATCCAGCTCGTCTGCCCTGATCAGATTTTGCTTCCAGAACCAGCTTATAGTGAGGGTGATAAAACAGAAGTTGAATTCTGAAAATTAATTGTTAAATATGGCTATTGAATAGAATTGTGTATATAATAACTAAAAAATCATTGCCGTTGACTAACCAATATGAAAGCGAGTATACTGTAGTAAAGTCAAAGGAGAAAAAAATGAAGTGTAAAAATGCAGGCATTATCAACGGCAGTTCCGGGAAAATGGTACACGATCAAGTGGATGTTCGGAGTACCGGAGGTGCTGGAAAAATTTAAAGGAATTCAAAATCAAAGAGGGCAGCGAAATCCATGTGATCCAAGAATGATGCCAGTGGCATGATGATCATAGCATCTGACCAGAAGCGGTTCGCTATCAGCCAGGATGCCGCCGCGAGAATTCAAGTATAACAAAGAAATGAAAAAATCGATCTTACAATCACAGGAAAAGTAGGATCGACTTTTTTGTATATCCGGATCATGGAGGAGCCAGTCTGTTCGATTTTATAAAGTTTTCACAGAATAACGGATTGTTTTCAGCTGCGATTGAAGATATAATACATTTATGTAACAAAATAGAAGCGCGAAAGAGGGAAAACAAATGTTAGAAATTATTTGTCTTATATGGCTTTGGCGTGTGAATGGAAAGCACGCGATAGAAAGAGGACAGAATCCGAAAAAAAATATCGTGCACTGACACTGGGATTGTGGTTTGGCCTTGAATTTACCGGTACTTTTGTCGGAGTCTGGCTGATGCAGCTTTTGAATGCAGGTGATAATGCATTTTACGGGGCATATGTTTTTGGAATTATCGGAGCTGCAATTGGCGGTTTCACTTCTTACTGGGTTGCAAAAAAAGCACCGATGGGAAATTACAGACCAGAAGACCAGCCAAATGGATGGAATAATCAGTCAGGTGGATGGAATCAGAGTCAGAACGGCTGGGACAATCAGCAAAATGGATGGAACCAGAACAGCTGGGATAATCAGCAAAATGGATGGAACCAGAACCAGAACAGCTGGGATAATCAGCAAAATGGATGGAACCAGAACCAGAACAGCTGGGATAATCAGCAAAATGGATGGAATCAGAACGGCTGGGATAATCAACAGAATGTCTGGGAACAGCCACAGCAGGAACCCGGATTGCCTTTTTGCTCCGGCAACGATCCATATTATCGAAGAAGAGGGCGGTTATACCGGCGGACAGGATGCATTTTTCTTAAATGGCAGACCCATCTGTTCTCTGCGGCCGGGCAGTGAATATACCTTTACAACTTACGCAAAGAAGAATGTGCTTACGATTGGCAGACCGACACCGGAATCGTCAGATGAGACAACGGTATTAAAGTTTATTGCCGGAGAAAAAGGTCAGATCGAAATTCATGCATGTGCGGGAAGACTGCTCCCGGGAAAATTCAGTAATTATACAGCATAGGAATATTATGTGGTTCTGAAGCATACACTGTCAACAAAACGGTATATGCGGCAATATGAGACAGAGATCCGAACAAGAAGACGGGACACGAAGGTATCGCATGGCAGATGCAGCAAATTTGCCGAAGGATGTGGTGCTGGGTGTCCCGATTCTGACTCTTACAGGGCATTATGAAGTGAATATAGAGAATTACCGTGGAATTCTGGAATATACCGAACAGCTGATCCGTATAAATGTACGTAGCGGGCAGATTCGCATCACAGGGAAATCACTTGAGATCAACTACTATGCAACAACCGATATGAAGATTACCGGAAAGGTAGAGAAAATTGAGTATTCTTAGGAAGGGATGACGAAGATGCTGCGATATATTCTGAATAATCTTGCCGGATACCTGCGCATCAGAGTCGAAGGATATTCACCGGAACGTTTTTTAAATCTTTGCTGTTATCATGGGATTTTTGCTCTGGAATCTGAGACCGGCAAACGGGGCATATGAGATGAATATCCGCGTCCGGGATTTCCGCAGACTGCGACCAATGGTCAGGAAGAGCAGGGCAAAGGTACGGATCACCCAGAAAAGAGGAGTCCCGTTTTTTATACATAAATACCGTGGACGGAAGCTTTTTTTACAGGATCGGTCATCGCAATCTGTCTGATCTTTCTGCTTTCTTCTTTTATATGGAGGATTCAGATTGATGGAAACCTTGCAAGGACAGATGAGGTTTTGCTTTCTTTTTTGGCAGAAAAGGGAATTGCCTGTGGAATGGCAAAAAAGAATGTAGACTGTGACCGGATTGAAAAAGATATTCGTATGGAATACGACGATATTATCTGGGTTTCAGCCTATGTTCATGGGAGTTGTCTGAAGATTAAAGTCAGGGAGAATCCTGACCGGAAGGAGCTGCAGACAGAAGCTGAGGCGGAAGCGCCGATGGATATTGTGGCAGAAGCAGACGGGATCATTCAGAAGATCATTACACGAAAAGGGAATCCGCTTGTCCGGGAAGGCAGTGAGGTAAAAAAAGGAGAGATCCTTGTGAGTGGAAGTGTGGAAGTAAAGAATGATTCAGATGAGGTGACAGGATACCAGTACCGGGTATCGGATGCGGACATAATAGCACAGACAACGGTTGCGTATACAGATATTCTTGACAGGCTGCATCCGGTATGGAAAGATACCGGCAAGAAAAGCTGGAGGTTCTGGATAGAAACACCGGGAAGGCTGTATCTTTTTGGCAGGCGGGAACTACCTTACCCGGAATATAATGCGCTGACCTGCAGATATATCCTGTATCTGGAGAGACATTTTCCATTTCCGGTCTCGGTAAGAGTTGAACGGAGCAAAGAGAGCAGAAAAGAGGAGATTTCTTATACAGACAGGGAAGCAAGAGAAATTCTGTCCTATAATTTTGAGAAGTTTTGCGCCCGATTAGAGAAAAAAGGGGTTCAAATTTCAGAGAATGATGTTAAAATATACAGGGAGACGAACCGGTATTCGGCAAAGGGGAAACTGGTTTTATCCGGACCGTTCGGAATTGTACAAAAAGGAACGGTACATGAACTGCCGAGGGCAGATGCAGAAAATATACAGCAGGAAGGAAACTGATTTATGGGAATTCTTGAGACCATGATAGACATACCGGCTGAACATGAAAAAAATGTGTTTGGCCAGATTCGATATATTTGCAAAAAAATTGAGAGAGCTTTACATGTTACACTGATCGCGCGAAATGGAAAGGTGAAAGTTCTTGGAGAAGAAAAGAATGTAGAGAGGGCGCAGCAGGTATTGTCGCAGCTTACTGAGCTTTCCAGGCGCGGGAACACGATCCAGGAGCAGAATGTAGACTATGCCCTGTCCCTTACGATGGAAGACAGCGCGGAAGATATTCTGACAATTGATAAAGACCTGATCTGTCATACACTTCAGGGAAAGCCAATCAAACCAAAGACGCTCGGACAGAAGAAATATGTGGATGCGATCCGGGAAAAGATGATCACCTTTGGCCTTGGTCCTGCCGGAACCGGTAAAACTTATCTGGCGATGGCAATGGCAATCACGGCGTTCAAACGCAATGAAGTGGGGCGTATCATTCTGACACGTCCGGCAATTGAAGCAGGAGAAAAGGCTTGGCTTTTTGCCGGGAGATCTGCAGAGCAAGATCGATCCATATTTAAGACCACTTTATGATGCGCTCTATCAGATCATGGGACAGAAAGCTTTATCAAGAATTCAGAAAAAGGGGCTGATCGAGGTTGCGCCTCTTGCCTATATGCGAGGCAGAACCCTTGACAACGCTTTTATTATTCTGGATGAGGCACAGAATACGACACCGGCGCAGATGAAGATGTTCCTGACACGTATTGGTTTTGGATCCAAAGTCGTGATCACCGGAGACTCTACACAGAAAGACCTTCCGGCAGGACAGACATCCGGACTTGATGTGGCAGTGAGTGTAGTCAAGAATCTGGAAGATATTTCGATTTGCCGTCTGACCAGCCGGGATGTTGTCAGACATCCGCTGGTACAGCGAATTGTTAAAGCGTACGAGGAGTACGAGCAAAAGCAGGAACAGAAAAAATCCCACGCTAGAGACAGAAAGAAACGAGGAACAAGATGAGACTATTTTTAGAGGATGAGGGAGCATTGGATTTAAAGCTGCCTTATGAAGAACTGGCGACAAAAGTTGCAGATGCAGTCCTGGATTATGAGAAGTGTCCGTACGAGGCGCAGGTAGAACTTCTTCTTACGATGAATGAGGAGATCCGACAGATGAACCTGGAATTTCGCGGAATCGACCGTGCAACCGATGTCCTGTCATTTCCGATGACGGAATTCCCGTCACCGGCTGATTATGCATATCTGGATACAGATGACAGTTCATTTGATCCGGAGACCGGAGAACTGATGCTCGGCAATATTGTGATTTCCAAAGAGCGCGCAAAGGAGCAGGCAGAAGAATATGGTCATTCGGTAGAACGTGAATTTGCTTTCCTTATTGCGCACAGTATGTTGCACTTGTTAGGTTATGACCATATGGAAGATGAAGAACGGCTCGTGATGGAAAAGAAACAGCGGGAAGTTCTGGAGATGCTGGGAATTACAAGATAGATAAAAGTATGAGGTTTTAACGTATGGGTAAAAAGAAAAAATCAAAGGGCGGCAGTTTTCTGATGCAGGGAAGTATCCTTGCGGCAGCCGGTATTATCACAAAGATCATCGGGGCAGTATACCGGATCCCGATGCTCAATATTATGGGGCTTAAAGGACAGGGCTATTATGATATGGCATTTCAGGTGTATTCTATTGCTCTGATCATTTCGTCTTACAGTCTGCCGGTTGCGGTATCAAAGCTGGTGTCTCTCAAGATGGCGGCAGGAGAGCGGAAAAATGCATTCAGGGTATTGAAGGCATCACTGATCATAGCTACGCTATCTGGTGTCACGATCATGGTGATCGTATTTTTTGGAGCAGAGGCGATCGCAGAATATCTGATGGGAGCCAAAATGAGCTGCTATTCTTTGAAGGTGCTTGCTCCCGGACTTCTGATCTGTGCGATTATGGCAGTTTTTTCGTGGCTACTTCCAGGGGGATGGGAACGATGATCCCGACTGCAATTTCGCAGATCATTGAACAGCTTCTCAATGCGATTGTCAGCGTTGTAGGTGCAGCCGTTCTTCTGGAAAATGGAAAACAGATGGCTAAGGTGCAGGGGAATAACCTTTTGGGACCAGCCTATTCCGCAGCAGGAGGTACACTTGGTACAGTAGCCGGTGCTCTGATCGGTCTGCTGTTCTTACTGTTCTGCTATGTGGTATTCCGCAAGCCGATGATGCGGCAGATGAAGCGGGATACCTCGAAAGAACTGGATGATTACCGTGCGATTTTCAAGATCCTGATTCTGACGATCGCACCGATCATTTTAAGTACAACGATTTATAACAGTGCAAATGTTATTGACAGTGCAATGTTCAATAAGATCATGGGTGCACAGGGAACCAGTGAGGCGGTCTGTGCAGAGCTTCTTGGTAAATTAGGACAGTATTATACCCTGTTCAACGTACCGCTTGCCGTTGCGAGTGCATTGGGATCATCTGTGATCCCGGGGCTTGTAAGCGCGGCAGAGAATCATGACAGAAGACTGTTACATAACCGGATTTACATGGTTATCCGTTATACGATGCTGATCGCGATTCCAAGCGCGTTCGGATTTTTTGCGCTTGGTCAGCCGATCATGGATTTCCTGTGGCCGAATGTAGATAATGTAACACAGGGAATTATGCTGAAGATCGGAGCGATTTCTCTGGTATTTTATTCACTTTCAACCGTTACAAATACAGTGCTTCAAGGTCTGGACCGTATGATGGAACCGGTAAAAATGCAATGGTATCCCTGATACTACATATTGTATCTCTGTTTATTATGCTTGTTATGTTCAATGGGCATTTATGCACTGATTGGAAGTAAGATTGTGTTCTCTTTATGCATGTGTATCATGAATGCACATGATATCCGTGAAGCTGTGGATATCTTCAGGAGAGCCGTAAGACTTTTGCCATTCCGTCTATCGCCGGAGCTGTTATGGCAATTTTGGCATGGGCAGTGCATTTCGTACTTGACACCTTCATCGGATGGAAGAATCGCAACCCTGATCG
>ENA-OQBD01001549-OQBD01001549.1-human-gut-metagenome-genome-assembly--contig:-NODE-1549-length-10541-cov-3.377665_pt1 | contig 10541 bp, 13 predicted proteins | sample MGYA00242742_ERZ504543 | MGnify/ENA primary metagenome ERZ504543 (study PRJEB26092, sample SAMD00036239) | human gut metagenome | host: Homo sapiens | study: EMG produced TPA metagenomics assembly of... | reverse complement strand
ACTTCCCTCATTTCCGGCGGGCGGCGAGTGGAGAATCGGAACATGAGCGAGGCGAGGATCACGCCGAGCACGGCCATGCCGGCGAACACCATCATGCTGCGTGGGAAGGCGATCATATACGAACCGGCGGCGTCTGCCCCATCGTTCGCGGCGATGGCCACCACCCACACATTGCCGGACAGCGTCACGAACACCGCGTCCATGATTACGGTGCCCGCGAAGCCGATGATGATGAACTTGGGCGGGAAGTGGCTCTTCAGCACGCCGCTGAATACCGGGCCGATGGCCGGTGCAGCGCAGGTGACCAGACTGACGATGCCGAGCATCGAGCCGCGCTGTTCAAGCGGCGCTTTTCCAGAATGATGCTGGTGATGAGCGACAAGGAGATGCCGGTGCCGAGCGACATGACCAGTCGGGCGGCGAGCAGCATCGGGAAGTTGACCGCGAGCGCGCCCAGCAGTGTGCCGGCGGCGAAGATCACGACGGCCATGATGAACAGGGTTTTGGTGGCGAACTTGCGCACCATGAACGGCGAGCTCGAAATCGATACTGACAGCAAGAGCAGATAGCCGGTGGTGAGCCACTGCACCACCGAAGCGCCGATGGAGAACTCCTCCATCAGCGTGGAGTAGGCGATGTTCAGTGAGGTTTCCGACAGGATGCCGAGGAAGGTCAGAATCGCAAGCGAGACGACCGCGATGACGAGCTTGCCGGAAAAGGGTTGTTTGCCGCCGTGAGGTAGTTGTGTTGCTGAATCAGTCATAATCGTTGCTCTCCTCCATTCATTCACATGCTTTTGCGATGCTGCGCGTCTTCCTGCATAAGCCGCAGGGCTTCGGTCAATGTGCGCACAGTGGTTTCGCATTGTTCCACGGTCAGCCCGCCCAATAGCTGGCTAAGATGCGCATGGTATTCCTCTACGTAAACGCGGCGGATATCTAGTCCACGCTCGGTGAGCGTGAGCGTCACCGCACGCCGATCGGCGGCATCCATATGCTTGACCACCAGACCAAGCTCCACCATCTCGCCAACGAGTTTGGTAACGCTCGGCGTAGTGACGCCGAGAAAGGCGCTGACATCGCTTACCCGTGCGGTGCCGGTATCTTGCCCATTCGGTTCGTTGATATGCCAGACGGCGTCGATCACGTGGACATAGCGCGGTTTCATACCTTTCGGCAATGCCGGCATCAGTTCGGTGATGGTCTTGGCCTTCCAGCAGACATCCAGGAGGCTCCGCACCTCATTCACCGGAAGCAAGCCGGTCTTGGTATCGGTTCGGGAATCGCACATCGCTGGCCCAACCTCCAATTAGTTACCAATAGTCATTACCATAAGTAACTATATGCAGGCTCTAGACAAACCCAACGGCCTGCGCGCCCGTGTCGAGTTCCGTTTCGACATAAAAAAGCCAGGGAATCCCTGGCTTGCAATGCGCATATCGCTGCAGATTTGCCGGGACCTATATGTCCCCGGCAACAACAGCCGTATATACGCTACCGATCAGTGCTGCCCTCATCATCCTTGGCACCTGCCGTGGCGGCCTCAGTCTCCTTGGCGTTCCACCCGGCGACGGCATTCCAACCACTCCATCCGATGACCACTAGCAAGCACAGCGAGAAGACAATAGTGGCCCAATTGAACAGCGAGCCATCGTTATTGGCCTCGACCAGTGACTGCCAGAGCCAGATAACGCAGGCCAAGCAGGTCAATGCATACATACGGGAGGTGGAGCGCGCGGTGAGTTTCATGGCGGAAAAAGTCCTTTGATTACAAGAATGACGGCAGATAACAGTGTGGGATCCGCACCAGCGGCACCGGCACGAATCCCACATCGAGGAGGAGAAAGGGGAAGGTCAGCTCTTCTTGCGCTTGGACATGATGTCCACGGCGACGGCCAGCAGGAGCACGAGGCCCTTGATGGTCTTCACCACGGCGGTGTCAACACCCATGATCGACAGACCCTGGTTGATAACACCCATCACGAATGCACCGATCACAGCGCCCGGGATGGTACCAATACCACCGGTAACGGCCGTGCCACCGATGAAGCAGGCGGCGATGGCGTCCATCTCGAACTCCATACCGGCCTGAGCAGTTGCGGAAGCCAGACGGGAGAGCATGCAGACAGCGGCCACTGCGGACAGGAAGCCCATGTGGACGAACAGCAGGAAGTCCACGCGGCGGGTGTTGATACCGGAGAGGATGGCGGCCTTGCGGTTGCCACCAACGGCGTACACGTGGCGACCGAACACGGTCTTGGTCAGGATGAAGTTGTAGATGAAGACCAGCACACCGACGATCACCAGCATGATCGGGGTACCACCCTGATCAGCGTTACCGGAGGAAGCCAGCAGGTAGGTGACGAAGGCGATGACGACCGCGACAAGCACAATCTTGAGGACGGTCAGGCTCATCGGCTCGGGCACCAGGCCGACCTTGGCCACACGGGCGCGCTTGCGCAGCTGGCTCCAGGCAAAGCCGACAATGCACAGGATGCCGAGCACAATGGTCAGACCGTCGAACGGACCCCACCAGCCAAGGATGTTGGGCAGGTAGTTACGGGCAATGCCACGGAATTCGAGGGAGGTAATCGGCACGGATTCGCCGACGATCACGGTGGCGAGACCACGGAAGATCAACATGCCGGCCAGAGTGGTAATGAAGCCCGGGATGCCGATGACGGCGACCCAGAAGCCCTGCCAGACGCCGACGATCAGGCCGACGACCAGAGCGATGACGATGGCGAGCATCCAGTTGACTCCGGCGCGTTCCATCAGCAGTGCACACACACCACCGATGAAGGCTACCAAGGAACCAACCGAAAGGTCGATGTGGGTGGCGATGATGACCATCACCATACCAATGGCCAGGATGATCACGTAAGCGTTCTGCTGAATCAGGGACACGAAGGAGTTCGGCTTCAGCAGCACGCCTCCGGTCAGGACCTCGAAGGCCACGACGATGACCAGCAGTGCGCCGACAATACCGTATTGACGGGCATTGTTGGCAACCGTGGCCAGCAGGCCGGTCTTTTCTTCTTTCTTTGCAGGTGTTGCAGTTGCGGCGCTCATCAGGCTGCCACCTCCCTTTCCTTGGTCATACCCTTCATCAGGTATTCCTGGGTAAATCCATTCTTCTCAACATTGTCGGTGACGACACCGTAGGACACCGTGTAAATGCGGTCACAGATACCGATGAGCTCGGGCAGCTCGGAGGAAATCACGATGACGGCCTTGCCTGCATCGGCAAGCTTATCGATGATTTCGTAGATCTCATACTTGGCGCCGACGTCGATGCCTCGGGTCGGCTCATCGAGGATGAGCAGCTTCACGTCCTTGGACAATGCCTTGGCGATTTCGACGAGCTGCTGCTTGCCGACGCCGATGTCCATAACCTTGGTATCCGGGTCTTCGGGAAGTCCCACACGATCGAGCAGCTTCTTCGCCTCGGCACGGGTCTTGTCCCAGTCGATTACGCCACCCTTGGCCTGCTCGTTGCCGATGAAGATGTTCTCCGCAATGGACAGGAACGGGCTCAACGCCAGTTCCTGATGAATGATTACGATGCCGTCGGCCTCGGAATCATTAATAGTATGGTATTTGCATTCCTTGCCATCAAAGGTGATTTTGCCGGAATAGCTACCGTATGGGTACACACCCGAAAGCACGTTCATCAGGGTCGATTTACCTGCACCGTTCTCGCCGCAGATGGCGTGGATCTCGCCGCGATCGACGGAAAGATTCACATCGGTGAGGGCTTTGACCGGACCGAACGTCTTCGTGATGTTTTCCATCGTCAAGATGGTGTCATTTGATGACATGTCACCACTCCTCGTCACAGTTCTGTGTTCATGGACATGCGGCGCATATCGGCTATGCGCCGCATGTCATTGTGTTTGTTTACGGATTGCCTGATGAGGACTACTTAGTCAGCTCGTCGAAGCGATCCTGGGTGATGTAGTTGGCCGTGACCAGATCCTGGAGGTTGTCCTTGGTGATGTTCTGGGGGTCAAGCAGCTTGGACGGGACGTCGATGTTGTTGTTGTTGAACTTGCCGTTCAGGCCGGAGACTTCCTTGCCCTCGGCGATCTCGACGACCATGTCGTACACGGCGTCAGCCAGCTTGTTCACGTCCTTGAACACGGTCTCGCCCTGCTTATCCTTGGCGATGTTGGCAACTGCGATCTCCATGGCGTCCTGACCGGTGATATACGGCCAGGAGTCGGTGCCCGGCTTCATGTCGGGACGCTTGGATTCGATGGCGTTGATCACACCCTGGGCGATGCCGTCGTACGGAGTGAGGACCGCGTCGAGCTTCTCGCCGTGGGCGTAGGTGGAGTCAAGGATGGATTCCATGTCCTTCTGCGCCTGCTCGGTCTTCCAGCTCATCACGGAGATCTTCTGCCAATCCTCAACGGTGAAGTCCTTGGTCACGCCACCCTGACCGTGCTGGGACGGGGAGACGAGCACGCCCTTCTCGAAGTACGGCTGCAGCAGATCCCCAAAGCGCCCTTGAAGAAGTACTTGGCGTTGTTGTCATCCGGGGAACCGGTGAACAGCTCGATATTGAACGGGCCGGTGGCGCCATCCTTAAGCTTGAGCTGGTCAATGAGCCACGTGGCCTCGAGCACGCCGACCTGCTCCAGCTGGAAGGTGGCGTAGTAGTCGACGGCGTCGGTGTTCATGATCAGTCGATCGTAGGCGATGACCTTGGCGCCTGCATCGCGGGCCTTCTCAACGGCGGGGCCCACTGCGGTGCCATCCTTGGAGGCGACCACGACGATCTTGGCGTCGTTGTTGACCAGTTCTCGATGTCAGCGTTCTGCTGGGCCGGCTATCGTCGGCGAAAGACAGGATGACCTTGTATCCGGCCTTCTCCAGCTTGGCCTTCAGGTTGTTGCCGTCCTTGTTCCAACGCTCTTCGGACTTGGTCGGCATCGAAATGCCGATAGTGGCACCCTTTTCGATCTTGGCATCACCGCCAGTTGCCTGGCCGCTACGGCTGCCACCACAGGCCGCGAGGCCCGCGCACATGGCAACGCCTGCCACCACGGCGACGATCTTCTTAGTGAACTTCATTTGCTCTCCTTCATCTTCGAGGGGATGGCGAACCCTCCTTGGCCGCCCGAACCTGAGAATAACCTCAGGTTCATCTCATAGAATACCGTATTAAGTAAGTTGTCAAACTCAAGAAGCGAATTTCCTGTCGTTTGCGTTCGACCAATGACGCAATGGCGATTTTTTCGCGCATCACAAGGCGACACGCCGAAAAATCCACGCTCTGCGCCTCGCTGTGCCTCATGCCGGTAACGACTACACTGGATTCTTATGGCAACAAGGCTTTTCGGTTCGCAGACCTCGCTTCGCGAGGCAAACCGCGCCAACTTGCTGGCCAGCATCCACAAGTTCGGCGCCATGACACAGGTCGAACTCGCAGAGGTGACAGGACTGTCCACTGCGACCGTGTCCACGCTCGTCCATCAGCTCGTCGACGAAGACCAGCTGGAGACCAAAAGCACCGTTCGCAACGGTCGCAGAGCCACTCTGGTGACCCTTGCACGGCATCAGGGCCTCGGCGTCGGGCTTTGGATCGCGCGACGTCATCTTACGCTTTCTATCGTTGACTTCTCGAAGTCAATCATCGCTGAGCACACGCTCCCCCTGCCGTTGGGCCACAAGGCGGACACAACGCTGGAACGCGCCATGCTGCTCATCAATGAGACCCTGAGCAGCATCGACGCCGAAGCCAGCGAGCTGGTCGGCATCGGCGTGGCCGTGGCCGCACCGGTGGCCACCAGCGACCACACCATAGCGATTCCCGGCATTCTGCCCGGATGGGACGGCGTCGATATCACGTCCCCGTTGCGCACGGCGTTCAACGTTCCCGTATACGTCGATAATGACGCGAATTTCGCGGCATACGGCGAATCCCGTATGGGCGTGGCGGCAGGCAAACGCAATTTCGTATATATCTCAGCCAGCGACGGGGTTGGCGCAGGCATCGTCATCAACGGCGAAATCATGCATGGCGTGACCGGCCTGGCCGGTGAAATCGGCCATATCCAGGTCGACCCGCTGGGTGCCATCTGTTCGTGCGGCAACCGCGGCTGCCTTGACACCGTCGTGGCGGAAAACAGGCTGGTGCAGTTGCTCAGCGTCACACACGGCAATATGACGCTGGATGATCTGGTGTCCTTTGCCAACGAAGGCGACCCCGGTTGCCGTCGCATCATCGCCGACGCGGCCGTGCGTATCGGTCAGGTGGCGGCTGATCTGTGCATCAGCGTGGATCCGGAGGTCATTGTGCTCGGCGGCAAGCTGGCCATGACCGGCGACGTATTCATCCAACCGTTCAATGAAGCGTTGCAGCGCATGCTGTTCCCTGATGCCGTGGCACCCATCGATGTACTCGTGTCATCCCACCCGGACGACAATTGCGCGCTAGGCGGCGCATTATGCGCCATCGAGTTCTCGGTTCGCAATGACGTCAGCCAGTGACCGGTACCAGGAGAAGAGTGATAAGAAGGAACACACCATGAGGAATTCGAGCACACCTCCTCTGCTGCGGCTGGAGGACATCTGTGTGAAGTTCGGCTTCGTCGAGGCGTTGAAATCGGTGAATCTGTCCATCCAGCGCCAGGAGGTCATCGCCATCGTGGGCGATAACGGCGCAGGAAAGTCCACTCTGATCAAGGTCATCGCGGGATTTCTGCAGCCGGGATTCGGCCATATTTATCTCAACGGCGAACAGGTGACCATTCCCTCGATCAGGGAGGCGGACCGCATGGGCATCGCATCGGTGTTCCAGGGGCAGGAGTTCTGCGACAACCTGGACGTGGCCTCGAACCTGTTCCTCGGCAAGGAGATCAATCAGATTGGCATACGCGATGACGATTCGATGAACTCGCGTGCCCGTTCCGTGCTGAAGACCCTGAGCTCGGCGATTCGGGTCGGCTCCCCTATCGCATCCTTATCCGTCGGCCAGCGCCAGACCGTGGCCATAGCGCGCACGCTGCTCAATGACCCGCAGCTTATTCTGCTGGACGAACCGACCGCCGCACTGTCGGTGATGCAGTCGGCGGAAGTGCTCGCATATATCAAGAGACTGCGCTCCGAAGGCCGGTCCGTGGTGATGGTCTGCCACGATCTGCCGGATGTGTTCGCGGTATCCGACCGCATTGTCGTGATACGTCAGGGCACGTCACCGGCGTGCATCGAACCGTCGAAACGTCCTATGAGGAGATTATCGCCGAAATCGCCGGCGTGACCACCGAACACGAGTACGAGGAAATCGCTGAGAACCCGGAATTCGATTCCATGGTCAGGCAGCGGAAAACTCATCGACCGCACTATCAGCGCGGCAGTGAGCCATGGCACCGGCCATGACTCACCATTAGACTAACGCCCCGTTGCCGGAGCGGCATCGTCAGCGCAGAGCCAGGTTGGCGGCACCGATGAGGCCGGCGTCTTGGCCGGCGGTGGCGGCGACGATCTTGGCATGGCCGCGGTAGGCGCTGCCTTCCAGGAAACGCTGGTAGTTGTAGCGGGCCGGCTCCAGCAGAATGTCGCCGACGGCCACCACACCGCCGCCGATCACAAACAGGTCCGGATCGAGCACGGCGGAGACTGCGGCCATCGTGCGGCCAAGCCATTCGCCGATCTTGCCGAATGCGTACAGGCCGAGCACGTCGCCTTCCTGGGCGGCCTGGGAGACCATCGGGCCTTCCAGCTTGGAGATGTCGCCGCCACACAGCTCCATGAGACGCTTGGCATCCTGCGGACGACGGCGCACGGCGGACTTGGCGAAGTTCTCCAGCGAAGTGCCCGAGGTGTAGCGCTCGGCGCAGCCGCGCAGGCCGCAGCCGCAGTGGTCGCCGTCCGGGACCATCGGCAGGTGGCCGAGTTCGGCGGCCATGCCGAAGGAGCCGCGGTACAGCTGACCGTTGATCACGATGGCGCCGCCGAGGCCGGTGCCCACGGTCAGGGCGACCATGTTGGAGCTGCCCTGGCCGGCACCGTGCACGTATTCGCCCCAGCCGGCGCAGTTGGCGTCGTTCTCGACAACGACCGGCACGGCATGGTCGATCAGCGCGCCGACGTGCTCGGACAGGTCGTAGTTGATCCAGGCCGGGATGTTGGCGGAGAAGGTGAGCGTCTTGCGGTCGGCGCTCACGTTGCCGGCGGCGGAGATGCCGATGGCCTCGATATCAGTGTGTCCGGCGGCCACAGCCTCGCGGTACACCTCGGCGATGTGCTGGTTGATGGCGTCGGCATCCATCGGCGTGGGGACGCGCCAGCGCTGGATGATGCTATCGTTTTCATCGCAGACGGCGGCGGCGATCTTAGTTCCTCCGATATCAATGGCGAGCGTGGTCATGGCTTACTCCTTGAAGGCTTGTGTGGCGTACGAGACAGCGAAAATAGTAACGAGTTGCCATGACCTCCCATAGCGTATTTTTCATGATTTGTCATATCTCGCGCGCGTTCTGCCAATGTGACCCTGCACACGTTTTTCACCATTTATAAGCACTGTTAACGCTAACGTTGTCATTCAATAGCAAACGTTGTCATTCAGACTATCGGCGTGTCGAGCAGAGCCCCAAGGCCAGCACGAAACCTTCGGTATTTCCATGCGATACGGCATCGGCATCGACTGAAACAGCTTCCATGCCAGAGTCGAATGGCCATCAAACGACTAAACACCAGACACACATTTTGGCCTATAACCCCATATTTCGCCCTACACCACGAAATACGGCAAAAGAACAAAAAGCTCCTGACATTTGTCAGGAGCTTGGTGGCGACCCCGGCCGGACTTGAACCGGTGACCTCCGCCGTGACAGGGCGGCGCTCTAACCAACTGAGCTACGGGGCCATCTGTACCTCAATGAAGCACAAGAGGATATACTACAGCATCACTGGACCACGGCGCGCCGCCCGGCGCGTCGCGCCACGGCAATGTCAGGCCCATCCATTACCCCTCCAAGCCATAGCGACGCCCGCCATTCCAGCCCTTCCGATACCATGGTGGGGCGGTGGTTTGGCGTGGATTCGATCGTTATGCGGACAGGGCGGCACAGGCCTGACGCGGCGCACCGCGATCCGTGATTCGGGGGGGCGTGCTCCGCGCTGCACACAGCGTATCCATCACAAACTAAAGACTAAAGAAACAGCGGAATTCCAACCCCTTTTTAAGGAGTAACTGCACAACATGGCAGAATTCGTATTTCAGATGATCAAGGCCCGCAAGTCTTACGGCGACCGCGTGATTCTCGATGACGTGACCCTGAGCTTCCTGCCCGGCGCAAAGATCGGCGTCGTGGGCCCGAACGGCATGGGTAAGTCCACCCTGCTCAAGATCATGGCCGACCTGGAGACCGTGAGCAACGGCGAGGCCAGCCTGACCCCGGGCTTCACGGTCGGCATCCTGCAGCAGGAGCCGCCGCTGGACGACACCAAGACCGTGGGCGAGAACATCAAGATGGCGTTCGGCCCGATTGCCGAGAAGGTCGCCCGATTCAATGAAATCGGTGAGGAGATGGCCAATCCGGACGCCGACTTCGACGCCCTGATGGAAGAGATGGGCAAGCTGCAGACCGAGATCGACGCCGCCGACGGCTGGGACCTCGACTCCCAGCTCGAGCAGGCAATGGACGCCCTGCAGTGCCCGGACCCGGACACCCCGGTCAACGTGTGCTCCGGTGGCGAGCGCCGCCGTGTGGCCCTGTGCAAGCTGCTGCTTGAGGCCCCGGACCTGCTGCTGCTCGACGAGCCCACCAACCACCTGGACGCCGAGTCCATCCTGTGGCTGGAACAGTTCCTGCACCAGTACAAGGGCGCAGTCATCGCCGTCACCCACGATCGTTACTTCATGGACAATGTGGCCGAATGGATTTGCGAGGTCGACCGCGGCCACCTGTACCCGTACAAGGGCAACTACTCCACCTACTTGGAGACCAAGGCCAAGCGTCTGGAGATCCAGGGAGCCAAGGACGCCAAGCTCGCCAAGCGACTGAAGAACGAGCTCGACTGGGTGCGCTCCTCCCCCAAGGCCCGTCAGGCCAAGAACAAGGCCCGTCTGGAGCGTTACGACCAGATGGAGAACGAGGCACGCAACAACAAGAAGCTCGACTTCTCCGAGATTCAGATTCCGGCCGGCCCGCGTCTGGGTTCCACCGTGCTGGAAGCCAACCACATCCACAAGGCCTTCGGCGAGCGTGTGCTCATCGACGACCTGTCCTTCACGCTGCCGCGCAACGGCATCGTCGGCGTAATCGGCCCGAACGGCGTGGGTAAGTCCACGCTGTTCAAGACCATCGTGGGCCTGGAGCCGCTGACCAGCGGCGAGCTGAAGATCGGCGACACCGTCAAAATCAGCTACGTGGACCAGAACCGTGAGGGCCTGGATCCGAACAATTTACGATAATATATGTTATTTGCTCGGTTATTGCCTTTTCAATTTTGATAAGTGCAGTTATCGACAACTGTATGTTAAAATATTTTTGGTTTATTGTAAATCCAAACCATTCGGTACAGGTAGCA
>ENA-OQBD01001545-OQBD01001545.1-human-gut-metagenome-genome-assembly--contig:-NODE-1545-length-10565-cov-2.011688_pt1 | contig 10565 bp, 11 predicted proteins | sample MGYA00242742_ERZ504543 | MGnify/ENA primary metagenome ERZ504543 (study PRJEB26092, sample SAMD00036239) | human gut metagenome | host: Homo sapiens | study: EMG produced TPA metagenomics assembly of... | reverse complement strand
GTATACACAATCCGGGGTAGGGGGGGTAGAGGAAAGGACGCGAGCGGCGCGGATTTCGTTCCTCTCCCCCATAATCTCGAAATGCGAGTTTTGCACCAGTGTTTTAGATAATGATATAAGGCATATAGCACAGAAATTAGAAAGCTGAACTTTTGGTGCAGAAAGTAAAAACCTATTTTTTTGCAAAAGTGTGCTTTTTAAGGGGATGTTCCACTGGCCTATTTTTTTGCGGGTATGTATAGTAGAGGGGGGTAAAATTATTTTTACGTTTGGTTTCCTTTGACCAAGCAGGAATACTCAAGGCATCAGGTACAAATTTCGGCGCGGAGAGCTGCAGCGGAAATGCTGCGAACTGCGGGGCTGGTCTCCCGGTCATGGCAAATTGACCCAGCGCGAGAAGATAATGATACTCCCGACCAGTCACAGTCCGAGCGTGAAAATGCGTCGCAGGCAATGAGGTCGGACACGGATAGGTGAAATTCCTGTGGAATCGGTACGCCGCCGATCGCTTGATGCTTCCTACAGTCGGGGGGAGAGATCGAATAGGCTGACAGTAACAGTATAAATCATTATAAAACCTGAAGAATACGGATTCTTCAGCGTGTATTCTTCAGGCTTTGCATTTCCGGAGGTGTCCCATGTAAGTTTACTCATACAAACAGACCGCGAAAGCACCCGATGGATTCCGGTGGTAGTTCCCGACTTGTACGCATAGAAATATACCAGTAGCAGGAGAGGAACAGGAGGTGATTGATCGGCGGTGAGAAAGCAAAAGCTGAATTATCGGTTTCACGACCCGAATCCAAGGGACAGTGACCGCTGATTACTTACTGAAAATTTTCATGGAAGCGAATGAAAACAAATGGTACAGAGAGCAAATTTGAAAACGCCGCAGATATTAGCCAGACAGCGAAGAAAGGGGGACAACTCTACATAAAGAGTGCCCTTTTTGACTGTTGTAAAAATAATTATTCTGCGTTAATATATAAATAGAAGATGTAACAGAATGACTTTATTTTAATGGAGAGGTTTACTATGAACATAGCTGCATATTGCCGTGTTTCCACGGACAAGGCCGACCAGCTTAACAGCTTAGAAACACAAAAGGAGTTTTTTCTCAGAGTATACACAGCGCACAGGTGATACTTTAGTGCGTCTGTATGCTGACGAGGGTATTTCGGGTACAAAGATCAAAAACCGCAAGGAATTTCTTCGTATGATGGCAGATGCAGAACACGGTCTGTTTGATATGGTCGTGGTAAAGGATATTTCACGGTTTGCACGAAATACGGTCGATCTCCTGCAGAATGTTCGTAAACTGAAAGCGCTGGGAATCGAAACGCAGTTTTTGACTGCCAACATGACCAGCATGGGCAACAGCGAGTTCGTGCTCACGATTTTCGGTGCGCTGGCACAGGAGGAAAGCGCAAACACCTCTAAGCGTATCAAATTCGGCAAAAAAATAAACGCGGAAAAGGGCCGCGTGCCGAATATCGTGTATGGCTATGATAAGATCATCGGTGATTATTTCAACTTGAAGATCAACGAGAAAGAAGCGGAAGTCATTCAGCAGATGTACCGCTGGTATGTTGAGGATGGCTATGGTGCGGCTAAAATATCACAGTTTTTGAATGAGCGCGACTGGCGTACCAAACGCAACTGCAAATGGAGCCAGAACGGCGTGTGTCGTGTTTTGACGAATGAGCTATACACGGGCAAGATCATCAACGGAAAGCAGGAGATCGCAGATTTCCTGACCGGACGGCGTGCCGAAAAGGATGAAACTGAGTGGAGCGTCGTAGAGCGTCCGGAACTGCGTATTATCGAGCCGGAACTGTTTGAACGGGCACAGCAGATCATGCAGTCGCGCGGCAAGGCGTTCAAGGTGGACAGAGAACGACAGAGCAACAAGTATCTGTTTTCGACGCTGATAAAATGCAAAGAGTGTGGATGGTCGTTCCGCCGCACAGTCCGCACCTATAAGAATACCTATGTCCGCTGGGTGTGCTCGGGGCATAATGGACGCGGCGCAGACAGTTGCCCAAACGCAGTAACAGTCGATGAGGACGAATTGATCGAGACGCTTCAGCACTATTTTGCATCTGTGCTGAAGGAAAAGAAAAACGTCATTCGCTATGTGGTCAGAGAATTTCAGCGTGTATACAAAGCGAAAGATGAAAACCTGAATTATGAGAAGGAGTTGAACACAAAGCTGGACAAGCTGAAGAAAACACGGCAGAAGTACATGGATATGTATACAGACGATCTGATATCCCGCGAGGAATTGAATGATAAGATTGGCGGCATGAAAGTGGAGATCGAGCGGCTGGAAAACGAGTTGAAGATGGTGTCCTATCATCTGACAAAAGGAGAGCAGCTGGAAAACATTCTGCATCGCACCTTTCAGGAGATTGAGGATATTACCGATGTACGGGAAATGACAAATGCACAGCTGAAACGACTGATTCAGAAGATCGTGGTAGATAAAGACGGAAACGTGGATATTTATCTGCGTTTGATGGGTGATTTGGGGCTGGATGAAACCGTTCTGATTAACCACGACCGTACATAAGGATATCACAACGCGCCTGCAAAAGCTGAATACCGAGCTGTATGAGCGCGTACAGACCGTTCTGCAGGTGAACAAGCAGGAGCGGCATATACGCGGCGGCAGAGCAACACAGGCGAAATACCGCGCCGAAGCGGCGCAGCGACGCGGTGAAAAATAAAAAAAACCGACTTTCCAAGCGGAAAGTCGGCAAACAGAAGCAGCGTGACAGTGTTGCTCTATAAAGGCTTAAAGCAGGCCGAGCTCATGCGCGCAATCGCTGCAGACATTCTTACCCTTGAGTGGATAATGTCCTTTGCGTTACCGCAGAATACGCAGGACGGCTCGTACTTCTTGAGGACAATATGATCGCCGTCAACGTAGATTTCCAGAGCGTCCTTTACTTCGATGCCCATAGTGCGGCGCAGCTCAATCGGGAGCACGATGCGACCAAGTTCATCAACCTTACGAACAATACCGGTGGATTTCATTTTCAACACACTCCATTTCCTTATCATAAAAAATGTATTACCAAATCCCACTCACTCGGGATGTTGGACGGAAGGGGGGAACACGATATGCTGTCCGTTATCTGGACGGTGTTCCTTTGTATGGCGCTGCTATGCGGTGCGGTCACGGGCAGGCTGGCAGAGGTTACGGCAGCGGTACCCACAGGGGCTTCGGAAGCGATCACGCTGGCGATCAGTATCACCGGGCTGATGTGCTTCTGGAGCGGTGTGATGGAGCTGCTGCAGGCTTCCGGACTGGCAGAGCGGCTGTCCCGTCTGATGGCACCTGTTCTGCGTCCCTTGTTCGGAAGCGCATCGCAGGATAAACAGGCGATGGAAGCAGTAAGCGCCAATGTAACGGCAAATTTGCTGGGGTTATCCAACGCGGCAACGCCGTTGGGATTGCGTGCGTCAGAGCGGCTGTATGTTCTTGCAGGGCGACGCGGAGCGCCGGATACCGTGTTGACGCTGATCGTGCTGAACGCAACCTCAATTCAGCTGATTCCGTCTACGGTGGCGGCGGTTCGTGCGGCTTGCGGAGCACACGCGCCATTTGATATTATGCTGCCGGTGTGGGGAGCTTCTGCGGCTTCCGTTGCGGCGGTGCTGCTCAGCAGCAAGCTGCTGCGTCCTTTTTTTCCGGAGGGGAATAGCGGGACAGGTAAGTGCGCCTTACAAGTAGTATTATCACACATGAAAAGCAAGAAATTTGTCGAATAAGCAAACAATTCTCAAAAAATTTCCAAACGAGGGAAATAATACAAGGAGGGAGATTGTTGCAGATTTTGCAGAACGCGCTCATTCCGGCACTTTTGGCGGGAATCAGCCTGTATGCGCTGTGCAAAGGCGTGGACGTATTTCCAACTTTTCTGCGCGGTGCAGCCGTCGGTTTGAAAACCGCGGTGCAGATACTGCCTGTTATGGTCGGGATGCTGACAGTCGTGTTCATGCTGCGCGCCTCAGGTGCCGTTGATATTGCGGCAAGCGTACTCGCGCCCGCACTGCGTATACTGGGCATACCGAAAGAATGCACAGCCCTGACCCTGCTGAAGCCGATCAGCGGAGGAGGAGGACTGGCGATGGGCAGTGAAATTATACGACGCTGCGGACCGGACAGCTATGCCGGACGCGTGGCCGCAGTGATGCTGGGAGCCTCGGAAACCAGCCTGTACACAATCAGCGTGTACAGCGGGCACCTTGGTTTAAATCGAACCAGATATGCTGTATTTGCGGCATTGTGCGGTGATGTGGCAGCATTTACCGCCTCTGCAGCATTGGTTAGATTATATTTCCCATACAGTTAATATTATATCGTGTATGTTAAAAAACTTACCATGCTTATGTCAAAAATTAGCGAATTAAATAAACATTACTGTATTCTTTGTGCAATATGCAAAAATACAGGCTGAGAAGATAAAAAGCATCTATGCCGAAGCACAGATGCTTTTCATATTGCAAAGCGATTACTTCTTTACGATTTCCTTGCCGAAAGGACCATCATAGTCGAAGAAGCCCTTGCCGGTCTTAACGCCCAGCCAGCCGGCACGAACCATCTGACGCATCAGCGGATGCGGACGGTACTTCGGGTCGCCGGTCTCGCGGTACAGCGTCTCCATGATTGCGAGGTTTACATCGTGGCCAACAAGGTCAGCGGTGTGCAGCGGGCCGGACTTCATGCCTGCGCCAAGCTGCATAGCAATGTCGACATCAGCAGGGGAAGCGATGCCATCAGCAACGATACCCATTGCCTCGTTCATCATCGGGATCAGGATGCGGTTTACAACGAAACCGGGACCTTCCTTAACGGCAATCGGGGTCTTGCCCAGGGATGCCATCAAGTCAAATGCGGTCTGGAAGGTTTCGTCCGAAGTCTGGATCGCGCGGGTAACCTCAACCAGCTTCATGATCTGAGCCGGGTTGAAGAAGTGGCAGCCGATGAACTTGTCCGAACGCTGCGGGATGCAGGCAGCCATCTCGGTGATGGACAGACCGGAAGTGTTGGAAGCGAAGATGGTGTGAGCGGGGCAAATCTTGTCCAGATCCTCCAGCAGGTCCTTCTTCAGATCCATGCGCTCCAGAATAACTTCCATGACGAAGTCAGCATTGGCAGCGTCCTTGCGGTCAACCGAGGTCTTGAGGGAAGCAAGCAGCTCGTCCTTGCGCTCTGCGGTCATCTTGCCCTTGCTTACGAGGAACTCGTAATCGTGTGTGATAACGGTCTTGCCGCGCTCGGTGAACTCCGGCTTGATGTCGATCATGGTAACGTCATGACCTGCGTTCAGGTAATACCTCAGTGATGCGTGCGCCCATGTTGCCAGCGCCGAATACACAAACTTTCATGCTAAAATTAACCTCTCTCTCTCACTCTTTGCGGATGGATGAACAGGTATTGCGAATATTGATTAGTCAAAACCGCACAATCCGGTTTTGAATTGTGCGGTTCTGCTGTCTCAATGCTTACTTATTCTTGAATTCCTTAGCCGGCTTGTCGCGGTTCTTGTCCAGGAAGTAAGCCATGCCGTACTTCTGATCCTCGGTAGCGAAGCACTGTGCGAAGCAGTTGCCCTCGAACTTCAGAGCGGAGTTCAGGTCGGTCTGCATGCCAACGTTTACAGCTTCCTTAACCAGGGAAACAGCGATCGGAGCCTGAGCAGCGATCTCCTCGGCCAGCTTTACAGCCTCGTCGAGCAGGTTTTCCAGCGGATATACGTAGTTAACCAGGCCCATGTTCAGAGCGTCCTGAGCGGTGTAGTTAGCGCGAGCAGTGTACAGCATTTCCTTAGCCTTGCCTGCGCCTACGAGGCGAGCCAGACGCTGGGTGCCGCCGAAGCCCGGGGTGATGCCCAGACCAACTTCAGGCTGACCGAAGGAAGCGTTCTCGGAAGCGAGACGGATGTCGCAGGACATAGCCAGCTCGCAGCCGCCGCCGAGGCAGAAGCCGTTGATGGCAGCGATAACCGGACGCTTGAAGTTCTCGATCTTCCAGCAAACGCGGTTGGACTCGTTGCCGAACAGCTTGCCCTCTGCACAGGTCTTGGTAGCCATCTCGGAGATGTCAGCGCCTGCAACGAAGGAGTTAACGGTCTTGCCCTTCTTGTTAACGGTGGAAGAACCGGTCAGAACTACTGCATAAACGTTGTCCAGATCCTTAGCCAGCTCGTCGAATGCCTCTTCCAGCTGTGCGTACATGTCGGTGGACAGAGCGTTCATAGCCTTCATGTGCTCGATCTTAACGATCGCAACATGACCCTTTTTTTCGATTACTACGTCAGTCATTTTTAAGACTTCCTTTCAGAATATGTGCTATGAGCGTAAAACGCTCAAAAGCAATCTCCGTTCGGAGATTACCAAACATCCAAAGGATGTTTGCAGTCAAAATAGAACAGAAGCGTGCTTCTGTTCGTAAAAACCCGCGACATGCGCGTGGGTTTTTACACCCCGACCCAGCCGCCGTGGGCGGCGTCGTTCGGGTATCCAAAATCAGTTTCTACGGAACTGATTTTGGTATATAGGGGGCTTTTGAAGCCCCCTATAGCAAGATTTACTTGCAGAGCTCGTCGCGCTCAACGATGATAGCTTCGCCCATACCGCCGCCGATACACATGGTAGCCAGACCGATGGTCAGGTCGCGCTTGATCATTTCGTAGATCAGGGTGGTGGTGATGCGGCAGCCGGCTGCACCGATCGGGTGACCCAGAGCGATTGCGCCGCCGTTTACGTTAACCTTGTCCATATCAAAGCCAAGCTCACGGTTAACAGCAGCAGCCTGTGCAGCAAATGCCTCGTTGGACTCGATCAGGTCGAGGTCAGCAACGGTCAGACCTGCGCGGGACAGAGCCTGACGGGTGGACTCGATCGGGCCTACGCCCATGATGGACGGATCGCAGCCTACAGAGCCCCAGGCACGAACCTTAGCCAGCGGCTTGAGACCGTTTGCCTTAACGAACTCCTCGGAAGCGATGATCATTGCAGCGCCTGCATCGTTGATGCCGGAAGCGTTGCCTGCGGTTACGGTGCCGTCCTTCTTGAATGCCGGGCGCAGCTTGCCGAGGATCTCCAGAGTGGTGTTCGGCTTTACATGCTCGTCGGTATCAAAGATAACGGTTTCCTTCTTCTTCTTAACTTCGATCGGAACGATCTCGTCCTTGAAGCGGCCGTTAGCGATGGCAGCAGCAGCCTTCTGCTGGGAAGCGAGAGCGATCTCGTCCTGCATCTCGCGGGTGATGCCGTACTTTTCAGCTACGTTTTCTGCAGTGATGCCCATGTGGTACTGGTTGAATACATCAAATACGCCGTCGTATACCATCATGTCGACCAGCTTCTTGTCGCCCATGCGAGCACCCCAGCGGGTATCGCGGGAGATGTACGGAGCACCGGACATAGACTCGCAGCCGCCTACCAGCATCATCTTGTTCTCGCCGGAACGGATGATCTGGGTGCCGAGGGAGATGGCACGCATGGAGGAAGCGCAAACCTTGTTCAGGGTCATAGCCGGGGTGGTGATCGGCAGACCGGACTTCAGGCAAACCTGACGTGCTACGTTCTGGCCTACGCCGCCCTGCAGTACCTGACCGAACAGAACCTCGTCGATTGCTTCCTTGTCAACGCCTGCACGCTCGATAGCTGCCTTTGCAGCAGCGGTGCCAAGCTCGGAGGAGTGTACATCGCGGAGGGTGCCGCCGTAAGTGCCGATTGCAGTACGGGCAGCGGAACAGATGTAAACGTTCATTTAGCTGTTTCTCCTTTTCTACTGATGCGGCGAAAAAACTATGCCGCCGCATGGTGATGGAAACTCGATTTTCTTGAGTTCGTTAATATTTTATCAAACCATTCGGCAGAATGCAAGGGAAACTGGTCGATTCTGTAAAATTATATGAAAAGGCCGGTTTCCGTTTGCATAATCTGCACAAATAGAATTGATCAGTCGTTAGCCAGACCCATCAGCTCGTCACGGAAGATGCGAGCGTCCATGGTCTTGATCTCGTCAGCCATCTTCGGAACGAATTCCATCTGGTCGAGGATCTGGGTCTGCAGGTCGATGCCCGGAGCGATCTCGGTCAGGGTAACGCCTTCCGGACGCAGCTCAAATACGCAGCGCTCGGTGATGTACAGAACCGGCTGATGTACCTCGTTAGCGTAATCGCCGGAGAAGGTGATGTGCTCAACCTGCTTAACGAACTTCTTCTTAGCGCCTTCCTGGGTGATAACGAGCTTGCCGTCCTTGCACTCAGTCTTGAGGCCCTTTGCAGTGAAGGTGCCGCAGTAAACAACCTTCTTGGCGTTCTGGGTGATGTCGATGAAGCCGCCTGCACCTGCCAGACGGGTGCCGAACTTGGATACGTTCAGGTCGCCGTTCGGAGCAGTCTCAGCCAGGCCGAGGAATGCAACGTCAAGGCCGCCGCCCCTGATAGAAGTCGAGCTGTACGTTGTGCGGGATGATGCACTGTGCGTTAGCAGCAGCGCCGAACTGGGTGCCGCCGTACGGTACACCTGCGATGGAGCCTGCCTCAACGGTCAGGGTCATCTTGTCGGAGATGCCTTCTTCAGCAGCTACGTTAGCGATCTTCTCCGGTGCGCCGGTGCCGAGGTTTACGATAGCGTCCTGCGGCAGCTCCATAGCAGCGCGGCGGGCGATGATCTTCTTAGCGTCCATCGGGATCGGCGGGATAGCGTCAACCGGGATGCGGAACTCGCCGGTCAGCGCGCCGTCGTACGGCATGCCGAGGCACTGCATGTTCTCCTCCTCGGTGCCGACTACAACAGAGTCAACATAGATGCCCGGGATAGCAACCAGCTTCGGGTCCAGAGAGCCGCCCTGTACGATCTTCTCAACCTGAACGATTACCTTGCCGCCGGAGTTCTTGCAGGCCTGAGCCATAGCAGTTACGTCCAGAGGACCGATCTCACGATGTACGGTGCAGTTGCCGTACTCATCGCAGTAGGAAGCACGCAGGAATACAACGTTGATCGGGAAGCCCTTGTACAGCAGGCGCTCCTGACCCTCGATGTTAACGATCTTTACCAGATCTTCCTTGGTAACGTCGTTCAGCTTGCCGCCGCCGTTGCGCGGGTCAGCGAAGGTCTTCAGGCCAACGTGAGTGATGGTGCCGATGTTGTGAGCAGCGATATCGCGGTACATGTGCGAGATAACGCCCTGCGGCAGGTTGTAAGCCTCGATCTTGTTGTTCAGAGCCAGCTCGCCGAGCTTCGGAGCACGGTCCCAGTGGCCGCCGATAACGCGCTTAACCATGCCTTCATGGCCGTAATGGTCACCGCCGGTGCCATCGCGGTGGCCCTGACCGGCTGCAAAGAACAGGGTCAGGTTCTGCGGGTGGCCGGTCTCAAGAAAACGCTTCTCGAGAGCCTTGGACAGGGTCTCCGGGCAAGCACAGGATACGAAACCGCCGGTAGCAATGGTATCGCCGTCCTGAACCTTCAGAGCAGCTTCCTCCGGGGTGATGATGCTTACTTTCTTCATGTTTATCAATCCTCCTGATAATAGTGCGACCGGTTTTACAGTGGTCACGCCTGTGACGTGAAAGACCTGATTCTATCTATCGCCTGCGGAATCTCATCCGCTGCGGCAACAACAACACGGTGCGCGGCCTCGATCTCCTCATAGAGATACGGGCAGCCGGTGCAGCCGCGCAGGATCAGCAGTACGTCATAAGGAACACCGTCCTCCGGATAGGAGAATGAGGCGGTGTCCTGCAGGGCAGCGCAAATTGCCTTGTAGGCGTCTCCGCGCTCATAGCGCGGATTGCAGCCGCCGCAGAATTTTACCGTGCAGCGCAGCAAGGCGCACAACCCCTTTCAAGATGTTTCCATATGGGAACAGTATGGTATAACGCAAACACAGGCACTCACGGGTGCTCCATGAGTGCCTATAGTTTGCTCAGAGATTACTTGATGCGAGCAATCTTCTTTGCCAGTTCCTTCTTCATTTCAAGGTTGGACTGACGGGCAATCATGATGCGCTGAGCCTGCGGAGAACCTGCGCCGTGCATGGACTCCGGCAGATAGCCGACTGCGGCGGTGCCCATCGTCATATTCTCGATCAGGCGCAGCAGGCGCATACGATCCTCGGTGGGCACGGAAGCCACACCCTTGAGGTACTTCTCGATGTAAGCGTGGGTTGCCGGGTTGCGGTAATCCGCCTCGGACGGCTGGGTTACCATGATGCCGCCGGCCAGATCCTGTGCCAGACGAGCGATCTCATACGGGAAGCGGGTGACGTTCTGCTTGCAGACGTTTGCCAGCAGCAGGTCGATCAGGTAGTTGCCGCTCTTGGTCTTGGTGCCCTGAGACGAGCATGCAATGCCGCAGCAGTACAGGGTTTCGTTCAGGTGGGTCATCTCGATGAGCTTGTCCTTGACATGAGAAGCCTTGGCCGAGCCCGCCATCTCACCTGCCAGCGCGGTAGCGCCGATGAGCACATCGCCAACGCCGACCTTGCAGCCGCCGTAGGACTGACGGTGATAGCCTGCGAAGCGCTCTACCATCATGCC
>ENA-OQBD01001544-OQBD01001544.1-human-gut-metagenome-genome-assembly--contig:-NODE-1544-length-10568-cov-2.971842_pt1 | contig 10568 bp, 9 predicted proteins | sample MGYA00242742_ERZ504543 | MGnify/ENA primary metagenome ERZ504543 (study PRJEB26092, sample SAMD00036239) | human gut metagenome | host: Homo sapiens | study: EMG produced TPA metagenomics assembly of... | reverse complement strand
ACCATGGAGACGCCGAGGGTGCCCGCATTGAAGTTCACGAAGCCGGCGTGCATGACGGTGGTGCCTTCGGACAGGTGCGCGCCCAGTCGCACGCGGTCGGCGTCGCCGATGCGCACGCCGGTCGGCAATCTCCGGCAATCAGGCCGCCGCACTCGGACTGATTGATGCGGTCGGCACGCTTTCGGATGCGCTGGAAGCGCTCTATACGATGATTGGCGAGCACAAAATGCAAAAAGAGACGGTAAATAACCGTCTCTCCGTCTGTCTTTTGCATATACGCTCTGTTTTTTCCGTTCCGGCAGCTGTGCCAGCACGATAGCGCCAAACATCAGCACACAGCCGAAGATCTCTCGGCCGGACAACGCCTGACCGAGAATAAGCCAGCCTGCGATAACCGAGATAACCGACTCCAGACTCATGATAAGCGATGCTACCGCCGGATTCATGCCCTTCTGACCGACAATCTGCAGGGTATAGCCCACGCCGGACGACATCGCACCGGCATACAGGATGGGCTTCCATGCCGCGAGGATGTTCGCGAAGCTCGGCTGCTCGAAGATCAGCATACCGATGCCCGATAAGATCGCACAGAAGAAAAACTGGATGCAGGACATCTTCACGCCGTCCACCATCGGTGAAAAATGGTCGATGACTGTGATATGGATGGAGAACAGCAGCGCACACGACAGACCGATGAGGTCGCCCATCGCGAAGCCGAAGCTGCCGCCCGTCATGCACAGGAAGTACAGCCCGGCCATCGCCAGCGCGACGCCGCACCAGTGCTTCACACCGCATCTGCGGCCGAACAGCAGGCCGAGCAACGGCACGATCAGGATGTAGCACGCGGTGAGGAATCCGGCCTTGCCGACCGGCGTATACAGCAGCGCGAACTGCTGGGTGATGCTGCCCGCGCACAGCGCTGTGCCGCAGCACATACCGCCGATAACGAGCGTTTTGCGGGCTTTGCGGCGCTCCTCGGGCGCTTGCTTCGGATGCGGGCCGCCACTTTTGCCCAGCACCGCGATGACCGGCAGCAGGACCAGTCCGCCGATGACGTTGCGCGCGAACACAAAGGTGAACGGGCCGACATAATCCATGCCGACGCTCTGCGCCACGAACGCCACACCCCAGATGGTGGCCGTCAGAAGCAGGAGTAAAGAGTTTCGCAGCTTCATATCTGTTTTTTCTCCCTCATTTGCGGATTTTTTCATAAAAAAAGAACCGCTTCAAAGCGGTTCTTTCGTGGAGCTGCTAACCAGATTTGAACTGGTGACCTCATCCTTACCAAGGATGCACTCTACCGACTGAGCTATAGCAGCATTGGCAGGGGCAGTAGGGATCGAACCCACGGCACTCGGTTTTGGAGACCGATGCTCTACCAGCTGAGCTATACCCCTATAAAGTGGCTCCTCAAGTTGGACTCGAACCAACGACCCTGCGGTTAACAGCCGCATGCTCTACCAACTGAGCTATTGAGGAATATAAATGCTGGTACACGCTGTTTGGATGTTTTATCGCAATCAGCTTATATATTATAGCGCGGATACAGCTTATTTGTCAATAGGTTTTGCAAATTTTTTTCGTAAGTTTTTTACTTCCGCGCAGAATGTCAAAAAGGGACCCTCTCGGGTCCCTTTTCAGGCTTTATTCGGTAACTTTCGTGCCGGTAACGATCGCCTTCGGCGAACCGGTGAGTTTTTTGCCAGTATACGGCGTGTTGATTCCCTTGGATTTATACGTTTCGTATACCTTCTCAGTATCCCAGTCCAGCAGCACCAGACGGGCGAAATTGCCTGCCTGCACAGCACGGTCGGTCAGACCGTAAATCTCGGCAGGAGCCTTACTCATGCGGTCAACAAGCTGCATCGGCGTGAGCTTTCCGGGCTGGACAAGGTAAGTATTGCACACCGAGAACGCGGTTTCCAAGCCGGTGATGCCGGACGGCGCCTTTGCGAACTCGCGGGCCTTCTCCTCGGCGGTGTGCGGTGCATGGTCGGTTGCCACCATGTCGATGGTGCCGTCCGCCAGAGCCGCAATCAGCGCCTGACGGTCAGCCTCCTTGCGGAGCGGCGGATTCATGCGCGCATAAGTGCCGTGTGCCGGCACATCATCCTCGGTCAGCGACAGATGATGCGGCGTGACCTCGGCGTAAATCTTCGCGCCCATCGCCTTGCCCGCTCGAATGAGCGCGACCGACTGCGCGGACGAAACGTGCTGGAACAGCACCCGTGCGCCGGTATCGAGCGCCAGCGCAATGTCACGGCCGATCATTGCAGATTCCGCGCTCGCCATTGCGCCCGGTACGCCGAAATGCTTGGCGGCCGCCGAGCCGTAGTTCACACCCGGGGACGGCACGAGCGACGGCTCCTCCTCGTGGAAGGATAGCAGCGTGCCGCGTTTGGCGGCTTCCGCCATGGCGGTGCGGCACAGCGCCGCACTCGTCAGATTGATGCCGTCATCGGTCAGGCACGGCGCACCCGCTTCAAGCAGTGCGTCAAAGTCGGTCAGCTCCTGCCCTTTCAGGCCCTTGGTGACCGAGCCTGCCTGCAAAACCTGCACCGGACAGTCCTTCGCCTTGTCGGTAACGTAGTGGATAATCTCGGGTGTGTCACAGGTCGGCACGGTGTTCGCCATGCAGATTACCGTGGCGTAGCCGCCCGCGGCTGCCGCCGCCGCACCGGTCAGCACATCCTCTTTCTGGGTCTGACCCGGATCGCGGAAGTGAACATGGCCGTCCACAAAGCCGGGAGATACCGTCAGCCCGTCGGCATCGTACACCGTGCAGCCTGCGGGTGCAGCAATGTGCTCGGCCACCTGCGCGATAACGCCGTCGTCACCGATCAGCACATCACACAGCGCATCCATCTGCGTATACGGGTCGAGAACCCGTCCGTTTTGAATCAACAGCATGGTAAAACCTCCGTTTTATCTCGTTTAATCGCGGTAGAACGCACCAAAGCCCTTGTATGCCATATACAGATCCAGCTTGGCAATGCACTCGAACGGTGCGTGCATGGAGAGCACCGGAACGCCTGCGTCTACGGTGTCAATGTTGCGGTTTGCAAGGTACATGGCAACCGTGCCGCCGCCGCCCTGATCGACCTTGCCAAGCTGACCGGTCTGCCAGATAACGCCCGCCTTGTCAAAGATGCAGCGAATGCGCGCCATCAGCTCGGCGGTTGCATCCGAGGTGCCGGACTTGCCGCGTGCGCCCGTGTACTTGACGAGCGCGAAGCCGCAGTTTGCGCGCGCATCGTTGCGCTTCTCGGAGACATCCGGATAGTTAGGGTCAAAGGCATTGCAAACGTCGGCAGACAGGCAGACCGAGTTCTCAAAGCACTCGTCGAGCAGCACGTCCTGGGCGCGGCAGAGATCTGCCATAAAGGTGTCGAACGCGCGGGACTGCATGCCGGTTACGCCGTCCGAGCCGATCTCCTCCTTGTCCACCAGCAGGCAGACGCCGGTATGTGCCGGAGTCTCGGTCAGGTCGAACAGAGAGGTTGCTGCCGGATAGGAACAAACGCGGTCGTCGTGGCCGTACGCGCCAACAAACGAGCGGTCAAAGCCGATGTCGCAGGCATTGAACGCCGGAACACAGCACAGCTCTGCAGACAGGAAATCCGCTTCGGTCATGCCGTACTCGCGGTTAAGGTGCTCCATAATGGCGAGTTTGATCTTCTCGCTGCACTTTTCGTCCACGGTTTCGCTCGGAACCGAGCCGATGAGGATGTTCAGACCCTCGCCCTTGATCACCTCGGTCGCCTTGCGGGTCATCTGTTCGGTAGCAAGGTGCGGCAGCAGGTCGGTGATAACGAACTTCGGGTCGGTCGGCTTGTCGCCTACGCGCACCTGCACGCGCTTGACCTCGCCGTTCTCGCACACGCAGACAACGCCGCGCAGCTCGAGCGGAATGGCCGTCCACTGATACTTCTTGATGCCGCCGTAGTAGTGGGTCTTGAAGAACGCCATGCCGTTGTCCTCGTACAGCGGCACGGTGCGGATATCAACACGCGGCGCATCGAGGTGCGCGGCGGTCAGGCGCACGCCCTCGGCGAGGCTCTTTTCGCCAATAACAGCCAGCATGATGCCCTTGTGACGGTTGATGCGGTAGATCTTGTCGCCCGGACGAAGCGTGTCATCGCGCGTCCAGGCACGGAAGCCCTTGCTCTCAGCCATGCGGGCGATTTCCAGCACAGCGTCACGCTCGGTTTTGCTCTCGTCAAGGAATTTTTTGTAACCCTCGGCGTAGGTCTGAATGCCCTGCTTGTCCTCGTCGGTCAGACGGTCAAAGCCGGTCTTTTTGTCGTAAAAAAGCTGTTCGGAAGTCATGTTGCATTCTCCTTTTTTAATCCGAATCACTTAATGAGTTGACTGTATAAAGCATCGGTGTCCCGATACAGCATATCGAGATCGCCGTTGTTTTCGATGATAAAATCGCATTTTTCGCGGTAAAACATGTCGTTCGGCTGCGCATCGATGCGGGCGCGTGCGGCTTCATTGGACAGACCGTCCCGCTCGATGATGCGGGCAACGCGCGTGTCGTGCGGCGCGAGCACAGCGATGATTTTGTCGCAGAAGTCATCCGCACCGGCTTCAAACAGGGTCGGCGCATCGTACAGCACGATGGGACACGCGCTCTGCGCGTGAATCGCATCGAGAGACGCCTTGCGGATATACGGTGTGGTGATTTCGTTGAGCTGCTGCAGCTTTGCAGGGTCGGAAAACACGATTTTCGCGAGTTTCGGACGGTCAAGTACGCCGTTCGCGTCGGTTACGCCGCCGAAGGCGGTATCGAGCGCGGACAGCATTTCTCGGTTCTCCGCACAGAGCGTGCGATAGACGGCATCCGCGTCCACCCAGCCCGCGCCGAGCGAGCGCATCCGCGCCGCGACCGTGCCTTTGCCTGTGCCGCTGCCGCCGGTCAAGCCGATGATTTTCATTAGTTTCACTTCCATTGCTCTACATATGGTTTGAAAACATCATATAAAAGTATGGTATATTTGATAAACCAGTTAAACTGATCTACCTTTTTTGTTTCGTCAAATATCGGAATATTTCTTTGCAAGCGAACACGACTTGCCTTCTTATTCGGCAGCGCCATCCACTCGAGTTGCATATCTATTTGAGCTTGAATATTTTCTCTATGTTTTTCTAAGTATTCAAAAAACTCTTGATCGTCACTGATATACAATTCTACACGTTGTTCATTGGTCTGTGTATTGACATTCAATGAAAGCGAATATCTCGATGCCCCAATGCTAAAAGTGTACCATGTCCTGACCGGAGGTTTTTTCAGCTTAAAATACTCGATAAACTTTTTGTTGCTTTGCGCATATTCGTTAAAATCTGTCCAGTAATTTAGTAATCGAGATTGCAATTGTCCTTCGGTTGCAGATATATTCTTTACTTGTTTTGCCCAATTATTAGGCTGTTCTAAAATATTAAAATGAACTGCCGGAGCCGAATCCCCGATTCTCCACAATTCCACTTCCACCAAGAAAAACGCCGTTTCATCGTCTGTATGCTCATTCAGCCATTCCATCGCTCGACGGTGTTCTTCTCGTGCCTGTTTGACAATCCATACAATGATTTTTGCGCTTTTACCAGCCGCATAGGTCAGCAATTGACCCAAATGTGTATGGTTGGAACTTTCCAGTTGATTTTCGATCACAACGGTATTATCGGTTCCTTCTTCAGAAGCCAATATATCCAAGCTGAACTTGCCTACGGCCGATTCACGCTCACGAAAACACAAATCAACACCGATAGCTTCGCCCAGTAAATTCAGATTATTTTCCAGCCAAGGTGTAAAATCGTATGCTTCATTAGGCCAAACCGTTCGCAAATCATATTCCCGCTTCAAATCAGCCAGTTGTATATTCATTTTTCACACCTCAATAATCGAGAATCCCGCCGCCTTCTTAATCCGGTTCGCCACTGCAAGACCGAGACCTTCATCTGAGGGGCACTGCGCCCAAAATCTGCGTTACGCTGGTATCATCGAACGCCCGCAGGCGGTCGAATACCTCGCGCGCCTGTGCACCAAGATCGTCCCTCGAGCCGAAGCACTCCACGATGCAGTTCGGGAACATATTCTTGTACTCATCAAAGCACAGCACGCCGGTGGAGTCCCCGATATGCGCTGCAATGTACTTTGCCGTGTCCTGCGGGTTGCCGCGCACGACCGTTACGGGCGCTTCGGCGCATAATGTCGGTATTTCATGCCGGGCGCCGACACCTTCACGTCATCTCCGATCTTCTCGTACAGGGCGCGGTCAACATCCACCTCACCGAGCACCGAGCGCAGCTGCTCGAGCGTGATGCCGCCCGGACGCAGCAGGCGCGGACGCTCGAGCGCGAGCGTGATTACCGTGCTTTCCACACCGACGCCGCACGCGCCGCCGTCCAATACGGCCGCGATCTTGCCGTTCATATCGTGCATAACGTGCGCCGCCGTGGTCGTGGACGGTCTGCCCGAAGTATTCGCGGACGGTGCTGCCAGCGGTACGCCGCTCTCGTGAATGAGCGCCCGCGCCATCGGGTGCGACGGCAGGCGGATGCCCACGGTGTCCAGTCCGCACGAAACCTCGTCCGGGATGCAGTCGCCCTTGGGCACAATCATGGTCAGCGGACCCGGCCAGGATGCGTCTGCAAGCAGCTTGGCCTGCGGCGGAACCGCCGGACACAGGTCGTAAATCTGGTCAAAGTCCGCGATGTGGACGATCAGCGGGTTATCCTGCGGACGGCCTTTCGCGAGGAAAATTTTCTTTACCGCCTCGCCGTTCAGCGCATTCGCCGCAAGGCCGTACACGGTTTCGGTCGGCATGCCGACGACCTCGCCCGCTCGAATGAGCTCTGCGGCGGTTTTTACCGCGTTTTCGTCGGTTTCCGGTGTCAAAAGAGTTGTTTTCATCAGTTTACACTTCCATTTATGGTATCAATGGTCTTTTTCTTCCACTTTGGTGACAATGCCGTTTCCCGCCAAAGAGATGTTTATCGGACATTCACCATGCTATACTCCAATCATAAAAGAAAGGAGTGCTTCGCATGGCAAAAAACAAGAACATTTTCGTCACGATAACAGGTTTTAAGCACTATTACGGCCTCGAACCGTTCAAGATCGGCAATCTTATCCGATGCATCAAGGAGCCGGGCAATCCGTATGACAGCGATGCCATCCGTGCATTCCTGCCGTACATCGGCAAGGTGGGCTACATCGCCAACAGCCCGCAGACCAAGGCCGGCGGCACGGAGAGCGCGTCGCGCATTTACGAGCGCATGCCCAAGCGGTTTTACGTCCGTGTGCTGTTCACCACCTGCACCAAGATCATCTGCCGCGTAGAATTCGGCGACATGTCCGATCTGAATGCTGAGTTGAAGAGCCAGACCGAGGACAAGTGGGGCGACTGGGACGATGAAGAAGACAAAATCCAGTTTTAAGGTTACATTTCGCTCTGCTCTTTCAGCTTTTCCGCTGTGTCAGCCGCGATGAGTGCGTCTAAAATCTCGTCCATATCGCCGTTCAGGAACTGATCCAGCTTGTAGATGGTCCGCTTGATGCGGTGATCGGACACGCGATTCTCCGGGAAATTGTAGGTGCGGATGCGCTCCGAGCGGTCGCCGGTGCCGACCTGACTTTTGCGGTCAGCGGCGATGGCAGCACGCTGCTTTTCCACCTCGGCCTCGTACAGCCGCGAACGCAGCACGGACAGCGCTTTCTCCTTGTTCTTGTGCTGGCTGCGCTCGTCCTGACACTCGACGACCGTGTTGGTCGGGATATGCGTCACGCGGATGGCGGACGAGGTCTTGTTAATGTGCTGACCGCCCGCGCCGGAGGCGCGGAACGTGTCGATGCGTAAATCCTTCGGGTCGATATAGAAGTCGAGTTCCTCCGCTTCGGGAAGGACAGCCACGGTGGTTGTCGAGGTGTGCACGCGGCCCTGACTTTCGGTCTCGGGCACACGCTGCACGCGGTGTACGCCGCTCTCGAACTTGAGCCGCGAGTACACCTTATCGCCTGCCACGCGGAACACGATCTCCTTGTAGCCGCCCAGCTCGGTCTCGGATTTGTTCATGACCTCGGTCTGCCAGCCGCGCTTATCGGCGTACATCGTGTACATTCGGTACAGGTCGGCCGCGAACAGCGCGCTTTCCTCGCCGCCTGCACCGCCGCGAATCTCAACGTAGATATTCTTCTCGTCGTTCGGGTCCTTGGGCAGCAGCAGGATTTTCAGTTCGTCCTCCAGACGGGCAATGTCGCTCTTGGCCTGTTGCAGCTCCTCCTGCGCCAGCTCCTTCATGTCCGGGTCGGACAGCATTTCGGTCGCGTCCGCGAGCGTGCGCTGTGCCTGCTCGTATTCGCGGAACGCGGTGACGATTGGCTCAAGTTCGTTGCGCTCACGCAGCAGCTTAGCCGCCCGGTCGGGGTCGTCGTATAAATCCGGCGCGGAAAGCCGTATTTCCAGCTCATCCAGCCGCGCCGCTAAGACTTTCAGGTTTTTCAAACATACTCTATCTCCAAATCGTGTGAAGCACGGAAAATTCATTAAAATTGCGTTTACCAGCGTCCGGTGAACATCAATCCCATGATGGAGCAGTATTCGCGGCACCTTACCGCCATCCACTGCCCCGGATACGGCGTTTTCGCGGGAACGCCTGCGTCACCCAGACCGGCATGCGCCAGCAGGCGGCGTGCGCGGGCAAGATGATAATCATTTGTAATTACGGCAACAGCTGCGCCCTCGGGCAGCAGCTTTTTTGCGTTGGCGATATTCTGGATGGTCGTGCTCGACTTGTTCTCCAGGATTAGCCGTTCCGCATCTGCACCGTGCGCGACCATATAATCCTGCATGGCTGCAGCTTCGGTGCACGGCTCATCGCCGCCCTGACCGCCGCACAGGATGGCCTGACTGCCCGGATTGACGTTCAGCACCGCGATTGCCGTATCGCACCGTGCTGCCAGAGCCGCCGACGGCTGTCCGTTCGGATTGACGAGCGCACCCAGCACCAGATAGTAATCCGCCTGCGGCGCAGCTGACGGGTCATCCTCGTCGAATGCTATGCCGATTACAAACACCTGCACCGCCGCAAACGACAGCACGAACAATGCAAACAGTACGCGTCCCACGCGCGACAAAATGCGGCACGCCTTATGCTTTTCACGTCCGCGCAGCATCAGCCATTCCCCCATACAGCCGATGGCAAGCGCCAGCAGGAAAATACCGCCGAACCGCGACGGCTTCCAGAACAGCTGCGGCACGCCAATGATAGCAAACAGCACCGCAAGCCCTATCCATACCCTTTTTTCTTTCATTGCAGTTCCTCCAGCTCGGCCGCAACGGCTTCCCATTCATCCATTTTTGCGGCGAGTTTTTCGTCACAGGCTTCTTTTTCGGTCATCAGCTCGAGCAGCTTGCCGGAATCCGATGCCGCGTCCACCATCTGCTGTTCGAGGTCGGACGACTGGGTTTCCAGCTGCGAAATCTCGCGCTCGAGCGTGTTCAGCAGCTTCTGCAGATTCTTGGTGCCGCCGGTGCGCTTTGGCTTCTCAGGCGGCTTGGGCACATCGTCCAGCGTCGGCACAGCGGCCTTTTTCTTCTTGGGCGCCGGTGCAGGAGTCGCTTCCGGCAGTGCGCCGCCGCCCTTGGCTCGCCAGTCAAGGAACGCGCTGTACGAGCCGATAAAATCGGTCAGGTGACCGTTTTCGAGATACAGCACGCGGGTTGCAAAGCGCTCGACGAAGTAGCGGTCATGCGAAACAAACAGCAGCGTGCCGTCGAATGCCTCAACCGCCTCCTCAATCCACTCGCGGGATGCAAGGTCAAGGTGGTTGGTCGGCTCGTCGAGGATGAGCAGATTGAGCGGATCGTACATCAGCTCGCATAGGCGCAAACGGCTTTTCTCACCGCCGGACAGCATATCTACGGTTTTCAGCTGGGTTTCACCGGTAAACTGGAACGAACCGAGCCGGTTTCGCGCCACCTGCATGGATACATTCTTGTCGTAGATGAGCGTGTCGATGAGGTTGCGGTGCGGATTGGCAAAATACACCTGCTGCGGCAGATACGCCGGCTTGAGTCCAACGCCCTTGCGGATGACGCCGCCATCCGGCACTTCCTCGCCGAGCAGGATTTTCAGCATAGTGGTCTTTCCGGCACCGTTTGCGCCAAGCAGCGCAACGCGCTCGCGGTTGCGGATGTTGAACGATACATTGTGTAATATTTCTCGTCCGTCATAACTTTTTGTAATATCGCGAATCTTGAGCACTTCCTCGGTCTCGTAGTTCGGGTCACCAAACGTGACGGTCATCTTTTTGTCGGTCTTGGGTCGGTCAGTGACCTTCATACGCGCAATGCGCTTCTCGATAGACGCGGCACGCTTCGCCAGATGCTCGGTGCCGTGCTCGTGCATGGAACGCGCGGTCGCCTCCAGACGTTTTTTCTCGGCCAGCTCATGCTCGTGGTGCTTGAGCTGCTCCTCACGGCGGCGCTCGCGCTCAACTGCATAATACGAGTAGTTGCCGTTGTAGAAATCGCAGGTGCAATCGTGGATTTCAATCACGCGGTCGC
>ENA-OQBD01001542-OQBD01001542.1-human-gut-metagenome-genome-assembly--contig:-NODE-1542-length-10577-cov-2.434545_pt1 | contig 10577 bp, 8 predicted proteins | sample MGYA00242742_ERZ504543 | MGnify/ENA primary metagenome ERZ504543 (study PRJEB26092, sample SAMD00036239) | human gut metagenome | host: Homo sapiens | study: EMG produced TPA metagenomics assembly of... | reverse complement strand
AATTCCGGTTGTGATGTCCCGGTGTGGATGTCATTGGACAAGGCACAGACGACGAACCGGAAAGACGGCATCATTTGGAATCCCAGGTACTGCATAAAGTAGATCCGAATAATAAAAAAACACAGGTTATCATCTTATCACCGACAAGAGAGCTTGCCATCCAGGTGGCGGATGAGATCCGTAAACTTGCAAAATATATGCACGGTGTAAAGATCCTTCCGGTGTACGGCGGACAGGAGATCAGCCGTCAGATCAAGGCATTGAAGGGTGGGGCACAGATTATTATCGGTACACCGGGACGTGTTATGGATCATCTGCGCAGAAAGACGATCCGCTGTGAGGCAGTGAACACGATCGTACTTGATGAGGCAGACGAGATGTTAAACATGGGATTCCGTGAGGATATTGAGACGATCTTAGAGTATATCCCGGAGGAAGGACGTCAGACGGTGTTATTTTCTGCGACCATGCCAAAGCCGATCTTAGATATCACGAAGAAATACCAGCACGATGCCGTGACGATCAAAGTGGTAAAAAAAGAGCTGACCGTTCCGAATATTGAGCAGTATTACTATGATGTAAAGAGAAAAGACAAGATCGAAGTTTTGACCAGACTTCTTGATTATTATAATCCGAAACTCTCTCTGGTGTTCTGTAACACAAAACGCATGGTGGACGAACTGACTGAGGAACTGCAGGGACGCGGTTATTTTGCAGAGGGACTGCACGGAGATATGAAGCAGACACAGCGTGACCGTGTGATGCGCGGTTTCCGTACCGGAAAAACAGAGATCCTGATCGCGACCGATGTTGCAGCGAGAGGTATCGATGTGGATGATGTGGAAGCGGTATTCAATTATGATATTCCACAGGATGACGAATATTATGTTCATCGTATCGGAAGAACCGGACGTGCCGGAAGAACCGGTCGTGCGTTTACTTTCGTCAAAGGCAAAGAAGTATACAAATTAAAAGATATCATGCGTTACTGCAAGACCAAGATCGTTGCAATGCCGATCCCGTCCACGGATGATGTGGCACAGATCAAGGCTGAGAAGGTCATGGAAGAAATCGGAAGAATTATCGACGAGGAAAATTTAAAAGATACGATCGATATTATCGAAAAGCAGATCAACGAATCTGATTATACTGCAATGGACATTGCAGCAGCATTCTTAAAACAGGCGTTGGGACAGATCAATCTTGACAATGACAGAGAGGACTCTTTTGATTTTGACAATACCGGAGCTGAAGAGGGCATGGTGCGTCTGTTTATCAACATCGGTAAAAAAGACCGCGTGAAACCGGGCGATATCTTAGGTGCAGTCGCAGGCGAATCCGGCATGCCGGGTAAACTTGTCGGAGCCATTGATATGTATGATAAATACACATTCGTGGAAGTGCCGAGAGAATACGGAAAAGAAGTTTTAGATGCCATGAAAAATGCAAAGATCAAAGGCCGCTCCGTCAATATGGAACCGGCAAACCAGAAATAAAAGAGCAGTAAAAAATCCCGTGTGAGGATGATTTTTAAAATCAGTCTCATACGGGATTTTTTTGTAATGTTACTGTCCGATCTTACTGCCCGATCCTGCTCACGATACTCCGGTTGATCTTCATTAAGAAAAAATGCAGTTGCACACACAGATACCAGTTCTGCGATCGGGAATGCCCACCATACCAGATTGACATTGCCGGACTGTGCTAACAGGTATGCTGCTGGGAGCAGGATCACTAACTGTCTTGCAATGGATATGCACATACTGTAGACTGCTTTTCCAAGTGCCTGGAAAATACTACTGCAGGAAATTCCAAAACCGGCAAGCAGGAAACTTAAACTGATGATACGCAGCGCAGGGACACCGAGGGAGAGCATTGTGTCGGAAGCCTGAAACATGGAGAGAAGCTGCTTTGGAAAGAGCTGGAATAAAAGCAGGCCGACTGCCATGATGCTGACTGCGTAGGCAACACAGTGTTTTAAAGTTTTTGTGACACGCTCTTTATTTCCGGCACCGTAGTTGTATGCCATAACCGGGATGACACCGTTGTTTAAACCAAAAGCCGGCATAAATACGAAGCTCTGCAGTTTAAAATAAACGCCAAACACCGCGGTTGCCGTGGAGGAAAACGCGATCAGGATACGGTTCATACCGTAGTTCATCACGGAACCGATCGCCTGCATTACAATAGAGGGAACACCGATCACATAAATCTGTCCGATAATATTTTTGTCCGGGCGGAAATGGTGCAGGTCAATCTGTACTTCCTTATTTTTTGTGTGGTTTAAAACAACTGCCAGAATACCGGCAATCATCTGTCCGATGACGGTTGCAGCAGCAGCACCGGAAATGCCCATTTTCGGGAGACCAAACAGACCAAAGATGAGAACTGGATCGAGAGCGATATTGATGATCGCACCGACACCCTGTGTATACATGGTATAAATGGTTTTTCCGGTTGCCTGCAGCATACGCTCAAACATAAGCTGCGTAAAAATACCGAAAGAAAGACAGCAGCAGATCGTCAGATACTGTTTTCCATAAACGATGATCTCTTCAATATCTGTCTGGCTGCGGAAAAACGGTTCTGCAAAAAACAGACCGATGATCAGAAAGAGCAGATAGCTGACAAGAATTAAAAATACAGCATTTTCTGCGACCTTATTTACTTTTTCGGTATCCTTTTCTCCCAGGGAGCGCGCTAAAAGCGCATTTACGCCGACGGCAGTTCCGACACCGACAGCAATCATAAGGTTCTGGATCGGGAAAGCCATAGACACTGCGGTCAGGGCATTTTCGCTGATCATGGCAACAAAAATACTGTCGACAATATTATAGAGCGCCTGAACGAGCATGGAGATCATGATCGGCAGGGACATTGAGATAATGAGTTTGTCAATCGGCATGACGCCCATTTTATTTTCTTCCATAAATCCTCCTTTGTTTAACCTTTGTGTAAAAAATTCCATAATTTACTCCCGGAAAATAAAAACTTCCGGGAGCGCTACCTTTCTATATTAGCATTCCTTTTATCTGAATACAAGGTACAACTTCATCAAATCTTAATGTTTTGACTGATTGGAAATTCATAATTATTCCGTTACAATAAAAGCATGATCATAAAGAGACAGGTTTATGTAAAAATCTATCGAAAACCTGTGGAAAAAGGGGAAAACATGTACAGTATACTGGTGTGCGATGATGAGAAAGACATTGTTTCAGCATTAAAAATCTATCTGATGGCGGACGGTTATCAGGTATTTGAAGCATATAACGGAAAAGAGGCACTTGAGGTGTTAAAGGAACAGGACATCCATCTGGTACTGATGGATATCATGATGCCGGAGATGGATGGGATTGCAGCGATGGTGAAAATTCGTGAGACGAGCAATGTTCCGGTTATTTTACTGACAGCAAAAAGTGAGGATACGGATAAAGTGTTAGGGCTGACCGTCGGGGCGGACGATTATATCACCAAACCGTTTAATCCGATTGAAGTGCAGGCGCGCGTCAAATCACAGCTCAGACGCTATATGCAGCTCGGAGGCGGAGCTATCAGAAAAGATGTTCTCTCGATCGGCGGGATCGAACTTGACGACCGCAGCAAAGAGGTGTCGCTTGACGGCGAAAAGATTTCTCTGACACGCACGGAATACGATATTTTAAAACTTCTGATGGAGCATCCTGGAGAGGTGTTTTCCCCGAACCAGATTTACGAACAGGTATGGCAGGATAATCCCTACGGAACGGAGAATACGGTGGCGGTACATATCAGGCATCTGCGGGAAAAAGTGGAGTATAACCCGGCAGAACCGCGGTATTTGAAAGTTGTGTGGGGACGCGGTTATAAAATGGAAGGACAGGTGTGAGAAAAAGTGAAAAAATTGGAGAGGATCGACAGCGGCAAAGATCATTGCCTGGATCGCGCTCAGTGCCAGTGCACTGTGTTTTGTGTTCAGCGCGGTGGGTGTGATCTTTATGTTTGATGAAGGAATCTATAGAAATTCAAAGGATGAAACAAGAAAGCAGTGGTTTGAAAATGTTTCCTATGAATATGGTCTGTCCGCGGTGGATGATGTAAGGCGGGAACAGCCGGCAGGTTCTGTAGAAAGCAAATATTTTAAATATGGTATTATCAAAGCAGACAGTCTCGAGGGGATTGACCTGAATGATGAAAAATCGTATGCGGAACGCAACTTTTCGGATAAGATCAGTCTGGAAGATGTGTATACAAACAGTGTGGAATTATCGGACGAAGATCAGATTGTATACACAAATGGAAATTTCCTGACCGGCGGCGGTGTGCAGCTCATGTATTCCGGGGATAATTCGTGGGTGAGCGTTTATGCGGACCGGGTCTGCTATGATGAGGCAAAAGGTGTTTTTGTTTATCTGGCGGGAAATGAGTATTATCCGGTGCAGACGATTGAGACGGACATAGACGGATATGGAAGCGCAGTTTTTACTTATGATACCGAGAGAAAAATGTATCTGTTTGAACACACAGACGGGACAGGAGATGCTGCTTCTGCGGAAAGAACGGTTACAGATGAGACATTGACCGATGCTGCGGACGGGGATACAGTAGCAGAATCAACGGAAGAGCCACTGACGGATGTCACAGACAGCGGCATGGATGATATTGCAAATGGAGAATACGTCACGTTTGACATGTTTGATGGCACGCGCATGGATGTAAATCACTGGGGAAATGTGTTATTAGACGGAGTCCGGGAGATATCCATGGATGAGATCGACCGGGTGGACTCATCTGAAAAAAACAAAGAAGATGCCAGCGTTTCGTATACAACACACGAGGATTATTATCTTGACAGCAACTATACACTCTGGGTAAACATGGGGAACACATCACCGAAAACCACTTATCAGATGGTTGTGATCCTGCCGCAGAATGTTGGGACAGACTGGAACAGTACGGACTTGTACGTACAGGCAAATACCCTGCTGAATTTTGTATACAGCATGCGTTACACGGCGCTAGTCACAATGTTTGTAAGTTTTATCATCGGAGCAGCAGCCTTTGTATTTCTGATGTGTGCGGCGGGGCACCGGAATGGAACGGATGAGATCGTTACGACTGTCTGGGATCATCTGTGGCTGGATGTTTTTGCAGTGGGGGCTGTGCTGGCAGAGGTATTTGTTTTCTATGTGGCAGCGATATTCCTGATAAATGTCGATGTTGCGTATCTGCCGTTTATCTTATTTGTTACTGCAGTTGCAACCCTTTGCATGGGATGGCTGTTGTTACTGTTTTTATTAAGTTTTTCCGTGCGGGTAAAATTTGGGGAAAATGGTGGAGACATACCCTGTGTTACCAGCTTTTCCGTAAAATCGGACAGTTCGCCCGGATGATCTGGGAAAATATCGGGTTTCTCTGGAAAGTGATCCTGGTCATGCTGGTACTTGCATTTTTTTCGAGGGCATAGGGGTATTGATGTTTTTTTCAATTCAGACATAGCCCTTTTACTCTGGCTGTTAGAAAAACTGGTTTTATATCCGCTGGTCCTGTGGTACTGTGTGCAGTTAAACCAGTTAAAGAACGGAACGGAAAAAATTTGCAGGCGGTGAGCCGGGCTATCAGATCAGTACAAAGCGTATGACCGGTATATTTAAGGAACAGGGAGAACAGATCAACCATATCAGCGACGGCATGACACATGCGATCGAAGAGCGGATGAAGAGTGAACGTTTCAAGACAGAACTGATCACGAACGTGTCCCATGACATTAAGACTCCACTGACATCGATCATCAACTATGTGGATCTGCTGGAAAAAGAAGAACTGCACAACGAGACAGCGCAGGAGTATTTAGAGGTGTTAGAGCGCCAGTCAAGCCGATTGAAAAAGCTGATCGAAGACCTGATCGAGGCTTCCAAGGCGTCCACCGGAAACCTTCCGGTACATTTAGAGCGGTTAGAAGCCGGGATATTTATGACACAGACGGTCGGGGAATTTGAGGAAAAGACAAAAGAGGCAGGACTTGATCTTGTGATCGAAAAGCCGGAGACACCGGTCTATATCATGGCGGACAGCAGACATTTCTGGCGTGTGATCGATAACCTGATGAATAATATCTGCAAATATGCCCAGAGTGGGACGCGTGTCTACATCAATCTTGAAGTAAAAGAGGCACAGGTGTCTATCACCTTCCGCAATACGTCAAAATACCCGCTCAATATCAGCAGTGATGAACTGATGGAACGTTTTGTGCGGGGCGATGCATCCAGAAATACGGAAGGAAGCGGACTCGGACTTTCTATCGCAAACAGCCTGATGGATCTTATGGGTGGTACATTCCGTCTGTATGTGGACGGAGATCTGTTTAAGGTCGTGCTCGGGTTTGCCGAGACAGCAGAGAAAGAAACAAAAGAAAAAATCGAAGAACTGTAATTGTTGGAAGTTGCACTACAGGTGTGAACAATAACCCAAAAGCATGGTTGTCCAGAGGGATGCCATGCTTTTTTCATTCATAGGAAATTACGTCCTATGAGTGAAAAAGCCCTCCGGGCGGGATGCGCACTTCGCATTCCAAATCGGCAAAATCTGCTGCCACCACTGTATCATACGGCATTTTCAGTTCAGAAAATGCCTGCCTGTGAACAGTAACTCACAAGTGACTCATTGTCCCTGTGCGGCGAAAAGCAGATTGTGAAAAGGAAAATTGGAGGGTATAATATGTAGGGAAAAGGGAGAGCAGCTTATGAAACAGATAAAACAAAAGTGGTTGTAAAATAATCAGTTGAATCAAGTGGCAATAGTAAAAAAATAAAATTTTTTACATATAGAAATGGAGCTTTTATGGATAACAATAAAATCGATGAGGGATTACAGGGAAATGAAAAAATAGAAACCGCAATCGCGGCACTGCAGCAGGAGGCAAGCGAAGAAATGTTAGCGCATACCCTGACAGTGATACGCAGACGCATGAAAGAGGGCGGTCAGTTTATCGTAGCGGTGGAACCGCCGACGGGCGGGAACCAGATGCAGATACAGGCAGTGCAGACGCCGGACGGCAATAGCTGGTGGGCGGCATTTACCAGTTTTGAGGAAGAATTAAAGGGAAGCGGGAGTGTAATGTCTACATTTTTAACAGGAATTGAGCAGGCATTCCGCGCGGTACTTGCCGCAGAAGGGGCAAAGGGAATTATCGTGAATCCGTGGAACAGGACGATCATGCTGGATAAAAACCTGATACGGATCATACTTGGGGAACCGGCATAAAGTATATATATTGATTTTCAAACGAAAAGGATAGACAGCTGACAACTGTCTATCCTCTGAAATGCTTATTGTCTATATGGTTTAAAGATTAACCGAAGTATCTGTTCAACAGTCCTTCAAATGCTTTTCCGTGTCTAGCCTCATCGCGTGCCATCTCATGAACGGTATCATGGATTGCATCAAGGTTTGCAGCTTTTGCACGTTTTGCAAGATCAGTTTTTCCTGCTGTTGCACCGTTCTCAGCGTCAACTCTCATCTGAAGGTTCTTTTTGGTGCTGTCTGTTACAACTTCACCGAGCAGTTCTGCGAATTTTGCAGCGTGTTCTGCCTCTTCCCATGCAGCTTTCTCATAGTAGGAACCAACTTCCGGGTAACCTTCACGGTAAGCAACACGAGCCATTGCAAGATACATACCAACCTCAGAGCACTCACCCTCGAAGTTTGCTCTTAAATCGGATACGATATCCTCACTTACTCCTTTTGCAACACCAACTACGTGCTCAGCAGCCCATACTTTCTCACCTTCCTGTAATTTGAACTTTTCAGCCGGAGCTTTACATACCGGGCAGATCTCCGGAGCTGCATCGCCTTCATAAACATAACCACATACTGTACATACATACTTTGCCATAATTTTAATCTCCTTTTCTTTGAAAAATGTTATTTGTCTGCTGTAATAGATTTCCCCGCTTATTTGAAATCTATTACTGTGTGCTTTAAATTGATATCAGTAACTATTACTGATTTTAAATGAAAAAACTTCTTTTTGTCAACATTATTTTATGTTATTTTAGAAGTTTTTTTCGGGAAAAAATGATCAGGAAGTCTGTCTTTTGGCTTTACAGGAAGAGCATTTTCCGTAAAAATAAGTCACATGTCCTTCAATCTCACCGTCAAAGTCCTGTGCGGCAAGAACATTGATATGATCCAGTCCCGTTACATTTAAATCCAGAACGCTCCCGCATTCCTTGCAGATAAAATGGTAATGCGGCTTTGGATTACCGTCAAAACGATCAGGTCCAATTCCGGTGGACAGTTTCTGGATCTCACCGATATCTGCCAGTAATGACAGATTGCGGTATACCGTACCGAGACTGATATTCGGAAATTCTTCCTTGATATTCATATAGACGGTCTCTGCGGTAGGGTGGTCATAACGCGAGATGAGAAACTTCTTGATGGATTCCCGCTGCTTACTTCGTTTCAGCATATTACCATCCTTTCTTGATAATAGTAATTGTTACTAAAAATTATTATATAATCACAGAGAAAAAAATGTCAAGATGAAGATGGTTTGGTTTTTCATTTTAATCTTTGATAAACGAATGCTTTGTGGTATATTGGAATATAGCTTTGACAATAAATGGCAGTGTAAGGGAGAAGCAGTTTGAAAGTAAAGACAATTCTGGGCAGGATATATTATATCATAGTGGCAGTGTGTGTCTTTCTGCATGTTGTTATTTTATCATTGAGTTTTTTTGACAACAAACATCAGGAAAAATTATTGCCGCAGCATTATTCCGGTACAGGGAATACCAGACAGATGAGGATAACCGAAGGTTTGTATTTTCTGCACAGAAGATAAAGGATGGAGGGGACTGTCTGCGTTTTTATACGGCGCATATGGAAGTCAGTGTGTACGCTGATGACACGCTGATCTATCATGTCGGACAGCAGCAGGCAATGCCAAAGGTGTCACCCGGAGTTATGTGGAATTATGTCGGGATACCATCCGGGGCAGAACAGATCCAGGTTATGATCCGTGCGGTCTATCCGGAGGTCAGACAAAAGCAAATTGATTTTTCAATCGGCGGGTATACCCAGATGTATAGCGGAATGTTGTACAGATCCATGCCGGTAACATTTATCTGTCTGCTAGAGATATTATTGGGTTTCTTCATGGTACTGTGGTGGCTGATCGCACGGACCAGAATGAAAATGAAGCAGACTCTGCTGCATTTTGGCACTTTTTCCTTTCTGACCGGAACTTGGGCACTGAACGAGACAGATGCCGCACTTCTGATCCTGTTTCCGGTCAGAGTTGAGATCGTATTCGTATCAGCGGTAGCCCTGATACTCATGGTGCCTTCCTTTGTGTGGTTTACCAAGGGATTCTTTGATATTGAGGACAAGTGGGGATCAGATATTATCTGCACGCTGGCATATCTGAATCTGGCGGTACAGCTTATATTGCAGCTTGCCGGGATCCGAGGCTTCCGGCAGATGTACACGGTCACACATGTCCTGTTGGGGATAACGCTGCTTTATACGATAGTCATGCTGATTTCTGAGTATAGAAAAACGAAGGTACACCGTCATCTGTGGGTTGTTGTGGTTGGTGGGTTTATTCTTCTGGGAACGCTTGTGGCAGATCTGCTGCACTTTTATTACGGATCATTTCAGACAAGTATATATGACATATATGGTGTTTTTATCTATATCATTATTTTTGCGGTCGAAGTATGCAGACAAGTGGCAGAGCAGGTGGATGCAGGGCAGAAGCTGCAGATCTATGAAGAACTTGCAACCAAAGATATGCTGACGAAACTCTATAACCGGAATGCATATGATGAATGGATCAAGGTAAACAGGCAGCCGAAGAAGGCGAAGATTGTTGTTTTTGACCTTAACAATTTAAAACAGTGCAATGATACGATGGGGCACGCAGCCGGAGACGCATATATCCAAAATGCTGCGGGGATCATATTGCATGTGTTTGGAAATTGTGGAAATTGTTACCGGATCGGTGGAGATGAATTCTGCGTTGTGATCTATGGGAATGATCCTTCAGATATGGAAGAGTTATTCCGGCAGATGAAGCAGGAACAGGATGAGTTTAATTCGAAAAACGCAATACCACAGATACAGATTGCCTATGGCTATGCGGAGTTTGACCCGGAAACAGACCGGGATATCGAGGATACCAGATCCCGTGCAGATGACAAAATGTATCAGAAGAAGAGAGAAATAAAAGCGGGATACCAATGAAAATGAAAGACAGAGTAGTAGTTATATTAGACCATCAGGCAATGGATGTATCGTTATGTTCTAATTTTAAAAAAAGCGGAATACAAATAGAAGAAACAAAACAGAGAAAAGACATACCGAAAGAACCTTTTGTACTTCCTTCAAAATCAGAAACCAGCCGCCGGTTATATGGCTATCTGATAAAACAGCGGAAGCTGTCAAAGCAGATGATTGATTTTTGGGTAAAAAAGGGGATTTTGTATGAGAGCGGAACGTACCATAACCTGGTTTTTGTGGGAAAAGATACGGAAGGTATCCCACGTTTTGCCAGCCAGAGGGGAACCCTGGATAAATATGGAAAACCCTTT
>ENA-OQBD01001541-OQBD01001541.1-human-gut-metagenome-genome-assembly--contig:-NODE-1541-length-10577-cov-4.265455_pt1 | contig 10577 bp, 12 predicted proteins | sample MGYA00242742_ERZ504543 | MGnify/ENA primary metagenome ERZ504543 (study PRJEB26092, sample SAMD00036239) | human gut metagenome | host: Homo sapiens | study: EMG produced TPA metagenomics assembly of... | reverse complement strand
GTCTGAAATCAGTGACAGTCAGTATGGAACCATCCGGAAAATACTTTGCAAGCCTGTTGTATGAAGGATACAGCTGTGAAAACCAAGCAGCTGAACCAGATTACAGTACTGCAACGATACTTGGAATTGATTATACAATGCAGGGAATGGCAGTGTTTTCAGAAAAGATTGAGACGGAAGAAGCAGGTTTTTTTAGAAAAAATGAAAAAAAGGTTAGCGAGGGAGCAACGAAAGTTGTCAAGATGCGTACGAGGAAGTCATAATTACGAATTGCAGAAAAAGAAAGTTGCCAGATGTCATGAAAAGATACGAAATCAGAGAAGAGATTATCTACACAAACTTAGTCGAGAGATTGCAGATAGTTATGATGCAGTTGCAGTGGAAGATATTGATATGAAAGCAAATGGGTCAGTGCCTACATTTCGGGAAAAAAGCGTACAGGATAATGGATATGGAATGTTCAGGGAAATGTTAGACTATAAACTGGCATGGAAAGGAAAGAAAATGGTAAAGGTAGACCGTTTCTTTCCTTCCAGTAAAAAATGCTGTAAATGTGGAAGGATAAAGAAAGAACTGAAATTATCCGAAAGAGTCTATCGCTGCGCGTGTGGAAATGAGATGGATAGAGATCGTAATGCAGCAATCAACATCCGTGAAGAGGCAAGAAGGATGTTGACAGCATAAACTGTCCGTATCCGGACAATAGAAAAACAAGAAAATATGCCCGTGTCCGGGCAAAAGAATCGCGGGGCACGCGAGGATAGCTTGTAGATACTTGGCTCAGTAGAGCCATTGAACAAGAAGCCCCCACTTCAAAATCAGAGATTTAAGTGGTGGGAGCATGTCACGAAACTAAAAAAATATGCTATTATCTTAAAAGAAGTAAAAAATCAAAGGGAAAGATTAGCGATGGTAAAAATAGATTTAATCACCGGCTTCTTAGGTTCCGGCAAGACAACGTTTATTAAAAAATATGCAAAATATCTTCTGGATAAAGGAATGAACATTGGCATCCTTGAGAATGATTTTGGTGCGGTAAATGTAGATATGCTTCTTTTACAGGACCTGATGGGAGATAACTGTGAGCTTGAAATGATTTCCGGTGGGTGCGACAAAGAGACGCACAGAAGACGTTTCCGGACGAAGCTGATCGCAATGGGAATGTGCGGATATGACAGAGTAATTGTTGAACCGTCCGGGATTTATGATGTAGACGAATTTTTTGACGTTCTTCACGATGAACCACTGGATAAGTGGTATGAGATTGGCAACGTGATTACGATCGTTGACGCAAAACTGGAGCCAGAATTGTCAGAAGAAGCAGACTATCTGCTTGCGTCCGAGGCTGCAAATGCAGGAAGCATCATCCTCAGCAGGGCAGAAGAAGCAACAAAAGAACAGATTGAAAATACAATTGAACATTTGAACAGAGCGCTTGAACAGGTTCAGTGCAAGCGAAGGCTGGATCGGGAAATCATGAGAAAAGATGGAGCAGAGCTTTCGAAAGAGGATTTTGATAAGATCTTAAAGAGCGGTTATGTTGCAGAAAATTATCGAAAGATGGAGCTGGATGAGAAAAAAGGTTTTGATTCGTTGTATTTTATGGAATTGAAAATTTCTGCAGATGAATTGAAGACGCAGGTTGCGAAGATGATGCAGGATCCGGAATGTGGCGGTATTTTCCGGGTGAAGGGATTTGTGAAAGATGATGCAGGAAGCTGGATGCAGCTGAATGCAACCGGTCATGAGATCAGTGTGAAGCCGATCGGAGACGGGCAGGAGGTTGTGATCGTGATTGGGGAACAGTTGAAGGAAGATCGGATACGGAAGTATCTGGAGAATTAGAAAGTGTAAAAGAGCGCATGAAAAAACTTTCGTTTTTTCATGCGTCCTGTTAATTTATTGTTTTTGGTAAATGATATGTTTTACACGGCCGCCATCCATAATGATGGTATCATTTTCAGCTTTTACATACATTACAAGATTTGCATCCATTCGGAAGATAATACTTCCTGATCCTGATTGATAAAGTGTTGTTTTCCCATAACGACGCATATGGATTTCACATGTATTTTCAACTTTCACTAATTTCATGAAGGAATCGGTTTCATCGTTGTAATAGGTTCCTTCCTGGAAAAGTGCCGGATCTGCAGGCTTGGCAGGGGTCAATGTAAGTACACGGGCAGGAAGTCGATAAAGGATTTCCTTATCTGTGAAGTAGATCTTTTCGTCTAATGAACCAATGCGATAACCGCCATCCTCTTCTTTTACCAGTTCTGTGCGGCACCATTCTCTTTGCATATAGAAGGTACCGTTTTGCTCTGTAATATCAACAAACATTGGATCATCCGGAAGTGCTGTCAGGAATACACCGCTGCGAGCAGGTGCATTTTCATGTTCCGGCACGGCTGGTTCGGTACAATCCGGTAATCCGAGTACGATGCAGGCAGCTTTATCGGCAAGCTTAGACATTGCGTAAGTTGTGGTGTTACTGATCAGTACAATCTCCAGTTCTTTTTCCGGAATGCAAATAATTTCACCACGGTATGCAGCATCGGCACCGCCATGACCGAATACATCCAGACCATGAAGCTTATGGGTGATCAGTCCGCCGCAGTATTCAGCCGTTTTGCCATTGCTGAGAAGGACAGGTTTCTTCATAAGCTCGATAATTTCAGGATCGATCACATTTGGATGAATGTACTCATCTAATACTTTGCAGAGATCAGAAGCACAGGTATTTACAGAGGTTGGTCCGTAAAGTGCATAGTTCAGTGGATTGTAGTAGAATGTATCATCACCTTCGTCCTGGTAAGAGTAAGTAAGATCCGGAACAATCTGTGTAAAGCTTTCGCGGACAAAAGAATGTGTCATTCCGAGTGGAGTGAAAATACGTTCTTTTACAAATTGTGGGAAGCTCATTTGCGACAGTTTTTCAACGATAAGTGCCAATAAATGGAAACCGGTGTTACTGTATAAATACTGTGACTGCGGTTCAAAGTTCAGCGATTTCTGAAGAGATATCGTTGTATTGATATCATCCATGTCAATCTGATCGTTGATCTTGATACCGCGTAAAAAATAAGAGTTCCCATTGGTCGCGAAGTCCGCTGACATTATTCATCATCTGGCGGATCGTAATCGGTGTTTCAATGTTGATATATTCATCTAAATATTTTCTGATGTTGTCATCTAAATCAAGTTTTCCTTCTTTCCAAAGAAGAAGAATAGACATAACAGTAAATTCTTTGGAAATCGATGCGACATGGAAAATACTTTCTTTATGGATTTTTAATTTATTTTCAAGATTTCCATATCCAAAACATTTTTCGTAAAGAGTTTTACCGTGCTGGCGAATCAATACCTGAGCGCCAGGGCAAAGACCGCGATCCCACATACGGAAAAGCTGATCTAATTGTTCTGTCATATTTGAATTCATTACAAAAATACTCCTTCTGATAAACTATTTTTTTAGGATTTTTTCGAATGCATAAAGCCAGTTTTTGCCTGCAAGCAGAGAAATCCGTTCATCTGAATAATTATGTTTCTTCATATCCTGCAAGAAATCCGGAATGTCCGCATGACCGCCGGAGAGAATGTCGAAAGGAAACTCCGGCATCAGGGATAAGTCTTGTGCGGAACTGTTCTTTAAGAAGAGATCGCAAAAGTCAAATCCGAAACCGACATGCTGTTCTCCCATTACCTCAATCATGTAATCTAAGTGTGCAAGCATTTGCCAGCGGTCAGGTGTGCTGTCGGCATCTGCATTAATGATACTGCAGGCATTCAGTCCCACAACACCGCTACGTCTGGCGATTTCTTTTAAATGCTCATCCTTCAAATTCCTGTTATTATGAGCAACTGCCCGTGCATTAGAATGTGATGCGATTAGTGGGCAGGAGGTAATGGATAAGACATCATCTACGCCCTCGTCACTTAAATGACTGAGATCAATGATCATGTTTAAAGATTCAGCTTCTTTTACAAGCATTTGACCAAAGTCAGTCAGACCTGCCTTTTTTCGCATTTCCGGTAAAATCACAGCCGTCAGCTGCCATATTTCTGCGGCTCCAGGTAAGTCCCAGTCCTCTTACGCCTGCGGCGTAGAATGCGTGTAACATGAGGCAGGAGCTTACCGGTTCTGCTCCTTCAAAGGAGAGAAGGATACCGACTTTATTTTCCGAAGCAGCTTTACAAAGTCATCTGCGCTCGTGCAAAGCATAAGAAGATCCGGACTTTCGCTTATCTCACAGTGGAGAGCGGCAATCTGTTCCATAGCGATTGAAATACCTCCATAAGGCAGGTACTGGCTATCTACAAAGAGGGAGGCAACGACTCCCGTCACGTTTCCTTTTTTAAAAGCTGGATAGTATAATCTTTCAATGACCTTATGCTCGCCGTTTTTGCGGCGTACAGCGACATCGCTGAGTAAGTCAAAATGTCCATCAATAATATATTTCATAATCGTGTTTTCCTTAATAAACTAATTGTGAAAAGTAAATAATTATAGTCGCTTCTTCATCTGATATATTCATGTAGTTATGTAAACAATTTTTAGGAATATAGAAACTGTCACCCTCGTGGATTACATAAGTGCTGTTATCGATGCGGAGTTCTAATTCCCCTTTGAGGAGCAGAAGACTTTCGTCGTAATTACCATGTGAAATCATTTGCTCAGTTACCCAGGTGTTCGGTTTTAATCTCACGATGAGTCCGGTCATTTGTGCCTCTTGTGCGTTCGGAAGTTTAGAAGGTGTAAAAATAGAGTAGGAAACATCAATTTCCGGGAGTTTCATTGGAATTCGGTTCTCTTTTCTCACCAAATAAGATTCCTTTGATTTCTTTCCTTCTTCAGGTGATTTGGCAGAGAGTTCGGAGTCACCCATGATCAACCATACTTCTGAACAATCTAAGCAGACTGCAATTTTTCTAAGTGCCACGAGTGAAGGAGATTTTAAATCTCTTTCAATTTGTGATATATGACCTATTGTGTATCCGGTAGCTTCAGCTACCTCTTTGAGCGTGAGCCCTCTTTTTTTTCGCATTTCGCGAATTCGGCTTCCATACATGATCCCGCTCCTCCTTTCGCAATTCAAGTATAAAAACTAGCGGTTTTTGATTGCTTTTTCAATGCGGGCAAGAGCTTCCTGAAGTTGAGCGCGTGGACAGCCAATATTTAATCGCATATAAGTGCTGCACTGAGCACCGAAACGATATCCAGGATTCATTTTTACTTTTGCTTTTTCTAAGAAAAATTGATTTAATTCGTCATTTTCCAGATTAAGCTTTGAACAATCAAGCCACAGAAGATATGTTCCTTCAGGTGACCAAACGCTGATTTCCGGAATATTTTCTCTGATATATTCCACGGTGAAATCTCTGTTAGCTTCGAGATATTGAAGCATTTCTGTAAGCCATTCCTCGCCTTTTGTATATGCGGCAGTCAGCGCTGTCATACCGAAAACGTTATCCCCCAGATCAAACGCATTATAGGTTGCGTCATACGCATTGTATAATTTCTTGTTCGGAATAACAACATAAGATTGACAAAGACCGGCAACATTAAAGGTTTTACTCGGTGCAAAAGCTGTGATTGTATGTTCCATAGCATATTCTGATACGGATGCCATCGGAGTATGGTGTTTTCCGCCATATACGAAATCGGCATGGATCTCATCTGAAATAATATACAGCTCATGGCGTTCGGCGATTTTAGCAACTTCCAAAAGCTCTTCTTTTGTCCATACACGACCAGCCGGATTATGAGGATTACACATCATGATCGCTTTGCAGCGGTTGTCGATCTGGGCTTCCAGACGCTCGAAGTTAATGGAATAACGTCCGTTTTCATCACAATCTAACTGGTGATTAATGATAACACGTCCATTTTCTTCAATCGAAGAGTAGAATGGATGATAAACAGGTGTCATGATCACAATACGATCCCCAGGTGTTGTCAGAGATAAAAGACTCATAACAAGAGCAGGAACAACGCCGGGACTGAAACCTAACCATTCGCTCTGGATATCCCAGTGATAACGTCTTCCTACCCAGGATACGATGGCATCTTTTAATTCTTTGCTGTGATGAGTATATCCATAAACAGGATGATCTAAACGTTTCTGCATTGCTTCGCGAATTTCCGGAGCTGCTGCAAAATCCATGTCTGCTACCCACATCGGAACGACATCTTCCGGAACATTGTATTCCCATTTATTACAAGATGTGCCGCGTCTGTCGATGATTTCATCAAAATTATATTTTCCCATTTTCTTTTTCTCCTTCGAAATTTTTAGTTAGCTGTTCCTGCAAGACCGGTAATTGCAGAGATGCCACATTCTAATTCATGCATGTTATCGCATGTGATTTCTACTTCTGTACCGCTTAAGCGTTTCATGCGAGGAATTTGTGCAACAGTGTCGGCCATTGCTGTTGATTTAAATTCAAATCCCAGCTTGATCGGAGTCGCAACTTCGTATAAAGGAATTTTGCTTAAATCGGAATCAAGAACTTCTTTTACTGCAGAAATCGTATTTTCCCTGAGAACTTTTTGTGGTGGGAATTTTGCTGCATAGCGTGACAGAGCTTCTTTAGTTGTTACGAATTTTACCCATGGCATCATTTCTTTGTCTATAAGCTGTTTGCGAAGACCGGAATCACCGATGATAAGCCCTACCGGAACCTTATAAGAAGCAGCAAGTGCTGCGTTCGTTGTACTTTCGTTCATATAGGCTCCGTTAATCTTAAGGCTGGAAACAACTCTTCCGTAGAAGCTGTGATCCATATTGGCGAAATCTTCTCCCGGACCGGCATGATATCCGGCCAGAAATACAACATCGTAGGTTTCATCCAGGCAAGACATCATGTACTGTCTTCTTGGAGAACCGCTTACTAAGCTGATACGTTCATCCATCTGGCAAAGTTCATCATAAGAAAGGTTCGTTCCGCTTCCATGAGAATCAGAAATGGTGATTTCCCCGATTTCATCATTTCTGGAGGAAGCATGAATTCCTTCGATGATCCAGCGTACCTGATTGTGTAAAGCGCGGCGGAAGGAAGGAACCTCATCGCGTTCCTGAGATGGAGAAGTGATACCTGCCATTCCTTCCATGTCTACAGAAATGTAGATTTTTAGTGCTTTCTTCATAAGAAAATCCTCCTTTATGTAATTTATTTGTTTTCTTATAGAAAAACAAAACATACAGTTGTTAAAATATTATAAAACAATAAAAGAATTGTGTCAATATCTTGACATAATATACAAAAAGAATTATACTGTCAGTAATAATTATACTGTGAGTAAAAAACACAGAAAAAATCTTTTTCGTAAAACGAAACTCAAAAAAGGATGTAAAGGAGGAGAAATGTATGAAAAAGAAAAATTTAGCGTTGTTTTTAGCACTAACGATGGTTGCCGCTAGTTTTGTGGGATGCGGTGACAAAAAAGCTTCTGACAATGGATCGGCAAAACAGGAAGCAGAAACGGAAACTGAAGGATCAGAAGAGGGAAGATACCTTATGTGGAGATTGTATTCTGAACCAAAGCAGTGGGACCCAACGAACAACTCTGAATCTGTATCAGATGCGATTTGTAAGCAGGTATTTGAAGGTCTCACCGTATCAACATCCGATGGCTTTAAACCGGGTATCGCGGAAAAATGGGATGTTTCAGAGGACGGAAAAACATATACATTCCATTTAAGAAAAGATGCGAAATGGTCAGACGGAAGTCCGGTGACAGCAAAAGACTTCGAATATTCCTGGAGAAGAATTTGTGATCCGGATTTTGCATCTGAAGCACTTCAGGCTATCACAGATTATGTTGTAGGTGCTACTGAATATTTTGAAGGAACAGGTGAGTATGATGATATCAAAGCAACAGCAATTGATGATTATACATTTGAAGTTGTTTTGAAGAATGCAACACCGTTCTTCCCACAGTTAGTTGCCAATGACGTATACCTTCCTATTAAAAAAGAAGCAGTGGAAGCAGCAGGTGAAGGATGGGAGAAGAAACCGGAATCAGCAATCAGTAACGGAGCATTCTACTTAGAAGAATATCAGGTTGGATCTCATTTATTACTGAAAAAGAATCCTTACTACTATGCAGCAGACGAAGTAAAACTTCCTGGTATCAAAGCAGTATTTATTACAGATGATAATACCGCATATCAGGCATATCAGGCAGGTGAGATCGATGTTATGGATCACCTTCCGGCAGAACAGATTCCACAGATTGTTGCTGAAGATCCATATGTAATTGTCAGTGCCGATACAGGAGCACAGTTCCTGAATTTCAACGTAGATAAAGCACCATTTGATAATGTTCATGTAAGAAAAGCAGTTGCCAAGGCAATCGACAGAAAGCAGATCACAGAACAGGTATTAAAAGATGGTTCTATCCCGGCAAGTAACTTTATCGCTCCGACATGTCAGAAAACAGATGGAACACATTTTCGTGAACTTGAAGCAGATGGATATCCGGCAGAAGAATATGGAATCGATCCGCGTCAGGCTAAGGTAGAAGATGCGCAGGCAGAACTTGCGGAAGCAGGTTATCCAAACGGAGAGGGCTTTCCGGAGGTGGAAATCACATATGCGAATACGGAAAAGAACAAGAGACTTTGTGAAGCAATTCAGCAGATGCTGGAAACAAATTTAAATATCAAAGTTAAACTCCGCGCAGAAGAATCAAGTGTATTCAGCTCTACAAAGAGTAAAGGTGATTATCAGATGGCTCCTGGTGGCTGGACAAATAACCCATACGATGCAAGTGGACTTATTAAACTTTTCTATTCTCAGAATGGTAATAATACATGCCAGTGGAGATGGAGAGAATACAAAGGCGCTCCGAACGATACAACATTAAATCCTGGTAACAAAGCATTTGATGAAGCATTTGATAAAGCAATGGCTTCATTAGGCGAAGAAAGAGATGCAGCCTGGGAAGAAGCGAATAAAGCACTTATGGATGATATGCCGATCACAGCACTTTATTATCCGTCATTTGTGGCTCTTGTAAATGAAGATCAGGTAGAAAACGTTGAACTTACATTGGGCAATTCATTTATGTTCAGCCATGCTGAAATCGTTGAGTAGTTGTTGACTTTAGGAAGACCGAAAAGTACCTTGCTTTTCGGTCTCCCTATTATTAGAGGAGAAGTAATATGCTGAGATATATAGCGAAAAGAGTACTTTCTGCGATTATTACGATCTGGTTCATTATGACACTGACATTTACATTAATGAATGCAATTCCAGGTGACCCATTTGCCAGCGAGAAAATGAACGATCCGGTAATTATTGCAAATATGAAAGCAAAATATGGTCTTGATAAACCGTTTATTGAACAATATGGAACATATATGCGGAACTATATGCATGGGGATTTTGGTATTTCCTTTATGAAAAAAGGAATCACAACCAATGATATTATTTCAGCAGGATTTCCATATTCTTTAGCAATCGGTATTTGGGCTTCGTTAGTTATTTTAGGTTTCGGAATATTTTTTGGTATTATTGCCGCATTGAGGCAAAATAAATTTGTAGATCGAGTCTTGATGGTGCTATCAACCCTAGGGGCGACAATCCCAAGCTTTGTATTTGCAACAGGATTCTTATATCTGTTCAGCAAGATTTTAGGATGGGTACCATCGTTTGGTGTGAATAGCTGGAAGGGATATATTGGACCGGTTATTGTCAGCGCATTATTCTCACTTGCGTATGTTGTACGACTGACAAGAACTTCCACATTAGATGTTTTGAATCAGGATTATATTCGTACAGCAAGGGCAAAGGGACTTCCTGAATGGAAGGTACTTGGAAAACATGCATTAAGAAATGCATTGCTTCCGGTTGTAACTTATATCGGACCAATGTTTGCTGCATTGATTACAGGATCTTTCGTAGTAGAAAAGGTATTTGGTATTCCTGGAATCGGAAACTTATTTACAAACAGTATCCTTAACCGAGACTATACATTGATTATGGGTATTACTGTATTTTTCTCAGTTATTCTTGTAATCTGCATTTTAGTAGTCGATATTCTGTATGTATTAATTGACCCACGTATTAAATATCAGTAAAACAGGTGAGAAAATATGAGCGAAAAAAATAACGTTATCTCTCCGGAATTATGGGCACCGTTGGAACAGGAAGAAAAAAATGCTGAGAAAATGGAAAGGCCTAGTCTTACTTTTTACAAGACGGATGGAGAAGATTAAAATCCAATAAAATAGCGATCCTTTCTTTGATCGTAATTGCTTTGATTACAATCGGAGCTATTTTTATCCCAATGTTTGGAAATATGATTATAAGACACAGAATCTGGAATTAGCGAATATTCCGGATGTAATGAAAGTATATCCGCTTGACAACGGAAAAAATATTTATGTAACACCACAGTATACAGTTGTTGTGGTTGACAAAAAAGGAAATCTTGAAGGACTTGCAGAAGTAAAGAATAAAGATGTCAATGGAAAGAAAAATTTCTTTACGGTCGGAAACAGTGAAATCTGTGTTGATTATAGTGGTTATTCAGATGCAAGTAAAGAGTATAAAAAATTAGAAAAGAAAGC
>ENA-OQBD01001540-OQBD01001540.1-human-gut-metagenome-genome-assembly--contig:-NODE-1540-length-10578-cov-2.740790_pt1 | contig 10578 bp, 14 predicted proteins | sample MGYA00242742_ERZ504543 | MGnify/ENA primary metagenome ERZ504543 (study PRJEB26092, sample SAMD00036239) | human gut metagenome | host: Homo sapiens | study: EMG produced TPA metagenomics assembly of... | reverse complement strand
CATCTTTCAGTTTGGCAGCGGTTACATACCCGTCCGTCTGCATCAGTTCTTGGTAGCGGCGGTTCACCTCCACCCGAATCTTGTCAACCGCACGGTTGATTCTCTGCGCTTCGGCACTCTTGCCCGAAGCACGGTTGTTCTTCACATCCCACAAATGGGGTGGAACTTCCATTTTGCAACTGAACTGCTTAATCTCTCCGTCCACCGTAAGGCGGCACATCAGTGGCAGGTTGCCGTTGGGCTTCGCACTGCCTTTCTTCACGTAGAATAATACCTTGAATGTACTTCGCATAACTCACTTCTTTTTTGGTGACAAAATTAGTTTACCGTGAGTTACCAACAGCTACGCAAAATTACGCAAATCGCAGAAAAACAGATGCTTATTCTGGAAGTTCACACATTACGGCAGTAATGATGTGGTAACTGAACTCTTGCGTTGTGTGGCTTTTGGATGTCTGCAAACGACCTTTTCCACATCAAAAGCAAAAGCGTAACGACCACTCTTTCAGTTGAATCGCTACGCTTTTCTCAAATTTACTTTTTAGCTATCTGTTTATTTTATACTGTCAATGAAGTAGCTCCACAATATGGAGGAGTTGAAAGAATAACAGCCAATATAGCAGATGCATTAACTACATTTTATAACGCAAATTGCTATTCTGCTTATAAATATAACCTTGACAATTCATTTGAGAAGCAACAATTCGTCGATACTATCAAGATCACATCTTACCATAAGCTCACCCGGTTAATTCAATTCATAGAGCAAAATAAGATTGATGTCATTATCAACCAAGGAGAACATAAACTAACCAAACATTTAAAGAAAGCCTTAAGACGGTCACATAGAAAAGAATGCAAACTGATATTTGCACTTCACACCAAACCTGCCGCTGAAGTCAACTTCGTAACCCTGGACAACCCTAAAAAAGAACTCAAAGAAGGAAAGAACATATGGAAGAATATTAGAAAATGCTTATCGTTCCCATACCAAAAAACGAGAAAGATCATAAAGTTACCCATTCTATATAAAGAGTCATATACTTTTTCAGACAAAGTAGTCCTCTTATCCGAACACTACAAAAACGACTTTATAAAATATGCCCATCTAAAAGAGGACAGCAAAATCAGCATAATTCACAATGCTCTCTCATTCCAATCTTTTTATGACATGACAAACTATGGGTACAAAAAGAAAGAAGTACTCATTGTATCCAGATTGGAAGAAGAACCCAAAAGAGTATCTATAGCTTTAAAAATATGGAAAGAGATTGAAGCCGACAGTAGTTTATCCGATTGGAAATTAAGAATTGTAGGCCATGGAAAAATGGAAAGCCAATATAAATACTTTGTCAAACATCATAACCTGAATCGTGTCTTCTTTGAGGGAGCAAAGAATTCGGAACCTTATTACAATGAAGCCTCCATATTCATGATGACCTCCTCCTTTGAAGGGTGGCCACTGACATTAATTGAAGCACAACAATGCGGCTGTGTCCCTCTAGCCTTCAACAGCTTTGCATCATTGAAGGATATAATAACAAGCAAGAACAACGGATTCATCATCCCCAATAATGATATTCCGATGTATATCAAACAAATCAAACGACTAATGACAGATGATCAATTGCGCAAATCCATGGCAAATAATGCCATTGAAAGTAGCAAACGGTTTACTATTAATACTATAATAAAGGAATGGATAAAATTAATGGTAGAATAGTATGATTTTTATCTATTACTACTATTTCATAATGCCCAACCGCTCGTGTATCCCGTCACGATAGGCTTTCCACAGTTTAGGAATATCACTCCATCGGTAAGCATCGGTAAACGGACAAGTGACAAGAGCAGTCAAAATATAGCCTGCCACTCCATTAAAACCGCGAAGATACCTTACTGCCCAATTACGTCCATAATGATGACTCAAATAAGTGGAATTACGTACCTGATAGAAACGTTTCCACTTTTTCTTCTTACTCCGTTCGCTCCAACTGTCATTCGAGAAAAACTTCTCCTTATCCATCAGCGCATCAGGAACATACAGTATTCTGAATCCTGCCTGTACCGTACGGAGACAATAGTCCGTATCATCACAAAAGATAAACAGATCCTTATTGGGATAGCCAATCTTCCCAACAACCTCACGCCGAATAAACGGTCCCTCAAAAGCCGCTCCTTGTATCTCCACAGGCCCTGTTACAGTCTGTTTCGCCAGCTTCCCGGTGTACATGGAAGCAAAAGGATTCGTCAAGTTATACCCTTGAAACTCATGCGTGAAAAGCTTCCCCTCCTGCAAACGGCGCGGAGCAAGTATACCTATATCTTCCCGACCGGCATGCTGCAATAACCGTTCCAGACAATCGGCACGCGGAAAAACATCATCATCCATGCACCAAATCCAGTCCGCACCTGCCTGATATGCATACTGCATACCGGTGTAAAAACCACCGGAGCCCCCCACATTAGCCTGATTGATAACGGTAAGTCCCGATTGGGTCTTCAGCCATTCGGCAGTAGCGTCCGTACTGCCGTTATTGACAACTACAATTGAGGAAACAGGCTTATTCTGTTGCAGGCAACGAACCGTTCTCTTCAACAGTTCTATCCGATTATAAGTGACAACTACGGCTATAATATTCATGACGATTTTAATAAAGATTATCAATCTTTCCCGGCTGAGTACTTCTGTAAGCAACCATCAGCTCAAAACACTTTTCCACATCGAAACCGCGGGCCTTTGCATACTCCTCCGCCATCCAGCGATGCATCTGCGGGGTAGCCGGCAACCGTTCGAAGTTCTTGCAACCGGCTTTCATGCCGATAGTTCCGACAAACATACGGTTCAAGTCGACAATCTCCAGCTTAATGCCTTCCGGTGTTTTCTGAAACAGGATATTTTCACGTCCGTAGTCTTTATGGGCATATCCATGTTCGTGGAGAACGGCAGTTACCCGCCCTATCTCACGCAAAACTTCCTCTTCATAGTCAAACTTCCGCCTGAACAGGTCGTTATAGACATACGGACATGTTGACAGACAGCTCACATAGTAACTTTTATCGAACAAAAGACCACTGCGCACATTGAAATATCCTACCGGTTGCGGAGTCCCTACCCCTATCTTAAGATACAGTTCGGCATGATCGTAAGAACGCTTCGCTTTGGATGGACGGAAAATACCGTACACAAAGCGATTAATGATATTCGGGCGGTGAAAAGATTTAACAACATACTCCCGACCGCCATATTCCATCTTTCTCAATTCGTTACGTCCTTTATGAATAACGATACCTTCGTTTTTCTCAAAACGTTCCGGCAAAGACAAGATAAAATCTCCCAACTCCTTAAAGTCCGGGTGAATAACTAATGTATAAGGATGAAACATATCGGATTTCCGGCTCATTTCAGATTTCATAAATATATCAGATTTTATCCAACCCCTTTGTATACTTCAACCAATAATATTTCAACGGATTCTTATATTTCAATTGTTTCCACGGACGGCTGCCATGGGGCTGATGCAATACCGGCAACGTAGTAAACAGGTAATTCTTAAACCCTTCTTTCAAAGATTGATGCGAAACAGTTACATCATGCCAGTTCTTTTCAGGGTTCAACTGATGGAAGTCGAATGCTTTCAGGAAATTCAATGTCAACAAGGAACAGCAGAAACTGCAATGCTTTTTCTCCGGAAACACCTGGTTTTCCTTACCTTTCGCAAAAAGATAGGGATAGTTGATTTCTCCTTTCTCATCGACTGTGACGGCAGCGGCAATACCGCAGTCCGCCCGTTCCGCCGCTCCGTTGAACAAAGCCTGCAATGTATTCTTCTTTACCACAACATCCGACTCCACGATTATCAAACCTGCCTCCGCCTCAATGGCACGTTGCTGTGCCATTTGCAATACCAGCAGATAGTTCGGTGAGGGATGGTCCGTTATTTCCGCAAGATTTACCAATTCAAAGCCCAGTTTTCCAGATGCATCCTGTAACTTAGCCGTGTTTTCTTCTGTACTGAAGTCATTATATACGGTATAGGTAAACGGCATCTGAAAATCGGATGCAACAATGGCTTCCACCGTTTGCAACGTCAATTCAATGGAGTCCTTTACAGGAGTAATGATATGAATACACTTCATTGGATATAATTAATTAGTCTTTGTTCAACAAGCTGCAAAATTCCTACAAGTTGACAAAACTATACAATATTTTGCACACAGCCAAACAGTTTGCCTCATTTATTCCTTATCCGCTTTCCGTTTTACCGTATGCTTTACTTTCAATACGGCAAGATTCAGCTCAATCGTTGTTTCCGAGTCTGTTGCCTGAAGATTATTGTCCAATAAATCGGTGAACAAATCACCGCTTTTCTCCAACAAGGATTTCTGCTGCTCTTCGGAAGCATCCGGCAGGTTGTTCAAGGTACGGGAAAGCTCGCGCAGTTTGGCAAAAGTCTCGATAATCGCAAACGTTGCATTTGTAGCACGAGAACTTTTCAGAATGGTAGCAAGCATATAAAGACCTTTCTCTGTAAAGGCTTTAGGTTCAACTGTAGAATGTTTCAACACAGAGAACCGGTCGAAATTTTTCGACCAGATACTTGTTTTTCAGATACTTGCAACGTAAAACAATAATCCTTGGGAAATTTATCAAGGTTGTTTCTAAGGGCTTCATTCACACGTTTCGTCTCCACCCCATACAAAGTGGCAACATCCCTGTCCAAAAGAACCTTCTGCCCGCGAAGAGTAATTATCTTATCCTCTATTTCCTCAAAGCCAATCAGTGTTTTCATCAGTATATCAATTTATGTTTTAAACAATCTGTCAAAGGTATGCATTATTATATCAGAAATGTCTGTTCTCATGAATTATTTCTAACTTTGCCTGCAATAAAACAAAAGCATCATGAAAGTAATTGTCGATGATAAAATACCTTTTATAAAGGAAGCCATTGAAAAAATAGCCGATGAAGTAGTCTACGCACCGGGAAAAGACTTCACCCCCTCTTTGGTGAAAGATGCGGATGCACTTATTATCCGTACACGCACTCGTTGCAACCGGGAATTGCTGGAAGGTAGCAAGGTTAAGTTTATCGCTACGGCAACCATCGGCTTCGACCATATCGATGCGGAATACTGCCGCGAAGCCGGTATTACATGGACAAATGCTCCCGGCTGCAATTCCGCCTCCGTAGCCCAATACCTGCAATCATCTTTAATTTTGCTGCAAACGCTGAAAGGTATCAATTTACCGGAAGTTACTATCGGCATTATCGGAGTAGGCAATGTAGGCAGCAAAGTTGCAAAAGTGGCACAGGAATTGGGGATGCGCGTTTTACTGAACGACCTTCCCCGTGAGGATAGAGAGGGGAAACAAGGCTTTTCGTCCCTGCAAACACTCGCCGAAGAATGCGACATACTCACTTTCCACGTACCTTTATATAGGGAAGGCAGATACAAGACCTGCCATCTCGCCGACGACGCCTTTTTCCAATCGCTAAAGCGGAAGCCTGTTATCATCAACACTTCACGCGGAGAAATAATCGAGACCGGTGCACTGCTGAACGCTTTGGAAACAGGGCTGGTTTCGGATGCTATCATTGACGTCTGGGAAAATGAACCGGCCATAAACCTCACCTTATTGGATAAGGTATTCCTCGGCACACCGCACATCGCCGGCTATTCGGCAGACGGCAAAGCCAATGCAACCCGCATGTCGCTGGATGCCCTATGCCGGTATTTCAATGTACAGGCAGACTATCAGATTATTCCTCCTGCCCCAAGCCAACCGCGAATTACAGCAGATACCCTATCGGCCGCCTATCTACAAATGTACGATCCCCGACAAGACAGCAATGCGCTCAAAACGCATCCGGAGCTATTTGAGAAGTTACGGGAGACTATCCTTTAAGAAGAGAGAAAGAAGCATACACAATTGTGAATCATCCGGAATAGCATGCCGATTCTTTCCGCAAAAAACAATATCCCGAAAGGTTATCAGCACACTTCCGACAACAAACCGCCGATAACTTTCGGGTAATATTCGTATTCCAGCGCATGCACCTTCTTTGCCACGTCTTCTGCCGTATCCTGCGGCAGGACAGGGCATTTGTACTGCACTATAATTTCGCCCTCATCGAAATGCTCATTCAAATAATGTATGGTAATACCGGTTTCCGTTTCACCGGCAGCCACCACAGCTTCATGCACATGCCCGCCATACATTCCCTTACCGCCAAATTTAGGCAATAAGGAAGGGTGAATATTTATAATTTTATTAGGATAAGCATGCAAGATACAGTCCGGCACACGTGCAAGGAAACCGGCAAGGACAATAAAATCTATTCCTTTATCTTCCAACAAAGACAATACAGCCGTACCATCCACCCATGCGGCCTTGTCCAAACAGGCAAACGGAACATTCAGTCTACGTGCACGTTCCAAAACAAAGGCAGTCTCCCTATCTGCCAAAACCAGCTTTACGTTCACCGATTCGCTATTTTGGAAATAACGGATGATATTCTCTGCATTTGTCCCGTTACCGGAAGCGAAAATAGCAATGTTTTTACTCATAAACCCTCCAAATCCTGCACAAAACCGTGAAAAATGTGCAAAAAGGTGCATTTAATTCATCAAATATTTGCGAGGAACGATAAATATTCATTCCTTTGCACCGCAAATTTAAAGAAATAAAACTAATTATTAATTAAAAACTTAAAGTTATGTCTGAAATTGCATCAAGAGTGAAAGCGATTATCGTCGACAAATTAGGCGTTGAAGAATCAGAAGTTACTAACGAAGCTAGCTTCACTAACGATTTGGGAGCAGATTCTCTTGACACTGTAGAACTTATCATGGAATTCGAAAAAGAATTCGGTATCTCTATTCCTGATGACCAAGCTGAGAAGATTGGTACTGTAGGTGATGCTGTATCTTACATCGAAGAACACGCTAAGTAATCTTAATCCATTCATATCTTAGTATGGAATTAAAAAGAGTTGTAGTAACAGGTCTTGGCGCCATTACTCCCATTGGCAACACAGTACCCGAATTCTGGGAAAATCTCGTGAATGGGGTTAGTGGAGCAGGACCTATTACTCATTTCGACGCATCACTTTTCAAGACCCAATTCGCATGCGAGGTGAAAAACTTTGATGCCAATCAATATATCGACCGCAAAGAGGCACGCAAGATGGACTTGTATACCCAATATGCCATTGGTGTAGCCAAGCAAGCGGTAGAAGATTCCGGTCTTGATGTCGAAAATGAGGATTTGAACAAGATCGGTGTCATCTTCGGCGCCGGTATTGGTGGAATCCGTACATTTGAAGAAGAAGCAGGTAACTATGCCCTCCATAAAGAAAACGGTCCTAAGTTCAATCCGTTCTTCATCCCCAAGATGATTTCGGATATTGCTGCCGGACAAATTTCTATCCTGTACGGTTTTCATGGTCCTAACTATGCGACTTGTTCTGCATGCGCCACTTCTACCAATGCCATTGCCGATGCATTCAACCTCATCCGTTTGGGTAAGGCAAATGCCATCATCAGCGGTGGTTCGGAAGCAGCTATCGCAGCCTGCGGTGTAGGTGGCTTCAACGCTATGCACGCTTTATCTACCCGCAATGACTCTCCGGAGACTGCATCCCGCCCGTTCAGCGCAAGCCGCGACGGTTTCATCATGGGTGAAGGCGGTGGCTGTCTGGTTCTTGAAGAACTGGAACACGCTAAAGCACGTGGTGCCAAGATTTATGCAGAGGTTGCCGGCGTAGGTATGTCTGCCGATGCGCATCACCTGACAGCTTCCCACCCGGAAGGTCTGGGAGCCAAACTGGTAATGACAAATGCGTTGGAAGATGCAGAAATGAAACCCGAAGAAGTAGATTACATCAACGTTCATGGGACATCTACTCCTGTTGGTGATATTTCGGAAGTGAAAGCTATCCAGGAAGTATTCGGCAAGCATGCTTATGAGTTGAACATCAGTTCAACCAAATCCATGACAGGCCACTTATTGGGTGCTGCCGGTGCGGTGGAAGCCATCGCAAGTATTCTTGCCATCAAGAATGGCATTATTCCTCCGACTATCAACCACGAAGAGGGTGATAACGACGAAAACATCGACTATGACCTGAACTTTACGTTCAACAAGGCTCAGAAGCGTGAAGTGAATGTAGCTTTGTCCAACACGTTTGGATTCGGCGGTCATAACGCATGTGTTATTTTCAAGAAATACGCAGAATAATACGGTCGTGTTACGTAATCAAATAGATAAAATAAGGCTCTTATTCCATAAGGACAGAGAGTCTTATTTTTGTTTTTATAAGATACTCGGATTCTTTCCCCGTAACATCCGGTTCTATGAGCAAGCACTGCTTCACAAATCCACTTCCATCCGTTCCGAAAAAGGACGTCCGTTAAATAACGAGCGGCTGGAATTTTTAGGCGACGCCATTTTGGATGCCATTGTCGGTGATATAGTATATAAGCATTTTGAAGGACGCAGGGAAGGCTTTCTTACCAATACCCGTTCTAAAATCGTGCAACGGGAAACTCTAAACAAACTGGCTGTAGAAATAGGGCTGGACAAACTGGTTAAGTATTCCACCCGTTCTTCGTCGCACAACAGCTATATGTACGGCAATGCTTTCGAGGCATTTATCGGAGCTATCTACTTGGACCAAGGCTATGAACGCTGCAAGCAGTTCATGGAGAAAAAAATCCTCAAGAACTACATCGACCTCGACAAGATGTCGCGCAAGGAAGTCAACTTCAAATCCAAACTTATCGAATGGAGCCAGAAAACCAAAATGGAGGTTTCCTTTGAGCTGATAGAGCAATTCCTCGACCAGGATTACAACCCGATGTTCCATACCGAAGTCCGCATAGAGAGCCTTTTCTGCCGGAACTGGTACAGGCTATTCCAAAAAGGAGTCACAGCAAAATGCCGCACAAATGGCATTGAAGAAAATCAAGAGTGACGAAGCCTTCAAAGAAGCTATTGAAACAGCCAAGATACAGAACCACGCGGCAAAGGAAAATGTGGCAACAGAGGAAACCCCAATTGTCGCAGAAGAGACCTCTGCTGTAGAAACATCAGAAGTTCCTGAAGCTACAGATTATACGGAACCTGCGGATGCTGCACAAGATACAGTCAAATCATCCGAAACAAATCCCCATACGTTTACCCTGGACGACTAAATCATGGTCTTCGGTCACTAATTTGAGTTTTCCGGCTATCTCCCCCAAAGGAGCGGAAGATATTTCATTCCCTTTCAGCGTTACCATACGTCCAAACTGTCCGCCTGCAATCAACTCCGTAGCATGCCCTCCCATGCGGGTCGACAAATTACGGTCAAAAGGCGTAGGCGAACCACCCCGCTGGATATACCCCAAAACCGTTTCACGGGTTTCGATACCCGTTTCGTATTCAATCTCCTGTGCGATATATTCGGCTGCACGTTTCTTGCCGTCCGTCTGAATTCCCTCGGCAACCACAACGATGGAATACGGCTTTCCTTTCTTCAGACGATTCAGAATCGTATCACCTATATTATGAATATTATAAGAAAGTTCGGGAATCAAAATCACATCACCGCCACCAGCCATACCGGAGTACAGCGCAATCCATCCGGCTTTATGCCCATCACTTCTATCACCACACCCGCTTGTGCGAACTGGCGGTAGAGTGTAACCGGTCTATGGCATCCGTAGCAATACTGACGGCAGAATCAAAACCGAAAGAAAAATCGGTCCCCCAAATATCATTATCAATGGTTTTAGGTACGGAAACTATATTCAAGCCCATGGCAGCCAACTTAGCAGCCGTCTTCTGCGTACCGTTACCGCCGATACAGACAATACAGTCCAGCCCCAGTTCCTTTACATTCCGTTCTATCAAAGCAGGCTTGTTTACATCGGATACCACCCCGTTTTTCTTGAACGGCTTTTCACGGGAAGTACCCAGCATCGTACCGCCCAAATTCAACAACCCGGACAGAGACTTGTCCGTAAACGATTCCACATCTTTTGTCAATAATCCTTGAAAACCGCTATGAATACCTATTACTTCCATTCCATAATGATTGATAGCCGTTTTGCAAACGCCGCGGATAGTCGCATTGATACCGGGGCAATCCCCGCCTGAAGTCAAAATACCGATTCTCATGATGTTTTAGTTTAAATTACGGTTCTTTTCACCTATACGGACGTAAAGATAGAAAATATATAGAAGGAACACAATTATGGAAAAAGGGGGATCTTTTAAAAAAGAAGAAAATGCCCTCCGCTTTGATGCCTGGAAAGGGGAATTTTCCAGATTGGAAGAGGAATATTATAAATTAAGTGAAAAAGGCATTTATTTTATTACGCCTCTGGATGAAGAATATCCAAGACGGCTGTATTCTGTATATGATTATCCATTAGGACTTTATGTAAAGGGAAGCCTTCCTAAATCTTTTGGAATACCGATCTTCATCCCTTTTACATCGTTTACCAACGCACTTGTAAAATCCGTGTCCTGGCGTTCTACCGAAGTGCTGTCTTTTACATCATGGGATGCGATGGTCTCAAGAACCGT
>ENA-OQBD01001539-OQBD01001539.1-human-gut-metagenome-genome-assembly--contig:-NODE-1539-length-10579-cov-2.405664_pt1 | contig 10579 bp, 9 predicted proteins | sample MGYA00242742_ERZ504543 | MGnify/ENA primary metagenome ERZ504543 (study PRJEB26092, sample SAMD00036239) | human gut metagenome | host: Homo sapiens | study: EMG produced TPA metagenomics assembly of... | reverse complement strand
CATTTTTGATGCTTTAATAGAGCATTTTACAATTTTTTTGTTGCATTTTCTGTCAAGGCATTTTCTAATGCTTGACTTTTTTTGTTTAAGAAGATTGAATTTCAGCAAAACCGGCAATGTACATACAAAAATATCCCACCGCAATATCGAATATTAAAATAAGCAGGTATTCTTCACTTGAAATTTGCGTAAACTTAGTCAAATATTCATTGATAGGAATAACGGCAAATAGCATGATGATGGCTATTACATAAAGCACTATATATCGAGTTTTATGTTTTACTTGCTGTAAAGAAGCAAACAAAAAGGCGATTACCAAAATGGCAACTATAACACAGAGTGGTATAAGATATATTCCCATAGGTCTATTCTTCTGCTTTAGGATTAATTACAATACGCCAATAGCCACCATGATCTGCTCCCTCTCTGACAAGCAATCCTTTGGCTTTTAGATTTGCGATCTGCATTTCAATGGCTCGTTTACTGACTCCTATTTTTTCCGCCATCTTATCTTGAGATATAGAACCATCTGATATTACAAGGTCAAGAATGCTTTGTGCAGTCCGTCCCAATCGCTTTTGCTTCACCGAAGAATTTTGCAAATCACCGAAGGTTTTCACCGAAGATTTCTGTAAATCACCGAAGGTTTTCACCGAAGATTCTTCATCCAAAGAGCAGTTTTTAAGGCTACTATTTACCCTGTTGGCCACTTCTTCTATAGGTATCCTTCCGTTCTCTCCCCAATTCAAATTATAGAATGTGGTATAGAAAGAAATTGCTTCCGTTTGATATTGTGGTTCTTTGCCCGGCAGGAAATTAGGCAGTTTCTCCGTAAGTTCCCGCATTTTCCTTAAGCCCGAACCACGTTTCTCCATATAGTCCAATTGAGTAAACATATCCGCAATAACTGGATTACGGCGCATGGACGGCACTTTGTATATGTCCCGATCTTGAATTTGTGTGCCATCAAGCATTGCTCCTGGTGATACCAATTCTACTCGGTCATCATAGATGTCAATATGTACTTCACCACCCGTTACTGTGTAATCTCTATGTATAAGATGGTTTACCAACCCTTCAAAGATTGCACGATCGGAATAGTCTGGGAGATTCAGGCGATAGTTAGGCATCTTCACCCATCCGCTCATAGTATAGTTCTTGATGAAGTCCATACCATATTTCAGAAGCAATACGAGATTTGCCCGATGCTCTACGGAACTGATAGCATCGTCTTTATAAAGTCCTGTCCAACGTGTGCAGAAAATACGTGATTGGAATACAGTGCAATTATCCACAAACAGCAATCCTGCATTGGTCAGTTTACCGTCAGATGTGACAAGTCCGAATGATTCCAAATACTTATCATTCCATTCCTGATGGGTTTGTTCACGGAAAGTATTGGCGAGAATAATAAAAGAGTGCTTGCTGGCATCCACTTGTGTAGGAAGAGAATCCCATGTCATGTGTGTACCTTTCAATACCAACGAAAGAAGTTGTTGTGAATTACACTCTACGCTTTCATTGCCAACCCGTACATATGCGGTACGTGTTCCGTCCTGATAATAGTAATAAGGTGTAAGCGTTCCAGCCTTTACTTTCACTTCAAGCAAAGAGTGCCCTTTCATGTTCTATCGGGATAAAGTTGTATTTCCGGAACAGGGTCAAGTCTCGCTTTGATGGTTTCACTGATAAAGTCAGCATCGGATTGTGGATTCTCCAAACCTACAATCACTCCATCATCGTTCACTCCATAGAACAGACTGCCACCTTCTGTATTGGCAAAAGCCGACACGGATTTGAGCCATGACTTCACTTTCTTACGTTCCAACATTTCCTTGAAATCGTAAGCTGAGCATTCCGCTATCAATGTATTGTTTTGAATTTGCATCGTTTCCTTATAATTGTTAGGGTATAGTTCCCCAATATCATGTACAAAGGTAAGGATAAAAGTGGAGATTCTGTTAAATTCGTGCCATACTTTTGATTATTATGCGTTTATATCACGATATTTATTGGAAAATTTTATATTTTTGCAGTCAAGAGCTGTGGTTGCTTATGGATGCTTATTTTCGGATTTGCGATATAATTGCAACACGTGTACGCAAGTTGCTCATACAGAGATACTGTTGACTTTGAGGAAGTGAAATGATTCCGATAAGGAAACAAGATAATAAACAATAAGCAAAAGCGTGCAGCTCAATGAGTTGCACGCTTTTCTTATTATCCGCATGGTTTTCCTTATTTGTTTGGATTGAGGATTATGTATCTTAGGTTATAATGAAAGTAGTAAGTCTGCTAATAAGACGGCTGTTTCCGGTTCATCTTTTGGGGAGTCTTTAGATTTCCATGCTACAATAAATCGGACATACGCAGCTCTCACTTTATAACCCTTTTTTTCCCACTCACACATTGTGGCTTGCATATTCTGTGATAATTTTGCTACCGCTTTATTGGTTGAGGCTGTATATAAAACAGAGTCCTTGTAAATCAGAGAATCTCCGCTTCTTAATGCTAATATCTCTTGTTTGCGTCCTTTAAAAAATTTCAGAAAGACATCTTTGTGGGAAAGTTGCAGAACTATTTCTTCGGGCATCGCATATTCTTTTCGGTCGATACAATGTCTGTCAGCGCTTATATGGTTGAAGCAGTTGCCATTCGTATGTATAAACAGTTGATTTTTAGCACGGGTCATTCCTACATAATATCGACGCATAAGATGGTCGTCTTTTGAGTAATTATCGGATATGAGCATATACACATTATCGAATTCTCTTCCTTTGGCTTTATGGATGGTTGATACTACAACATCTGTTCCCGAAATGTCACAGAAATCTTCTACTGATGATTCAAATACAAATTCTTTGAAGTCACTATGGTATTTTACTTTATTGGTTTGCTCAAATAGTTCTATGCAACGCTTTACATATGTCAAGCTTTTACTTTTTTCATAAGTGGTGTAGGTTACATGCTTCGCTTTTTCCCATAACTCTTCCGGAATTAAAGGAGTTTTTATCCGTTTCTCTATATATCTCAAAAAATATCTCATCTCGGCCATATTCCAGAAAAGGAAGCCATCCATGGATTGTATCAATTTGCTGTTTATGGCATGCTTTCGCAAAAGAGCCGTTAAAATGACTGCTTCTTCGTTTGTTTGGGTAAGACACATGAGGTCCCGCTTCCTCGTTGATGAAGCAGTTCTTCAACCAGTGGCTGATACATATACTTTGATTGATGATATGTTACTCCAACCCATCCGTTCTCTTTTCGCATTGAGATGATTGGGGTGCTTTTCATTCTTTTGCCTATATTCTTAGCGAATTCATTGGCAAAATTTACCAAATGATGTGTACTGCGATAATTTTCAGTCATCTCAATGAACTTACTTTCAGGATTTTGTGTCAGTCGGTACATATATCGGGAATTCGAACCGCGGAATTCATAAATGTTTTGGTCATCGTCGCCCACTGCTATAACACGCATCTCTTCATTATTGGCTATCAAGGCATTCACAAGGTCGTATTCTTCTTTTCCCATGTCCTGAGCCTCGTCTATGACAAGTACTGTCTTACCGATCTTGGTTGGTTCCACTTCCCCTTGATTAATCATTTTGGCAGCTTTCGAGACGATGTCTTTGGCATCCTCAAGGTTTCCTATTCTTCCTAAAAGGTCAAAACAATAGGAATGAAATGTTTTTATCTCAATAAAATGGGCAGCATTTCCTATCAGCTCCATAAGCCTCTGTTTGAATTCCGTGGCAGCCGCTCTTGAAAATGTCAGCATTAGGAGCTGTTCATGCTTTACATCTTCAAGTAATAGGAGTGATGCAAGTTTATGGACTAGTACGCGTGTTTTTCCACTGCCGGGACCTGCTGCAACAACGATGCAGCGCGATTCCTTGTCGGAAATAATTTCCATTTGACGTTTGGATAGTTGACCGAACAATTGCTTGTATTTCTGAGGAGTCAGGTTGCGCTGTATTTCACTTACTCTTTCTCCTTTAAAATATTTTGCGACAAACTTTTTGTAGTCCATCTGGAAGTAGTCTTGGACATATTGCAATGCTGCATTATAATCCTTTACCATCAAATTGGCGTATTCCCCTACAATATGTACTTGCTGGATTTTTTGCTTGTAGAATTCGTTAAGCATCCGGTAGTCGTCTTGTTTATATCTTGATTTGTTATCCTTTATTCTTTGAATATTCATAGCATTATAAAGAATAAGGAAACCGCCTTCAAGCTTTAATGCTCCGATTTTTGATAGATAAAGAAGGGCTTCTTCCACATCTTCCAACTGTAGTTTGTCGGGTTCGCTGAAAAGAGATTGGGGATTTGACTTTATTTGATTTAGAAGTTCTACCACGGAAAATTGGACTGTTTTGTTTTGTGAGCATTCTTTTTCCGTATCGGCAACTAACTTGTATAGCCATTCTATGGTGAAACGGCTTATTTCCAGTCGTTTTTCAAACTGTTTGATGGTTGAATCGAAATCTGTCTGGCGACTGATTGTTATATTATGGGAAGCGTCTTCTTCTTTTTTGACGTATCCTTTGACACAGAGGAAATAGAGCAATGTCCGAATATCCTTTTCTTTGGATGTATTGATTCCGCTGTTTGTGGCATTATCATTTAGTTGCTTATATGATGTTTGTAAAGATTCGTCGGGAATGTGGTTAAGAATATATCGTTCGAGTTTTGCAAAGCGTTCGAGGAGAGCCTGCGATTTTCGTTCCGAGTCTCCGGTATCCTGTAGATAAGCGGATATATCTTTGCTATCTGCCAATATGCCTTCTTGACGCATGCGCTCTACAACAGATATTATTTCTTTTTTACTGATTCCTAATTATATTCTGCCAGATAATCAATTCGTGATTCAGCCTCTGAGTCTTGAGCTTTGGTAATGTATTTCTGTGAAATCAGTGATTTGATGATTCGAACGGCCTTTTCTATTTCATCACTGCCAAATAACAATGATGCCGATATGCGCATTCTTGCTTCATCTATATTTTTTACAGTGATACCCGTAGCATACACATGGGGTACGTTATTTCCTCTTATCAGGTATCCGCTTTGTTCCAAAGTAGCCAATGCCGTCCGAACACGGGTTTCAATATCGGATACGGAGTCGTCCCAACCTGCCTGCCGTGCTATTTCCAATGCAGAACAATTGACTCTCATACGTTGTCTGGTAAGGTCCTTTATGGCCTTCCATACTTGTTGTATTTCGCTGATACTTAATTTGGTTTGATTCAACAGTATAAAATGCTTGTCCAAGTCATTGTCGCTGTAAAGTACATAACAACGTGCACTGAGTTTAGGATCGCGACCGGCTCTTCCTGCTTCCTGGACATAGTTTTCCAGTGAATCGGATATGTCATAATGTACTACAAGGCCGACATCTTTTTTATCGACTCCCATACCGAAGGCTGAAGTTGCTACAATGATGCGTACTTGGTCATTCATAAATGCATCTTGGTTGGCAATCTTTTCTTCTGACTCCATCTTACCGTTGAAAGGTAATGCTTTATAACCGTCACGAGTCAGTTTTACAGCAAGTTCTTTAGTACGTTTAGTGCGCGATACGTAAACAATGGTAGGGCTGTCGGACTCAGCTATAAGTCTTCTTAATTTTAAATATTTATCATCATCAGTTTCAGCGTGTATGACAGAATAGCGAAGGTTTGTTCTTGAGGCTGTTGATGCATACAATTCCAGATTTAAATTTAATGTCTGTTTGAAATAATCGCGAATGTCTTGCACAACTTTCTGTTTTGCCGTGGCAGTGAAACAAGACACAGGTATTGGTTCTTTGCATCCTTTTTTCTGTTGATATTTTCTGATGAATTTCCCAATATAAAGGTAGTCGACTCTAAAATCCTGTCCCCATGAAGAGAAACAATGTGCTTCATCTATCACAAATCTTACTACATGGCGCGCCATCAGAATTTTCTCAATGGTTTTTGAACGAAGCATTTCGGGGGCTATATATAAGAGGGAAGCTTCCCCATTTTGTACTCTTTGTATTGATAGTGCCCGTGTAATAGGGTCTAATAGGCCATTAATGGTTACAGCATCAGTAATTCCCCGGTCGGCAAGATTATCTACCTGGTCTTTCATCAGTGACTGCAATGGTGAGATAACGACCGTAAGACCATGTACCGAATGACCGGACATGAGTGCCGGTAGCTGAAAAGTCAGCGATTTTCCACCGCCGGTAGGGAATATTGCCAGTAACGATTTGCCTTTTACCGCTGCTTGAACGGCTTGTTCTTGAAGAGCCTCACCCTCATAGGTGCGGAATTGTTCGTATCCAAAAAATATTTTTAAGTTATGTAGTACATCCAGTTGGGTGTTGCAGTAAACACAACCTTCGTTGCATCTGTTGTGTCGTAGAAGTTTTATAACAGATTCCACTCTGGGATAATTGTAAAGTACCCATCCCGGAGTAATGGAATGATGGTCGATTGTGTCAAGCAGGGCTAATGCGTATGCCAGTTCGCACGGATATTGTTTGATAAGCATGTCAAGCTCTGCATGCTGGCATATTTTATTCACATAGAGGTTGCTGATCAGTTCGGATATTCCTTTGTTGGCATACACAGCACCTACCATGCTGAGAAAACCTTCGAACTCTTTCCTATCCTTTAATAAAGATGCAAATAACCGGCGCTTTGCATCCGGTAACGAATGCCAGCGTGCTATCTCGTCCAATAGCAGTGCTTTTGCTTTTTCGCAATCATTTACCGGATTATTCATCTGATCACTTATCAGTTTGTCATCTTTCAAAAGCTTATGGTAAGGACGTTCCGGAAACAGCAAAGGAGATATATAAAGCGTGTCGACCAAAATCCATTGGCATGTTTTGTCTGTGAATAGATATTTGGCATCATGGTGAATGATGTTATGTCCGCATATATAATCCATGCCGCTGAGAAATTCAAATAACTCCTTTTTTGAAGCTTTGTGGTATGTTGCACCATCATGGCGGAGTGCTCCGATATCATGGATTTTATGATTTTTCAAGCCGACTTCGACATCTACTATGGCATATCTGATGTTTATGAGTCTACTCCATATTGGCATATCTCAACTTATCTTTTCTTCAAAACACTGTTAACAACTCTGACAGAAGAAACCAGCTTATTGGTAGAAGTAAATACATCTACATTCCACACATGAGATGAGCGTCCTTTATGCACGATAGTCGCTACCGCACGTACGGTATCTCCCTCGTGTGCGGACGAAATATGGTTTCCGCTGACTTGCATGCCTACCACAATTTCATCGGGCTGGCAGGTTATCATAGAGCCGAGTCCGGCAACGGTTTCGGCAAGCGCAAGAGTTGCACCGCCGTGTAGAATGCCAAAGGGCTGGCGGGTACGGTGGTCTACGGGCATGGTTGCTTCTATGCGTTCTTCCGAGGCATAGGTGTATTGGATACCCAAGTTGCCCATTAATGCATGGCGTGCCCGCTCGTTTAGCAGGTCAAGAGGTATTTCAGCAGCATGCACTTCAGCCAGAATCAATTTTTCTACAGATTGGGCAACGCCGTCTTCTTCATTGGAAGCTGTTACATAGTCGGCACAAACTTTTACGGAGTCTTGCGCATGCCCCATGGCTATGCCCAGACCGGCAACTTGGAGCATATTGACATCGCATACACCGTCTCCAATGGCGATTACTTCCTCACGGGCGATGTTCAAATATGACAATAGGACGCCTAAGGTGTTTGCTTTATCAATTCCGCAGGGCACGACTTCCAGAAAGTAAGGTTCCGAGCAAAAAAACATCCAGCGTTCCGTCCAAACGCTTTTTCCAATGCTCTTCCAAATCTTTCAATGCTTCTTCATCATTACTGACTAATATGCATTTGCATGGTGCAAAATCTATTGCTGTGGAAAATTCTTCTTCCTGAATGATTTTCAGATTATTCAGATTGGCTTCGGCACGGACATGTTCATTATCGGAACTATCTGTCAGTATGGTATCATCATGGTAAGTAAATATGGCAAAATTATTTTTGCGTGCTTTTTTCTCCAAATAAGGTAGCATTTCCGGATTGATTCGCCGTTCAAACAGAATTTCCCCATTTTGCGCATTGATTATCTGGCCACCGTTATAGGAGATGATGAAGCCCTCATAGTTGCCTAATTCAAGAGTTTTGGCTAATGGCATAAGGCCGTATGTAGGTCTTCCGGAAGCCAATGCGACACGTATACCCATTTGCTGCACTTTAAGTAAGGAAGCAAGAGTCCGTTTACTGATTTCCTTGGCATCGTTGAGAAGTGTCCCGTCTACGTCAAGAACTAATAATTTGTATTTCATGGCAGCTTGGTTTTGGTTATGCTAACAAAGTTAATAAAATGGCGGTTAAAACAACCGATTTTAAATTATTTTGACGAAACTGGTTATAATAGCTTTTGTAACCTGAATTCTTTAGGAGACATGCCGGTGTTCTTTTTGAAAAAACGGCTCAGATAAGATTGGTCGGCAAATGTTCAGCAGTTCGGCAATTTCGGTAACAGATAAGCACGGTTCGTTTAAAATGAACTTTGGCCTCCGCTATCAGTTGCTCATCTATCAGTTGTTTAGGCGTTTTTCCATTCATGTATTGAGTGGTGATTTCGTATAGGTAACGAGGAGTTATGCAGAGCTGTTCCGTATAAAACGGAACTTGATGTTCGCAAGTACTGTGTTCGCGTATCAGTTGCATGAACTGGTGGCAGAGCATCTGTTTTCTGCTATATTGCTTATTGGCAGCCAGTTTTTCCGGAATAGTATTGAAAAGCCACATTAATATGCTTTGAAGGAAATTAAGTTCTTGTTGTTTTCTGAACAGGAGTGTGTTGTTGTTCTTGAAAAGCATTTGGGCAACGTCCATCCATAATACAATTTCCCGCCACGTATTCTGACTCCTTTCATCTGCCGTGTGATGATAATGCGGGTGTTCATGTACGTAATTGAAGTAGGGGGTATCAATCGGTAGTATTGCTTTTAGGAAAACGTCTTTGGGAATAGAAGTATCCGTACTTTAAAATCGGCAGAGGCCTGTATTATCTGGATGAGGCTGCCTGTAAGGAAAATTAATTCGGTTTGTTCATCAAAAGCATATTGTTGCACTCCTGTCGAAATAATGCTTTTACCCTGTATGCAGATTAAGTATATGCCACATTTAAAACGGTATGGACGTAGTTTCAGATACGACAAGTCGGTTTCTTCATATCTGATATGGGAAGTGTCTGGAGATATTTGTTCGTACATGTGAATAAAGTTCTGTTTTACGCAACAAATATAGATATATTCAATGATAATACTGTATATTGTTCCGAAAATGAAATGTTTTGTACAAAATAAGCCATAGGCTGTTTGGAAAATATGGGATAATTTTGCCGCCGATTTTAAAAGAGGGAAAGATAATGACAGGTAAACAAAATTCAAAAGGTTTCATATTGGTGTTTCTGGGGATGTTGAGTGCTTTTGGTCCATTTGTTATGGACATGTATCTTCCTACTTTACCGGCAATGTCGGATTTCTTCCAGACTACATCTTCAAAAGTGCAGTTGGGGCTTACTACGAGTATGGTGGGGCTGGCGATAGGACAATTGGTTTTTGGTCCGTTAAGTGATAAGTACGGTCGCCGTTCTCCCTTGTTGGCAGCTATGGTACTGTTTCTGATTTCTACTGTAGGCTGTATCTTCTCCCGGGATATATCACAGTTTGTGTTGTGGCGTTTTGTGCAGGGAGTTGCCGGAGCGGGAGGAGTTGTGATATCCCGTTCTATTGCTGCCGATAAATATTCTGCTCATGAGCTTGCTGGCATGTTGGCTACTATTGGCGCTGTCAATGGAATAGCTACGGTAGTTGCTCCGATAGGCGGTGGGGCATTGGCTGACTTTGGAGGTTGGCATGGTATTTTCTGGTTCTTGTTTGCATTGGGCGTTCTTCTGGTTATCGGAAGTGTACGTTTTAAGGAGTCTCTGCCAATTGGACAAAGGCAAAATATAAGATGTGTAGATATGTATCACCGTTTCGGTGCCGTATTACGTAACCGCCAATATGTGCGTTACATTTTACAATACGGTTTTACAATGGGTGTTCTGTTCACCAATATTGCTTCCGCTCCTTTTATTATGCAACAACATTATGGTCTTTCACCCATGCTGTTCAGTGTTTGCTTCGGGGTTAATGCGGTTGCAATGGTAATATCTTCTGCATTGTCTGTGCGTTGTTCTACCATGGAACATGCCTTACATATAGGAAATCATGGGATGTTGTTTATTTCCGTACTACTTTCCGTTGCATTCTTTCTGAATTGTAATTTCTGGATTTATGAAGTGTTGGTCTTTTGTTTGCTTTCAATGGTAGGAATGGCTTTTACTGCTTCCAACACTTTGGCTATGGACTGTGAACGTAGGAATGCCGGAGTAGCTTCGGCTCTTTTTAGGGGCAATAGGTTTTTGCTTTTGGAGGTATCGTGTCACCTTTGGTCGGGATGGGAGATATCAGAAGTTCTGCCGGATTTCTGTTCTTTTATGGGAGCATTGATGCTCTTGTATATGTGCCCTGTTTTTTGCCTTTCA
>ENA-OQBD01001537-OQBD01001537.1-human-gut-metagenome-genome-assembly--contig:-NODE-1537-length-10580-cov-3.191907_pt1 | contig 10580 bp, 9 predicted proteins | sample MGYA00242742_ERZ504543 | MGnify/ENA primary metagenome ERZ504543 (study PRJEB26092, sample SAMD00036239) | human gut metagenome | host: Homo sapiens | study: EMG produced TPA metagenomics assembly of... | reverse complement strand
CACCTGGAGGCCGATGCAGGCGAGCGCCATCAGCATGGCGATCCAGCGGCGCGAGATGACCGACAGTATCAGCGCGAGCACGGCGAGAATCACGAACCACGGCGTCGCGGATACGATCACGGGGATGTACGGCAGCGCCTGCAGGTCCTCGGGGAGCATGCGCAGGACGCTGCACACCAATGCGAGAGCGGCGAATATGACCGACAAGACGCCAAGGAGACGGTGGCGTCGGCCGCGTGGGGCGCTTGTTTTCGCGGCGGGCCTTTTCGCAGTGCCGGACGACGCGCCGGACCGCCGAGCCGCTGAGCCGTAGGCGTTCCGTGATGATCCTCGCGCGTTTGCCATTCGCCACTCCCCTGTCGTCCGTCAACCGGTACGCAACGACATGTATTCTTCCAGCCGTCGCGCATACAAGCTCATACGATAACGCCCCGGAACCGCGGACGCCATCGTTCCCGAGAATCATTCCCCATTCCGGCACGTATGCGCGGCGGCCTGCGGGCTTCACACTGCGCACGATACGCGCATATCCGCCCGACATGTATAATGGTCATTCGTTGCCCCGGTAGCTCAGGGGATAGAGCACCGCTCTCCTAAAGCGGGTGTCGTGCGTTCGAATCGCATCCGGGGCACCCATTCGACTGGAAGACCCGAGCAGAACGATTCGGTCATCCTTGAATAACTATCGAGTCTATCGCCCGGATCCCAATCCCCGCGCATCCATACCATACGAGACATTTCGGGAATATACCGTCACTGTGCGAGGGTACCGTCACTGTGCGTGTGCACACGCACAGTGACGGTTGTTGAAATCCCTTATTTTCCAATGGTTTTGAAGGGTGCCGTCACTCTGCGAGTTTTGAGAGCGCCATTTTTCGACATCGTCGTCACAGGCCTTCCAGTGACACCCGATAGCATGCGTGCAGAACAGTGACCGACCGGCATCATGCATGACATCCCCGTGCGCGTCACCTCCAGCACCGCCGCCGACAGGACGGGCCAAGGCGGCATGAGGAGGGCGGCAGCGCAGCGGGGATGATGATTCCAACCGGCCACCGGGGAAATGGATGATCTCTCACGATGACGGATGAGACGGTGACGCATGGCAACGCTGAAAGACGTGGCGAAGGCGGCGGGGGTATCGCCGAGCACCGTGTCGTACACGCTTCGCGGCGGCGCCTACGTGTCGCAGGAGACCCCGGGGCAGGTCTGCGCGATCATCGAGCGCAACAAGAACACCACGCCGGTCGACATCCTGCACTGACCGCCCCCTTCACCCGGCTCGCCTCGGCTCGGCTCCGCCGCCATCCCGCGAAAGTCCCATCACGACCAATGTACATGGGACTTTCGCGGGAAGAGGGCGGGGAATGGTCAAGCGCCGCGCGGCGATCAGTGGGAGGCCAGCGCCGTGATCCGGTCAAGGAACTGGCTCTTGAATCGCGCGATGTCGACGCGCACGGCCACCTGCGTGGTCTTGTGCGAGTCGGTGAGCCGGTCGTGAGCGCGGTCGCCGATGGTCCTGCCGCGATACGCGCCCTCCAAGTCGACCTGCAGGTTCATGCCCAGCGTGGTGACCAGCGTCGGGTCGAGCGCCGCGGCCACGGCAAGCGGATCGTGCATGCCGCACCCCTCCAGCTCGGGCTGCGTCGCCGAATACGCGTCGATGTAGAAATCCGTCATGCCCGCCAGGAAATCACCCGCCGCGGTGCCCAGCCGCCGCCATCGCTCGATGTCGCGCCGCGTGAGCACCGCCTGATGCGTGACGTCAAGGCCGATCATCGTGGTTTCCACGCCGCTGCGCAGGATGGCGTCGGCGGCCTCCGGGTCCTGCATGATGTTCGCTTCAGCGCCGGGTGTCACATTGCCCGGCACGGTCAGCGCACCGCCCATGAACGTGATGGAACCGACGAGCTCGCCGATGCGCGGCTCACGACGGCAGACTTCGGCGATCGTGGTCATCGCGCCGGTGGGCACGATGACCAAGTCCTTGCCGTACGTGTGCGCCGCGTCGATGATGAAATCCGCCGCGGCCGTCGTTTCCGGCGAGCGCCGCGAATCGGGGATCGTCATGTCGCCGATGCCGTTGTCGCCGTGGATGCGCCGCGTTCCTGCCGACGGCGAATAGCGGAAGTTTTCCGGTGCGGTCGACGGGCGGTCGAGACCGGGATACACCGACACTTCGGGATGCCCAAGCAGGTCGGTGACGGCGAGCGCGTTGCGCATGCCGGTCTCGACGGTGACGTTGCCATAGGTGCCGGTGATGCCGATCAGCCGGACGTCATCGGCCTGTTCGCTTGCGAGCGCATACGCGATTGCCAGTGTGTCGTCGATGCCGGTATCCAAATCGAGAATGAGTTTGCGTGTCATGCGGGTCTCCTTCGCCTTCCGTATTCTACGCCGCACACCTATGGCGACTGTCAACCGGCCTCGCCGCGTCCCGTCAGACGAACAGGCTCATGTCGCTGGTCTCGCCGGAGCCGAGGAACGTTGAGACGCCGCCGAGCTCCACCCCGTCGATGAGCTCCTCCTGATGGATGCCCATGATGTCCATCGACATCTGGCATGCGACCAGTCGCACGCCGTGATCGGTCGCCTGCTTCATCAACGATTCGAGTGATTCCACGTTCTTGGATTTCATGATCCAGCGGATCATCTTCGCGCCGATGCCACCCATGTTCATGCGCGAGAGGCCGAGCTTGCGCGTGCCGCGCGGCATCATCATGCCGAACATGCGCTCGATGAGCGTCTTCCTGACACGCACGCGCTTGGGCTTGCGCAGGATATTGAGCCCCCAGAACGTGAAGAAGATCGTGACCTTGCGGCCCATCGCGGCGGCGCCGTTCGCCATGATGAACACGGCGATGGTCTTGTCGAGGTCACCGCTGAACACGACGAAGGTCTTGTCATGGCGAACGTCGCCGCCATCCGGGTTGAAGCCGGTCTGCTGCGGTGCAGCGGCGGGAGTCTCGGCCGATACCGCCCGACCGGCCGGCGACGACGGGCATGCGGCGGCCGGAGCACCGGGGGCCGGCATGTGCGCGGTCTTGTCGATGACGACATGAATCACGCCGTTTTCGTCGCGTTCGAGCGAGACGAGACGGTTGCCGACGCGTTCGCACCACACCGCGATGTCTGACAGGAAGGCGTCTTCGGTCGCCTCGGCGGTCAGTCGGGTTCCGATCGGCAGCGGGCGCAGCGTGTCGGCGACCTTCACGATCGGACCGGGGCACTTGAGCCCTTTGGCGTCAACGAATACCGCGTGAGGCTGCGCGCCGTCCGTATCTCCATTGCTGCCGTGCGAGGCGGCCGAGTCGGCGGCCCCCGTCGACTTGCTCTCATGCTCAGGGCCGCGCAGGGATATCTGCTGCGCCGCGGTCGGGATGGAGAGCGTCGCGGCGCTTCCCTTCGCCTGTTTTTCGGGCCGGGCATCACCATCGTCGACGTCGTTCTCCCGCTGTTGCGGCAGAGAGGCGAGATACTCCCGATACGCCTGGAATCCGCCGTCAAGGTTGATGGCGTCATAGCCGCGATCGGCAAGGATCTCGGTGACCTGCTCGCTCCAATCCCCCACCCGGCAGAACACGACGACCGGCTTGTCGTTCGGCACCTGGCTCAGCCTCGTGCCGATCTGGTTGAACGGGATATTGATCGCGCCATCAAGGCCATGGACCAACACCTCGTCGGGCTCGCGCAGGTCCAGCAGCGTCACCGTGGATTTGTCGAGCTCAGCGAATCGTTCCGGCGTGATGCGCTTGATGGCATCGCCGTCGTCGTCCGCCAGCGGTGAATCGATGCGCTTGTCCGTCATGTCAGATGCTCCCCTCATATGTTCGTGGCTCATGCCAGCGCCTGCGCGCGCCTTGCGCCTTTGGCCGCCGAGGCGCACGGTATCCGTTCATGAGCCTATGCCAGATGTCTGTCTCCCGTTGCAGCGTGGTGATAGACGCCGGTGATGGCGCGTTATTAAACGGCGGAATCGCCGTCATTCACACGCCGCACGCCGGCTGGATGTATCGCGCCGGATCCAGCGTGGTTATGGTCGGATGCTCGCCGCACACCGGGCAATCGGGTTCGCGCTCCGGCAACGGCACGGCACGGCACGTCATCGCCAGCGCGTCGAACGTCATCAGCCGGGCGGTCAGCGGCTTGCCGACGCCGAGTATCAGCTTCACCGCCTCCACCGCTTGCATGCTGCCGATCACTCCGACCACTGCGCCGAGCACGCCGGCCTCCTTGCAGCTGGGCACCTCGCCGGCCGCGGGCATATCGCGGAAAATGCAGCGGTAGCAGGGGCCTCGCCCGGGCACATACGTCATGAGCTGGCCCTCGAACCGCAGCGCGCCACCATATATATACGGCTTCCCGGCAAGAACGCAGGCGTCGTTGATGAGGAATTTCGTCGAGAAATTGTCCGCGGCGTCGACGATGACATCGTAGCCGGCAATCAGCTCGGCGATATTGCCGGCAGATACGCGTATGTGATACGGCTTCACCGTCACGTCTGGGTTGATGGAGGTGACGGTTTCGGCCGCCGATTCGACCTTCGGCATGCCGACGTTGCCGGTGCCGTGAATGATCTGACGTTGCAGGTTCGACAGGTCCACCACATCATCATCGATGATGCCGATCGTGCCGACGCCGGCGGCCGCCAGATACATCGCGGCCGGCGATCCCAGACCGCCCGCGCCGATGACCAGCACTCGCGCGGCGAGCAGCTTCTTCTGTCCGCGTACGCCGATCTCCTTCAGAATCAGATGCCGCGAATATCTCTCCAGCTGGTCATCCGTGAAAGCCATGTCCTTCTCCCCTGTCAGCGGCACCCGTCCGCGACGTCGCCCGACTCGTCGATGTATGCACAGCATAGCGTAACGGAGGAACGGTATTTCGCGCAGGGAGCACACGGCCGGCCGTTTTGTGACGATCATCCCCGGCGGGTGCCCGGATGGGGTTAGGATTGGAGCAATGCGCACAGGCGGGCCTGCCGCCGGAGGCGAACACAAGGAGGCCGATGATGACTGCTGCACACCTGACCGTCGCACACTGCGGCGAGGTATCCGCCCTGACGCTGGGACTGCCGGCCTCGGCGGCGATTCCCGAGCAGAAGGGCACGCTGCCGAAGGGATTGTTCGTGGCGAAGGCGCCGGTATCGTCCAAACTCAAGCAGCGACTGGTCAACGACATCGCCTCGATCACGATGCTCGCGCTGCTGCGGCCCGCGAACACGGCGATGGGTGCCGGCAGCGGCAAGATGCCCGAGGTGCTGGTGATTGGCCTGCGCGTGAACACGCCCGGCATCCCCGTCGAGGTGATCGATCTGATCGCCGGACAGCGTAAATCCGGCATCGTGTTCGTCTGCGTGCACGAAGGCGAGTTCGAAGGCGTGGTACGCGAGGAGTGTGCGCTGGCCGTGCGCCGCAACGTGCCGGTCCGGGCCGGTCATGTGCCGATCACGAAAGTGTTCTCCGGCGAATGGAGGCCGTCCGGCGAGGTCACGCTGGAACTACCGGAAGGGAACGCCGACGGCGGCGCGAAGACGATGGACGACCTGTGGGATTCGCTGTGTGCGCAGGCGATTCTCGATTCCGCGGACGGAGCCAATCTGGACGCGCGAATCGCCCGCCGGGACCAGATCGTCACGCTGAAAGCCGCCGAAGAGAAGCTGTCGCGTAATCATCAGCGTGCCAAGAACCCCGCCCAGCGCAACGAGATTTACGCCAAACTGCATAAGATTCGCACGCAGCTGGCACAATTGGAGCAGTAGCTGCCCCGTCACCGGCGCGGCAGCTAGACGCTGCGCGCAGAAACCGCAACGGTCAGAAACCCAGCCGCGTGCGGCCGAACTGATCGAGCCAGCGCAGAATCGCGCCCTCGCGTAACGCCCACGGGCAGATCTCGACCTCATGCACGTTCAGGGACCTCATGATCTCGTCGGCCACGATGCCGCCGCCGACGATCTGCATCGTGCGCTCCGGCGTGATGCCCGGCAACGCCACGCGCTGCTCCGGCTCGATGGCCGCAAGCCGGGGAATCCAGTCCTCCAGCTGCTCGCGCGTCATGATCCACGTGTCCTCGCGCCCGGACTGGCGCAGCACCGCGCCCGCCAGACGCGCCAATGAGCGGAACATCTTTGACGTGCCCACGGCATGCGCCGGATGCTTGGATTTGGGGAACTCGTCGGGCGGCGAGGAACGTCAGGCGGGCCTCGTCCGTTCCCGACAGCACGGTCACGCTCTGGCCGATGCGCTCTTCAATCTTGCGCAGGATCTTGTTGCTGTTGGGAGCCTCCTTGATGGCCGACGTGGCCATCGCGAGCAATTGCGTGATGTCGTATTCCTCGGCAAGTTCCATGCACTGATCCACGGCGGTCAGAATCGCCTCGATGCCGGACTTCTTGATCGACCCGTCATCCTTGACATACTGCATCAGCCGCACCGTGGATTTGGTGCTGGCCTCGGGATCGGGTCGCGCGCCGGGCGCAGCGTCGACGATCAGCATATGAATCGTGTTGGAGCCGATGTCAAGCACGCCCAATCGAGTGACGCGCGAACGCAAATTCACCATAGCATCTCACTGTATCACCGGCGCGGCCGCAGCATGCGCGCGGTGTTCCACCCAAGGCCGGCCGCGGTTATCGGAGAATCATCGCAGCGAGGCGACGAACTTTCCGAGCCGGGACAGCCCCTCCGTCAACGCCTCGCGCGACGCCGCGTAGGACAGCCGCACATGCGTGTCCGCGGTCGCCGGATATATTTTCTAATGTGTTTGTAGGTAATCTTCACATCTTTATTCCAGAATAGCTTCCATGCAGGAACAGCAAAGTAAATAACCCGGATTTTCCCTTCTGCAGATGCATTTCCCTCCAGCTTTCGTTCTTCAAAATCCGGCTGAATCTGAACATACTCACCAATCAGTCCGTAAATGCTCCCCAGAAAAGCTAACATATATCCTGTCCAGGAAGGATCACTGAATCCAAATGTAACATTCGCCTGAAGCTTTTTAGGCTTCAGAACATGTAACAGATGGCATAATTCTTTCTTCACTGCCTCGAATGCCCGTTGATGTTTCTCATAAGTTAAAAAAGCGGTCAGAAATTCTTTTTTCTCTCCTGCATTTTTTTATAGTACCACAGAGTTTCTGAAATGTATATTTGATTTTTTTTCAATTTAGATTCCGTCTGTACGTTTTCGGGCCTGCGCTCCTCTCGAACTTTCGTCTTTTCTGTCTCTGACTCATTTTTTTATCTCTGGCTCTTTTTCTGATGCTTTCTCAATTTTCACATCTTTTTCCGGTGGATTATTCTTTACTTCCGTCTTCTTACCTTCCAAAGGTTCTTTTTCCAACGGCTCAGGAACCACCGGCTTCTCTGACGTTTCCTTTTGTTCCTCTTCCGAACTGTCAAATTTCTTCCAGGCAAGACGAAGCTTCCATTTTAATTCTCCATGTTCATAAGACGCTGATCCGGAAATCAGATGAAACAGCCAACTGACCTTTCCATATGCCACAAGGGTATCAAGTGTATTCTCCCCTTTTGCAGAAAATCTGTATTTCACCGGATAAAACAAGATTGTTAAAATCAGTAAGAGTAAAATTACGAGCAAAAAAAGAAGAATCCATCCAATTATTTTCAGTATAAGAAACAGGATATGTATCATACGCTTCGAATCTCCTTTTTCTCAAACTCTTCCTGACGATCCAAAAGAAACTTTCTCAAGTTTACCTCTCCCGTCTTCTCATATGCTTCTTCCGCAATCCTTTCGATCAGACTCAATGCGCCATCATACCCATTCGCAATTCCAACAATAAATAAAGATGCATTGTCAAATATATGTTGCTTTAAAAAAAGCGACGAATAATATTCTAAATGGTTCTGCTTTCCCTGTGAAAGCGTAAATTACATAGACAGAAGGCTGCAGTTTATTTTTCTGCAATTTTTTTATTAATTTCAGTTTTTTCTTTTCCCAGCCTTCGCTGACATATAAATCACAGAAAAATTTTGTCTGCATCTTTTCTCCTCCCATTAGTTGTAATAGGCGTCTAAAATATCCCCGGCGATTGCTACTGCTTTTCCGCTGGAACTTCCATCCGAACCTTCTGTGATCACACTGATTACCAGATCCGGATTATCCACATTTGTAAATCCCATAAACCAGGAATGTGTCTTTTCTCCATCTGACATACTGTACTCTGCTGTTCCTGTTTTTCCTGCAGCAGTATAGGATCTTCCTTTTAAGACAGATCCTGTTCCTTCCTCTACAACAGCTGTCATATACTCTTTCAATTGTGCAGCTTCATCCGATGTCATGACCTTCTTATAACTTTTCGGAACATTCTTTCGTATCTGGGAGCCCGTATAATTCGTCACACTTTCCACAAGATATGGCTGCATCATGGTTCCACCGTTCGCCACTGCCTCGGCAATCAGTGCCATATGATATGGACTTACGGTTGTCTTTCCCTGTCCCATTGCCGTCATCATTACTTCTCCCTCACTGGAATTCTGATCCAGTGCAAAGGAGCTCTTCGCTGCATTCAGTACACCCGGAAGCGATTTATTGAACAATAAATCTTCCGCCGTCTGACGGTATTGCGTCAGATCCAGGCCAAGACCAATATTGGCAAAAGATGAATTACAGGAATTTGCAAAGGAACTTCTCAGATCCTCTGAGCCATGTGCATTTCCATTAAAGCAGTGAATTGTAATATCTCCCTGTGAAATCTCTCCATTACAATCATATGTATAATTCGGATAATCACTGTTCTGACGCATAAAAGCAAGTGTTGTAACCACTTTGAACGTCGATCCTGGAGCATAAGATCCTTGTGTCACACGATTCAACAGCGGACTGTTTTCTTCATCTGAATTCAATTCTGACCAGTCACTTAAAATATTATTCGGATCATATGCCGGTTTGGAAACCATGGCGAGAATCTTTCCCGTACTCGCCTCCATTACGATTGCCGCACCTTTGTTTGATCCAAGCGCATCATAAGCCGCCTGCTGCAGATTTGCATCCAATGTTGTTACAACTGTATCTCCTCGATTCTTCTTTTCACTGAATTCATTCTGCAGTTTTTCAAGAAAGAATGCATTTGATGTCAGAAGCTCAAAATTCTCTACCGATTCCAGGCCCGTAGTTCCAAGTTTGGAATCACTGTATCCGATCACATGAGCAAACACTTCTCCATAAGGATACTCTCTCGTCTCTGATCCATCATCCCCAACGGCTGTCTGTGCAAGCACATTTCCATTCTTATCAACAATGCTTCCTCGTATAATCGTATCTGCATAAGCATCCTGTCTTTGATTATATGGACTGTTCACTACAAGTTTTGCCCGCACGGCCATAAATATACAAGATATCCCATCAACGCGATAAAGAGAATCACGAAAAAGTAAGTGACTCTAGCGAACTCTTTGTTCCGAACGCGTTCTCCGCTGTCTTTGCTGCCGCTGTTCCGGGACATCCTCGAATCTCGGTCTGCTTTTTGTTGTTTTCTTACCGGTCGTTCTTCCCGATTCATTTCTTAAATCCCTTTCTCTTTGTCTTGCTCTGTCTCTGTTATCTCTATCATATTCTCTTCGTCTGTCACGTCCATCCTGACGGGATCTTCCTGATTTTGCATTCGAACTGCTCTGGCGGCGTCTTTCATTCTGCCTGCTGCGGTTTCTCTGTCTTGCGCGCTGCATCTCAATCTGATGCTCTTCTTCTGCTTCTTCATCTTCTCTGACAATGTAGAGCCCCTGAATAATCCCAAACATGATCATCGTACTTAACAGAGAACTTCCACCATAACTGACGAATGGAAGTGTTACTCCGGTTAACGGAATGAACTTTGTCACTCCTCCGATCTGCAGAAATACCTGAAAAATATAGCAGGTTCCCAGACCAAGTGCTACTAATTTATAGAAGAAATTACGCAATTCCATCGCAATATTCAAAAACATCACATAACAGCTGACGCATACAAGGATCAGACACAGTGTAAAAATCAGTCCCATTTCTTCTGTCATTGCAGAGAAGATCAGATCCGTCTCTGCAACTGGAATCGTATCCGGCTGACCACGGAATAACCCTGTTCCAAACCAGCCGCCACTTCCAATCGCAAACAACGACTGGGCAATCTGATATCCCCCTTCGCTATAAGCTGCAAACGGATCCTGCCATGCCGCAACTCTGACCTTAATGTGGGAAAACAGATGATATCCAATCACTGCAGCTCCACACCCTGCTGCCACACCTGCAATTGCATATAACGGCTGCCTTGTCGCAACATATAGCATAATCAGATACACAATAAAGAAGATTAATGCAGCTCCCAGATCTGTTGACAATACAAGGATCAGAACATGCGCTGCCGCTATCGCAGTCGTAACAACAACATTCTTAAATTCTGTCGATTTATTCAGGCTTGCTGCTACGAAAAAATACAAACAGAATCTTAACAAACTCAGAAGGCTGCAGACTCACAGGTCCAATATTGAAACTCAGCTTTGCTCCTCCAAGTGTTGCTGCAAACAATGCAACGATAAGAAAGTGCTGCTCCTCCAACTGCTGCATAGATATAAGTCCAGTTCTCCA
>ENA-OQBD01001536-OQBD01001536.1-human-gut-metagenome-genome-assembly--contig:-NODE-1536-length-10585-cov-4.550296_pt1 | contig 10585 bp, 9 predicted proteins | sample MGYA00242742_ERZ504543 | MGnify/ENA primary metagenome ERZ504543 (study PRJEB26092, sample SAMD00036239) | human gut metagenome | host: Homo sapiens | study: EMG produced TPA metagenomics assembly of... | reverse complement strand
AAAAGGAATCCTAACACATGACTTTAGAAGAAGAATATCGTCTATCCTGCTATGAGGAACTGACGACTCTTGGAAATCACAATCATATATATTTAGTTAAACACAAACTGTCTGGTGAGATTTTCGTTAAGAAAGTTTTATCCAGATTTTCTTTGGATGTTTATAAACAGTTGAGGGACTTACAAATCCCCGGAATTCCAATCATCCATGACCTGATCCTTGAAAATGATTCCTTGATCCTGATCGAAGATTATATTCATGGACAAACTTTGGAACAGCTGCTTGAGGAACAGACAACACTGGTCTATTCGGATGCTCTTGCGATCATGCGTAAGCTTTGTGATGTGTTAAAATCACTTCATGCTCTGACTCCACCGATCATTCATCGTGATCTGAAATTATCGAACATCATTTTGACCAGTGAAAATCTTGTCTATATCGTGGATTTCGATACTGCCAGATATTATGAATCTGGGCAGGAACAAGATAGCGAATTGCTTGGAACGAAAGAATATGCCCCTCCAGAACAGTATGGATTTGGGCAGTCTGATGCCCGATCTGATATTTATGCATTGGGGATTATTTTTAACCGCTTATTGACAGGAGAATATCCAAAACATCAATTGGCTGATGACAGATATCGTTCCGTCATTTCAAAATGTATTCGATGGAATCCTGAGGAACGTTTCCAGACGATTGAGGAACTTAAGACAGCTTTACACGATAATATTTCCTCTGATATTGGAAAACCTGGATTTACGCTTTCTTCGATACATTCTGATATTCCAGGATTTCGTACTGGAAAGCTGTGGAAAATGATCTTGGCATTCTTCGGATATCTCTCTTTTCTTTACTGTAGTATGACTTCAGATTTCACAAATGCAAAAACCGGACTTCCTCTAACTGGACTACAACTATGGCATGAGCGTTTTTTTGTATTTCTGATGCTGCTCAGCCTTATTTTTTTAATTTTAACTACAAAAATATCCGAACCAGATTTTTCTGGGTCATTCTTTCCCTTTTGTACTTCGAATTGTTCTACAGTGTCTGATTTCTTTTGGAATTGTGGTCATTCTTATGATCTTTATGCTGTTGGTCGAAGAAATCATATGGTAGGTTCTTTATCGCTGGCAGTAAAAATTTACGCTGTCAGCGAAACATTTCTATATGAATATTTGCTACTCTTATTATTGTTCATATAGAAGGGAGGAATTAAATATGAAAACTTGGAAATTAGTTTCTGGAATCATTTCAATTGTACTTTTTGCTTTTGTTATGTTTCAGTCTTGTGCTGCTGGAATTTCAAATTCTTTAGCAGAAAATGGGGAAAGTGGCGGTTCTGCCGGATTGATCGTTGCGATCATTTTATTGGCTGGTGGAATTGTTTCTATTGCTACAAGAAATGGTTCAAAGGGCGGTAATATCGCACTGATCGTTTTATTTGCACTTGGTGCACTTTGCGGATTTACTATGGCAGGAAGTTATGCAGATTTAAATGTATGGGCTGCCTGGTGTCTGATTTGTGCGGTATTTGCAGCAGTTTCCTTAAAGAAGGGGCAATGATCGTTTATTATAAGCACAAAGAGAGAAAGGATATTTACATATGCAGGATCAATTAACTGATCATTTAAATCAACAATTAAAATCTACTTCTTTGGAGAATTTTTCGGATTATCTTAAGAATCTTCAGCAGTTACCAAGCCTGCAGGATTTTTTCTCTGTTTATATTGCAAAGCATGACCTGAAAATTTCGCAGATCATCAAAAACAGTGGGATATCACAAAGCTATGCCCATGAAATCTTAAATGGAACGAAACCTCATCCTTCCAGAGATTATCTGCTTGCTTTGTGTCTTGGGGCTCATATGGATCTAAAAACCACGCAACATGCTCTGCGAATCGCACAACTCGGTGAACTTTATGCAAAAGTTCCAAGGGATGCAGCGATCATGATGCATATCAATAATGAAAAATGGAATCTCATTGATATTAATATCTTTCTGGAAGAACATGGTCTTAATGTGATTTCACTTTCAAAGAAAATTTCATAAATAATAGCAAAAAGATCAACTGTAAAACTTTCTACAGCTGATCTTTTTTATATTTTCTTCGTTATATGATGTAAGTGTCAAAAGTATAAATTGCGTTTGTGCTTGCACAAATAAGCAATTTATACTTATTGACACTCTCATCATTATATGAAATTATCTTTTTTCAACACCTAAAGTAACTTTCTCACCATTGATGTTCCATTCTTTTTCATATCCAGCAACTTCTCCGGCTTTCACTTCATCTGCTAAAACGTCTCCAGCGATCGCTGCTTCGTTTCTTCCGATGATGTCTGCGGCTTTGTCTGATCCTTTGTAAGAGAATGTGATATGATCTGTTACTTCGAATCCTGCTTCTTTTCTCATAGACTGGATCTTGCTGACTACTTCACGGACGAATCCTTCTTCTAACAGTTCTTCGGATAAGTTTGTATCAAGTACAACTGTCACTCCGTTGTCTGCTTCTGTTACGAATCCTTCCTGTTTTACCATTTCGATCAACAGATCTTCTTCTGCTAATTCTACTGGTGTTCCATCAACTTCAAATGTTAATAGTCCCTTAGAGTCTAACTGAGCTTTCGCTTCATTTCCATCAACTGCTGCTAAGTAGTTTCTGATTCCTCCAACTAATTTGCCGTATTTTGGTCCTACAGTCTTTAACTGTGGTTTGAAGTTGTATGTTGTGAAGTTTGATACGTCATCTGTAAATGTGATATTCTTCACATTTAACTCGTCTAAGATGATCGCTTCGTCATAATCTGGCAGAGATGCTTCTGCTTTTACATACATCTGTCCGATTGGCTGACGGTTCTTGATCGCTGCTCCATTACGGCATGCACGTCCTAATACGACGATCTTTAAGACGAGATCCATATCTGCTTCTAATTTCTCATCTACCTGTTCTGCATTGTATACAGGGAAATCACATAAGTGGATACTTTCTTTTGCAGATGCATCAACACTTCTTACGATGTTCTGGTAAATCTCTTCTGTCATGAATGGGATCATTGGGGCTGCTGCTTTACATACAGTAACTAATGCTGTGTATAAAGTCATATATGCATTTACCTTATCCTGTTCCATTCCTTTTGCCCAGAAACGGTCACGGCAACGTCTTACATACCAGTTACTCATATCATCTACAAATTCCTGTAATGCTCTTGCAGCTTCTGGGATTCTGTAGTTTCCTAAGTTATCATCCACAGATTTGACCATTGTGTTCATCTTAGATAACAGCCATTTATCCATTACAGATAACTTGTCATATTCTAACGCATGTTTTGTTGGATCAAACTGGTCGATCTCAGCGTATAATGTGTAGAATGCATAAGTATTCCATAATGTTCCCATGAATTTACGCTGTCCTTCTGTAACGGCTTTTGCATGGAAACGGTTTGGCAGCCATGGAGCACTATTTGTATAGAAATACCAACGGATCGCATCTGCTCCATGCTCTTCTAATGCATCGAATGGATCAACTGCATTTCCTTTGGACTTACTCATCTTCTGTCCGTTTTCATCCTGAACGTGTCCTAATACAACAACGTTTTTATATGGTGCTTTATTAAATAATAAAGTTGAAATTGCCATTAAGGAGTAGAACCATCCACGAGTCTGGTCTACAGCTTCTGAGATAAAGTTTGCTGGGAAGTTATCTTCGAAGATTTCTTTATTCTCAAATGGGTAATGCCACTGTGCGAAAGGCATAGATCCTGAATCGAACCAGCAGTCGATTACTTCTTCTACACGATGCATTGGTTTTCCACAATGTGGACACTTAATTGTTACCTGGTCGATATATGGACGGTGAAGTTCAATATCGTCTGGACAGTTATCAGACATACTCTTTAATTCTTCGATAGAACCGATTGAATGCTGATGTCCACATTCACATTCCCAGATATTTAATGGAGTTCCCCAATAACGGTTTCTTGAGATTCCCCAATCCTGTACGTTCTCTAACCAGTCTCCAAAACGTCCTTTACCGATGCTCTTTGGTACCCAGTTAACTGTATTGTTATTTGCGATCAGCTGATCTTTTACATCTGTCATCTTGATGAACCAAGATTCTCTTGCATAGTAGATCAGTGGTGTGTCACAACGCCAGCAGTGTGGATAGCTATGCTCGAATTTTGGAGCATCATATAATAATCCACGGCTCTCTAAATCTTTTAAGACTTCTGGATCTGCTTTCTTAACAAATAATCCAGCAAATGGTGTTTCTTCTGACATATTACCGCGTTCGTCTACTAACTGTACAAAAGGCATCTCATATTTGCGTCCGACTTTCGCATCGTCTTCACCAAATGCTGGTGCGATATGAACGATACCTGTACCATCTGTTAATGTTACATATCCATCACATGTTACATAGAATGCTTTCTTGTGCTGTTTCTCTGCAACTTTTGCTGCACAGTCATATAATGGTTCGTATTCTTTGTATTCTAAGTCTTTTCCTTTGTATGTTTCTAAGACTTCATATGCAGGTGTTCCTGCTTCTTCGTCTGCTAATCTTCCAAGAACTGTATCAAGCAGTGCTTCTGCCATATAGTATACATATCCATCTGCGGCTTTTACTTTTGCGTATGTTTCTTCTGGGTTTACGCAAAGACCGATATTAGATGGAAGTGTCCATGGTGTTGTTGTCCATGCAAGGAAATATGCATCTTCATCTACTAATTTAAAGCGAACGATCGCTGAACGTTCTTTGACATCTTTGTATCCCTGTGCCACTTCCTGTGCGGATAATGGTGTTCCGCAACGTGGGCAGTAAGGTACGATCTTAAATCCTTTGTAAAGTAATCCTTTATCCCAGATCTGTTTTAATGCCCACCATACAGATTCGATAAAATTATTATCGTATGTGATGTATGGGTTCTCCATATCAGCCCAGAAACCTACTGTATCTGAGAAATCTTCCCACATACCTTTGTATTTCCAAACGCTTTCTTTACATTTCTTGATGAATGGTTCCATACCGTATTCTTCGATCTGTTCTTTTCCATCAAGACCTAACATCTTCTCAACTTCAAGTTCGACTGGAAGTCCGTGTGTATCCCATCCAGCTTTACGAATGATCTTATGACCTTTCATTGTCTGGTAACGAGGGATCATATCTTTGATAACACGAGTTAAAACGTGTCCGATATGTGGTTTACCATTGGCTGTTGGTGGTCCGTCATAGAATGTATATGTCGGATCGTCTTTTCTTTCTTCGATACTCTTTTCAAAAATTTCGTTTTCTTTCCAGAACTTTACGGTCTCTTTCTCTCGATCGACAAAGTTCATGTCAGATGATACTTTCTTGTACATCTTCATCTCTCCTTTTACTTCTTAGAAAATCTAATGAAATAGGAAAAAATAAGAAAAAGCGCTGTCCAAAATAGGACAACGCTGTTGCTTCTAAACCACCTATTTCACATACTATCATATGTTATCCCGTTAACGGAGGATACCGGCACAGCTTACTTCATTCAGCCTGCAGCTTGGGAGTGATCTTCCTTCTTATCTTACTAACACCCGGCTTCCACCGCCCCGGACTCGCTCATGCGTTCATGATAGAAGTACTGTCTCCTTCTTCGCTTTTATCATACTAAGTTATCTTAACACTTAAAATGGCGATTCGTCAATATTGAATTGTATGTTTTCACATTTCTTTTTGTTTATTTTGTATGGAATACTTCGTAATAATGTTTCAGGCAATCTTTAAATCCATCTTTTGCAAGTGTTACACTATCATAGTAACTTCTTTCGGCATATCCATCTTTTGTATTATCTCTTGCTGCATTTAATAAGTCTGTACAGATATTTACTTTCGCAATTCCAAGTTCTACTGCTTTGGATAAGTTTTCATCTCCAGAACCAGATCCTCCATGAAGTACTAGTGGAATAGAAACCTCGGTTGCAATTTCTTGTAATCTTTCAAAATTCAGATGTGGAATTCCTTTGTATTCTCCATGAGCTGTTCCAATAGATACTGCAAGGGAATCAACTCCTGTCTGTTCTACAAATTTCTTTGCTTCTTCTGGTGTTGTTAACATTGTATTTCCTTCAACATGATAGCTGTCTCCTTCTCCTACGTGTCCGATTTCAGCTTCTACCGTAACATTTCTTTCATGTGCATATGCTACGATTTCTTTTGTCTTTGCCACATTTTCTTCAAATGGAAGGCTTGATCCATCAATCATAACGGAGGTAAATCCGACATCAATAGCTTTCTTAACCAACTCGATCGTAAATCCATGATCATAATGAAGCGCGATATCTTGGTTACTTTTTTCTGCGTAATATTTTACGATCGCTGCTGCTTCTTCAATACCTAATGTCGGTGTATGTACCTCCGCCAGACACACCATCAATGGGTGTTTTGTTTCTTCTGCCGCCTCGATCACTCCTTTGATATTCTCAAGGTTTACAATGTTGGCTGCTGGGACTGCGTAATGTCCTGCTTTGGCTTCTTCTAACATCTTTTTACTGTTTACTAACATCTGTTTCATCCTCCCGAAAATTCATTCTAAAATTTTACTTTATAAGTTCCACTTGTATCATTTTTAAAAATTAGCTAACAGATAATCTTCTGCTTCTTTGGACCATAATCCATTATGTTCTTTTGTAATCTTAGCTAATTCTTTAAATCTATCATCTGTTTTTCCTTTTTCTTCAAAATCTTCAATTGCTGTTAGTTCAAGATTCTTTCCAAGATACATCAGTTTCTTTCCTCCTGGAATCTTTGGAAGATTCAATATCGTATTGATCTGTGCATCAATTCCCCCGATATGCGTGATCATAACAGCTGGATCTAATCTTCCTTCTCCTGCAAGTTTTAAACATTCTTTCATATCATCGGTATTCCCACCGCTTGATCCTACCAGATGGTGCATCTTATAATGTACATCAAAGAAATTAAACATCGCAGATAATTTTGGATCCACTGGTCCTGCGAAGAAGTTTAAGCATCCGTCAAATCCTAAAATCTCATCTGCCATCTCGATCACTGGTCTGACTGGTGCATATACAGATACATCATCAAATCCTGTTCCACCAGTTAAATCTCTTAATGTCTTCACTGGGTCATCGACTTTCGCAGTATTGACAAAATGGATTTCAACACCTCGTTCTTTGGCATATTCTTCTGTAAATAATTCACTAGCTCTTTTTAATCTTACTTCATCAATGTCTGTGATCACCAGTAAAGAAGGTTTACGATCACAATTTAACATATAACTGATCGCTCCTAATCCCATTGGACCGCAGCTTGCAAGAAGTGCACTCTTTCCACCTTCTACAATTCCCATCTTATGTTCATAAACACCACGTTCACTGTGGTACATAGAATGGAATGCTCCAATGATACAGCTCATAGGCTCCGCCAGTGATGCCTCAAAAAATGCACTGTTTTCATCAAAAGGTAATAAGCAGTCTTTTTCCATTACAATTGGCGGAACTTTGATAAAGGTTGCTGCTCCTCCGCAGTATTCATAAGAATATCCGATGGCTGCCATAGAACCTTTGATATTGATCGCTGGCTGCATGGTATATTTTGTTCCAACTTGATATTTATCTTTCCACTTCGCCCCAACTTCACGAATGATTCCTGCAAATTCATGTCCTACGATGATCGGATGTTCGCTGATATCATCGTTGACTCTTTGATGTTTTGCTCCCTGAATAGATTCTTTGTAAGTAGACATGCAGACACTGTCAGTGATCAGTTCCATTAAGATCTCATCGTCTTTCAGTTCTCCCATATCAAATTCTTCTAATCTTAAATCTGATTCCCCATAAAGTCTGACTGCTCTTGTCTTCATAGCTTATCCCTTTTCCTTCCTGTTTGTGTTGTGTGGTCATCTGACCATGTACATTGTCATTTGATATTTTTTATTATAGATTCGACGTTTTTATTTGTCAATACAATTTTTTATTTTTCCATCACACAAAAAGTGCTGATTTACAAGATTTTTACAATAAAAAAGAAGCTGATATGCTTACTTTTATTTGCATATCAGCTTCATATTCTTATCTCTATATTATTTTAATAATAACTCTGCCGTCGGCACATCTGTTACCAACACATTCACTAATCCACCTACGATCGCACCTTTGATTGCTTCGATCTTATCTTTTCCATAAGACATTCCGACTCTGACTGGTATCTTTGCGATCTTATCCAATGAAATTCCAACCATTTTTCTTTTCAGATCCTCATCAACCGTCTGGCCATTCTTGTCATAAATCCTTCCAACGATTTCTCCAACGGCACCTTTTCTCACTAGTTCCTTGTATTCTTCCTTTGTCCGTATTTCTGCCTTGATAATCGAAGAATCGTCCTGCATCGATCCGATTCCGATCAATGCAATGTCCGCTGTTTCTGCCATATGAAGAACTTTAGCGATTTCATCAATACTTTCGATCAACTCTTTTTCTTTTGTACCTTCCACATACATTGGTGCAGACAAGTTATAACTTGCACAGTGTAATAAATTTCCGACTTTCGTTGCAAGTGTATTGGAATATGTTGTTGTATTCCATGAATCTGACTGTATCGCTCCCGGTGTTCCAAGAAATGGAACAACTTTTACATTCTGAAATGAAAGAGATCTAAGACGTTCATCTTTCGCCAACTGCTCCACAAATTCATGCATGGCTCTTCCCCATGTCATTCCAAATACCATGGTTTTTTTTCAAAACTCTTAGAATATAGTCTACCGCTTGAAACGCTACTTCTTGATCCGATGACTGTTCATATGCCGGAACAGCGATCAATGCTTCTGTCAATCCATATTTTTCTTCTAATTTCCGTTCCAATGCAAGATCACTTTGTTCAGGATATTGAATCCTGATCTGAACATACCCTTCATTTCTCGCCTGGATCAATGCTCTGGAAATACTGGTTCTTGATGTATGTAATTTTTTCGCAATCTCTTGTTGCGATAATCCATCACGGTAATAAAGTTCTGCTGCTTTTATTAAAAAACGATCACTTTTCATCTGGCTTCCTCCGTCGTGAATACGCCACATTTCATATGTGACTTTCTATATTTATATTATCTGGTTTTTTTATTTATTTTCAATGCACATTTTTTATATTTTCTTAATCTGTTTTATCGGATATTTTGATTGTACGAAAACAAAGATCATGATCTTATCTTTTTATCAGATTTTACGCTTTCTTAACGTTTTATTTACTAAATTTTATAATTTTTGTATATAATTATATGTTAAAATAGTAGTTAACTAATGTTAGATGGTTTAAATACAAATATAAAACCAGAAGGGAGATAAATTCATGTTAAGAATTGGAATTTTAACCAGTGGCGGCGACTGTCAGGCATTGAATGCTGCCATGCGTGGTGTAATAAAAGGTTTAAGTGTAAAGAGAAATGATCTGGAGATCTATGGTTTCCGCGATGGATATAAAGGTCTGATCTACGATATTGCTGACCGTATGACACCAGATGATTTTTCTGGAATCTTAAACCGTGGAGGTACAATTCTTGGAACTTCCAGACAGCCATTCAAAAAGATGCGCATCCCTGATGAAAACGGTCTTGATAAAGTCGAGGCAATGAAAAGTAATTACCGCAAATATAAATTAGACTGTCTTGTAGTTCTTGGCGGTAACGGAACTCACAAAACTGCAAATATGCTTCGTGAAGAAGGTTTAAATGTTGTAACACTTCCAAAGACAATTGACAATGATCTTTGGGGAACTGAAATGACATTCGGATTCCAGAGTGCCGTTGATATTGCAACTGATACGATCGACCGAATCCATACAACAGCTTCTTCTCACAGCCGTGTATTTATCATCGAGGTTATGGGGCATAAAGTCGGACATGTTACCCTGCAATCAGGAATTGCTGGTGGAGCTGACGTAATCCTGCTGCCTGAAATTCCTTATGATATTGATAAAGTAGCCGAAGTTGTTGAAAACCGCTTTGCAGCTGGAAAGAAATTCTCGATTATCGCAGTTGCTGAAGGTGCTATTTCAAAAGAAGATGCGAAGTTAAAGAAGAAACAGTATAAGGCAAAACTTGCAGAAAGAAGATATCCTTCTGTTGCTTATGAGATTGCAGCTGCACTAGAAGAAAAAAACAAATCGTGAGATCAGAGTCACCGTTCCAGGACATACACAGCGTGGTGGTGCTCCTTGTGCTTACGACCGTGTACTTGCTACAAGAGTTGGAGCATATGCCGCTGAATTGATCCTTAATAAAGAGTATGGCTATATGGTTGGTATCGTTGATGGAGATACAAAAAAGGTTCCATTATCTGAAGTTGCCGGAAAATTAAAATATGTTGATCCGAAGTGCCAGATGATTAAGGACGCTAAGACGATTGGTATAAGTTTTGGTGAGTAAATTGTAGTTTGATGACGGAAATTATTGGTGGAATATTCAAATAATTTACGTAATTCAAATCACTATACAGTGTGTATGTTGTATGGTATTGATAATAATTTTTGTATTCATTACAAAGTTTAGCTAAAATCTACAAGCACCGATTGTAGGGTAGTTTGATTGAACTGAAGTTATTTGG
>ENA-OQBD01001535-OQBD01001535.1-human-gut-metagenome-genome-assembly--contig:-NODE-1535-length-10589-cov-2.801472_pt1 | contig 10589 bp, 12 predicted proteins | sample MGYA00242742_ERZ504543 | MGnify/ENA primary metagenome ERZ504543 (study PRJEB26092, sample SAMD00036239) | human gut metagenome | host: Homo sapiens | study: EMG produced TPA metagenomics assembly of... | reverse complement strand
GCGTTTGCTTCGTTTGTTTTCGCTTTGGATTTGCGCCAAGTCATTTATATCCAGCGGAGTTCATTTGCAAACGAAAGCAATGTTTCTGGCGTGTCACGTTTTCGTTGTGATTTAAGGTTTTTTTCTCAGTTTCGTTGCTGTTCTATCGATTTATTCATGTCTTATTTTGCAATCGTTTGTTTTCATGATACCGACGACTCTTTCCAAAATGAATATTCTAAAATCGTTTTAGAGAACTAGGGTGTGTTTATGCTATTTAAGTTTTGCGTGATAATTGTCGTATGCGTACGCCGGGGTATGGCATCACACCTGACCGGTTCGTGAGGGTCGCGCATCTGTTGCCGCGCCAGTGCGGCAACGTGGCGGTCGACAACCACACGTTCGTCAACGCCCTGCTGTGGATGTGCCGCACGGGAGCCCCGTGGAGGGACCTGCCGGAGTGCTACGGCAAGTGGGTCACCGTCTACCAGCGGTTCGACCGCTGGTCCGGGAACGGCGCGACAGGGTGCCTGTCCACGGCATTTGTGTCTGTTCAATAGAAAGTGGGCCGTGTGAGCGTGTGGATGTCTTCCATGTGAGCGGCAGGTTCTGGTCCACTTCAGCGTGTGGTGAGAAACGAACACCGGCCCGTCCTGCCTGGACTAGTTTCCCGAGTTGAAAGTCAAACCGTTCGGTTTTCTCGGGAAAGGAAAGGAATGACGGTACCGGTGTCCGTACAACAACGTATCAGGGTGCTTGACGCGCATGGCATGTCATGGAGGAGCATCGCGAAAGAGGTGGGCGTGGCCCGCGACACGGTCGCGAAGTACGCCGGGAGGGAGGATTGCTCTCCCGGACCGGAGCGCTCCGTATCGCGGCCGTCGAAGCTCGATCCGTTCAGGGCGACGGTGGACGGGTGGCTGCAGGCGGACCGGTTCATGCCCCGCAAGCAGCGGCACACCGCCAAGCGCGTGTACGACAGACTCGTGTCGGAGAAGGGCTACGAGGGCTCGTATTCGCCGGTGCAGCGGTACGTGAAACGGTGGCGCGAGGAGCATCGCCTCCCGTCGGACGGGTATCTGGAGCTCAAGTGGCATCCGGGCGAGGCGCAGGTCGATTTCGGCATGGCGCAGGCCGTGGTCGGCGGGGACCGGGTCGACGTGCATTGCCTGGTCGTCACGTTCCCGTATTCGAACATGCGCTACTGCGTGGCCCTGCCCGGGGAGAACGCCGAATGCGTGTGCGCGGGGCTGCGCACGGTGTTCGAGCACATAGGCGCGGTCCCCCTGACGCTGGTGCTTGACAACGCCACCGGCGCCGGCCATCGGATCGCGTGGGACAAGGTCACCGTCGTGCACGTGTTCGAACTGTTCGTGGAGCATTACCGGCTGGAGACCAGGTTCTGCAACCCGAACTCGGGCAACGAGAAGGGCAGCGTGGAGAACGCGGTCGGGTTCCTGCGCCGCAACATCATGGTGCCCATGCTCAACGCAGAGTCCCACGGCCAACTGACCCGGTACATGCTGGAGCGTTGCGACGCGATGGCCAAGGAGACGCATTACCGCAAGGGCGCGCCGATCGGCGGCCTGTTCGCCGGTGAGAAGATGGATATGCAGCCGCTTCCCGCCAAGCCGTACGACGCGATCCGTTGGGAGGTGAGGAAGGCCGACAAGGACGGGCGTGTGCAGATCGACGGCAACTACTACCTCGCCGGCCCCTCGTGGCGCGGCTGGACTCTCGACGTGGGTCTGCGCGCGTTCGACGTGACGATCCGCACCCAGGACGGACGCACCTGTGCCAGACTGCCGCGCGTGTACGGGGATTCGCCGGCCACGGTGCGCAACCCCGCCACGCTCCTGCCCGCGTTGAGCCGCAAGACCCACGCATGGACCGATTCCACCATCCGTGACGATTTCCCCGACAAACTCAGGATCGCCATCGACCGCATGGACGCCAAGACACGCAGGACCACGTTCCGCGTCATCGCCAAGGCCAGCGCCGCGTCCGGCTTCGAGGCCGCCGTCCGGGCCGGAGAGCACCTGGTCGAACAGGGGCACGCGATCGACGAGGCCAGTGTGACCACCATGGCCCGGCGCATCGCCGCCGGCGAGAAGCCGTACGAGCAGTCGGTACCCGACCTGACCGGATACGACGTGTTCATGAAACCCCGACAGCCATGGGAAAGGAAGGAGGCCTGACCATGGGAACCCACCGTCCGCCGGTCGTCATGCCCGACATGAAACGCAGGCGCGCGTCCACCGGCGAAAGAATCGCAACGATCATGACCCTGGCCAGACGGCTGCCTCTGACCCGCCAGGTCCTCGCCGACCAGCTCGCGGACGCGACCCCCAGCCAGATGGAATTCATGGAATCGTGGATGAACGCCGAGATCGAATCCAGGGAACGCTCCAAACGCTCACGCCTGCTCAAGGCCGCCGGATTCCCCGCCGACAAGGAGCTCGGCGGCTACGACTGGACCCCGATCCGCTTCCCCGTCGACTACGGGCGCGGGCAGATCACGACCCTCGACTTCATCGCCGGCCACGACGACCTCGTCCTGTTCGGCCCTCCCGGCACCGGCAAGACCCACCTCGCCATCGCGCTCGGCAGGAACGCATGCCGCAAGGGCATACCCGCACGCTACTTCACCGCCGCAGGCCTGGTCATGCGGCTCCTCAGGGCCCAATCGGACAACCGGCTCGACCGGGAACTCGCCGCGATCGGCAGGACCCCGCTGCTCGTCATCGACGAACTCGGCTACGTGCCCATCGACGAGGACGGCAGCAGGCTCCTGTTCCAGGTCGTCACCAACGCGTACGAGACCCAGAGCATCATCTACACCACCAACATCGAGTTCAGCGGATGGGGCAGGATCTTCGGCGACCCCAACATGGCCGCCGCGATCATCGACCGCACCGTCCACCACGGACGGATGATCCGCTTCGAGGGCGAATCCTGGCGCAAGACCCACGCCCTCATGCAATAACCAATGCAATAACCAACAACCAGCAGGACCGGCCAACGCCGAAACGGCCTGAAACCCGCCGCTCACATGGACTAAAAGAAACGCCGAAACGGCCTACTCCAACTTGACAAAACACAGCTCAATGCATGGCACATCCGATGGAGGGACTTCATCAACGAACGTACGTGGGCGGAGGACGACCCGTCGAATCCGAAGGCCGCGCGTCAGGAATGGTGGTGGACCCATCAGGAGCTGCGACGCTGCTACCGGCGATTGGAGAAGCTGTTCCGTCAGGGCAGGCTGTTCGCGTTCCTCGAACACGAGCTGACCGAGGGCGGTCCGGTGGCCCGTACCACGAACCGGTTGGAGGGCGGTGTCAACTCGCCGCTCAAACATGTGCTCCTCGACCACCACGGCCTGCCCGAGGAGCACATGAAACGCGCGTGCGAATGGGTGTGCTACATGAAAAGCGGCTCCCCGGACCCCGCGTCATCGATCAGACCCGAACACTGGAAACCGGCAGGACCACCCGCCACCGAAACCAAAGACGATGCCGGCAACGGCACTCCCGGATACGGCACCGGCATCGACTGGAACGACTTCCACACCCATGTCGCATGGAAGTCAAACGACTAAACACCGGAGTCTAAAACACCACGTTTAGTTCCAATAGCCCAGAAAATACTCGAACTCATCAACACAGCATGATACGATCGCACCAATCCAAGACCGCCATCAAGAGCGGCAAAACACACAGGTGTTGCAACCACCACTAAAATCCGCCTATTCATATTGCAGACAAACCGATGCAATTCGAAACTGAATTTATAGATGGCAAATGATACCTTACAAAAATGTAGGCACATCAATATCAACTATAGTTGAAAAAAAGACTGTACACTATTCTCATATCTTCAATGGCATTAATCAGCATTACTAATCTGTAACCATACGAATCCATCATTAAAATGCCTGATAAGCAATCTATTGAAAAGGCCGCTTACGCAATTAGGCAGACTGAGCCGTAAAACGGACAGCCCAGTGGGCTGTTCGTAGGCGAAGCGAGCGGTTTACCGCAAGGGTTTCCTGCGCAACTCCGCCGGCAGCACGAAGTGCATGTTTTCCTTGATGGTTTCGACGGACTTCATACCGGTGAAGCCCAAGTTTTGCAGAGCGTCAATCACACCGGACACCAGTTCGTCCGGTACGGAGGCACCCGAGGAGATACCTACGGATTCCAGACCCTCGAACCATGCCGGGTCAAGCTCGCTGGCATCATCCACGCGATACGCTTTGCCGCGCTCCCCCAAGCCCTCCTGCGCCACCTCCATCAGTCGCACGGAATTCGAGGAGTTGGCCGATCCGACAATCACCACGCAATCGGACTGCTGGGCCACCAGTTTGACCGCAGCCTGACGATTCGACGTGGCATAGCAGATATCCGAACTCGGCGGCTCTTGAATCCACGGGAACTTGGCCTTCAGCGCGGCAATGGTGCCGGCGGTCTCATCCACGCTCAACGTGGTCTGCGAGAGCAGCACCAGCTTGTTGTCGGGCGCAAAATCCAACGAATCGACATCCGATTCATGCTCGATCAAGTGCACATGTTCGGGTTCTCCCCACCACGCCGACTGCTTCATCGTGGCCCTTGTGCCCGATATAGACGATTTCATACCCCTCGCGCACGAAACGCAGCACCTCACGGTGCACCTTACCCACCAGAGGGCAGGTGGCATCCACCACATGCATGCCACGACGTTCGGCTTCCGCCTTCACTACCGGAGATACGCCATGGGCGGAAAACACCACCGGAATACCCCGCTTGGGGCAGCAGCATCCCGGAAATCTCCGCCCAATTCCTGGACGAACACCGCGCCTTGCCCGGCCAAGTCCTCGACCACATGCTTGTTGTGCACGATCTGCCGGCGCACATATACCGGGGGCAGCCCATCCTCGCGCGTCCGCTTTCCGGAAGCCTCCGCGGCTTTGAGAATGGTCTGTACGGTAAGAATCGCACGGTCCACACCCGCGCAGAAGCCTCGCGGATCAGCGAGCACAACGCTTTTGGTCATCGGAACCTCCTGAACGTCAATAGTGTTTTCCAGTGTAAGGCAGGGATTACAGGAATCTGCCGTCACAACTTTTCCGCGTCTCCCACAAATCACCGGTTTCCAAGGAATCCATGTGCTTCTCGCATGATGGTGTGAGACTCGTCACTCCACGTATTGCTACCGTGTTTATACGAATTGTTTATTATATGCCGCATATCGCCAATCCCCGCCTCGATAGAGGAGACGCGCTAGACTGGGGCCAGCGATAGCAGGAGCTACCGGCCCACCAACCTCACTACGGGAGTGATTCCATGACGAGTAAAACACCACGCACCGGAAATCAGTATTCGATTCACTATGGCGATTATTCCGCCGTCATCTGCGAACTCGGCGCCAAGATTCGCCGATTCGATTATCAAGGCAAGGAAATTTTCTGCCCGTTCGGCGTCAACGACCTGACCCCCACCTGCAATGGCTACGTGCTGGCCCCTTGGCCGAACCGCATCGAAAACGGCGAATACGATTTCAATGGCAAGCATTACTGCGCGCCGGTTAACGAATATCATCCCGCACCGCGCAACAATGCGAACCACGGATACGCCTACCACTACATGTGGAATCTTGAATCGTTGACCGATAGCGCCGTGACGCTTTCGCTGCGCTTCCCCAACTTGGACGGATACCCGTTCGATGTGACCGTGACCGTCACCTACGAACTCGGCGACAACGGCATGACCGCGACCGTCAATGCCCGCAATGATGGCGACGAACCGGCACCGTGGGCTCTCGGCCTGCATCCGTGGCTGGCCAACGGCAAGCAGGGCGCAACTGCCGCCGAACGCGATGCCGACTCCGCCGCCTGCCACCTGCAGATTAAGGCCGCCAGTCATGTGACGGTGAACGAGGCGCTGATTCCCACCGGCACCGAACCGGTTACCGGTATCTACGACCTGAACGATGGCCCGACGCTCGAAGGCCGCGCCTTTGATGATGCCTGGGTTGACGTGGAGCGTGCCGCCGATGGTACGACCACCACCACATTCACCCGCCCGGACGGTATCGAAGTGAAAATCATTGGCGATGAGACGATTAATGCTTGGCAGTGCTACACCGCCACTGGCGCACCGTTCGCCGAGCATCCGTATGGCATCGCCGTCGAGCCGATGACCGCCCCGGCCAATGCCTTCCGCACTGGTGACCACTTGGTGACGCTCGCCCCCAACGGCGACTACACCACTGTGGTCCGCTACGAAGTAGTCCAGAAGTAGTTCTGTTACGCTGGCTCCCCTCCAGAGGGGAGCCAATTTTTTATCCTTATGTGCCGCCGCGTCTTGGGACTTATGCGATACGATTGTGAGCGATAACAATTTGTTCCACAAAGGAGTGTGCACTATGGCTTTGAAGCCTCGCACTGGTAACCAATATGTCATCTCGTCCGGCGAATGGAGTGCCGTCGTCACCGAACTGGGTGCCAGCCTGCGCGAGCTGAAGTGGCGCGGCGAAGACCTCATCGTCTCCTTCGACCCGAACAAGGTCATTCCCTGCTGCAACGGCTGGGTGCTGGCACCGTACCCGAACCGAGTGACCAATGGTCAGTATTCTTTCGATGGCGAAGACTACCAGATGCCGATCGACGAGTTCGACCGCCAATCCTCCCTGCACGGCTATGCCTACCGCTACATGTGGGAGCTCGTTGATTTGCAGGAATCACACGTGACGCTCTCCTGGCGCTCCCCCGACATCGCCGGCTACCCGTTTGATATCACCATCACCGCCACTTATGCACTTGACGAGAACGGTCTCACGGAAACCTTCACCGTGCACAACAACGACAGCGTGAAGGCACCGTGGGCATTTGGCATCCACCCGTGGCTGGCCAACGGCAAGCACGCCACCGGTCAGGCCATTACCGCCGACAACGAGCCCTGCCGTCTTGAGCTGCACTGCGACACCCACGTGACCGTAGACGAACACTTGCTGCCCACCGGTGAAGAGCCGGTTTCCGGCATCTTCGACCTGCGCGATAACCCCACGCTGGAGGGACGTGGCTTCGACGATGCCTGGACCGATATCACCAACCGCGGTGAAGACGGCAGCACTTCCGCCGTGTTCACCCGCCCCGACGGCATCAAGGTCACGCTGACTGGCGACAAGACCATCAACTCCTGGCAGGTGTGCACCGGCAACGAAATCGGCGAGAAGGCTCGTCAGGCCGGCGTGGCCGTCGAACCGATGACCGCCTACGCCGACGCCTTCCGCACCGGCAAGGATCTGGTTGTGCTCGAGCCGGGCGATGACTACACCACCGTGGTCACCTTCCACGCCGAACAAATCTGAAAAACCGAATAGCCAAGCCTGACGCTCATCGCCACATGGACACCCGTGTTGCATCACGTCGTGCTCATGTGGCATAATTCCGAAGGCTTATTTTTTTACTGCAGCAAAGGAGTCCATCATGGGCATGCGCGGACGTAAGCGCAAGGATCGTCGTAAGAAGGCCGCCAACCACGGCAAGCGTCCTAACGCCTGATTCTTCGCGTTTCTTATGGAACGCTCAAGGCCCGTCTGATGATACATCAGACGGGCCTTGTTGTATATGTCGTTACTTATCTTCGCCGCAGCAGTGATCAAGCGTGGCCTTGAGCCGGGCCATCAGACATTCGGGCGCCACATCCGGGCGCAAGTAGGCACGCAACGCGGCAATCAACGCCTGTTCACGCTCGTCGCAGCAGGTACGGGGGTCAAAACAGTCGCCCTCCGTAACGATATGCACGTCCGCCTGGACCGACGCAGAGGCCGAGCCGGTATCCACTGAACGATGATGCACCGCCGTGATATGCACTTCGGTCTGGCTGACCATGCCATCGGCCCCCGTACGGGTTATGGAGATATGGCGAGTACGCTCTACCGGCTGATCGTTCATCAGATCTCCTTTCCCGAAAGCTTGCTTGACTGTTGTGGCGTGCGGGCGCCAGTCGCATGACTATGTCTCACTGCGGCTTGCGTGTCGCCATTGCTACCAACAGTTTGTTCACTACTTCCATTATGGCCGGAATCGGCGATTCGACCAACGTTTTCGCCCAACTTCGCGGATGGTGAACCAGCCGACGAACCAGTCACGTACCCGCGCTCTTTCGCATACGAGGCGAGCTCACGCTTGAGTTGCGTGCGGGCGCGATTCAGGCGGCTCATCACCGTGCCGATCTTCACGCCCTGCTCGTCGGCGACCTGCTGGTACGACTTGCCGTCGATGGCTGCGTCGATGAACACCTGCCGGCGTTCCGGCGAGAGTTTGGCGAGCGCGGCCATGATTTCCTCGGGCGCGAAGGCGTCCAAATATTCCTCTTCAGCGGACTTGAGCCCGTCCGACGTATGTTCGGCGGCATCGTAAATGTCCCAGTCGTCGTATTCGCCGGTGGAGTCGTTGGCACGCTGCGGGCGCCGCTTGGCCTTGGCATACTGGTTGAAGTAGGCATTGCGCTCGATGGTGGTCATCCACGCCTCGAAGTTGGAGCCCGGCTGGAATGAGTCGAAGGCCTTGAACCCGCGTTCGAAGGTGTCCTGGACCAGATCCTGCGCGTCATCGGGATCGTTGGTCAGCCTCATCGCCTGCCGGTACAGTGCATTGACGGCGGGCATGGCGAGCTGTTCAAATCTGGCGCGCTTGGCTGCCATGGACTCGCCCGATCCGGCTGACTGCCCGGATTGCATAGTTGCTTCGCTTGTCGTCACGTTTCACCATTCTAATCAAATCATGTGCCCATATCGTGGTCGATGACGTGTGAGCCACAACACGCTGCACCCCACCTGTAGAATGGCGTATCGGCTAGATAATAGGGAGTAACAATTATGGCTTTGACTTTGGCTTCGGCCGCTGACCTGCTCAAGGAACACCATCTGCTGCGTGAAATCATCCAAGGGGATGTCTGGACCGACGACCCGGCCCGTATCGCTTCGGCGGATGAGCCGTTCGCCGGCATCACCTACGACACCCGCAAGGTCACGCCGGGCACCCTGCTGTGCTGCAAGGGCCAGTTCAAGGCCGAATATCTGAACGGCATCGACGAAGCCGGCCTGGCCGCATACGTGGCCGAAACCGAGTACTCAGCCGCAACCGCCACCCCCGGCCTGATCGTCAACGACGCACGTAAGGCGATGAGCCTGCTGTCCGCCGCGTTCTACGGATATCCGCAGAACGAGCTCACGGTCATCGGCGTCACCGGCACCAAGGGCAAGACGACCACCTCGTACTTCACGCAGGCGCTTATCAACGCCGTCTCCGGCGGCAAGGCCGCATTGTTCTCCTCGGTCGATAATTGCCTTGACGGCCACACCTACGTGGAATCCGATCTGACCACACCCGAATCGATGGACGCCTTCCGCATGATGCGCGAGGCGGCCGATAACGGTATGAAGTATCTGGTGATGGAGGTCTCCTCCCAGGCGTACAAGGTGGACCGCGTCTATGGCCTGACTTTCGATGTGGCCGCGTTCCTCAACATCTCCCCCGACCACATCAGCCCGATCGAACACCCCACGTTCGAGGATTACCTGTATTGCAAGCGCCAGATCATCGTCAACGCGAAGTCGCTGGTACTCGGCGCGGACAGTCTGCACGCCGATCTGTTGCGGGAGGACGCGGAGGCAGCCGGCATCGGCGTGACCACCTTCGCCCTGCATGACGCGGATAATGCCGGCACCAGTGCGGACGTCGTCGCCTGGCCCGCCGACCCGGCGCACGCCTCCTTCCACATCGCCGACGGAGATCAGGCCCTTGGCGACTACCATCTGTCCATCGATGGCGACTTCAACTACCTCAATGCGGCGGCAGCCATCGCCATCGCCCATGCAGTTGGCGTATCGCTCGATGACGCCGACGCACTACACGCCATCGAATCCGTACGTATCGCCGGCCGTATGGAACAGTTCCGCGACCCGCAGTCAAACACGCTCGCCATCGTCGATTATGCGCACAACTACGCATCCGTCACCGCGCTGCTTGACTTCGTCTACGAGCGTTGGGGCGAGGAAAACCCGCGTATCACGCTGGTGACCGGATCGGCCGGCAACAAGGCCTACGATCGCCGTAAGGAAATCGTCGAGGCTGCCGAGAACCGTATCGCGAACTTCATTTTCACCGCCGAAGATACGGACACCGAGTCGATCATCGACATCTGCATGGAAATGCAAGGCTACATCACGAACAAGGATGTGGCCTCCACGGTGATTTCCGACCGTCCGACGGCCATCACCAACGCCATTTACGATGCCCGTACGCACGCCGACCGATTCAACGTCCTGCTGATCATCGGCAAGGGCAACGAGCGTTGGATCAAGGACCATCACAAGCATGTGCCGTTCGACGGCGACGATCACGTCGTCGAACGCATGTTTGGCTTGTGACGGGATTCCGGCCAATCAAATCCTGATCGGATCCCGATTGGCCCACATCAGATCACGCGCAATACGACCAAACCAGAAACACGACATACGGATACGAACGAAAAAAGGATAGCTGAATCGTAATGATCACGTTGGAGAAAGTTGACGGAGCCACACTGGAAGCCGAAGCCGAGAAGGCCGGCATCACGTTG
>ENA-OQBD01001534-OQBD01001534.1-human-gut-metagenome-genome-assembly--contig:-NODE-1534-length-10595-cov-4.214941_pt1 | contig 10595 bp, 13 predicted proteins | sample MGYA00242742_ERZ504543 | MGnify/ENA primary metagenome ERZ504543 (study PRJEB26092, sample SAMD00036239) | human gut metagenome | host: Homo sapiens | study: EMG produced TPA metagenomics assembly of... | reverse complement strand
AAAACTGTTTTTGGCAAATAATCCACAAAGTCTGTTTTTTGTCTGTTTTCCTTTGACAAACGGTATTTATGAGAGGTATGATTATTATACAATTTAACGATTTTGCATATTTGGCAGAAGGAGAACATTACATGAACGAAAAACAATATTTACGAGCCAACAAGCGGGTATTTCTCGCTGTCACCATTATCTTTGCCTATATCACGCTGACCATGCTTGCTGCACTGGCGGCCAACCACGGTGACCACTTTGTCCGGATTGTGATCCAGTGTCTGGTTTCGGTCGGTGTGATTATCATTTCCGCACTGGGCTATCTGACCCGAAAGAAAACGCACACCTGTGCCATCATCCTGACAACCGCCATGATGGTCGGTTATGCAGCTGTTGCTTTACTAAATACCACGGAAGGGACATGGGCTTACGCGCTTCCCCTCATTATTGCCGCCATGGTTTATCTGAATGAACGGCTTATGAAAATAATAAACAGCGTATTTCTGCTGGTAAATATCGTTCGTCTGATGCTCAGTTTTGCCCCACACGCATCTGCTGCACTGGCCAACAAGGTGCTGGCACTGTTTGTCCTGCTTCTTGTTGCATACGCTTCTATCAGTATTACACGGATGCTTGTGCTTTTCTTTGATGAAAACATGACGGAAATTACAGAAGCTGCGGATAAGCAGAAGAAAAACCACGATCAGATGCTTCTCGTTGCCGAAAATATTTCCCGGCATTTTGAAGAAGCAATGACTGTGCTTGACAGTTTGGAAAACAGTATTGAGGTCAGCCACAGTTCTATTCAGGAAATTGCAGACAGCACCGAAAGCACCGCTGAAGCCATCCAGAAACAGGCGGTTATGTGTTCCAATATTCAGGGCAACACCGATGCGGCAGAAGCCGGCATCCACCAGATGATTGAAGCCGCACATGAAACGGATGCTACTGTAAAATCCGGTGCACAGGTCGTCCTGGAATTAAAGGAACAGGCACAGAACGTGGAAGAAGCCAGCAATATCACGGTACAGGTCATCCAGAGCCTGACTTCAAAAGTCGAGGATGTCCAGAACTTTGTCGGATCCATTATTGAAATTTCCAACCAGACAAATCTGCTTGCCTTAAATGCTTCCATTGAGGCTGCGCGTGCCGGAGAAGCCGGAAAAGGGTTTGCTGTGGTGGCCGATGAAATCCGCCAGCTTTCCGAACAGACAAAAAATGCCTCTGCCAACATTACAGAAATTATCGACAAATTAAACGATGACACAAAACGTGCCAACGAAAGTATCGAAAACTCAGTTGCTTCCGTAGAAAAGCAGAACGAACTGATTGAGAATACACGGGAGAAATTCGGCAATGTCGGTGAAACCGTTGAACACCTGATGGAAGATATCCATACGGCAGAAGAAAATATCCAGAAAATCCTTGATGCCACCAATGTTATTTCCGATAATATTACCCACCTCTCTGCCACCGGTGAGGAAGTGGCTGCCTCTTCCACCGAAGGGCTGCGTATGGCAGATTCCACGGTGGACAATATGAAGGGCTGTAAAAAAGTTCTGGAGAATATTTACATGCTTGCAGAAGATATGAAAGATTCCGTAGAGCACAAAGAACTCGGATAACTCTGTCTGCCAAAAAGCCGGACGCTGTTTACACAACGTCCGGCTTTTTACTGTTTACAGAAAATACAAAAGTGACAGGCAAACGGCCATGCCAAGGAATGCCATCCGGTACAACAGCACATTCGCACACCGGATATCTTCCGGTTCCACCGGACGCAGGGCATCCCCTATCGTCGGTTTCTTTACAGTCTTTCCAAAATAACTGGCATCCCCTGCCAGCCGGATGCCAAGGCTTCCCGCACAGGCACTCTCGGTCTGCGCAGAATTCGGGCTGGCATGTTTCCGGCTGTCCCTTCTCCAGATCTTCCATGCCCCGGTCCCGCTAAAACGCTTCCCCGGAAGGAAGCTTGCCACGATCATAAGCAGTGCCGCCACGCGGGATGGGATGAAATTAACCACATCATCCAGCTTTGCCGCAAACCTTCCAAAATACAAGTTCTTTTCATTCTTATATCCCACCATGGAATCCATGGTATTCACCGCCTTATAGGCAAATCCAAGCACCGGTCCGCCGACTGCCAGATAAATCATCGGCGCAATCACACCGTCGGATGCATTTTCCGCAACGGTCTCAATTGCTGCCTTTGCCACACCTGTTTCATCCAGTTGTTCCGTATCACGCCCAACGATCATGGACACTGCCTTTCGCGCCGCCGGCAGATTCTGCTTTTGCAGCTGCTCATATACCTTCATGCTTTCCACTTTCAGACACTTTGTAGCAAGAATCTGATAGGTCATAATGGCTTCCACGGCACAGCCAATCGCCGGATGCAGCCCGTATGCCCCCTCAAGGATAACGGCGGCCACACCGGTTGTCCATGCGATAACAACCACAACCATCGCAAACCCGCGCAGAAATTTTCTTGTGTCTGACAGTTCCTTTTTATTCAGTTTTTCCAGTGATGCGATCAGATTACCAATCAGACGGATCGGATGGGGCAGCCAGTGCGGATCGCCAAACAACAGATCCAGCACAAACCCAAGAAACATCGCAAAGAAATGATAACTCATACTTTTTCTTTTAACTCCATTTTATTCTCTTGTAAGGACAGGCGCAGATGATAGCCCTCGGCATTTTTTACCTGATACGAAAAATAATCACCGCCACAGTAGTGCGAAAGCAGCGCCATGATCGTACCCCCGTGAACCACAGCCGCCACCGGAAGCGGCTCCTGTATCATACAGTTGTCTTCCGTTTCCTGGCACTTTGGACACGCTCTGTATGCCAGCTGCTGCCGGATCTGTTCCATAACCAGCTCCATCCCATCCACACATCTTGCGATAAAAGCCTCCCGGCTCTCACCTCCCGGAAATGCCAACGTTCCACCACTGTCAATCCATGCCTGATAGCGCGGATCTCCATTCAGCTGTGCATAATTCTTTCCTTCAAATTCTCCAAAATCCATTTCACGCCATGGATCAATTTCGATCTGTGGAATTTGCGGAAATAAAATTTCTGCGGTCTGCCGGCAGCGAAGCATGGGACTTACAAATACATATGGCATATCCCCTGTCCTGCATACCTGTGCCCATTGGTCTTTTCTTTTCTCCAGCTGCTGTCTGCCGTCCTCCGAAAGCGGTTCATCCGTCTGTCTGCCAATATACCGGTGTTCTACATTTCCCAGCGTCATTCCATGCCGGATCAGATACAGTTCTATTTGATTCTCTGCCCAATTCCACATACAATCCGTTCCACCCTTTCTGCTTTTGCTGCAATTTCACAAAGCAGCCGTCCCAGCCGCTCACGATATTCCCGCTCGAACGAATCAAGCGGCACAATTCCATTGCCTACTTCATCGCAGATAATTACTGTATCCGGATGTTTTTCCAGATAAGCCATACTTTCTGCTTCCGGGGATAGAGACTTCGGGGCACTTTCCTGCAATTTCTCTCGAAACCATTCTTCAAAATTGTCCCAGATCCGTGCTTCCTCGATGCCCCGCACCTGTGTTACATATGCTTTTTTTTCCCTGAGCAGTGCCGCCAATGTATAATTCCATTAATGTACTCCCTATTGCTTGATATTTTATATTACCACGTTTCGACAAATTTATCTATTTATGCTATACTCCTTTTGTTTTCGCTCCCATTCTGGCAACAGAAGGGAGATATATTTTGTGGATTCTATCGTTTCATTCTTTGTTTCTGTCGTGGCAGGTATAGTCACCTATTATATCTGCAAATGATTAGACAGTAAACATTAGCGGCAATTAACCCGAATGGATGCTCGACCATACAAAATGAGAAGAACCCTCAGTAGCGGCAACTACTGGGGGTTCGTTTTTGGTGTACTTGTAAAAGTATCGCCTCATTCTTTGTTGATTGCATTATATCCTACACAATCACCAATTTCAAGTATACCCCAATTCATCATCCTTTTTGCACCAGTAGCGCGACTTTTTTCAAATCAACACTGACACGGCTGCCGCCACCGCCATTGCCCCCTCACACAGCGTCAGAAAATAGCCCGCCGTATCTCCGGTGATTCCACCAAATTCCCTGTAACTGCGCCAGCGATAGTAACCGAACACTGCAAATGCCGCCGCCACCGCCAGAATTCCCGCCAGAAGCGAAAGCCAGAGCATAAACAGTACACACAACAACGTCTGTGCATAAAGTGCCCCTTTTACCCCACGCTCATGTGCGGTACTCGCAAAATGATAGAGCATACCATCCGTTTTTGCGGAACGGAAGGAGACCACGCTCAGGCCACTCAGGCAGCGGGACAGGAAAAAATCCACAACAAAACACTTCCAGCGCACGGTAATCCACAATCTGGGAAAGAGCCGCCACATAAATCAACCCGAATTCCGCCAGCTTGATCACGGAAAAAGCGCCAATGTGGGAATCCTTTAGAATCTCCAGTTTTCGCTCTCTGGGCTGATACGAATGCAATGCATCCATGGTATCCATAAACCCATCCACATGGAAGCCCCCGGTGATAATAAGCGGGAGCGCAGCTGATATCAGAATAAATGCAAGCGTACTGATTCCCAATAACGCAGACAACCGAAACCATCCCCAGAGGATAGCACCGATCACTGCCCCGATCCACGGAAAAAAGCACATGCTGTAACGCATGTCTTCTTCTTTCCACACAAATTGTGGCATCGGAATTTTTGAATAGGTGGAAAACGCCACCGCGATTCCTCTAATGATGTGCATAACCTGCTTCCTTTCTCTCTTTTACCGGAACCGGAATACCTACAACGACTTCGGTCACCGTATCCGCCAGCTCCGCCACTCCCGTATTGATGCGTCCAAGTGCACGGATATATGCCTGCGTTGTCGCATCATAGGAAATGCCATCCTCAAACACGTTATTACTGACGATCACCAACTCGTCCACTTTTGTGGAAAGGTTTTTGATTCCCTGCAATATGTGTCCGACAACCACATCTTCCGAAACGATGTCCGCACCGGAAAACATCTCATTTGCAACCAGATTAGACATACATTCCAGCAGGGCACAGCGAGGACGTTCCGTAACATTTTGCCCTGCGCGATCCGGTGGTTCCATGGCTTGCTGTGCTCTTTTCGAAAAATCTACTTCCCCGATATCCCGCGGCTGTTTCCATCGTAACAAATCCTTTTCCCGCGCGAAGTCTCCGGTGTCTTGCAACGTTTTTTTTCGCCCTCCGCATCGTACACCTGCATGGTTGCGATATAATATTTATTCGTTTTTCCATCCAGCAGATGCTCTGCGTAAGCCGATTTTCCGCTGCCGCTTCCGCCCAAAACCAAGGTGATCATTCTGTTTCCCCATACCGCTCGTACTGCGCAATTTCCATCGTATCAAATGTTGTCTGATCCTCATAGAGTGCCAGCGCCAGATCCAGAAGGGAAAACAGCATCACGGCCCCTGTGCCTTCCCCAAGCCCCAGTCCCGCATCTATGACCGGATGAAGTTTCAGCTCCTCCGCAATCCATTTTGCCGCGGGTTCCTTGCTCAGATGGCTTGGCAGAACAAATTCCCGCACACCCGGCACGATCCGCTCCGCCACCAGTGCCGCGACCGATGAGATCAGCCCATCCAGAACGACCGGCACATGATACAGTGCTCCGCCGATGCATACACCTGCCATTCCCGCGATATCCAGACCGCCGAATGCCGCCAGCATGGAAAGTGCATGCGCTGACCGGATCTCTTTTTCATATTTCTCCAGTGCCTGCGCAATGACCTGCTGCTTGCGCAACAGCCCCGCGTCGTTTAATCCGGCACCACGTCCGGTCACTTCTTCTGCTGTGCGTCCGGTCAGTGCCGCCACAAGCATGCTGCTCGTCGTCGTATTTCCGATTCCCATCTCTCCGGTACCGATCAGCTGATAGCCTTTGTCTTTGCACTCCCGGACCAGATCAATTCCCACAGACAATGCCTGCAACGCTTCTTCCTCTGTCATTGCAGGTTCCTGCAGAAAATCGCGCGTGCCCTGCATCACTTTGCAGTCGCGCACCCCCGGCAGCGTTTCTTTTGTGTTGATTCCAATATCGACCGGGATCACATCCACACCGGCGCGACGCGCCATTTTGCCAACCGAGCTTGCCTGCTGCCCCATGAATCCTGCAACCACCGCGGTCACTTCCTGTCCGGACTGGCTGACCCCTTCTGCGACAATACCGTTGTCTGCGCATATGGTGAGGATCACTTTTTTTTCAATGGAAAGGCTGCTGCTTCCTGTGATTGCGCCGATTTGTGCAAACATTGTCTCAAACTGCCCCAGACCATCCAGCGGTTTGGCAATTTTGTCCCAGCTTGCTTTTACTTGCGCGTAGATCTGTGCGTCCGGTGGAATGATTTTAAGTTTCTCCATTTCTTTTCCTGTAATCAAATGTATTCTCCTGTCAATCAAACGGAAATCCGGCTCTCCTGCAAAATAGAGTATACATACTCCATATCCAGATGCTCCCGCAATCCCTGTGCGAGCTTGTCATACTGCTGTTCCTTAAATGCATGATAATCACCGCCAGCCTCCGGTTTCCATGACACCCTTTTTTTGTCGGCCAATGCCTGTACTATGCGCACGGCAATGTCTCCATCGTCAAAAATGCCGTGCACATAACTGCCGTATACGCCGGGTTCTTCGCTGCCTTTTTCCATGCGCTGCACCCCGTCGGTTCTGCCATCTGCCAGCTGTACCAGTGGCGTCTGATGTTCCTCGGTGGAAACCGTTGTCTTTCCCATATGAATCTCATAGCCGGAAAATTCCAATCCGGAAAGTGTGGAAAAAATACCGGTCACATTCTCAAATTTTCCACGTGTCTGCGTACGCATTTTTTCCGGCATCAGGGTCGTGTCGGTGTCGATCAGTTCCATACCACGCAGCGGTTCACGTAGCGAATTCTCATTCTCTACCCCATGTGGGTCCGAAATGGTACGCCCCAGCATCTGATAGCCACCGCAGATCCCCCAGACCGGGATATGTGCCGCCAGCTTTTTGACTGCGGCTTCCAGACCGTTCTGCCGCATCCAGCGCAGATCACCCATCGTATTTTTGCTGCCCGGCAGAAAAATCATATCCGGCTGTCCCAGTTCCTGCACCGAAGAAACATAGCGCACGGACACACCCTCCAGCCGTTCAAACACGTTAAAATCCGTAAAATTGGAGATCCGTGGAAAACGGATCACTGCCAGATCTATCACGCCTACATCATGGTTGTCCAACTGACCGCTCAGACTGTCCTCATCCTCAATGGAAAGATGCATATATGGCACTACTCCGGCAACCTTCACGCCGCCGCGTTCCTCCAGCATCTCCACTCCCGGATCAAGGATCGTCTTGTCCCCGCGGAATTTATTAATAATCAGACCCTTCACACGAGCTTTTTCATCCTCTTCTAAAAGTATCAAAGTTCCCAAAAGCTGCGCAAACACGCCGCCACGGTCAATATCCCCCACCAGAAGCACCGGTGCATCGACCAGTTTTGCCAGCCCCATATTGACAATATCATCCGATTTCAGATTGATCTCTGCCGGGCTTCCCGCCCCTTCCATCACAATAATGTCTGCCTGCTTTTCCAACTCCGAAAAAGCCTCGCAGATCGTCGGAACCAGCTTTTTCTTATACGCAAAATAATCCCGCGCCCGCATATTTCCGAGCACCTCACCCTTTACGATCACCTGTGATCCGACATCATTGGTCGGTTTCAACAGGATGGGATTCATAAGCACGGAAGGCTTCACACCCGCCGCTTCCGCCTGCATGACCTGCGCGCGCCCCATCTCCAGACCGTCTTCGGTGATGTAGGAGTTGAGTGCCATATTCTGTGATTTAAACGGTGCCACGCGATATCCATCCTGCGCAAAAATACGGCAAAGTCCTGCAACGATCAGGCTTTTCCCGGCATTTGACATCGTGCCCTGCACCATGATTACTTTTGCCATGTTTGTTTCCTTCCTGCTAACCAGCAATCACAACCCTGCAATCCTTCTTGAAGCATGCAATTCCATATTTGATAAAATTACGCATTCCGTCCTGCTTCAGCTTATCGACAATAGAAAGTACCTTAAAATTATTCAATCCTGTAAATATACTTTCCTTCGATACTCGCAGACATCCCGTCAGAAATGCAAACTGTAAATAATCATTCGTCTTTAATGCCTGACCAAAAAGACCTCTGATCAGAGAAACCATTTCACGATAATATCCATTCTGATATGCTTTATCCAGAGGAACATCATACTCATCTATGATAATTACTGCCTTTTTCCCGTGATGCCTATATAAAAGCTGTGACAGTTTACGGATGCTGTCTTCTATATTCTCATCCGTACCTGTAAGCATTTTAGCGAAATATGCCTTATCCTCGTCCGTAAGTGCATCACTTGTTTTGAGATAATAATGCCGATCCATTTCATTGGCAAGAATCGTGCCGAGCATCCTCTTCGCATCCGCAAATCCGTTCCTGCGTATTTTTTCAAAACTGTCAATTCCTACCGGTAATTTCAAAGTATTTACCATATGAACCTCCAACAAACAGATCATTTTGTCATATTTACATATAGTATAACTGATTGACAAGGTAATTACAATTTCCTTTCATTAAACGGTCACCGAAATACACTGTCATGATTTACTCTCCATTCCAAAAACATTTTCTTGAAAAGATCCCCATGTTCCGTTAAGATGATATTGTAACGAAAAACAATATATCAGGGAGGTAGTTATGAACTATACAATTGAAGGAGCACCAATGCCTGTCGTCATCTGTAACTTAGAGGGCGGCGAAACCATGCTTACGGAGAAGGGCGCAATGTCGTGGATGTCCCCAAATATGAAAATGGAAACCACAACAGGCGGTGGAATCGGAAAAATGTTCGGTCGTGCTTTTTCCGGTGAAAGCATGTTTATCAACCGCTACACCGCGCAGGGCGGCACCGGACTGATCGCATTTGCATCCAGCTTTCCCGGAGATATCCGTGCATTTGAAATCGCACCGGGGCAGGAGATTATCGCCCAGAAAAGTGCCTTTCTCGCATCAACTGCAGGCGTGGAAATGTCTGTTTTTTTCCAAAAACGCATTGCCGGAGGTCTCTTCGGCGGAGAAGGATTTATCATGCAGCGTCTGTCCGGAAACGGCACCGTCTTTCTCGAATTTGACGGACACATCAAAGAATATGAACTTGCACCGGGACAGCAGATTGTCGTCGATACTGGATATCTCGCGGCAATGACCGCCGGATGTTCCATCGATATCCAGACTGTACCGGGTGTAAAGAATATGCTCTTTGGTGGGGAAGGGATCTTTAATACCGTTATCACCGGACCGGGACGTGTATGGCTGCAGAGCATGCCGGTTGCACAGCTCGCCGGAGCGATCAGCCCGTTTATTCCAAATAAAAATTAATCATTTTCGAAAAAATCCCGGAGCCATTTCCCATGCTCCGGGATTTCATTTTATATCATTTTTCAAATTTTCCGAATCTCAAAACTGTTTTTTCCACGGGTTTTTACCTCATATAATACACTGTCTGCTTCCTTAAACAGTTTTTCATAAGGAACTTTCTCCGTCATATACACAGCACCCAGGCTGATGGACAGCGGCACTGAACACCCGCCATATGTAAATGTCTGACACATGCTTCTGACCAGTTTATCCAGCTGTGCCTGAACACCCTCCTGATCACGGTTTTGTATACAGAGAACAAACTCATCTCCGCCAAACCGCGCCATAAGGACATGTGTTCCAAACACCAGACGCATCGTATCCGCTAAAAGTTTTAACGCCTCATCTCCTCCGGCGTGTCCAAGCGTATCATTGACAGACTTAAAGTTATCAATATCCATGATTGCAAACAGAAACGGCAGTTCTTTCCTGTCGTAAATGCGGTTCATTTCTTCCGAAAGCCCGTACCGGTTATATAATCCTGTCAGTGCGTCTGTCTTTGCCAGGCGATTCCGGTCTCGCATAATAAGCATAACAATTACAACAACAATTACAAAAATAATGCATAATGCCAGCAGACAGGAAAACATGTTTGCCTCGATAAAACGCTTCACGGTAATCTTCTGTTGCTTCACCTGCAGGCAATCATTCAGCATCATCTGCATGTTTTTCATCCGGAATACTGTAAATGACTTTTGTTGCAGACAGAAATCAGCCTGGTATCAACATCTCATGTTAAAATGCAAAACAAAAATTGCCGTTTTTCGCCAGCGGAATTGTCGTCAGATGCGCAAAACCCTGCTGCTGTATATAGTAATTGACACTATAATAATCGGCTACGGTAAAATCTGCGCGCAGATTTTCCACTGCCTGCAGACTGTCCGCTAAATCTTTGGTCCGGTAAATTTCTTTTGCATTTGTCTGGTAATCGGAATAATCCTCCCCCCTGACCTGTGCCATCGTTCCCTGCAATGCGTTCTTTGTACTCTTAGTATCGCTTTTTACCAGCACATTCATATATTCCATGTAATTGGTAGAATATTTGATATCGGAATAAACATTGCTTTTTTGGACTCCCGCGGCCATGTCAATTTC
>ENA-OQBD01001532-OQBD01001532.1-human-gut-metagenome-genome-assembly--contig:-NODE-1532-length-10611-cov-1.607593_pt1 | contig 10611 bp, 8 predicted proteins | sample MGYA00242742_ERZ504543 | MGnify/ENA primary metagenome ERZ504543 (study PRJEB26092, sample SAMD00036239) | human gut metagenome | host: Homo sapiens | study: EMG produced TPA metagenomics assembly of... | reverse complement strand
AATTGCCTGATCAAATGCTGCTTTTGTTGTAGTGGTATAATCTTTACCCGCTACTTTTTCAAGATATTTCTGAACGGTTACTTTCAGAACTGCCAGTGCATCTGCCTCGCTGCCCGGAATCGCTTTTACAATGATGTAGTTTACGATCGGATCGTCACCGGATTTGGAACGACTGGTTGCCTGAACAAATACATTCAGTTCACCGTCTGTTACGGTCACTTTATAAGTGCCTTCAAAATCTTTGGCTGTCAGTCCGGATTCTACTTTTTCACCTTCCAGAAGGATGTCTTCTTTCTTGGTTCCCCACTGATGCCATGGATTGTCGATACCTACGGTTACTTCATAATTGCCTTCCGGCAGCTCGAAACGATAATCAATACCGGATTTTCCTGCTTCGTAAGTGATTTTATCTGACTGATAACGGTAAGAGCCTTTTAATGTAGTGTCACCGCCTCTTGCTGTTGCAGTATAAGCAGCATCCTCCACATACCCCCAGCTATATCCTGTGTCAGAATCTTCTGCATAAGCCTGATCCAGACTGCCCTGGTATAATCCCCATGTTGGAATCAGCCGGAACAGAGGTCACATCAGAGGTACCTGCGTTTGCCAGATACAACACATAATTGTTTGCTGCGATCTCAGCATCGCTGAATTTCTTTCCACCGGACTTGCCGCATACGGTAATCCAGTTTACGATTGCCTCGTTTCCTGTTACTTTCTTAACAGTGATGGTTACTTCTTTTTCTTCATCCAGAGTAATCTCACCGGATGCAACACCTTTTGCACCTGTCAGATTCAGATCTGCGAGTTTTTGTTCTTCACCATCTACAGTGTAGTATACCGCACTCTTTCTGGTTGCATTCCACTGTGCCCACAGTTCGTTGGAACCTACCATGATGGTATGTGTACCTGCCGGAAGTGTCACAGTGTACTGTACACTTGCCTGATACCATGCAGCTGCATAGGAATCAGATGCATTTTCACTGTTATAAGCATTATAGCTTCCCAGGTAACCCCAGGTATTGTCGTCTGTCTTCTTCTGATCTGCAACCGTATTTACCATGGATTTGATACCTGCTGCCTGCAGATTCTTGAATGTCTGTGAATCGTTATTGTTACAGTCAATCATATACTCGATGTATTTCGGCACTACCTGAACAGTTGCGTTTGCCTGTACATCGCTGTATCCCTCTACGCTACCAGTCAGATTCAGGTAAGTATATGGAGTTACGCCAAAGTCAACACCCTCGGTGTTCCATGTAACGTTTGCTTCTTTGGTTGCTTCTCCGCCTTTCTCTGTCAGTGTCAGAGTCTTCGGAAGAGATAATGTTCCATCCGGATAAGCGAGACCGGATACCGGCTCTACCGTATAGTCAGATGCCGGTTTGTATACTTTCAGTTCAGAAAGGTTGCATGCTCCGTTTGCATCTACTGCGTATTTGATATAGCTGGTAGGAAGCCGGTTCTGCGCCTTCTTTGTAAGTATTGAACTCGCTGTAATATACCATGGTGTCTTTGTTTGCAGCCGGTGTGGACTCAATGGTATATAACTCTGTCCAGTTTTCACCGTCTGTGGAACCATAGATCACAGCTTCCTCGCAGCGGCTCTCATAGCCTGCACGCGGTGCGTAGCTTACAGCTGCGATCGGCATCTCTGCCTTGAGATCCAACGTAACATATCCGTTTGCAACACCATCAAAGAATGTGGAAAAATTGTTGTCAACAACGTTTGTTCCCACATTTGTGGTTCCGTTGTTCCATGCTGCACTGGAAGTAACCTGATTTTTGTTTACGATGATCTGCTCAACATCGATCGGCTGTACTTCCGGTACTTCTTTGATTCCATCCACACCTTCAATCGTGTATGTTGTGATGGAATTTGCTTTCATGGTAGCAGTGAAATACATGTTCTGTGTATCAACTGCAATATTGTCGGAATCTGTTACATCTGCCCAATGCTCACCGTCTGCCAGTGTTCCGCTGGTACGGATGGCTGTGATCGTGCTGCCCATAGTCTTGAACTTGGATAAGTCAAATTTCCATGTCTTGTCGGAATCAGATGTATTGGATGCAACAACGACTACTTTCTTACTTGTCTTATCATAAGCAGCAAGCGTAGTGCCTGTCTTGTTGGTGCCGATAATAGTATATCCCGGACGGATATATCTGGAAAGCTGTCCGTATGCATAATATTTCATGCTTACAGTGATGGTTTCATCATCATGATTTGCTGCTGCAAGTCCCCAATAGCCGTTAGCTGTAGTGGATTTCCATGATTTCTCCAGAGCTTCCATGGAAAGGAAATCATTCGCACTTCCTTTGTTTACCCAGGACTGACCATATTCACTGCTGTCTGCATGCATATCGATGGCATTCCACAGAATCCATGCGGAGCATTTCAGACCGTTTACTTCTGTCATCATTGCACCGGCCAGACCAAGTGCTGCGCTCATCTCGCCAGCTTTTGTGCCTGCGGTATAAGATCCGTCAACCTCGGACATCCACAGATTTTTACCCTCAGATTCTGCTAATGCCTTCAAATCTACCAGGGAACTTCTTGTGTATGTATGGGTATCGATTCTTCCCAGAACGGCTTTTGCTTCATCGCTGAGCTTGTTGTAGGAATCGATCTGTCCACCCTGTCCGCCATTATATCCGCTGTTTGTCTCGTCTGTACCGGAAATAATGATGTTGATGCCTTTGTTCTTTAACTCCTCATTTCAGTGCAACCAGGATCTTGGACTGAGATTCGCCCTGGTGAAAGTGACCCAAGCCTTTCCTGTTTCGTTGCTGTTTGCACCCCGTAGTTGTTGCCGGCTCATTCATCGGATCGGTACTCTGGAATGTGATCACACCTTCCTTGTCCCAGTGCTCGATAACGTCTGCCATATAAGCTGCAAATGCATGGTAGGAATCCGCACGTAAGTTGTCTGTGTTAGAATTTGTATTTCCTGATGAACAGCCGCTGACTGTCATAAAGTATGGCGGCGAATTGGAAAATGCTTCCGCAAGGAAATCCTCTCCACTGGCTTTTGCAGCTGCTTTCAGAACGTTCATCTGATTCTTGTCTGCATCCCAGTCATAGTTCCATGCATAGCCGCATTCTGCATCTGCACGGTCAAAGTTTTCTGTATACCATGTAAGGTCATGTTTGCTCTCATCAATCTTTGTTACGTCTACTGCGTATCCCGGAACTCCACTGTCTGAGCGGATAATATGTGCAGCATGTTTAAATGGATCTGTCTCTGGAAGAACACCTTCCTCACCGGATTTGATCACTGCCATTTTTACAAAATCAAGTGTCCAGTCTGCCTGGCCTGCAATATTGATGGTGTTTTCCCCTGCATTTAATGCAACATCAGAAAGTGTTACACAGAACAGCATGCAGTGGCTGGAATTGTTGTTACCCTCAGCAATAATGCTGTTGTTGATGGTATCTGCGTCTGCCACATAATCAGCCTGGCTGTCTGTTCCTGCATTCACGCGGATTGCCACGTCACGAGTATTCGTACCTTCCAAAGTAAGAAGCAGTTTTACGGTATAGTTTCCTGCTTCGTTTGCATTTACATTATACTGCAGATTATCTCCGCTGCCGGGAGTATCACCCAATTTGTTGATCCATCCAAGTTTGGAAAATTTTCCAACTGCGGTGCCTTTTGTAATACCAAAATCTGCGTCGGATGCAGAATAGGTCATACCTGCCATTTTACTGTAAGTCTCAACCTTTCCGCTGGTTCCTGCATAGGTATAAGTGCCTTCTGTCAGATCATAAAAGCTTGCTTTTTCATTCACTTTTACTTCTTCGGAAGTTGTGTCTCCAATATCGTCACCGCCACCTACATTGTAGCGTCCAATATTCATGTTTAATCCGTCTTCGCTGAAGAAAAGCTTTGCTGCTTCATTCGTCAGTTTTTCACTGTAACCAATGCGGTTTGCCCACCAGCAAAGCGATGTACCCCAGCCCTGAAACTCGCCAAGTCCGTCACTATTTGTGTCGTTAAATGTCGATGCCTCAGAAGGCTTCAGTCTTACTGTGGAATCCACTGCAACGGTCTGTGCTTCTTCTGCATGTACATCCAATGTGCTGATCGGAACACTAGTCACAACCATTGCGGCTGCTGCAATAAGACTAATGAATTCTTCATTTCCTCATGATTCTCTCCTCCTCTTTTCCTCATGCTGTGATGCAGATGTCTTCCGGGATATTCAGACAAACATCACGTTATGGTGTTAGTATAAAATAAAAAACAGCTAAGATATATCAAATTAACTTAGCTGTTTTTTATTTTTCTTAGATTATTTTTGTAAAATTCTGTCTATTTCTGATGTCAAATCATAACTTTTCCATTACGACCGGGCACATAACACCGAGAATCTTCACCAGTCCTGTGTAACCAAAATCAATCTTTCCTCCGGTCACATACCACCAGCCGTATTCATTGCGTGCCACACCGTTGTAGGTAAAATCTACTTTACCGTTCGTCACTTTCCACCAGCCATATTCGTTGGCCTGAAGTCCGTTGTAGTTAAAGTCGATCTTTCCGTTGATGACCATCCACCAGCCATACTCATTGGCTTCCAATCCGGTGTAGGTGAAGTCTACCTGTCCGCCGGTTACTTTCCACCAGCCATACTCGTTGGCTTCCAGTCCATTGCAGTTAAAATCAACCACACCGCCGACGATCTTCCACCAACCATATGCATTCTGTGCAAGTCCGGTGTAGGAGAAATCTACTTTACCATGATTGATATAGAACCAGCCGTATGCATTCTGTGCCACAGTTGTAACACCCTCTGCTACCTTGCCATCCAGATAATAATACCAGCTGCCATCTGCTTCCGGGCTGTTTGCAAGACCGTCTGCATGGGCCGGTTCCGGTGTCGGATCCGGATCTGGGTCTGGGGTTGGATCCGGGTCTGGAGTCGGATCTGGGTCTGGGGTTGGATCCGGTGCCTTTGTCACATCGGAAATACTGATCCAGCTCAGGATCGGATCGTCACCGGCTGCTTTTTTCACAGTCAGGGTCACAACTGCTTCCTCTGGCAGCTCAATAGTTCCCTCTGCATAAGTCTCGCTGGATTTTACTGCGTCAAAATCACACAATTTGGACTCCGCGCCGCCATTTACGGAATAGTATACATCCATCTCACGGCCCATGTTCCACCAGCCGGTGCATCCCAGCATGATCTGATGCTCACCTGCCGGAAGTGTTACCTGATATGTGATGTTTTTGCTGCCACGGGCCCACCAGCCACCTGCATACGGATTGGTCGAGCTGACCTCGCTGTAACCCTTCATATCTCCGGAGTCACCCACAACACTTGTGTAACCCCAGCTGTTCTCCTCTGTCTTTGCCTGATCTGCTGCCTCTGTATTCAGCAGTTTATCGCTGACCGCTTTTACATTTTCCCATGTCTGGGAACCGATGTTGTTGCTGTCGATCATGTATTCCACATTTTCCGGGATCAGCTGTACCTGTGCAGTTGCCGCTACGATGCTTCCCTCCACGGAACCGGTTACAGTTACATAGCTGTATGGATTACCGGCAAAGGAAACACCTTCCAGGTTCCATGTAACTGCTTTTTCTGCACCATTTACGGTCACAGTTTCCGGAAGCTGCGGCTCCTGTCCCATGATGGTGGTCGTTGTCACGGTCTCCGGTGAACTGTAAGCTGCCATGATCTTCTGATATTCTTCAGAGGTCACACGGATCGGTGTGCCATGTCTTGCGCGGCTCGGCATCTTGTATGTACCACTCTCCGGTTTTGTGAATACACCGCTCTCCAGATCGGTTGTTACCAGCGGGTAATATCCGCCGCCGCCAAAATCATCCACCAGCAGACACCATTTGTCTGTTCCGTCGGTGTCATCCTGATTCAGCTTGAAAATGGTCGGCCCCTCTACATACTGATTGCTGTTCAGGGAATCGGAAGCAATCTGTGTAAAGTTGCCAAGTACGCTGTCACTCTTCTCCAGGAAGATGGTCTTTGTCTTTGCGCCAAGGCTGTTTGTGCTGCCGCCTTCATTTTTTGTAAAACGATAATACGTTCCATTATGTTCGATCATCGTCGTATCAATACTGGACTGATCTTTTTCAATGTACAGTTTCGGTTCTGTAAATGTATAGAAATCTCTGGTTTTTACATAGTAAAGACGCTGTTTCGTATCTACACTCGGTGTTCTGGATGCCCAGTATACCACATATTCGCCGGTCTTCTCATCATAGGTTGCTTCCGGCGCCCAAGTGCAGCCTGCACCGATGGCTGCGGATACTTCCACCATACGTTCATCGGACCAGTTTACAAGATCTGTAGATTCCCAGATCATCAGGCTCTGACTTCCGTTGTTCTGCGCTGCACCCAGCCGTTTCCACCGTGATCTTCAGGTCTGTCGCGATCAGATAGAATTTGTCGCCTTCCGGAGAACGAATGATAAACGGATCACGCACACCTTTTTCACCCAATGTGGATGTAAGAATCGGATGGTTGTTGTTCAGATCATCCCAGTTCATACCATCCTGGCTGGATGCAAAATAGATCTGCTCACCGTCAGAATAACCTTCTCCTGCAAAATATGCAAAGAAGTAATCGGTGTACTCAGCATCTTCGATCTGTTTCGGTGCTGCTTTTACGGTAAACGTAAAATCTTTGGTCGTGCTGAGTCCTTTCCATGTGATCGTAGCGGTCAGTGTAACATCGGTATCTTTCTCCGGTCTGGTCACAGTCCCCGCCGGCATTGCATCATAGCCTTCTACCTCATGCGAAGCGACATCCACGATATCACTCTGTTCTGTGGACCAGGTCACTTCTGCTGCCCCGATGGTCTCCGGCAATGTAATATTGCCATATACCTCAGAACCACGCTCGGTGGAGTATGGTAACGTCAGCTGGTCTGCCAGTTCTTTCAGCATCGCATTCTGATCCAATACGGTTACTTTATACGTTTTTTCTCCAACTATTTTCTCTCCGTCTTTCATGGTAGCTGTCAGTGTCACTTCCTTATTACCGTCGGTAGGGATCGTAACTGTTCCATCTTCTTTCACAATATTGACATTGTCGGAAGTCCATGTGATGGAAAGTCCGTCGGAAGAAGTCCGGAGCAGATTCAGATTACCGATAATATGATCCATATCTCCCAGCGCAGTCTCAAGTTCAGAAGCTGCTGCTGTCACGCGGTCGTTGTCATACAGGCGGGTTCCGGCAACAATTTTCAGATTGTCCAGCTGCATGCTGGAATATTCTCCACCGCCCCAGGCTGCTTTTCCGATCCAGAAGATGCCGTTATCACCCAGGATATCTGTCAGACTGTAACTGCTTGCCACTTTGCTGACACGCACACCGTTGAGGTAAGCAACCGTCGCATCTTTTGTGTATACAATGTCCACATGCTGCCATTGAGAAGCTGCCATTTTGATGGTCGGATTTGCAGGTCTGGATCCCGTGTTGTTATAACGCTCGATTTCTGTGGTTCCGTTTTTACCAGAACGCCGAGATAACGCTCTTTATTTCCATTATCATTCCAATTCAGGGAATTACCATTCTCCGCTGCATAAAATATCCAGTGTGAATTACTCATCTCCGGCAGAATATCATAGGAAATCGTCACTTCATCATGGCCCTTTAACAGACTGCTGCCGTCTGCTGCACGCACCTGCAGCCAGTCCTTGTCGGATGCCACGAATTTTGCAGCTTTTCCTCCATCATGATCTACCAGTTCAATGCTGCCGCCCCCCACGGTTGCAATGGCATTACCGCCGCTGAAGCTGCCATCATTCCCAGCCTCATTAAAGTCGAAATCCGCCAGAACCACTTCATCGGAAGTTTCTTTCGCATCCTGCAAGGCAATCGCTGTCTGAGTACCGGTGCCAGCAAAAGCCGTAGTCATCGGGGTAACTGCCATGGACACTGCCAATACGCCGGCCAAAAGTGCTTTTCGGTTACACCATTGTCTGTACTTCTGATTTTTCATAAATCCCTTTTCCTCCTTTTATCAAACGCTTTTCACATTCTCCTGCTAAGAATAACTATAAACGAAAAAACAGCTAAGATATATCAAATAACTTAGCTGTTTTGCATAATTCTTAGTTTTATTCTACTGAATCTTTCATTTCTTCCGATTGGCAAACTGCTTCTTATAATGCCCCGGTGTCTCCCCTGTGATCTCCTGAAATACCTTACAGAAATGGCTCTGAGAGCTGAAGCCCAGATAGAAACTGATTTCCTGAATACTGTAATCCGAATACTGTAACAGATTCCGGCTTCGGCGGATTTTTTCCTGCAAAATATAGCGTTTGATGGTAATATGTTCCTGCTCCTTGAAAAGATGGGACAGATAATCCGGATTAACCTTCAGATATTTCGCAATATCTGTAATCTGGATACTGTCATGGAAATGCTGAAATATATAATCCTTCACGGCAGCAATCAACGGATTCTTATAACCGCCCTCATTCGCCTGCAATTCTTCCGCCACGACATCTGCGTACATCCGCTGTGCCATCCGCTTGAATGCTTCCACTTCGATAACATTGTCAATTTCTTCAATCTGCTGGATCATACTGTCCGCCATAGTAAAAGATTTTTCCACGCTGACTCCCGCCTCCACTGCGGTCCGCGATGCCAGTGTGATATTTCCGATTGCCACATTTTTGTGATGGCGCAGAGGATTCTTTGCAAGCTGTCCGATCTTTCCCTCATAGGTCTCAGAAATACTCCTATTCAATGCCGCCACATCGCCATGTCGGATTGCATCCTGCTCTCTGCGCTCCTGTTCATAAGGGTTATGAATCCCTGCCTGCTCCTGATGTGCAAACAAATCCCTGCCCAACTGTTCATGAATCTTCTGAACGCTTGGAAATTCTTCCTTATTATATTCGAGAAACTCTGCCAGGGACAGTTCTTTTCCCGTCAGGTATCCATAATACAGGATCATACCGGCTACAAGTGTATTCAGTTCACAGATCTGAAGATGCAGCCCTATATCTTCCAACTTGCCGAATTTCCTGCCTGCGTGCTGAAACCGCGCTGCATTCGCCGGTGCCAGAAGGATCGGTCCGAACAGGATCCAGCTATCCTCCTGTGCCGGATCCCGTATTTCACCGGCAAGAATATCCGGCTCCAGAGCATAAATTCCAGGATACTTCCTTTGTTTCAGTTCAAATATATTCTTCAGAAACGATGTCTCCGCCTCCGAAAGTATCTTACTACCTGCTGATTCTCCAAAGCTTTGACACTGTGCGCCAGCCCCGTCATATCTGCACACAGAAATATGCATCAGATTTACCAGCATTGTCCCCAAAAATATCTCCTGCATCGAATGACTGCCCGCTCTTATTTCTTATCCAGCGAATACTGCACGAGACGCTCCAGCAGATCTACCGTTCCATCGATACCGTAGCATGCGCTGTTAATGCAGATATCAAAATCTGCCGGATTACCCCATTTCTTACCGGTATAATAATCATAAGATGTCTTTCTACGCTTATCTGTCTTACGGATAAACTCTTCTGCTTCCCGGCGATCCTGATTGTTGAGCAGCATTTTTCTGCGGACACGGTTCTCATATGGTGCACCGATAAATACACTGAGACGCGGAATACCGCCCGTCATCAGCACATGACCGCAGCTTCTTCCGACAATGACGCTGTCACCTGCTTTTGCAATCTCTTTGATCACACGGCTCTGTTTGATAAAATGCAAATCTTTTCCACCGATTCCCGGCATCTTTTCAATCAGATTTTGCAGTATAACAATATGTTTGACAAAAAAGAAGCAGAGTAGGGTTTTCTTTCCATATTTGAAGGAATAAAACCATCGCTTATGTATGGCGAAACTCAATTTAGGTAATGTAGATTATGAAAAAGCAGCAGGTGCATAAGAAAACACGCTTTCGCTACATGTCGCTCGCAGCGGTACTAAGAAAGCAGCAGTCGTATTTCTTATCTGATAAATCAGAACGAAACACGATTGCTGCTTTCTAAGAACCGGCGGCTCCCTATGTGTTTTCTTATGCACCTGTTGCTTTTTCATAATTAAATTTACTTTATAGGGGAGTTTCGCTATAAAGCGATAGGTGGTATACTGGGAAAGAAAAGATGATGGTGGGCAATTGCGAAAATTTTCGTAATATTCATAACGTAAAATTGAGTTTTGCAAATGTTGCATAAATGATAACAGGAGAAGCTATGAGTCAGGAAAACCAGAATATACAGGAAGAACCGCACAAGAGGCGTGTGCGGTACAAGGGAAAGTATCCGAGAAATTATAAGGAAAAATACAAGGAACTGAACCCGGAGAAGTATCAGGATACGATCGAGAAAGTGATCCGGAAAGGCAGCACACCGGCGGGAATGCATATATCCATTATGGTGAAGGAGATCATCGATTTTCTGCAGATCAAGCCGGGGCAGACCGGGTTTGACGCAACATTAGGTTACGGCGGACACACAAAGCGATGCTGGAATGCTTAAAAGGGCAGGGACATATGTATGCGACAGATGTGGATCCCATCGAGTCTGCAAAGACAAAAAGCGTCTGGCGGATGCCGGGTTTGGGGAAGATATTCTGACTATCAGGCTGCAGAATTTCTGCACGATCGATGAAATCGCAAAA
>ENA-OQBD01001530-OQBD01001530.1-human-gut-metagenome-genome-assembly--contig:-NODE-1530-length-10621-cov-3.327425_pt1 | contig 10621 bp, 7 predicted proteins | sample MGYA00242742_ERZ504543 | MGnify/ENA primary metagenome ERZ504543 (study PRJEB26092, sample SAMD00036239) | human gut metagenome | host: Homo sapiens | study: EMG produced TPA metagenomics assembly of... | reverse complement strand
TGGTGATTTATAACGGACGTTTCCAGAAGGAGAAAAACATTCCACTTTCACGGATTACGGATGTAGAACTGAAACGTCTCTTCGGATTGAAACACCTGAGATTCACCCGATATGTATTGGTGCATTATGACAATGATAAGGTGATAGACCTTCTGCCGGAGAAGCCTGAGGAATTTATGAATGCATTGGTCAGGCGGTTGGAACATAAAGAAGAGGATGAAGATACTTTTTGAAGAAAATATGTAGCAGGAAACCGGTTATTTTAGTATCTTTCGGACATACAACCTTTAAAATCGGAAAACATGGAACAAGTATTTAAGACAAAATGGGTTCCCGATTGGCAATATGTAGGAATGGGGGTCGCCATATTGGTCGTGATTGTTATCTTTTTTTGGCTGCAGGAATGGACGGCTTTGGGTGGTTTAATTGTACCTCTCATGCTGTTTTATTCTCAGTCGAAGACTATTTATACGATTAAAGATAGCGGTGTGCTGGAAGTTAAATCGGTATGGGGCAAAAGATTCTGTGTGGATGGCATCAGGAACATTACTTACCAGCCTCATGCCCTTGGGATGCAAAAGATAAAAGTTGAACATGCACAAGGATTTGTGATGATAAGTCCCGACAGGCCTTTGGAGTTTGTGGAAGCTTTGAAGAAGGTATGTCCCGGCCTGGCGGTCGAAGGTTTTGAATTGATAAAGAACTGATTAATTTTAATAAATACCATGAAATATCAAATTGCAATCATCGGTGGAGGTCCCGCAGGGTATACTGCTGCCGAAGCTGCCGGAAAAGCCGGCCTCAGTGTTGTGTTGTTTGAAAAGAGGAGTCTGGGGGGCGTGTGCCTGAATGAAGGTTGCATTCCCACAAAGACATTGCTCTATTCCGCCAAAGTGTATGATTATGCCAAGCACGCTTCCAAATATGCGGTCACTGTGCCCGAAGCTTCTTTTGACTTGGGCAAGATTGTTGCCCGGAAATCAAAGGTGGTGCGTAAGCTGGTGTTGGGCATCAAGGCGAAACTGACTGCCCATCAGGTGAATATAGTGACGGGAGAGGCTACTGTCATAGACAAGAATACGGTGAAATGCGGCGAGGAGATTTACGAATGCGAGAACCTGTTGCTTTGTACCGGTAGCGATACATTTATTCCTCCCATTCCGGGAGTGGATGGCATGGATTATTGGACACACCGTGATGCATTGGACAATAAGGAAGTGCCTGCTTCACTGGCCATTGTCGGAGGTGGCGTAATCGGAATGGAATTTGCTTCTTTCTTCAATAGTTTGGGCGTACAGGTTACTGTGGTCGAGATGATGGATGAAATCCTCGGTGGAATGGATAAGGAGCTTTCGGCAATGCTGCGTGCCGAGTATGCCAAGAAAGGAATTAAGTTCCTGCTGAGTACCAAGGTGGTAGGAGTGGCAAAAGAGGAGAACGGAGTAACGGTCTCTTACGAAAATGCAGAAGGGGCGGGAAGTGTTTCAGCCGAAAAGTTACTGATGAGTGTAGGCCGTCGCCCCGTAATGAAAGGTTTCGGATTGGAGAATCTGAATTTGGAACTGACGGAACGTAAGTGCGTCAAGGTGGACGAACACATGCAGTCTTCGGTTCCCGGTGTCTATGTGTGCGGAGACTTGAACGGTGTCTCATTGTTGGCACATACGGCCGTGCGCGAAGCGGAAGTGGCTGTTCATCATATTCTTGGAAAAGAAGATGCGATGAGTTACCGTGCCATTCCGGGCGTAGTCTATACCAATCCTGAGATAGCGGGTGCAGGCATGAGTGAAGAAGCTCTGCAGGCTGCCGGCATTACTTATCATACCATAAAACTACCGATGGCATATTCCGGTCGCTTTGTGGCGGAAAATGAAGGAGTAAACGGGGTTTGCAAAGTATTGACTGCCGACGACGGAACGGTATTGGGTGCCCACATGCTGGGTAATCCTGCTTCCGAGTTGATTGTGTTGGCGGGCATAGCTATCGAAGACCGCAAGAAAGTGGATGATTGGAAACGATATGTGTTCCCTCACCCCACAGTAGGAGAAATCTTCAGAGAACTGTAAACATTCTCAAAGAGTATCCTGCCTAGCATTCCACCACCCGGTACACATTCCCCTTAGCGGTATGCACCCGCTCGCCCGGCTGGGTGGTGGAAAGGCTCTGCACCTCCTGCGAATGGTCCTCCTCCGTGGTAAAGCGGAAGCAGAGGCATTTTAGACGGACCCAGCTTGTCGAATTCATCCAAGTAGGCCGTAGGCGGAGAGTCCGGCTTCGGCGGATGCCGGTGAGCTGAGGTCGTAACTTCTACACCAAGCAGAATGTCATCACCTAATGTGTTGGCAAATGAAGAGTAAGTGTCCCAAACAGACTTGAGAACTTTGTTCTTCGCTTTTTTACATTCAGCACGGTCAAACCAAAGATAGCATTCACTGCCTTATTCATCCATTTTCGAACTCTCTTCATGGTTATAGCTATTTAACAGATTTCCCCATAATTTCCATCCTATCGCTTTTTATGGTTTCAGTACCCTAAACTCGCACTGAGACGTGCCTATGTTCCCGATTCCATCCGTTCCTTCTACCACGCCCACAAAGCTTGTATTGATGTCCGAACAGAAGAATTCTACTTCGGCTATTCCTTTCTCATCGGTGACAATGTCCGGTTTCCACAGCAAGACGTTCCGCGCATCCGGTAGCGGACTTTGCACGTCCAGCTCATCGGGTTGGTAGAACTCACGCGTGCCGTAATAGCCTTTCACACGCCACAGGTTGTTCATGCGGAGAAGTTCTTCTTCGGTAAATTCCTCACCTTTCCAAATAATCTCGTCTAGTTTCGTTAGAATCCATTTGTTATTCTCTCCTTTTGGCTCATATTTTATGAGATAATATTTCCGACCGATAACGGGGGAGCTTATTTTTCCAGGAGGAGGTACCGGACATCCTATAGGATGATGTGAATAACCTTTATAATCATTAAGGTACTCTATATTACCTCCCCCCGATATACACCCAGAGCATACCCATGCTGCTCCAACCTTCATTTGTGCCAAGCTATCTAACCTTCCCATCATCTTATCCCGAAATACTCTTCCTTTCTTACCTGTAACTGTTATCTCGGATAAAAGGATACTATTATCCTGACTAATAACAGGATAATCAAGCTGCAATTCCGAAAACACTTGCGAAGGATTCATATATGGGAAATAAGACTGACAAGACTTCCGCAAGCTATCCACCTTACTGAAAGATTCTTCTATCACAATGGAAGGCTTGTATTCATCTTTATCCAGCATCGGCTTCAAATAAACATATCCGCCTCGCAATCCGAGCATCAAGTCCGTCGGCACCACGAACTTTCCCAAAGAGTCTATAAACACAAAACGGTTTTCAGTGTTCGGACCGGAAACTTGTAGCAACTGCTCTCCATTTCCCAACTCTTTCCGCTTCTTTTTCTTACCGATAATCTGCCTTCCTCTGATTTCATCCGAAAGGAAACAGTCCGCCAACATTGCCGTATCAGCTTTTTCCCATACATACCTGCGCCACCCTTGGGTAAGCAGCAACAGGTCGAGAGCAGCCTGGCGGTCTTTGTTGTTGCTATCAAAGTAATACGCCGGATTATGGATATTACCCTTTATCTCGGTGGAAAGGTAGCAATACGAAAGCATATTCTCAGGATTCAGTTCATTCTGATAAGCACGGTCGAAAATGCTCAGCCCCAGATGCGCCTGTACAGGATTGCCCTTCTCGTCCGTTACCTTTACGTTCAGTTTGCCCTTGCCACGGGTAAAGTAGCGCGCACTGTCCGTGTTCAACTCGATGTGCAATTTCCGTTCGGGATGGACATACACCAAGCGTTCCGCCATGGGCTGACCATCGGCATTGTATAAAGTAAACTCGGCAATGCCCTGCATCGGAAACTCTTTCAATGGGATTCGGATTTTCAATCTCTCGCTCAAGGTGCCTGTTGCCGTGCAGCAAAGCCCGCCGCGCATTTTGCCTTCCAGCTTGATTGCCTGCGCCGCTGCCCCTTTCGGTTGGGAAAGAAGAAACTCCAGATACTCATCCGTCTGTTTACGCAAATGGACGGACAACCCCGAAGATACCACTTCCGCAAATGGGAACTCCCTTCCATCGGACAACACCGCCTTATATGAAGCTCCTTTTATCGGAAGGATAAACACAAAACCCATACCGTCGTGCACGGACTCTAATTTAGCAATGTCCTTACCATTCTCCAGCAGCACTCCTTTTACCTTTGCCGGCATACCCTTCTCGTCCAGTGCTTTAAAAGCCACCTTGGTGGGAATTCCGTCAATCAGATAACCACCTTCGGGGAAGAAGGAAAACCGGGCAACAGGTTGGTCTTTTTCCTGCGGGGTATTCGTTCCTTTGTAGGCTATGCTCTTTATAACACGTATCTTCTTGGGATAGACCGGACACAACGTGTCATTCAGAAAAGAAAAGCGGGTATAGGCATGGATGCGGTAATCGCCCTCCTTCAAGTCCTTGTCCACATAGACGTGCCCCTCGGTAATGCCGGAAAGGATGGGGTATTTCTCCTGCCACACGATGCTGTCCTTGGCATTGAGCATTTCCACAAACAGCGTCTTGCTTCGGTCGGAGAGGGCAAGGCTCTGAGCGTCCAAAGTGTAGGTCTTGAACCAAAGGTCTTCACCGGTCTCATAAATCCCCTTGTCTGTCTGGAGGTAGACAAGTTCTCTGGATTCCAGCATGGTTCCTTCCTGCGAATGGCAAGTAAGCGTATGACCAACCAACAAACACAGGAGAAAGAAAAATAATAACCTTACATTATAAAGCCTCATTTCCATTATTTTTTATGATAAAGATTACTCTTTATGCTGTTGTTTTAATAGTTTCTCCAAATTATAAAGAGCAGAAGTCAGTCTTCCTCCCTCAAAAGTCCGGGCAGCCAAAGGACGGCAAGCAATGGCAAACAAAAAGAAGACAAGGGACAGTAAAGACATGAAAAATCGTTTACTCCCTGAAATATTATTTATATTTGTTGTTCCCTTCATAATCTTTAACAAAGATATGCCTTTTAAAGACCGGGTGTTTTTATCTTACCATCAATTATGTATTGTTAAACTATTTTATACTACTACGGTGACTGGCAAGTCCGCAAAGCCTGGTTACCCATTGATTTTACGTTGTTTATCAGGCATTTATCCGGCATGAACAAGCCTAACGAACCGCTGATAAAGCTTCCACTATTGCTAATACGATTCCACTACCCGGTACACATTCCCCTTGGCAGTATGCACCCGCTCGCCCAGCCGGGACAGGATGCGGCTCAGGCTGTAGACGGTCATGCCCCTCATGACCGAAGGGTGGGTGGCTTTCATGCGTTCGAATAATTGGGTGGCGGAAAGGGTCAGCACTTCCTGCGGATGGTCCTCTTTCGTGGCAAAGCGGAAGCAAAGGCGGAACACCTCTTCTTCGGGTATATGTTTGTAGAACAGGGCGTTGTGTTGCTGTATGGCCTGTTCCTCTTCCTTGTTAAACCAGCCGCGTTCACCGGACAGAAGTTCCGCCTTGAGCTGGGCGTACAGTTGCTCATGCTCTACAGGCGTGACGCAGTCAATGGCGTGCTCCAAGCTGACACAGAGAAAGTGGCGTGAGCCGGTGCGGTCCACCAACAGGTCCTCCCGGTTGCTGGTGCCGATGAACGAGGCGATGCGGGGAAGTGCCGAAGCACTGCGTTTGTAGGCCTTGCGGATATTCAGTGCGGAAGCCTGCATCAGGTTCTTCAGCAGGGGCATTTTGGATGCACCCAACTTGTCGAATTCATCCAGATTAATCAGGCCGTAGGCGGCAGAACTTACTTTTCCCTAATCCTTGGCGGCTGCTCACCAGCAGGGGAGCCACGCTGTTGGTACTGTTGGTATCCGACCGGAACTGCATCCATTGGGCGGAGAGTCCCAACATCCGGCGGTGGAAACCGTTCACCCATACCGGGTCGTCGGACACCCGGCGGGCAAGTGCGGATACGCGGTCCTTGCCGTCCCATTCGGGAAGTTGTTCAAAGTAGGCTGTAAAGGGATGGTATTCGCTGATGCGGCGCGAGCGCACAAAGCGTTGGATATCCCTGTCTCAGCAGTCTATGCCTGTTTCGATGGCTTCTATGCTGAGTGTGTTCATCCATCGTTCGTCCACTTTGGTGTAGCGCAGGTGGGTGCCGGGCATGGTCCGACAAAGCGGCATCAGTCCGTTGAGGGCGGATACGAGGTCACGGCGTGGTGTTCCGTCGGAGGGAACAGGAGCTGACAGGAATTTGCTTCCGAAGAAGACTGTTTTGAGAGTGGCGAATACATTCATGAGCACTTTTTTTAGATTTGACGAACTACAAATATACAACATGAAAAAGCCTTTGTCAAGAGAGAAGACAAACTAATCCAATCCCGGCACAGAATATGACGGAGCCTGACACAATGACATATATACGTGCAGGCTCATGCGTACGTACGTGTAGGCCGATGCATACGTACGTGTGGGCTTATGCCACCGTATGTGTAGACCGATGCCTACGGGGGTCAAAATGTGGATAATGCTGTCGTTTCGTGCGTAGGGGCGAGGTTTGCTCGCCCGAAAACGGTTTGTTTTGTGTCTTCGGGCAGGCGAACCCTGCCCCTACAACTGACGATGGGATAGCCCGGTTTCGTTTTGACACACTTCCCATGTTGCAAAAAAGACTTTGATGTTTTCCAAAAAGACCTTGATGTTTTCCAAAAAGCTCGGCATCTTTTTAATAAAGCTCGGTATGTTTTTCATGTAGGGGCAGATTGCATCATCCCCTCATTAAGCCGGTCATTCTTCTTTTCCGTTCATCCTTACATTTTAATTAAAACACTCACATAATCAGTCAGTTAAGAATGACAGCACATCCCCTCATCCTCCCTTCAGCCGCGCTTCCCGAGTCCCTTCACAATTTGCCTTCAGCAATTCCCTTGTGTACTCATCTTTTTAGACTACCGCTTTCTGTAGGGGCAGGCCCGTGTGTCTGCCTGAGAACAGTTCACTTTAAGCCATTGGGCGGACACATGGGTCCGCCCCTACCGTAAATGAAAGCGTTATAGAAAAAATTAAAGCCGAAAGAAGTTTTACAAATGAAAGGAGGCTGAAAAGACAATACAGGATGTCCATTCACTACCGAAATCCGCACCTACAGGGCGTTTCAGCGGTCAATGAAAGGAGGAAGGAAGAAACAATATTTTCTCCCTTCGCCACTATGAAATCTACCGGCTTCTCATCAAATGTTTGCCGCCGGCTTCCTTCAGATTCCACTTCGCGATGAAACCGTTGCCTTTGGCTGTACGCTTGCCGCTATTAGGCTGCAGCAGGGATTTGTATCCAATTCATATTGGGCAAACATAAAACAGGACGGAAAGGGAGTTATTCTTCTCTTCCGTCCTGTTTTTATTTTTTATAGCCAAATCAAGATTCTGTCATAATTGCTTTTATCATAGTCTATAGCCAAAACTGTCAATATGTAGAACCTATAAAAATAAGGGATAAATTCCAAATCGTTTTTCTTTCTATAATATTACTGACAATCAATGAAATAGTCTCTTGTTACAATCGGAACATTTTGTATTTGCCCGGAACGTGTTGTCATGTAAAGAAATGAAAGATTATTATTTAGAAAGAAAATGCAATCTTAATCTCAAATTCAATTTCTGATAAACACCTATTAACCACTTTGAGAAGGAAGTTCTTTGATATTTATAACTATGGAATAAAAAAGTAGGGAAAGAATATTATTCAATAATGAAATAATTCTTTCCCTACCTGCAAGAGTCTGCTTTCTGTAAAGGGAAGCATTCTTGGAAGAATGCCTCTCTTTATCTAAAGTCTAATCTATAATTACATACCGCCTATAGTAATTGTAGCAGGAACTTCAACTGTTAAAGAGGAAGCACCATCTTTAGACAAGTTATCAATTTGCAACATTACTTTAAATGTCTTACCGGCAGGATATTCTTCACTACCTTTGTATGTAAGTTCAATACCATAAGCTTCCTCAACTGCACTATCTCCTAAAGTATAAGTGTATTTCACTTGTTTAGCAGAGATAGCAGCGCTTTCATTAGCGAATGTATTATCGTAAGAACCGTTAGCGTCAACTTCTACAACTTTGATTGTAGTACTAGAACCCAACACATAGCTTCTACCCATATAGTCTTTCAAAGCGAATGTACCGAAGAATGAACCTGCATTCGGTGTGAATGCTTCATCAGACAGACGGATGTATTCATTCTGCTTAGAAGCAATCTTCAATTCGTTAGAGAATGTGATAACGTCTGCTCTAGTGATGTCTTTCTTAATAGCAACTTTCAAATCAGCAGCATTAAGTATGTGGCTTCCTAACTTAACTTGAACTCCCTTGATAGTGTATGTACCATAATCAGTATCTGTAAGGCCAGAAACTTCTATTTGAGCACTTGTGGTATAATTACTATTATTAGAAGTCCAATAATCCTCACCCGAGTCAGCTCCTGCCCAGAACACTTTGGCAGCTGTAACACCTGTCGGACTGCTTGATTTCCATGTTAGGATAGTATTTGTTATCTGTAGAATTTAGCTTTCGGTCAGGCTTAATTGTACACCATTAATACCTCCATTTACCTGGAATTGATTTTTCAAATTGAATGTATTCTTACTTGCATAGAATACCAATGCTCCATCAACATAATTACTTGCTGCATTCCAGTTATACCATGAAGCGATTTCTTCTTTAGTAGGCTCTTCGATAGTAAACGGTACTTCTACAGTCTGGAGAACATTGTTGGTTACTTTATCCTTAATGGGAACAGTTGCAACCAAATAGCCGTTACCTAATTTAATAGTAGAGCCGTAGTTTTCAGCAAACTGGATACGCAACTGACCAAAGTCTTTTAATGCAACAGCTGCATTATTAACCTTATCAGCACCGTCAGCTGTCAGATACTTAACATCATCAATCAAATCAGTAACTGAAGCAACTGGCTTCATATTGCCTTGTGCATCAATTTCGGTCCACATGACTTTGATATCGGCCTTAGCGATATCAGCAACATCTTGATTCCACATCAGGCGGTCACCTTCTTCCGGAGTAATCTGTGCGAAATAAGGAGCGAAGTCCACATCAACATACTGTTTGTTGACGTTTGAACCGTTAACAGTTCTAATTGCAACAGCTTTATGCGGTTCAAGAGCATCCAAAGTGATATTCTGAGTTTTTACTTCCTGAGAATTGAATGTTACATCAACTGCTTTTTCTGAATTTACTATCGCATTAGCATTAATCTGATTAATAGTAAAGCTAATCTTTTTATTTGCAGGCATTTCACCAGTATAAGAGATAGTCATACCATCAATAGACATACCGTATCTTACAGAGTCAGCCTTGGCTTTTGCATCCTTCATGGTCAAGAATGAGTCATATACCTTGTCTGCATCTGTGTCCAATTTAACAGTATAGGGCTGGTCAGCTGTGGTTAATTCGTTGCCATTAACTGAACCAAACGTGAGATTATCACTAGAAGTTGTTCCTTTCACCTCTAATTTATATCCGTAGGTTGAACGTACTGTTTCACTTGCCACCAATGACAGTGCTTTGTCTTTGATATCGGCATCATAAGCTTTAAGAACTTCATCTGTCATTTCCGGCAGAGTGAAAGATATAGCATAAACTCCGCTTTCAGACACGTTTGCTCTTGCAGCAGGAATAGCCTCTTTGCAAGGTTCCGGCGTTCCCAATACAATAGGCGCTTCATCACCTTTAGAGTTCACCAGTTTGAAATCCAGGTTACTGATATCATAGTTTGAAGGTACTACCTGTACATAGATGGCGTTAGCGTCTGTCGTCAACAGATATTCACCCTTTTCAGGCAATTCCTTGGCACCGTTCCATCCGGTGGCCTTACCGTTCTTGAAATGTGCACCGTTAAATGTATGATATAATACATTCAGCTCTTCACCAACGAGTACAATCTGTGCAAGTCCTGAAGTCATCGGCAAACGGAGTGTCTTTTCATTCTGTCCATTTTCATCATAGATAACCAGATAGGTGTAGTTGGGATCGCTGGGGTCTTCAAAATAGTAGGGGACATTGGCAGTGGCCGGAGCATCTACAGAGATTTCCTCGAAAGCTCCGGTTTCAGCATTCCACAAATACCATTTGCCATTTTCCTTTTTTACTTCCTGCTGGCCGGCTTCACCTTTTTCACCTACAGCCTTTACGGTAGTCTTTTCACCGTTGCATTCCCAGTAACCGTCTGCTGAGATAGTCCATTCTGTACCATCTTTGCCGTCCTGTCCGTTTTTAACGGTAATGGATGTTGTTGAACCATCGCTCATGGTAACAGTAAAACCGTCTGTTGTCGGAGTAATTGATTTCACATAGGCTCCGTCACCGATTTTTTTCTGTAATTCTGCGATGGTTGACTCAATACCGGAGATCTTGTTGTTGATCTCATCGATGTCGTCATCGTAGTCTTTACAAGACACAAACGTTCCTGTAGAGGATACCATCAAGGCTCCGAACAGGATTGCACTTAAAAATTTTTTGTTCATAATAGAAAAACTTTAAATTTATAAATTTAAAAACTCAATTTGTT
>ENA-OQBD01001529-OQBD01001529.1-human-gut-metagenome-genome-assembly--contig:-NODE-1529-length-10622-cov-2.292425_pt1 | contig 10622 bp, 9 predicted proteins | sample MGYA00242742_ERZ504543 | MGnify/ENA primary metagenome ERZ504543 (study PRJEB26092, sample SAMD00036239) | human gut metagenome | host: Homo sapiens | study: EMG produced TPA metagenomics assembly of... | reverse complement strand
ACCTCTGTCACCGAATCCACCTGGTACAAGAATACCTGATACATCTGATAATAATTCAGCGGCATTATCCTTAGTAACTGTCTCTGAGTCAATCCATTTGATTGTGACATCAGCAGAATTATATACACCGCCGTGCTTTAATGCCTCAACTACTGAAATATAAGCATCGTGAAGCTGTATATATTTACCTACTAATGCAACTGTAACCTTCTTAGTTGGATTTTTCCAAGCCTTGCACATAGCTCTCCACTCATCTAAATCTGGTTCTGGACAATCAAGCTCTAGACATTCGCAGGCTACCTGTGCAAGATGTTCTTCTTCCATAGCAAGTGGTGCATCGTAAAGTATCTCAACATCAAGATTTTGTAATACGTGTGTCTTTGGCACGTTACAGAATAATGCAATCTTATCCTTAATACCAGGTTCAAGTTGGTGCTCTGTACGGCATACTAAGATATCTGGCTGAATACCCATTCCCTGTAATTCCTTAACACTTGCCTGAGTAGGCTTTGTCTTCATCTCGCCTGAAGCCTTAAGATAAGGAATAAGTGTAACGTGTATAAGAATAGCATTTTCGTGTCCAACTTCGTGCTGGAACTGTCTGATTGCCTCTAAGAATGGCTGTGATTCGATATCACCTACTGTTCCACCAACCTCGATAATTGCAATCTTAGTTTCATCAGTTGAATAATCTCTATAAAAACGGCTCTTTATTTCATTAGTTATATGAGGAATTACCTGAACTGTTCCTCCACCAAAATCGCCACGGCGTTCCTTCTGTAATACAGACCAGTATACCTTACCTGTTGTTACATTAGAATTCTTATTAAGACTTTCATCAATAAATCTTTCATAATGCCCAAGGTCAAGGTCAGTCTCCGCACCATCATCTGTTACAAATACTTCACCGTGCTGGATTGGGTTCATTGTTCCCGGGTCAATGTTAATATATGGGTCGAACTTCTGCATAGTCACCTTAAATCCACGTGCTTTTAATAATCTACCGAGTGAAGCTGCTGTGATTCCTTTACCAAGACCTGAAACTACACCACCTGTTACAAATACATATTTTACAGACATTATTCCTCCTATCCGCCTTTCGGCTTACACATTAATCAACATTCCTACATTATTTTCAACATTATACAGTCATAAATTGCAAATTTCCACATTTTTTATAATTAAATCTGTATTAATTCTGATACATTTATTTCATTTTATAATCGTTAATAAAATGTCTTTTCTATGGCAGATATAACGTATTCTGACTTAATATTATTAAGCTGGACGATATTAATATTAGTTATCTTATCTTTATTAATATAACCATTAATAATATCCTCCCCTTTATCATTCTTCTCATATCTGAACTCAGTATCTGATATGGTGAGAGCTATTCCCTGTCCTGTATATTTGGAATATGCTTCCTTTAATGTCCATATTCTAAGAAACGTTCTCATCTTCGCCAATCCACCGACATTCATTATCAGTAAAAAATCTTCTGGCAACCTTTAAATAATTCTTTCTTGTATGCTCTATATCCACACCAACTGCATTTTCTGATATGGCACATACAACATAATCTCCTGTGTGGGAAAGATTAAAATGTATATTCTTATCCGCATACTCCGGCTTATTATTCGCCGTAAGTTTGATATCATAATCATAAGCCTTATCATATCCGCTGATAAGCTTATTTATATCTATATCATATTCCGAATTACTTTCCCATAAATGTCCTGCGTGGATATTCTCTCTTTCCCGCTTGGAAGCCTCAATTAGATAATTCTTATCTACACAATTCCCAGTTATATAATTATGAGCTATATAATTCCCAGCTTCATAGTCCCTTTGTCGCATAATTAAGAAGAAGCCCTGCAACAAGGCTTCTCCTCTTATCTTCCATATATTGATATCTGTCAATCTTCTCCTGCCTGTACTCTGGCACAAGCATTTTCCCAGTGTTAAACATATCCTCGGTTATATCAGATATGTCCGTTATATACAATCTCATATTCTTCCTATACTGTTGCTGTATCGAACTGGCTCTCATATAAGTTCTTATAAAATCCGCCAGCCGCAAGCAGTTCTTCGTGATTACCCTTTTCTATAATATGTCCGTCTTTCATAACAAGTATAACATCTGCTGACTGTATTGTAGAAAGCCTGTGGGCAACTATAAAGCTTGTTCTTCCTTCCATAAGCTTGTTAAATGCGTTCTGAATTTTTATTTCAGTTCGGGTATCTATAGATGAAGTTGCCTCATCAAGAATAAGCATTGGTGGTCTTGTAAGCATAATTCTTGTTATGCACAAAAGCTGCTTCTGCCCCTGTGAAAGACTTCCTCCGTCCTCACCAATCGCTGTATCAAACCCATTAGGAAGACGCTTTATAAATCCGTATGAGTATGAAGCCTTAGCTGCCTCAATAATCTCTTCTTCTGTGGCATCCGGCTTTCCCATAGTGATATTCTCCCTGATAGTTCCTGCCTTAAGCCATGTTTCCTGTAATACCATACCAAAACCGTGTCTTAATGAATACCTTGTCATATCCCTTATATCAACACCTGATACATCTATGCTTCCTGAATTAACATCATAAAACCTCATTAAAAGGTTGATTACTGTTGTCTTACCACAGCCTGTAGGACCTACAATCGCAATCTTCTGTCCCTTCTTAACGTGAAGTGTGAAGTCCTCTATAAGCTTTCTGTCTGGTGTGTATGAGAAGTATACGTTATTAAGGTCTACCCTGCCATCAATATCTGTAACACTAACTGCTGATGGTGCATCTGGAATTTCTGGTTCTTCCTCTATAAGCTCGAACATTCTTCCTGCACACGCAATGGCATTCTGAAGCTCTGTTATAACGCCTGATATTTCATTAAAAGGCTTAGTATACTGTGTAGCATAACTTAAGAAGCTTGATAACTGTCCAACTGTTATGCCTCCGCCTATTGCAGAAAATGCACCTGCAACAGCTACTGCTGCATACACAAGGCTGTTGACAAATCTCGTCGATGGGTTAGTTATTGATGAGAAGAATATAGCTCTTAAAGAATACTTCTGTAATCTTTTATTAATCTCGTCAAATTCTTCTACTGCCCTTTCTTCATAGCCGTATGCCTTTACAACCTTCTGTCCGCCAATCATCTCATCAATAAATGCCGTCTGCTCACCTCTTGTTTCTGATTGGAGCTTGAACATTGAAAATGTCTTCTTAGCAATAAAGCTTGCAACAAATAATGAAACCGGGGTTATAACAACAACTACAAGTGTAATCTTTACATTTATTGTAAGCATAAATATAAGTGTTCCTGCAATTGTAAGCACACCTGAAAAGAACTGTGTAAATCCCATTAAAAGACCATCTGCGAACTGGTCAACATCGGCAATTACACGGCTTACAATATCACCATATGACTGTGCGTCAATATATTTAAGAGGAAGCTTCTGTAACTTTTCCATAGCCTCATCTCTTATATCTCTTGTAACGTGGTAAGTTATCTTATTATTGCATATATTCATTATCCACTGTGACAGTGCTGTTATGGCAACAACAATTCCTATTGTTATAAGCACCTTTGTTATGCCTGCAAAATCAACATTGCCCGGTCCTATAATATGGTCAATTCCTCTACCAACAAGAATTGGCACATACAATGTAGAAGCAACTGTTACAGCAGCCATAAGGATTGATATAACAAGAAATCCACTATATTTCTTTATTCTTTTTAATACTTTGCCAAGCGTAGACTTCTGCGCTTCTCTTTTATCCTTATTATCTTTCATAACTAATCTCCATTCTGACCTATGACTTGAACTGTGAATTATATATTTCCCTGTATACTTCACAATTCTCCAAAAGTTCTGTATGTGTACCTATTCCTGCAACCTCACCATCATCAAGCACGATAATTTTATCTGCGTGCATAAGTGATGCTGAACGCTGTGATACTATAAATACTGTAGGATTATTAGGCATCGTTCTTATAGACTTTCTAAGTGCCGCATCTGTAGCAAAGTCAAGAGCTGATGCACTGTCATCAAGAATAAGGACATCTGGCTTTTTAACAACTGCCCTTGCAATTGTAAGTCTTTGTCTTTGTCCACCTGAAAGGTTCTTACCACCCTGTTCAATCATATAGTCAAGGCGGCCTTTCTTCTTATCAACGAATTCCTTCGCCTGTGCTATTGCAAGTGCATCATCTATCTCTTTATCTGTAGCATCTGCCTTAGCCATCTGGATATTCTTTCTTATGCTTCCTTTGAATAATACTGCCTTCTGCATTACTATTCCGACTTTGTCCCTTAACTGTTCTATATTAATATCTTTAACATTAGTTCCATTTATTAATACTTCGCCACTGGTTGCATCATAAAACCTTGGTATAAGTCCGACAAGACTTGACTTACCTGAACCAGTACCACCTATTATACCGATAGTCTGTCCCCTGTAAGCCTTAAAATTAACGCCGGCAATACTTGTATCACCAGCTCCATTATACTTAAGGGCAACATTCTTAAATTCTACGACAGGAACATTTTCTTTATATGCTGATAAATCCATACTGCCATCCTTCATACTTGGCTGCACTTCAAATATTGACTCAATTCTTCCTGCACAGGCAAGAGCCTTAGTTATATTAATTACAAGATTAGCAAGCTTGATAAGCTCAACAAGTATCTGTGACATATAATTGTAAAGGGCTACAACCTGTCCCTGCGTAAGACCACCTTGATTAACTCTTATCGCACCAACCCATATAAGTGCAATTATTGAAACATTAACAACTGTGTAAGTAAGAGGATTCATAAGACCTGAAATCTTACCTACGAACTTCTGCAGATGATTAAGTTCTTCATTCTTATTCTTAAAACGTGCAAATTCATCGTCCTGCTTATTAAATGCTCTTATTACTCTTACACCTGTAAGATTTTCCCTTGTTATTCCAAGGATTGTATCAAGACCTGCCTGTACCTTCTTATATAAAGGTCTTGTTCCTATCATAATTCCAAATACTATAACGGCAAGGACTGGTATAGCTGCGACAAATATAAGTGCCGCCTTGACATCTATTGTAAATGCCATAATCATAGCACCAAATACAATAAATGGAGAACGTAAGAATAATCTTAATACAAGATTAACACCATTCTGAATCTGGTTAATATCACTTGTCATTCTTGTCATAAGAGTTGACGTTCCAATGTCGTCCATCTCCGTGAACGAAAGTGACTGTATATGCTTGAATAAAGCATGCCTTATTCCTGTAGCACAGCCAACTGCCGCCTTGGCACTGAAATACTGTGCTGTTATTGAACATACAAGACCTATAATTGCAAGGCCTAAAAGCATAAGGCACATTTTTACTATATAAGCTGTGTCCTGCTGTCCTATGCCCCTGTCAATTATAGAAGCAACTACCAATGGAACGAATAACTCAAAGAGTGCTTCAAGCATTTTAAAAAGTGGTGCTAACACACACTCTTTTTTTAATTCTTCCAGATACTTTAGAATCATCTTCATTACTCTTTACCTCACTTGTCCTTATCTTTAAACAGCCAATGGATTATCTTACTCTAAATCTATAAGCTCTGATAAAAGATTCTCATATGCATACGCTCTCTTGCTCATAAAATATTGATTATACACTTCATAATTATAATATGAATGTTCATACTGTCTTGAATACAGATGAGCAAGGTCTACCTTCCGTGTAAATGAAAGTTCTTTGTTATTATACCACCAGTCAGCAATATTCAGCATTTTAATTGCAATTATTCCAACAATACCGCCCTTGACTTTTAAAAGCAGATTATAATCATATACTGAATCAAGAAAATATCTGTACAGATAATACATAAGAAGCTGTTCATATTCAGTTTCATCTTCCTTGTGGTATTCGTCAAATTCCTTCACAACAGCCCTGAACTGCTCTGCACTTGTACATTCCTCAAAGAAATTATTAACTTCCTCTGTGTATATATTCCAATCTTTATTAATAACTTCCATTCCCTCAAAACTTTCAAAGAACTTTCTTATATGCTTATATGTATCTTTCTTTCCAGCAGCAATACGCCTTGCCCTGTTTAACTTATTTTCCCTGTAGGCTTCCTTGGCAAAACGTCCACATACACCTACTATAAGTTCATCTCTTTCTCTATCAAGATAATCCTGTATATTCCTTGCAAACATCAGTATAAGCACGCATCTTTCCATTATCGTGTAATCTCTGTCCGTGGCTATATTATATGCTATAATTCTTGCCTGCCTTAACTGTACAAAGGTAAGCGGGTCTATATCATTGTAGCTGTTAATCTGCTCCCTGTTCTTTACCTCTCTGAATTTAAGCTCGCCCTTATATCCTAATATAAGCTCACCTGCTGTCTTACAGGATGGTGCAATTCCAATCTCCCTTGTATTGCCATATTCATTAATAAATCTGGGAAACTCTGCACACGTTTCACACAGCGAATCCTTACCAAGCTTGATATAAATCTCACACAAATTCTTCTTATTAAGAAATGGACATCTTCCCTCTTTTAGCGTAAATGTACAGCCACCATCTTCAGATGGCACCATAACACTTCTTAACTTATTGCCAAATGACCCAATTACTCTCCTATACTGCTTGTACGACTCTTTATCAACATCAACATCCCAGCCTGCACAGCATGTATCCGTACATTCTCCCGCTATACATTTAAAATTCTTATAATAATCTGGTGTAACTATCTTCATTTAAGCCTGCTCTGCCTTTCTTTTAGTGTACTTCTACTTTATATATCCTAAGATATTCATACAATTTAACCCTTTTATATTTTCTAATATTCGTGTATTTTCTAAACCTGCTGTGTCTTTCTGCCTGTTATAAGTGAATATATTGAAGTTATTGTAAGCACAGCAAATTACTGCCACTCCAATAAAAAATGTATAGAACATATAAGGATTAATTCTGTAAAAAACACTGCAGCTGACGATGTATACACATCATTAAGTGTCACGCTTACTCCAAGTATATTGGCATACTGTGGATATTTACACCATTGTAAGCATTGCAAAATATCACAGCTATAAGCTCTGGCACACTGCATACAAGTGAAACAGCTATGCTTATTGTCCTTATAATAAATGTATTATTATTCACCAGCTTTCTTGCAAGCACGCTGAATACTACCGAAGCCACCATAAATACCATAAACATAACATAATCATCAACCATCGAAGCTACCCTGTTAAACATATCTTCTCCGGATATTCCCTTATAAGTAATCATCAGCACATAGAAATTATATATCGTCCTTATTCCCATAAAAAATGCACCAATAATAACAACCCTGAATATAATATTTATAATCTTATTATCATTATTCTTCATATAATTCCTCATCTCCTTTAGTAATCACGCTATCTTTATATTTTTACATTATTTCTAATATAATTCAATATTTATAATTTTACTTTTTATCATTGAAATATGATACATAATCTGTGTATAATTATAACATTATAATTAAACGAAAGGATTAAAATGATGAACACTAAAAAAGCTCTCAACATTCAAACGCCTTTTTATGCTCTCTGTTGTGCTTGTGTTAAGCCTTGCAAGTACATTGACACTTACTGCCTGTGGCAGTAAAATTCCAGAGAACACTGTATTTTCAGTAGATGACCTTGCTGGAAAGTCAGTCGGCGTACAGCTTGGAACTACAGGTGACATATATGTTTCCGATATGGAATCTGATGGTTCAGGAACTAAGGTTGAACGATACAATAAAGGAAATGATGCAATTCAGGCTCTTAAGCAGGGCAAGATTGATGCTGTTGTAATTGATGCACAGCCAGCTAAAGCATTTGTTGCTGCTAACAACGAACTTATGATTCTTGATGAAGAATTTGTTACAGAAGAATATGCTATATGTATTGCCAAGAACAATTCATCACTAACAGAAAAAGTCAATGAGGCGTTAAATGTCCTTATTGCCAACGGAACAGTTAATACAATTATCAATAATTATATTGGTGAAAATGCCTCTAAAGAGGCATATGTACCTACAAGCTCAGGTTCTAACGGAACTCTTACTATTGCTGTTAACGCTTACTTTGAACCTTATGAATATTACAGCAATGGCAAGGTGTGTGGTATTGATGTCGATATTTCCAATGCCATAGCTGATTACCTTAATATGAAGATTGATGTTGAAGATATGGAATTTGATTCAATTATTACTGCTGTATCTTCTGGAAAAGCAGATTTTGGTATATCTGGTATTACTGTTACAGAAGAACGTCTGAAGAATATTGATTTCTCAATCCCTTACACAACTTCAAGCCAGGTTGTTATCGTAAGAAATAATGATGTTAAAGCTTCTGGTTCTAGTTTTGCTGATAAATTCAAGAGTGATTTCATTGATGATGCAAGATACCAGTATCTTCTCACAGGTTTAAGAAATACTCTTATTATTGCAATATGTGCCGCACTTATCGGTATTGTAATAGGTTTCCTTATTGCAATCGTACGTTCTAACCACGATAAGACAGGTAAGATGAAGGTGCTTAACTTCCTCTGCAACATTTATCTCACAGTTATACGAGGAACACCTACAATGGTACAGCTGCTTATTATATACTATGTAATATTCAGCTCAGTACATATTAACAAGATTGTTGTTGCACTCCTTGCCTTTGGTATTAACTCTGGTGCTTATGTTGCCGAAATCTTCCGTTCAGGTATTATGTCAATTGACAACGGACAGTTTGAGGCCGCACGAAGCCTTGGTCTTAACTATAGACAGACTATGATTCAGGTAATACTTCCACAGGCATTTAAGAATGTACTTCCAGCACTTGCCAATGAATTTATCGTACTCTTAAAAGAGACATCAATAAGTGGTTATATCGGTCTTAACGACCTTACCCGTGGCGGTGATATTATCCGAAGCATAACTTATGATCCAATGCTTCCACTTTTCGGTGTTGCACTTATATATCTTGTACTTGTTGTGATTCTTTCATCACTTGTAAAGAAACTTGAAAGGAGATTAAGAAGCAATGAACGACACTAATGTAATTCTTGAAGTAAAAATCTTAAAAAGACATTTGGCGACCACGTTGTACTTAAGGACATTAATACAACTATTACCAAGGGCGAAGTTATTGCCATAATAGGTCCTTCCGGCTGTGGTAAATCTACATTTTTAAGATCACTTAATCTACTTGAAGTTCCTACCTCAGGACATATCATATATGAGGGCAATGACCTCACAGAAAAGGGTGTAAATGTTGATAAATTAAGACAGAGCATTGGAATGGTATTCCAGCATTTTAATCTCTTTCCTAATATGACAATCAAGAAAAATATCACTCTTGCACCTACACAGTTAGGACTTATGAGCAAAGAAGATGCTGACAAGAAAGCCTTAGAGCTTCTTGAACGTGTTGGCCTTTTAGACAAAGCTGACTCTTACCCTGATATGTTATCTGGTGGACAGAAGCAGCGAGTTGCAATAGCAAGAGCTCTTGCTATGAACCCGGAGATTATGTTATTTGATGAACCTACTTCTGCCCTTGACCCTGAGATGGTTGGTGAAGTACTTGCAATTATGAAAGAGCTTGCCGCAGATGGTATGACTATGATGGTAGTTACACACGAGATGGGCTTTGCAAGGGAAGTCGCTACACGCTGTATGTTCATTAATGAAGGTATGATTGAAGAGGACGAAGCTCCTAAGGAATTCTTTGATAACCCAAAGAGTGCACGACTTAAAGATTTCTTATCTAAAGTATTATAATAATAATATCCAAAAGCTTATTTTAATATTTTAAGAATTAAGCTATAATAAATAATAGTAATTAAGGCAGGTGTTAATTATCATATAATCTGATGTATAATTAACACTTGCTTTATTATTTAGTACCTGTACTAAAGATTAATAAATCACATCGAGGAGGAGCTATATGGAACAATTCAAAAAAGACCTGATTACAACAGGCCGTCCCAGTTTTATTCCAGCACTAATATTGGGAATAATCGCTATTATATCAGCAGTTACCGGAATTGCTTTTGAATTCAGCCGTTATGATAATTTCGACCCAACACATAAAGGTCTTGCACAGCTTAACGCTATATATCTTATGGGACCATTCGCCGAGGAAACTACTAATGGAAAAGTAACTGCAAGATATTATATTGCAGAGGACACCAATGGATATTTATGTGTGATAAGCACTAACAAGAATACTTCAGTACCTGTATATGGACAGGATTTTACTGACGGCAATGACATTTACTCTTTCACACCACAGACACTTAAAGGTAACAGAGTTAAAATATCTGCAAAGCTTGCTTCCTACCTAGTTAAATACTTCAAAAACTCAGGTCTTGGTATTACTACTTCTAACTACACTGATTACTTTGGAAGCTATTATCTTGATACTAATTACAACCGGCACCAGCTCTCTATTGTATTTTATATATGTTCCGGCATATTGGCATTTGCAGCTATTATGTTATTCATATCAGGAAACCGTAATGGTGCATTTATCAAGCAGAAAATGGCACAGCTTGAAGCCGATGGTTCTCTCAACGCCTTATATGAGAACTTTGCTACTAATAAAAC
>ENA-OQBD01001528-OQBD01001528.1-human-gut-metagenome-genome-assembly--contig:-NODE-1528-length-10624-cov-2.294179_pt1 | contig 10624 bp, 10 predicted proteins | sample MGYA00242742_ERZ504543 | MGnify/ENA primary metagenome ERZ504543 (study PRJEB26092, sample SAMD00036239) | human gut metagenome | host: Homo sapiens | study: EMG produced TPA metagenomics assembly of... | reverse complement strand
CTCAACCGTTCCAATCCCGATGACAAAAAGAACGTGCGCTATGCCTTTTACGACATCAACGGGAAAATCACCCACCATTTTTCGGACAATAACAAACTGTCCCTTAGCGTGTATTCCGGAAATGACTTGCTGAAGGCAAAAGCCCAACAGGTGTTCGATAAAGGGGAACATTACGACTCTGATTTCAAGGCCAAATGGGGCAACCTGACTACGGCTTTGACATGGAACTGTCAAATCACCCCAAAGTTATCAGGTAGTTTTACTGGAGCCTATTCACGCAATATCTCCATGTATGATTATGTGGAAGTTAGCCGTTTCTTTTCCGATGGGGAACAAACTTCCATGACGGGGATGGAACGGTCCAACCATTCCACGATTGATGATATGGGATACCGCATGGAATTCGACTACCGTCCCGGCACGAATCATCATATACGCTTTGGCAGCAATTATCTGCATCACATATATCATCCGCAAAACACAGCTTCCAGAAACCAGACGGACAGGGATACCTTATCGGCAGAAAGCGCAAGCAGTTATAAGGGTAACGAGGTTGCTTTTTATGCGGAAGATGAAATGCGGCTGTCCTCTAAAGCGAAATTAAACACGGGACTGCATTACACCCTTTATCAGACAGACGGAAAGATATACCATTCTTTAGAGCCAAGACTGGCCATGAGTTACCAATGTTCGAAAAAAGCCACGATGAAAGTGTCCTATACGGAAATGAGCCAGTTTGCGCACCAACTGTCAAACACCTATCTGAATCTGCCAACAGACAGTTGGGTCCCTTCCACACGCAAAGTCCGTCCCATGCGTTCAAGGCAAGTGGCAGCCGGGATATATACGGAGTTGCCCCGGCATATCAGTTTGAACGTGGAAGGATATTACCGTACCACAAGCCAACTGCTGGAATACGACGGGGGCAACAGCCTGATGCTTCCTGCCGATAACTGGGACAATCTGGTCAAGACCGGCAAGGGAAAGTCTTACGGTGTGGAATTGTCATTAGCATACAAAGACCGTTACAATGTCATCGAAGCAGGATATACGCTTTCATGGAGCTTGCAAAAGTTTACTGATTTTTATCCCGACTGGTATTCCAGCAAGTTCGACAACCGACATAAACTGAACATCGCTTTCCGGCATAAGTTCGATGACCATATAGATGCCTACGCCGCATGGGTTTACCGTAGCGGCGACCGTGCCACCGTCCCGACCCAGTATGTAAACGGACCGTCTTTCCCCGGCACACCGGATTCCAGCGAACCTGAACTGATTTACGAGAAGCCGAATAACATCACGCTCCCGGCATACCATCGGCTCGATTTGGGAGTCAACTTCCGGCGTATTACCAAAAGGGGATTCGAACGTATCTGGAACATCAGTGTCTATAACGCCTATTGCCGCATGAATGCGTTTTATACCCGGATAGAACGTCTGCCCGATGGCGGTTTTAGGGGTAAGGGATTTGGCATTTTCCCGATTATACCCTCGTTTTGTTATACCCTCAAATTTTAAGAGTATGAAACATTTACCTCATATATTACTGCCCGTGTTTATCGGTTTGCTTTCGTCCTGTACCTATCATTTTGAACTGGACGATGTGGGAGCTTCCCAAAAACTGGTGCTATACAGCTATCCGGGAAGCGGCGACACAACGGTAGTCCACCTTTCATGCAGCCTTCCCGTCAGTCAGAAAGGCGAACTCGGTCGGGGACTAAAGGGAGCGGACATCCGTTTCTCCGTAAACGGTGAAGCGGTATCCCTTGCATGGACGGATGATTCCATACCGGGAGTTCCCGCCCAGAGCTATTACGCGGTGAAGACGTATGAAGATGGCGACAAGATCAACATAACCGCAGCGGCAGAAGGTATGAAAGCGGTTTCGTCCGCTACGGTTGTTCCGTCCCGATTCCCTTTGACATCAATCAATTTTGTTCTCAAAGGCGGTGAACCGAACCAGCTTCAGTTTTGGATACACTTTACAGACAATGCGCAGACAAAAGACTATTATGCGTTGAAAGTGGAGCGTAAACGACAGTTCTGGAACGATAGCAAATATTCGGTAGAAAACAGTTCACTCACATTAAATTTGGATGACGAACCTCTGCTGAATACTTCTTCGGGACTGGACGATATCCTGATGATTGAAAACGAGTTTTACCGGAATTTGTATTATTGGGATGATACAAAAATTCAAGGGAAAAGCTACAAGGTTCGTCTGAATACCAATTATGAGGCAGATTATGAAGATGACTTCATAACCCCTGACGGGGTCGAGCATATCAAATGCCAAGTGAAATACAGAATTAGCCTGTACAGCCTTTCGGAAGAGTTTTACAGGTATCTGAAATCACTGAACGACCAGAAAAACAACGGACTTGGAAACTCTGAACTGGCTCCCATACGCTCTACTTATACCAATGTCATAAACGGGATAGGTGTTGTGGGAGGATGCAGGATGTTCCAGACGGAATGGATAGACAATTTATAGGAAAACTAAATAATAAAGAAAATGAAAAAGACAATTTTATCAATGCTTTTCCTGCTGGCAGGAATAGGATGCTTTGCACAAAAATCCGGCATTATCATCGGTGTGACGGACGGACATTTGGGAAAATATTCGGGATATGCTTACATGAGTACGGGAACGGCGAACAACTCTTCCTACCCCGAAACCCGATGGACACCCGGAGTAGGCTTTAATTTGGGCTACCAGTTTGGCTTCGATCTTTCCAACCGTTTCTGGATTGATGCTTCCATATTGGGAAAAGCCGTTCAGGGAAAAGCAGAGTCCTTCGATTTGAATGGAAACAACGTTGTTCCCTGGTCTGACAAGGCATGGATATGGGGACTTGCTTTGAACGGCTCAATCAATTACCGCATCTGTTCCGGACTGTATGCCGGTATTGGCATTGAACCCACCGGTTATTTCGAAACCGATAAATTGAAGGAAAACTTGGAAGGGCAGGTTTTCGACTTTCCGGTCGTCCTCACCTTAGGCTATGAGTTTAAGAACGGCATGAAATTGTCCGCTTCCTACAAGCATGGTTTCAAGCCATTGTATGACAATGCTTTTGCCTCCAATACAAAGAATAACAAAGAGTTCGGCATATCATTATATGTGCCCATGTTTAAATAATAACCAATTATTAAATTTTTTCAATTATGAGAAAAACGCTTTTTAGTCTTGCTTTGGCAATGGCTGTCTTATCATCATGTAGTTCTGATGACATAGTGAACAATCCGATGAATGAGGAGAACCATTCTTTCCCGGCCTCCAGAAGTTTGCATGAAAATATTCTTTCCTTTTCCAGTGAGGAGGAATACAATGCCTTGCTCGATTCCTTGGGCACGTTGTCCGATGAGGAACTTCTGCAATGGGAATCCGGACAGAAAGGCTTCACCTCCATGTACAGGATGCACAGCGAAGCCTTGGAACAGATATTAAACGCCACATGCAAGGAAGAATATGAATCCATTAAGACTGCTTACCAGACTGATTTTATATTCAACGACAAGGACAGCACCGATTTGTCGATATATATGCCGGTGTTGAATGTAAGCAAGGCAATCACATTGAACCCCCCGAAGGGTTCGTATGTATCGCCGGTGAGAGAAAGAACATGAAGGAGTTTGAAAATTATGACGGATATAAAAAAAGAACTTTCTTTACTTTATCCTGTCCCGTTGGGTGTCACGATCGAAAATGGTATAAACAGGGTTTACGTGAAAACGAAGAAAAGAAAGTTCACCGCACAGATTGGTATGCGAGGAAACCAACAGGCTATCCGTGTAAATGCGTCTAAAAAAGTTTTATGGGGCTGGGTGGAATATACGACTGCGTACTATTGGAAATACACGCCTAACGGCCCTGTACAATTTGGCAAAGAAGTAAAAAGCGGGCATGACATTATGATTTTAGGCAATCCTTTCCCAAATGGAACGAAATTGTATATGTGGACTCGCGGTACTGGTGAAGAAAACTGCGGAATAATGACCGTGCAATTGTAATCCTTTTTGAACCGGATTATTCCCAATCATTCGGGACGAATCTCTGATATAGCCAAATGTTCGTCCCGAATATTAAAATTATCATTTTATGAACAGGAAAGTATTTACTTGTTTTATTGTGATTTCCCTTTTTCTTAATAAAGCCGCTTCTTACGGTCAGGAAATTCAAGTGTCGCGTGACACCGTCAAGGTTTCCGTTCAGGAAGGAAATACTTCGCCTCATAACGAAAGAAGCATTACCCTAAAGCCTTTGGATATACGGAAAGCGGTTGATCTTTCTTCCGGCAGTTGCCCGTCCCGGATAACATTTGACGTGCAGAACCCTTATAATCCGACATTCCCTACCGACAAATCGCCTTTGCATGAGGGGGAATATTCTACCTCCGGTATCATTAAAAGCTATCCTTCCGGCTATTTTTACGGCATGGGCAGGCAGGAAAACTTCATCGGCTTGGGCACAATGAACTATGCAGGTATCGGATATGTGTATTCTCCCGATTGCTGGTCATTCAACTTGCAGGCATATACCGTAAAATGGAGTGTCCCCAGACGCGAGAGTCAGCTATTGGGATTGTCCGGGCTGTTGACATATCCCGTCAACGAGAAAATCCGTCTAAACACATTTGCCTCATACTCCTTCATTCTTTCTTTTCCTTTCAGTTCCTCGAATTACGGGGGATTCGTTTCCTATGACATCATTCCCAACTGGGGGATGGATTTCGGCGTCAGAAGCCATACCGATTTTCCGTTGCATAAAACGAAAACACTTCCAATAGTAGCTCCGTATTTTCAGTATAAAGGCAACAAATTGGGTATTGATATCGGTGGCGGATTATTTAATTTGCTATTCAAATAACCTGCACTGATTTCTATCGTTACTCCTGAAGCGAGGATTATAAGATAAAGGTATTATCTTCTCATCGAAAAAACTCTTTTCTGCTGCTGGTCATAATTCCCTTCCACCACATTATCGACCTCCCGTCTGGCTTTGATTTGCTCCCGGTTGTCAAATTCACCTTTTTGTCTGGCAGTGAAGTACAGGAAATCCCCTGCCGCCTGATGTGATTGTCTGTCATCCCCGAACAGGTTTAGGGCGTTCTTGATATCAGATACCTGTTCCGTGTCAAAATGTGGCTTGTAATAATCACGGGCGAAACGGATGACACAGTGTACCGCCTTACGGAAGATGTCGCTCATTTTGAGCAGCAGGAAGCTGAGACAACCGATGATATGGCTTTGCCATGCAATCCGGTTCTTGAGTCTCGTAGTTTCCTGTGCATGTTCCGTTTCCTTGCAGTTCAGTTCGGACCGGTGTTTGGCCTCCAGTTGCATCAGTTCAAGGCTGTGGTCGTTCTGTATGGTCTGGATTTTATCCTGCAACCGTTCGATGGTTTCCTCGTGCGTGGAAATCTCACAGCGCAAATCCTCTATTTCATTTTTCAGGGCTTTCGATTTTCCGGTAGCCCAACCGACAGCGGCGTTCAGAAGCTCGCTTCCTTTTTCCTTGTTCAGTCTGGAGCGTTTCTCGCAGATAGCCCTGTCAAGGTCTTCACTCTGCCGTTCCTTTTCATTTGCCTTTTCGATAAGGGTGTTGGTAATGCTTTCCGTTTCCTGCATCCTTTTTGTTTGCCATTTCCAGCTGATGTTCCCGGTATTGCCTCGTGGCATCAAGCCGCTTCATTTCCTCCTTCTGCTTCCCAATGATAAAGTCGTTACGTTCCTGATGTTCCTTGCCCGTAACAGCCTTTGACTGCCCACGCTCCATAAGGAGTATGTCGGATGCCAGATCCTGCATTTCTGTCATATCCTCGTCATTGAGCTTGCGGCTCTTGCCTGTGTCATGGTTCATCCAGTCGAAAACGATATGGGCATGGTAATTCGGCTTGAACCATCTTTCGCCGACTTTGAAACTCTCCCTATCCCCGGCTTCGGGCTGTCCGCTAAGCCAGTGCCCCTCATCCTTGTGCAGGAAGATCTGGAGCGGAGTGATGCCCCAGCGTCTCTGGCACTCCTCGCCAAACTTGCGTATATCTGCCAGTGTCGTGTCCGGTCTGATGAGCAACACGCCCTCACGGATTGGCGAGCATCCCGCCAGCTTGGTGATTTTTCCGTTCCTGCCTTTGCGTTCACGCTCCTTCTCCTGCATCGCACGTCCTGTCTTTTCCTTGACCATCCGCTTGATGTAGTTATAGTGCGCCTGCAGGTCGGGATTGCCGAAGCCTGGGTTTATCCACTGTTCGTTATAAGGGGGGAAAAACGAAACGTATCAATATGTGGCCGGCCTGAAAATGGCTGATTGCTTTGGCATTCAAAATGTTATGGTTGAATAGGACAGAACGGGCTGGAAAAACCAAACGTTACATTGCTTTACATTGGGCTTACATTTGAGCCTTGTTTGAACGCCGTTCAAATGAATTACTTTACATTTATAGACTTTGCAAAATGAATAAGCATACGCTGTAAAAACACCAAACGTTTTTTTGAGTAGTAAAGCAGGCAGTCTGTTTCGTGTAAAAATGAAACAGACCGGTCTATTTTGTGCCGTAGTATCAAATAGACCACATGCACTCTTGTCCTCACAGTTGCTATAATGTAAATTTACAGCATCGTTAGATAACGGGATATCAATAATTTATACTGTAAAGAACCTATGAAAGTAAAAAAAGTGATTCTGTTCCTGTCGGTGGCAATGCTGTTGGCAGGATGCAACAAAGACAATGCTCCGGTGGCTGTATCGGAAGTTACGTTGTCCCGGACGGCATTGACAATGACCGTCGGTGATACGGAAAAAACTTACAGCTACCGTACTGCCGGAGCATGCCGGATATGACGGTCTTGTATGGAGCAGCAACAACACGTCCGTTGCATTAGTCGATGTGGAAGGGCTTGTAACGGCTGTCTCTGCCGGAAATGCCACTATTACCGCAACTGTGGGTGGCAAACAGGCAACCTGCGAAGTGACGGTAGCGGATGCCGTGCCGGAAGGTCTCACCGTCACCACCTACGAAGCTCTGCTCGAAGCACTACGGACGGGCGGTGCCTCGGCCGATATCCCGACACTCATTATGCTGGGTAGTGACATTACGATACCGGCAGGCGGTGACCGCACCAGTCCACCCATAAACGGCAGTGGTTACTTCAAGATAGACGGCGGCGGCCACACCCTCGTCCGAGAAAATGAAAGCTACTATTTCCTTGGCAATATCAATGCTGACGATGATGCCGTCCATATCGAACTCACCAATATCAAACTGGCTCAAGGCGCGAACTCATTTTTGTCCATGATATATGTCTGTAACGGTAGGATTACGTTGGGTAAAGGCGTAGCATTGAACGGGCAGCATATGATTGCGACTGTCGGCGAAAAAGCGGCATTGGAACTGGGTGACGGCTGCGAATTGTCTGACGCGACAGGCAGTTCGTACAGTACAACGGTCATGAATGGCGCTATCCTTGTGCTGAACGGCGGAAAGACTGCTGCCGGGACTTACATACGTCTCTCCAACGATATCTTTCCGGCCGTTTCCTATCCCCTTATCTCCGTTCCGAAAGCTCTTACGGGTGATGTGCACCTCTGTTTCACGCTGAACGGTATATCCGCTATCGCCCAGGGTGCCGACGGTTATCAACTGACGCAGGCGGACTACGACCGTTTGACAGTGAATCCTGAGTCGTCATGGGTCAGTCTCTATGGAGAAACGATGAAGCAGTATAATGATGACATCTTTGAACTTTATCTCGACCCGGCGGCGGAACATCAAATCAAGCTGCGCCTGAAGAATTTCACATCCCCCACTTCCGGCAACATCGACATGACCTCCATGACTGCCGACGAAGCGCAGCTAACCATCCATGCCGCCCTCGCCGCAGGCTTCACCGAACTCAAGCTGACGGGCGAACTTTCCAAGATAGGAATGGGCGGTAGTTGGGGTTCATTTATCAATAATAAACAAATTACGAAATGCGACCTCACCGGAGTGACGGGCTGGGGGACAACGCCAACACTGCCCGATGTCGCCTTTGCGAATTGCACCGCCTTGCAGGAGGTGACGCTGCCCGATGATATGAAGGTAATCGGAGGTAGTGCTTTTTCCGGTTGCGCTGCGCTGACTACGGTGAATCTTTCGCAGGTTACCCGGATTAATCTAAGCGCATTCTGGGGATGCACTTCATTGGAGACGCTCGCTTTGGATAATGTGACTGCGATAGGCCAGGAGGCTTTCTACGAATGCACGGGCCTCGAAACGCTCAAAATACCGAAGTGTACCGAGTTCGGCAATTATATCGTAACGGGCTGCCGCAGCCTCACCCGGATAGAAGCTACCGTAGCCGGAAATTTCGTTGACATAAGTGATGGTCGCAGCAGTATAGAGCACACCGCCGTTTTTCACAACAGAGATACTCATTCCGGAGAGAACGCATTCGCTCCTGCCAGGTGCGACCTTGTGCTGAATACCGACAAGCAAGAGGACGGTACTGCCGTCCCAAAAGTTTCCGGCAATAACAGATGGACTTTGGCGGCCAATGCCAGTCCTATGATGTGGAAAAGCATTACTTTCCGGCAATAGAAGATTTAGCTATCAATTTTATCATATTATTTCTTAAATTGAATTTATGGTGCATTCATTATTTGGGCACAATCCCATGTAGATAAAGAATTCAAACAAAGCATTGCTATGCAGAAAAGTAAAACGATTATACAGTCAATACATCCCTATAAACGAATGTATTTTGAATTTTACTACAATTTTTGAAAATTTATTAATAAATTGTTTCATAATTTATTAATAGGCGTTTTAAGACTATAAATGAAATTATGGAAATATAAGTACAAAAAAAACGGCAAATCACTGTGTGAAATGCCGTTTTTTTATGTCGTTTTAGGAGCTTAATCGGGGTATGGGTCACCCAAATTCTCGAATATAAGCATTTGCTGCTTGGGCGAAAGCCAGCGGTGATTGTAAGGAAGATAGCCGGTTTCTGCCAACAATGTTGCCAATTTTGTACATCTTTTGATGCTGCGTTGCAGACATCGCACTGCATTTTTGGGAGTAGCGCAACCGGGGAAATACATTTGCGCCAATTCAGAAAAGGAAGAAGTAGATTTTGCCATTTGCTAAGTTTTAGGTTAATGTTATCAATTGTACGATATGCAAATATACGAAATCAAGATACCCTTTGTCAAGTATTTCGGGCTTTAATTATGAAGTTTCTCCTTGAAAGTTTTCCTCTCTATATTCCGCTTGTTGTTTGTGGGGGAATTTTCTGATAACTTCTTCGGTGGAATTTAAGGGAACAAAATTAATTTCCCCGGAAAAGAAATGGCACAAAGGTCCGTTTCCATGTCCTATATGCAGGTCTTTACCATGATAAATTGCTTTGCTTATATAAACTTTGGCTTGACGGACAGCTTCTTCAAGTCCGTTGCTGCGGGCGGCAAAGGCAGCGATGGCGGAAGAAAGCGTACATCCCGTACCGTGAAGGTTGCGGCTCTCTATTTTTTGCTGTTCGAACAGGCTGAAACGGCCGTTGTTGTACAATACATCGCACATTGTATTGCCGGATAAGTGACCGCCCTTTACCAGTACGGCGCAGTGATAGCGGTTCGCTAATTCACAGGCGGCCAGTTTCATCTCCTCTATATCCGTAACGGGATTTGAAAGGAGTAGGGATGCTTCGCCCAAATTGGGGGTTATCAGGGAACAGAGAGGAAACAGCTCCTCTTGAATGGTGCGCACGGTATCTTCCGTCATTAGCTTTCGCCCGCTGGTGGATACCATAACGGGGTCATAAACGACAAAACGAGACCGGATATTTTGCAAACACTCCGCTACGGTGTGCACGATAGCGGCATTGTGCACCATTCCTATCTTGATAGCGGCAGGCTGCAAATCATCCATGACGGATGTTATCTGCGCACGGACAATGTCCGGTGGGATAGGGCATACAGCCTGAACCCCCATTGTGTTTTGTGCCGTAACGGCAGTAATGACAGAGGCGGCATATCCTTTGAGTGCGGAAATCGTTTTAATATCCGCTTGTATGCCTGCACCGCCGGAGCAGTCGGAGCCGGCAATGGTGAGAATGACCGGAATAGTCGACATGATAATAAAATGTTTGATGGTTAAAATAAAGACGTCGCACGGAGCAATTCCTTGAAATGCCCGATAAAATCCGTTCCCGTCCATTTCCATATATCTCCCAAAAGGACCGCACCGCCGAAGCCCAATGAGCTGATTTCAGGGAAATGCGCTGCCGTAACGCCGCCCAATGCCATTACTTTAGCGTCTATAATGCCCGCCTGCCGCGCCTTTTGCAAGCTGTCGGTAGTATAGGCAGAGGGATATCCTTCTTTGGAAATGCTGTCGTATATGGGACTGAGAAATACGTAATCGCATGTTGCTTTGTATTTGACGACTTCTTCCAGCGAATGGCAGGAACGGCTGATGTGTCCGGTGAAGCCTGCCGGTGCTGCCGGGGTGCGTCCGTTCAGATGAATGCCTTTCAAATTTCGGAAAGACGCCAATTGGAAATGCTCGTGTGTGACGATACGTTTCAGACATTCAGGCGGAAGCCGTTCAATAATTGTTCCATGTCTTCATAAGAA
>ENA-OQBD01001527-OQBD01001527.1-human-gut-metagenome-genome-assembly--contig:-NODE-1527-length-10633-cov-3.527794_pt1 | contig 10633 bp, 9 predicted proteins | sample MGYA00242742_ERZ504543 | MGnify/ENA primary metagenome ERZ504543 (study PRJEB26092, sample SAMD00036239) | human gut metagenome | host: Homo sapiens | study: EMG produced TPA metagenomics assembly of... | reverse complement strand
AAGGTGTCACCATGATTGGCTAGGCTGCGTTTACCGGCATGGAGTTTTTCCGTCTGGTTGGTTTTGCTGCGTACAGCGGAGGCCCAGTCAGCAATGATCTTCCGCTGCTTCTCGGTGAACTGTTCGCAGAGGAAATTGCGTTTGAAGTTCTTTCGGGATGGTAAACCGGAACGGTTTCGTCATCAAGCATCTGCCGAACCAGTTTTTTGACCAATTGCGAATTTTCTTAATTTTTTTGGGATTCATAATTACCTTCCTTTCGTTTATAAAAAAGGGAGAAGTTCTCCCTTTTTAGTTGTTTTCGCCCGCCATAAGTGCCGCACTCATGATTTCGAGCGCACGCTCCTTGCTGCGGGCATCAACATGCGCGTAGCGCGTGGTGGTCAAGTAAGAAGCGTGGCCCAAGTAACTCTGAATCTCGCGCAGACTGCAACCTTCGTGCAGCAGAAGAGTAGCGCAAGTGTGTCGCAGGTCGTGAAAACGGATCTTCGGCAGGTCGCTGTGTGCAATCCGCCAGCGAAAGTGGTCGCTAACGTACTCGGGCGAGAGCAGCTGACCGTTCGCATCGATGAATACGTACTCAGCATCTGCGGTCCGGTATCGGCGCTTTTTCGCTCGGTTTTCCTCGATTTGAGCCTTGCGGCGTTCCAGCCGCTGGCGGATATCGTCCGACAGTGGGAATGCGCGGCGGCTCGCCTCGGTCTTGAGGTCGTTGCTGCGGACAAGCTGGCGCTTGCCGTTAATCCGGACTTCAGCGACCTTGTGCCGGATTTGGAGGGTGCCGGTCTCGAAGTCGATGTCCAGCCAGCGGAGTCCGAGGATCTCGCTGCGGCGCAGGCCGTAGATGACTCCAAGGCGGACGATATCCTCAATCGGGTCGCCCTCGAACAGCCGGAACAGCTGTCCAATCTGCTCCACGGAGAGTGTTTCGCCTTGGAACGTTTCGACACGAGGCGCTTTAACGCACTTTACGGGGTTTAAAATGGGCGCGCCGTTGCGGATCTCATCGTTGAACACCGACCTGATTAACGTCAGATGGTGCTGAACAGTGTTCGCGGACAGGCCTGCATCAAGCAGGAACGCGCAGTAGCTTTCCAGGGCGGTGGGCGATACCTCGTTCATAGTCAGGTCGAGCTTGCGGAAATACGGCAGCAGGCGTGCGGTAATATGCTCGTAGCCCTCGAAGGTGGAGGGTGCCACCTCGGAGCGCTTGCGCGTCATCCAGCGGCGGACGACCTCGTCGAACGGTACCTCACCGACTTCGGCCACAGCCCAGCCGGCTTGGCGGGAGCGGCGGTCGTAGTCCGCCTGCAACTCAACTAACTTCGCGTCGAGCAGCTGCTTGGCGCGGCGCTGGTTGCCCTGCACCGGCAGTCCGGTGCTGACCCATTTCTGGTGCAGCTTGCCGGTGCTGTCGGGAATGCGGAGCACAAGGTAGAACTTACCGTTCTTCTCTTGGAGCGTGCCGGTGACGGCTGATTTCATGTGTCTCATTTGGTTTTTCATCTCCTTTACAAGTGACAAAAGTTATGATAAACTGATATATATGAAAAATCTGGCCAGATTTGTTTGCTTATTGTGCAAATATCATATCACGCGGTGGACGCTTTGACGATGCAGTTTTAGGGCGTTCTGGCTACACACTCACGGGGGATTTATTTTGAGACTAGTATTAGACAAAGAGAAACGGCCGCAGCCCGAAGGGACTACGACCGTAAATGACGATATTTTCCAGAGCGAGCAGCACCGAGGGGTACGCTTGGTACTGGATCAGCTGCATACTTTTTTTCACGGCATGCGAGCTGATGGACCTGCCGTTCGATAATCCGTTTGCGTTCTTTGTAAAACTCGATGACGTACTCCACCATCCGGACAAATTCCGCTTAGACGGCAAACCGGCAGATCTAAACGAATACCGATTTCTCCCTATGGGGGTGCTGTTGCTGTATGCGTGCTACGGCAACGACCTGTTCGCGTTATCCGATGCGGCGCATGATGCTCATTTCAGTACATTGTGGCAGCAACCCTCTCTTCGGTACATCGAAGACGAATTGAATCGGCTAGGTGTCAAGCAGACAATTTGCCGACTTGTTGCGCGCGCAGAGCGGCGAGATATTTATCGGCTTTACTCGGAGCTGATTCAGTTTAACGAAAATAACGCCTATTTCAGCCTGAGCAATGGTACACTCCCGCTGCAGGATGTTGCGTGCAGTGTGGAAATGCCTGATGTTTTCGTTCGGGATTTGTATCATCTGTTTCTCTCCTATTACGCAGTAGATCATAGCGGAACTTGCTCTATTTCTGCGCATGAGAAACTTCCGGCGGCAGCGCAGAAAATAATGGTGTATATGGAAGGCCTGTTAAATCTGCGCGCGTTGGAGCGAGACGCATTAAAAGATACGGTGAAAGACGCCGACATGCTGTCCAAGCATGTGGTGAAATTGCTTGATTTAACCAAAGATTATCCTTGCCTGTTTCATTCCACGCCGCACTGCCCGATACCTCCTTGCGCTGAACTTAAAAAGTTTTACACGCAGGTTCATAGTGATAAACCCGTTGAATCTAGTCGACTGGGCAGTAAGAAAGCACGAGATACAGCATTAGCTAACCTAACAAACGCAATCAGTCCGCTTTCGAAAACGCAATTCGATGGATTGGTTGAACGACTGTATCAATTGCTGCACAGCTATGCAGATAACCCGGTATTTCAGTTTTTTGATACCGCATACAAACAGTTGGTAGTATTTCCGGCGTTTCGGAGAATAGCCCCGGCATATTTCTGGAGACTGTTCGTTCAACACGCCGATCCTCTCTATAAGCAGAAAACTTATCTGGTATCGGATTCGCCCAAAGCCGCTGATTTCTCGCTCAAGCCGTTTGTTCAGGAGGGCTTTCCGGCTATGCAGAGCGCAGAGCGTAAATCCAATAGCCGCGTAGAGCGTCAATGCAGGCTGTATGAGGAACTGGTGAAGTACTTCGAGGAGAATGGCAAAACGGTCATACCTGGTGCGGATATGGCTGAAGAGATTGAGCCATCAGTCAGTCTGCATTTCCTGCAAAAGCACTTGCTCGCGAACTTCGATATTTACACAGACACGGGTATTACCGGTGCAACGCTGTCGAATGAGGTTCCGCTTTACCGCTTGTTTAAGCCGCTGTACGATGCGCTGATTTCGATGGACGGCGAGCTGTGGAAGCAGATGCCGTACAGCGAATCATCTTCGGTCACGCTCGAACAGGCCGATGAGTTTTACTGTAGGAAACGCAGTGATACCGATGCATTGAGTTTCCTGCGTGAGTCAAAGGGGCAGCCACCTATCGAGCGAAAGAAGAACTTGACGCCCCAGCAATGCTGGAGCTTTGTAAATGCGGCCTTGATAGCCAAAGACGGTTCGCTGACCGAGCGCATCAATACCTATATCGCAGAGCATAAGGAACTGTCCGAGTATGCGGAGCAATCCGAAGAAAACCGCAAGATTCTGCATTGGACGATTTACCGTATGGCGTTGGAACGCTGTGCATATTCGCTTTCCCGCTCGCTGATGGAGCAGTTTATACAGATACTGGACGGGTGGCTCGGCGAACAGGATCTCGAGAACCTGTGGACTATGTTTTTTGAGGAACACAAGGAAGCATTCGTATGGAATACGATAGCAGACAAAATCCGATTTGGCCCTGTGCAGATGTATGGGCGTATTCTGGGTCAAATTGATTTGCCTGCGGCTCAGCTGCCTGCACCGCAGGAGGTTGCAAGGGACTGCGGCATGGTGCTCCTCGGCGGAGAGAATGCTGACAGTCATGCGGCGTACATCGCTGAACTGGAGCAAAACCATGTTCTGGCAATGTACAGACTGAAAACGCTCGATAAGGACTGGTCGGAGGAAAGCACAAAAGCCGCCCTGCTGGCTCAGCAAAGCGGCTTTTCGGGCACTGTCCTTCCGGCGTATACCTTATATAAAGAACTGGTGCAGGATACAGATGACGCAGAATCTATCCATCTGAAACTCTGGGCGCAGTATCATATGCAGTATATGGCAGCGATTCGAGGTATCGGAGTGGAATGCGGTAACGATTTCGCCATAATCGGCGAGGTGGACTGTCGGGACAGTGAACCGGTGACACTGAACGCGCTCAATGTCATCAGCTTCTGGCTGGTGCAGGACGGTGCGGATGCAGTCATTGTCCGGTATGACGGTTCGCTGACTGAGCAAGTTGTCAACCATATAGCTGCGTTGGCTGGGCGGCTGGCCGTGCCGCTGTTCCTGCAATCGGAGACCATGACCTTTGAGCAGAAATGCAATCTGCTTGCCGAGACCGCCATCTTTGGCTATGCGCAGCCGCTGCCAATCAGCTGACACACGCAAGTGCCTGCTCGAGCCGCTGCAGGCTGCGGGCGTTCTCGCTGATCTCCGGATGTATGTAGCGGGATGTGGTGATCGGATTGGAATGCCCCATATAGGCTTGAATATCCGTCGTTTCGCACCCGCGCTGTGCCAGACTGGTTGCGCAGGTGTGGCGCAGGTCGTGAAATCGAATGTGCCGCAGGTCATGTTCCTTCAAGAACTGCCGGAACTGCGCACTCAAACGCTCTGGATGGAGCGGAAGTCCGTAGCGTGCTGTCATTACCGGACCGGACGGCCTGCGTGGCTGACGCTGACGCAAAAGCTGTTCTACCTCCGGATGGAGAGGAAAGGAACGGCAGCTAGACTGGGTTTTTAGCTTGTTGCTGCATATCATGCGGCAGCGCCTGGATTCATCATGGACGCGCTTGGCATTATGTCGTACATGCAGCAGCTTTTTCTCCCAGTCGATGTCCTCCCAGCAAAGACCGCAGATTTCGCCGATGCGCATGCCGTACAGGAGCGCCAGTAGTACGGGAAGATGCAAGTCTGTTCCGTTCAGTTCCTTCAGCAGCTTTTGCTGTTCTGCGGCAGAGTACGGACGCGGAATATTGCGTTCCACGCGCGGCAGCTGCACACCGCAGATTGGATTGCTGCGATTGAGTCCACAGCTGCAGGCGGCAGTAAATGCAGTCTGCAATAATTTAAAGTGCATTTGTATTGTGCGCGCTGAATAGCCATACGCGAGCATTGCATCGCGGTATTCCTCCATTGCCATAGGAGAAACACGGCATAATGCTAAGTCTTTCTCGTCAAAGAACTGGCAGGCGTGACGAACAACAGCGGTATAGCGCACAAGGGTGCTTTCTGCAATCGACTCGCGGCAATCGTCAAGCCAGCGCTTCAGCCATTCGGATACCGGCTGATAGCGCAGCTCCGGCGAGATGTCCCACTTTTCGCACTGCTCGTCCATACGGTTGATTTCGTAGAGCTCGGCCAGAACACGGCGGCGAGCCTGCTCGACCTTTCTGTAGGACTGATCGATTTTCAGACCGGTGCTTTGCTGATAACGGACACGGCAGTTATTCTCGTCATACTTGACGCGGAGATACCAGTATCCGTTTACGCGCACTGCGCTGACGACGATATTTGTTTTCATGATAGGAACCTCCTCTGATAATGCATTTACAGGATACTGGAATCCTCGATTTTCTGCGATGCAGTTACAGCGCGGAATGGATACACACTTTATTTACGGGCAAGCTGATAAAACATTGTTCGCTTCATGCCGGTTCGCCGCATGGCCTCCCGTGCGGTAATTTTGCCGGCTTGCCAGAGTGCAAGGACTTCCTCCCAGTTGTCCGGCAGGGAAGTGGAAGGCCGCCCGAGGTGTTTGCCTTTGGCTTTTGCGATGTCGATGCCCTCACGCTGTCGCTGATGGATGGTCAAGCGCTCCTGTTCGGCGATCGTGCCGAGGACTTCAATCAAAATGTTGTTGACCATCTCGAATACCCATTCCTGCCCCGGCGGCAGATCCATCATGGTGGTCGGAAGGTCGATCACCTTGAGATGGATGTTGTTCTGCTTGAACCATTGCAGTTCGCTGTGAATATCGGCCTTGCTGCGGCTGAGCCGGTCGAGCGACTTTACGACAAGCGTATCGCCGGAGCGCAGCATAGCAGACTTGAGCGCCTGATAGCCAGGACGGTCAAGGTTTTTGCCGGACTCCTTATCCGTGATGATTTCTCGATCATCTGCGCCGAGCGCGCGAAAGGCCTCGAGCTGACGATCAAGATTTTGCTCGCGCGTGGAGACGCGAGCGTAGTAGAATGTTTTGTGCATTTTGCTCATCTCCGTTGTGATTTCATATTTATTGTGATAAAATAACTTTACTGAGACAGGCAGGTGAAATGGAATGAAACCTACACTTACAGCTGAACAGAAACTCCGGTGTCTGCACGGTACTTTTGCTGCGGAGGGTATGCAGATTCCCTCTAAAACGAGGACTGCATTGCACCGACTGGATTCCGGTAAGGCAACAATGGATGAGTTGCTTCGTGAAGCGATTGCTCGCCATAACAGAAAGCAGTGATATCGTGTTTTCAAAATACGAAGTGTATTCCACCGCGCAGTCTCTGGATTAAGACACTGGTTTGATATTTCAAAAAATTAACAAGTTGATTTGGAAATTTGCGTTGTATAGAATAACAAAAGTGTCCGGAAAGGTCTTACGCTTTCCGGACATTTCCGTTTATTGCAGCTAGACCTTTTCGGACAGGTTTTTGCTGCGGATTTACACTGTCCGAAAAGGTAGACCTTGTTGGATACTTAGTCGTCATCGATAAGGTCGGCGAGCAGGCCGATAACGGTCAGTACGCCGAGAATGACTTTTCCTGCGTTCATCTTTTTACCCCATTTCAGCTGTCAGAGAAATTTTCGACGGCCTCGATAATCAAATTCGACCACAGCGCCGACGGCCTGAAAGATTGGGCCTAATGGAATCATAAGCAACGCCTCCTTTCAATTAATACGCATATAGCAGCTCACCGGTCATTTCATGCAACAGAGTAGGATCGTAGAGTATTTCTTCGATCTCCTCCTCCGAACAGCCGTAATCGAGAAGTGCTTGCACCTCATCGGCGGTTACGCCGAATGCCTTCGCCACACTAAACAGGTCATCATAGCCTGTCGGCGTGTCCTCATAATAGCTGCGATAGAAGGGATATTTGCGCCACCAGTGCTCGAACGTCGTGTGCGGTGTGAAGATGCCTGTAGTGATACGGCCATTGCGGTCAATCTTCAAAATCTCGCCCTCCTTTGGCTCCAGAATGTCAGAGGGTGTGTTCAGCTTTAACTTCTTGATGGTCTTGCACAGGATTTCCTGTGTCGAAGCGTAAATCAAGAAGCCATCATAAAACATCACGCACAACGGGTTATCTCCAACTGCGAACCAGATAGAGTTGTCCTTATCCAGAACAGTAAACACAAATGAACCCTCGACTGCTTCAGCCATGGATTGCAGGCTGTCAAAGTCGAGGGCTTTATTTTTCTCTAAGAGTTGAACGGCAACATAGCTGTCCGTTTCAACACTCGTGAGCGGCAGATTTTCTTCCATGCGAAGTTCCTTGTCATTCCAGAGAACGCCATTGTGTGCGAGGGCAAAGCTGCTGCCGTCAACATGACCAAGGAACGGGTGGTTATTCTGGTTAAACTGCGCATTGCCCTGGGTGGTCATGCGCGTGTGACCCATCACGACGTTTACGTTGTGGGGCAGGTGGATTTTCACTTTCCGAGCGGGAAGAGGGCGCTTGTAGATGCGCATACGACCATTGAAGTTGTACGCGATGCCGGTTGCATCGGTGCCGCGCACTTGGCACTCTCTTGCAAGAGTATTGAGAATTCTATTCTTCATATGGGTGCTCAGGCACTCCTTAAAGTCGATTAAACCGAAAAGACTGCACATATTATTCCTCCTCGCTTGCGTTTACGGGTTCGTTGACATACAGGCGGCGCTCCTTGAGGTACTGGATAAGCTCCGACTCCTTGATTTCGTCGAGGAAGTCAAACCAGCTCATGTCCTGCACCTGATAATCGGACAAAGAAACAGCCACCTCGACCAGATGGTTGACCATCTGCAAGGTGGCTTTGAGCGTATTGAGTTTGAGCGTGCCGCGAAACATGCGGATTTCAACCGTATCTGCATTCGTAAGGTTGACCGCCGTATAGCGCCCGGCACAGGAATTCTTCGCGTGGTTCATCTGCTCGGACGGGGTGAGGCGGATACCATACCGCGCCGCCCAGCGATTCATCTGGGACTGTGTGCGGCGGCTGAATCGCAGCAGTTCCGTCCAGAATTTCTCAACAAAGTAGAGCAACCGCGCAATTGCAGCCTCCTGCTGCTCGTAGGTACAGCCGAATGCCAAGCGGGAGATGTGAACGTGCAAGCCGCAAGTTCCTGCCGCATGGCTGAGATAGCCCATGCTCTGCGCCTTGCGGAGGACTTCCGCCCACGGCATTTCGTTCAGCTGATATTCGAGCGTCATCGGGTGAGTGACTAACTCAAGTCCTTCATCCAGACTACCGTCTGTCTTGATGTACAGGTTCTCGGCATCCTTGTTCGCAATATCAAGCAGCTTCTGCGCGTTGCTGTTTACCGTGCCGCCGTCATCGATTTCGAGCTCCACGCCGAAATGCCGCAGGCCCTTGCCATGAAACACAAGATCCGGTGTGTAATTGTACTCGTGAATAATGTTACAATGCTCATCCCAGCAGGATGCGCAGTAGGCGTTGTCGTCATTATCCCAATACGCGCGGTCACGATGAATAATGCGGTTGCAGTCTTCGCAGCGGACGTAGTATTCATCAAAGCAGTGGTCGCAGAGTGTGTGGGTATCGTCCTCGACGGCGTTTTCCTCGTAGACCCGCTCGGCGCAGTGGTCGCAGATTACGGTCAGGCGGTCGGCACAATCCTCGCAGAGCCAGTCGCCTTCCGCTTGATACATGTCTTCAATTGGGTATTCTGCACCGCAGTTTGGCACAAATTCTCGTTCGCTCATTGTCTGTTCCTCCATTTCGTTTGGTAAAACTTATACTCTTCGGCAAGCAGCATAGTAGAATGCGTCAAAGTCGTCGTATGACGAAACACCTTCGCCTTACGGCATCATCACACGGCACATCAAGCTCGTAGCGGTACGGCGGCTGCTCTGCTTATGGACGATGTGCTGACCGGTTGGCGTTTTGGTAAGGATAAACACTTGCAGGTAATCCTTTCTCGGCACTTCCATCGTCAAAACCATGTGCCACATGAGGTTGATCAGCCACGATGGGATTTCATTCTCCACGCCACGTGTCAGGAATTTTTGATTTTCGAACATGTTTCTTCTCCTTTCAAACAAAATAGGCCACAGGGAATTACCCTGTGGCCCTCATGAATATAATATATATTTTATCTGATTGGAAAAACGGACAGTACAAGCTCTGCTGTTCAAGAGTAATGTCTACAGTCAAAATTTGAATTTTGAATATAGATAAGTGACTTTTGTTTCTTATTATGATATGCTGTATCTGCATGGGATAGAGGATCAATCGGATATGCACATAGCTGTAATGGTCTAGGCGTTTTGATTTGAGATAGGTTGTATTGTGAATTGATTACGAGCGTTGGAAGTACGCTGTCACGCGAAAGTCTAAAACTACTATGGCGTTCGCAATCTCGAGCTCTTTTATAATATAAGGGGATTTAGTCATATGATTCATTTAATCGCAAGTGATATTGACGGGACGCTGCTGCAAGGCGGACAGACCCGATTAGACCCGGCGCTGTTTGACGTTATTGAACGGCTGGAACAGCACGGAATTCGTTTTGCGGCGGCGAGCGGCAGACAGTATACCAATCTGCGGCGGCTGTTTGCCCCTGTCGCGGACAAAATCGACTATATCTGCGAAAACGGCAGTCTGGTCATCAGCGACGGCAGTGTGCTGTATAAGCAGGTGATCGACCGAGCGCTCGGCACGAAGATTCTGCGCTGCATGCTGGAGATGGAGGGCTGCGAACCGCTGCTGAGCGGAGTCATGCAGTGCTATGTTCAGCCAAAGGACCCGGCTTACGCGGACCATATGCGATATTTTGTGGGGAATGATGTAGCGGTTGTAGAGGATCTGACGGCGGTGCCGGAGCCGTTTCTGAAAATTGCGGCGTATTTCCCGGACGGCGCCACCGAAGAATACCGTCTGCGTATCGCGCAGGCTGCGGGAGGGGCGATGCGGCCTGTGGTTTCCGGTATGGCGTGGGTGGACCTGCTGCCGCAGGACTGCGATAAAGGCACAGCGCTTGCGGTTTTGCAGCGCCATCTTCATATAAATCGAGAAGAAACGATGGCTTTCGGGGATAACGAAAATGATGTGGAGCTGCTTCGGCAGGCGGGACTGTCCTATGCGATGAAAACAGGCAATCCGTGCGTTCTTCGACTGGCAGACCGTGCGGCGGATGATGTCATATCTGAACTGAATATGCTGCTGAGCGAATTGGAATAAGCCGGTTTTGATCAGAACAAAAAACACCACCCTTGCGGGTGGTGTTTTGAAGAAAAGGAGAATTAGGATTTTGTCGTGAGCTTAAACAGAACAGCGCCGTGCGTATCGATCGAGCATACAATGCCGGAGGAAACGACAGCATCGGGCTGGTCGCCCCAGAGGTCGTGAACCGTGTATTCACCGGACAGACCGAGTTTGTCCAGCGTGATTTCGCGCTTTGCCGGAAGATTGCCGAGATTGAATACGGCAAGGTAGGTGTT
>ENA-OQBD01001526-OQBD01001526.1-human-gut-metagenome-genome-assembly--contig:-NODE-1526-length-10643-cov-2.925732_pt1 | contig 10643 bp, 7 predicted proteins | sample MGYA00242742_ERZ504543 | MGnify/ENA primary metagenome ERZ504543 (study PRJEB26092, sample SAMD00036239) | human gut metagenome | host: Homo sapiens | study: EMG produced TPA metagenomics assembly of... | reverse complement strand
TGTGTGCCTTGATATAATCTGCCAGACGCTGCTTGTTGTGGCGCTTGATCTCGCCCAGCTTGTCGAGCAGCTCCTTGTCGTCCGCATAGTTGTTCAGAACCTGCAGCTCGGACGGATGGTGCGGTAGCCGGTGCCGATCTTGCTCTCGATCAGCTCAGCCGCTCGGGTTGGCCTCACACAGCCAGCGGCGGTGTGCAATGCCGTTGGTGACGTTGCAGAACTTGGAGGAGTAGATCTTGTAGAAATCGGTGAATACGCGCTCCTTGAGGATCTCGGAGTGCAGCGCGGATACGCCGTTGATGGAGAACGAGCCTGCGATAGCCAGATGCGCCATGCGGACGGTATCGTCGGCAACGATAGCCAGCTTGGAGATCTTCTGGAAGTCGTTCGGGAAGAGTTCCACAGCTCCTTGCAGAAGCGCTCGTTGATTTCGTAGATGATCTGCATAACACGCGGCATCAGCTCCTGAACGAGCGATACCGGCCAGCACTCGAGGGCCTCAGGCATAACGGTGTGGTTGGTGTAAGCAACAGACTGGCTGGTGATGTTCCAGGCCTGCTCCCAGCTCATGTCATTCTCGTCCATCAGGATGCGCATCAGCTCCGGAATAACCAGGGTCGGGTGCGTATCGTTGATATGCAAGACGTGCTTGTGCGCGAAGTTTTCGAGTGTGCCGTACTTGGCCTTGTGCTTTGCACAGATGTCCTGCAGGGTTGCGGAAACCAGGAAATACTGCTGCTTGAGACGCAGGGACTGACCCTCGCGGTGGTTATCCTCCGGATAGAGGACCATGGAGATGGTCTCTGCCAGTGCGTGCTTCTCCAGTGCCTTCAGATACTCACCGGAGGAGAACAGCTTCATGTCCAGTGCGATCGGGCTCTGTGCCTTCCACAGGCGCAGACGCGCGATGTTGTTGGTGCCGTAGCCGGAGATCGGCATATCATACGGAACTGCCAGAACCGGCGTGTAATCGTGGTAGTTGACGACCAGCTTGCCGTTATCGTCGAAGTAGGTGTCAACCGTGCCGCCGATCTTGACCTCGCGGGTCTCATCCATTGCCGGAATCTGCCAAACCTCGCCGGTAGACAGCCAGGAATCCGGCAGCTCGACCTGCTGGCCTTCTACGATCTTCTGCTTGAAAATGCCGTGCTCGTAGCGGATGGAGTAGCCGGTGCCGCGTACGCCGTCGGTCGCCATGCCGTCCATGTAGCAGGCAGCCAGACGACCAAGACCGCCGTTGCCCAGACCGGGATCAGCTTCCTCCTCGAAGATGTCCGCCATCTCGAAGCCCATGTCCTTCAGGGCTGCGGTCAGAGCGTCCAGCATACCGAGGTTGTAGGCGTTGTTGCGCAGGCTGCGGCCGACAAGAAATTCCATGCACAGGTAATGCACCTGACGCTCTCCGTCGCGCTCTACCTCATTCTGGGTTTCGATCATGTGCTCGGTCAGTGCATCGCGCACTACGAGGGCACAAGCCTCGTATACCTGATCCTTGGTAGCGTCCTCTACCTCGCAGGCAAAATGTCGCTGCAGTTTACCTGCAATGGCTTCTTTCAAAGCGGTCTTTGTGTACTGGGTCTTTGGCATGGTCTTTCTTATCTCCTCACATAGTTGTTTGGAGGCACTGCCGAGCGATACGTCTGCGGTGCTTTGCGGAAATTTTGCGCTTTGGCGTCGTTGCGATCCCTTGCAATACACAAAGTATTGCTGCGGAACCGCGCCTAGCCAAATCGCAAACTTTACTCGCAAATCACTCTTGCCGTATCACTCGTCAGCACCTCTAAGGATGCCGTAGATTTCAATGGGATGAAAATTACGGAATCACCGGTTACCGTCACCGTATTCCCTCAAATCGGGTGACGGGTCGGGCTGACAGGTCGGTTACTGACCCATCGCGGTCTTGTAAACCTCGATATATTTATCGGCAGAGCTGCCCCAGCTGAAGTCGCTCTGCATACCCTGCATAATCAGCTTGCTCCACGCAGGCTTGTTAAAGCGGAATACGCCGCAGGCCTCGCGGATAACGTGCAGCATGTCGTGCGCGTTGTAGCTTGCAAAGGTGAAGCCGTTGCCCGTGCCGGCATAATCGACAAAGGCGTGAACGGTGTCCTTGAGGCCGCCGGTCTCGCGGACGATCGGAATGGTGCCGTAGCGCAGTGCGATCATCTGTGCCAGGCCGCACGGCTCAAACTTGGACGGCATCAGGAACATATCGGCGCCTGCGTAAATGCGGTTTGCCAGATCGCCGGAGAACATGATGGACGCGGAAACCTTATCCGGCCAGCGGCGCTTTGCCTCGATGAACATCTGCTCATAGCGGTAGTCACCGGTGCCGAGCACGATCAGGCGAACATCATCCGCCAGAATATCCGGCAGGACTGCTTCCACAAGGTCGAGTCCCTTCTGGTCAACAAAGCGGGTAACGATGCCGATAACAGGCGTGTTTGCATCGCCCTCAAGGCCGCAGAGCTTCAAAAGCTCGGTCTTGTTGACCAGCTTATCCTGCGGGTTGTTTGGGCCGTAGTTCTTGAAGATCTTGCTGTCAGTTTCCGGATTGAACGCATCCATATTGATGCCGTTCAGGATGCCGTGCAGCTTGTAGCTGTTCATGCGTAGCACGGAATCCAGAGGTAGCCGTAGTATTCGGTCTGAATTTCGTTGGCATAGGTCGGTGAAACCGTGGTGACAGCCGTGGAAGCTACGATAGCAGCCTTCATCAGGTTGACGTCGCCGTCCATTGCCATAAAGCCGGAGCGGAAGTGTGCATCGTCAATGCCGAGCACATACTCCAGAATCTCACGACCGTAGCGGCCCTGGTACTGGATGTTGTGGATAGTGAACACGGTCTTGATGTTCTCGTAGAACGGACGGGAAGCGAACATCAGGTTGTAGTAAACCGGAACGAGGGCGGTCTGCCAGTCGTTGCAGTTGATCACATCCGGCTTCCACTCCAGATCGGGCAGTACCTCGAGTACCGCCTTGGAGTAGTACGCGAAGCGCTCTGCGTCGTCGTACTCGCCGTAGATCTGGCCGCGTGCGAAGTAATACTCATTATCGATGAAATAATAGGTAACGCCGTCTGCCTCATAGCGGAAGATACCGCAGTACTGGTTGCGCCAGCCCAGACGGACGTAAGCGTTTTTGATGTAATAGAACTTTTCGCGCATACTCTGGTCGATCGCAGAATACAGCGGGCAGAATACACGCACGTCATGTCCCTTGGCAGCGAGTGCCTGCGGGAGCGAACCTGCTACATCGCCCAATCCGCCGGTTTTGATGAACGGAGCGCATTCGCTGGTAACATACATGATTTTCATAAAGCCGAGCCTCCCCAACAGAGAGTGCGGAAACAGCGCTGACCGTTTCCGCACCCGTTGTAATTTTATTATACTCGTTTCTGTCTGAATGTAATATAGCAATATTTCACGAACATTTGCGCTGCGGAAAATGCGTTTTTGCTGTGATAGCAACTTCTAAACAGAAGTTTATGCGGATTTAACAGAAAAGGATCAAACGGTTGCGTTTTTTGCGATGGTGATCGGATAATTTTCGTGTCCCATCATCGTGCGGCCATCACGGATAATAACATTGCGGTCGGTGATGACATGACGGAGCGAAGCCTCGGTCATAATGCGCCCGCCTTCCATGATGATGCAGTTATTGACCTCGGCGCCCTTTTCAATCACAACGTCGCGGAACAGGACGGAGTTCTTTACCTTGCCCTCGATGCGGCAGCCGTCGGCGATGAGGCAGTCCTCTACGTCGGCTTCATCGCCGTAATAGGTCGGAGCCTCGTCCTTGATGCGGGTCAGGATCGGACGGGTGCGCTTGAATACCTCGTTGCGGACATCCTTGTCGAGCATGTCCATGTTGGAGCGGTAGTAGTCGAAGGTGTCCTCGATCTTGACGGCGTACTCGTTGAACAGGTAGCCGGCTACCGTGCCGTCCATCAGGGCACGGGTGAGGAACTCGCGCTCAAAGTGGATGCAGTTATGGGTTACGCAGTCGGACAGCATGTGGATAAGGTACTGGCGGCTCATGACGTAAATGCCGAGTGCCGCATGCTTGCACTTGCCTTCGTTGCAGTCTCCAACGCGGATGTCAACGGCTTCCTTCTTGCGGTTCAGCTCCACATAGGTGGTGAACGGGGAATTCTTCTGCTTCTTGGTGCATACCATGGTCAGGTCTGCGCCGGACTTAATATGGCGGTCGATCACGTCGTCGAGCGGTACATTGGCAACAATGTCGCCGTCCGCTACGACTACATAGTCTGCACGGTTCTTCTGCAGGAAGTCAACTGCACCGGCCAGTGCGTCAATCTTGCCGCGGTACTCGCCGGTTACCAGCGGAGACGCCTTCTTGGAGTAGGAGTACGGCGGCAGCAAGGTTACGCCGCTGTTCTTGCGGGAAAGATCCCAGTCCTTGGCATTGCCGATGTGGTCGATCAGGGACTGGTACTTGTCCTTCATCAGTACACCCACGCGGTAAATGCCGCTGTTTACCATATTGGAAAGCATAAAATCGATAATGCGATACCGGCCGCCCCACTGTACCGCACCGACCGTGCGGTGCTCGGTGATCTCGCGGAGATCGTTGTCGGTATCAATGCAATGATCATGCCTAAAACGCTGTTCATGTTTGTGCCGCCCCCTTACTTTACGTCCGGCAGATCCTCGTCTGCCATTTCCTTAGCGGCCAGCTTTGCGCCGCTGCCGATGCGAACGCCTTCGGCTACTACCGCAACGCCCCAGTTGTCTGCGTCGCTGTCGGACGGGCTGCCGCCGACTTCCGCGCCCTTGGCGATAACGGCCTTTTCGGCTACGATGGAGTAGCGCACGGTCGCGCCTTCCTCAACCACAGCACCCGGCATCAGGATGGAATATTCCACCTTGGCACCCTTGCCGATCTTAACATCCGAGAACAGGACGGACTCGGAAACGTCGCCGTAGATCTCACAGCCCTCGGAGAGCAGGGTATGGGTAACCTTAGCCTGCTTGGAGGTGAAATGCGGAGGCGAACCGGTGGTGCGGCCGTAGATCTTCCAGCTGTCATCGGAAAGCTGCAGGCCGGAGTTCGGAGAGAGCAGATCCATGTTTGCTTCCCACAGGCTCTCGATGGTGCCTACGTCCTTCCAGTAGCCCTTGAAGCGGTAGGAAACCAGCTTTTCACCGTTATTCAGCATCGCCGGAATGATGTCCTTGCCGAAGTCGTTGGAGGACTGCTCGTTGGCCTCGTCATTGATGAGGTATTCCTTCAGCTTTTTCCAGGTGAAAATGTAGATGCCCATGGAAGCCAGCGTGGATTTCGGCTCCTTCGGCTTCTCCTCGAATTCGTAGATGGTGCCGTCCGGCTTGCAGTTCATGATGCCGAAACGGGAAGCCTCGGAAAGCGGAACGTCCAGCACCGCGATGGTCGCGTCAGCGCCGGTCTCCTTGTGCTGCTGGAGCATCTTGTTGTAGTCCATCTTGTAGATGTGGTCGCCCGAGAGAATGAGGACGTACTCGGGATCGTAATCCTCCAGGAACTGAATGTTCTGGTAGATGGCGTTTGCGGTGCCCTTGTACCACTCGGTCTTTTTGCTCTCGTACGGCGGCAGAACATAGACGCCGCCGCGCAGGCGGTCGAGGTCCCACGTCTGGCCGGAACCGATGTAAGCGTTGAGCACATGCGGCTCGTACTGGGTCAGCACGCCGACAGTATCAATGCCGGAGTTGACGCAGTTGGAAAGCGGAAAGTCGATAATACGGTACTTACCGCCGAACGGTACGGCAGGCTTAGCGACCTTTTTGGTCAGCACATACAAACGGCTGCCGCGGCCGCCTGCGAGCAGCATGGCTACGCATTCTTTTTTGCCGATACATGTAAATTCTCCTTTTTCACAGTTTGCATCGCTGCGATCTTATACGCCGTCTGGCGTATCCCCTCTGTGTATCTCTTTCTGCAGGTTTTCACCTGTTATTTAGAACCGCCGGTTGCGGTTACTGCCTTGTCTGTCGGTACGGAAACCGCTTTTTCGGTGGCTTTCGCAACTGCCTTGGTTCCGGTGCGTGCCACCGCCTTTTCAGTGGTCTTTGCAACGGATTTGGAGCCGGTCTTGGCTACGGCCTTCTCGGTTGTGCGGGCAACGGCCTTGGAGCCGGTCTTGGCTACGGCCTTCTCGGTTGTGCGGGCAACGGCCTTGGAGCCGGTCTTGGCTACGGCCTTCTCGGTTGTGCGGGCAACTGCCTTGGTCGAGCGGGTGCGCTTTACCGGTTTCTTGGCAGCCGCGGCTTTTGCGGCCTCGATCTCTGCCTTGGTGCGGCGCTTGGCTCTTGCCTTGCCCTTGAAGAACAACACGCCGAAGCGCGGAATCTTCAGAACAATGGACTGTTCCTGACCGTGCATGGGCTTGTTTTCGGTCTTGAGCTTGCCGTTTGCCATGCCGCTGCCGCCGAACTCGGTCTTGTCCGAGGTGAATATCTCTTCATAAGTGCCGGTGATCGGAACGCCGATGCGGTATTCCTGCTGCTCCTCCGGAGAGAAGTTGACAACGACCACGATATCCGAGCCGTCCTTCGCCACACGGCGGAAGGCGATGATGTTGTTGCGGTTGTCCTCATGGCTAATCCACTCAAAGCCGCGCCAGTCGGTATCCTGCTCCCACAGCTGCGGAGTAGCAAGGTAGAAGTGATTGAGCGCCTTGACGTACGCCTGCATCTGGCGGTGCGCCGGATAATCCAGCAGCATCCAGTCCAGTCCGCGCTGGTACGCCCATTCGGAGAATTGTGCAAACTCGCCACCCATGAACAGCATCTTCTTGCCCGGGTGTGCGGCCATGTAGCCGTACAGCGCGCGCAGACCGCCGAACTGATTCTCGTACGGAGGCGGCATCTTGCTGATGAGCGAGCACTTGCCGTGCACGACCTCATCGTGCGAGAGCGGCAGGATGTAGTTTTCGGAAAAGGCGTACATGAACGAGAAGGTGATCTTGTCGTGCATGTCCTTGCGGAAGAACGGGTCCGCCGAACAGTAGCACAGCATGTCGTTCATCCAGCCCATGTTCCACTTGAAGTTGAAGCCCAGACCGCCGTCGTAACCCGGCTTGGTCACCATCGGCCATGCGGTGGACTCCTCGGCGATCATCATAACGTCCGGATGATCGGTCAGGATGTACTCGTTGAGCAGCCGCAGGAAGTCAACGGCCTCCAGATTTTCGCGTCCGCCGTGAACGTTCGGCCGCCATTCGCCCTGACGGTTGTAATCCAGATACAGCATGGAAGCGACCGCGTCCACGCGCAGGCCGTCCATGTGGAATTTCTCGATCCAGAACATCGCGGAGGAGAACAGCAGGTTTCTCGTGGAGACCTTGCCGTAGTCGAATACGCGCGTGCCCCATTCCTTGTGCTCCATCTTGAGTGGATCGGCGTATTCGTACAGGTGCGAGCCGTCAAACTCGACCAGTCCGCAGCCGTCCTTCGGGAAGTGCGCCGGAACCCAGTCCATGATAACGCCCAGACCGGCCTGATGCGCCTTGTCGATCAGGTACATCAGATCCTTCGGCGTGCCGTAGCGGCTGGTGGCGGCAAAATAGCCGATTACCTGATAGCCCCATGAGCCGTCGAACGGATACTCGGTCAGCGGCATGAACTCGATGTGGGTGTAGCCCATTTCCTTGACATACGGCACAAGCTCGTCCGCCAGCTGGCGGTAGGAGTAGAAGTTGCCGTCCTCGTGCATCTTCCACGAGCCGAGGTGGCATTCGTAGATGTTGACCGGATTGGAATACGGCAGGTGCTTTTTGCGCCAGTCCAGCCACGAGGCGTCGCCCCATTCGTAGCCGTCGATGTCATACGCCTTGGTGGCGTTGCCCGGACGGGTCTCGAAATGGAAGCCGTACGGGTCGGACTTGTCAAACACATCGCCGGACTTGGCCCATACACTATACTTGTATGCGGCATATTCCGGAATATTCGGAATAAATTTCTCCCAGATACCCTGTTCATCGCGCGTCATATAATCGGCGTCGCGATTCCAGTCGTTGAACTCACCCATGACGGAAACTTTTTCAGCCTCCGGTGCATAAACACGGAACAGATAACCCTGTTCACCATCCTGCACGAAAGGGTGGGCTCCCATGTAATCGAACGCGCGACAATCCCGGCCGGAATAGAAAAGCTCGCTTCGCTTTTCCGCGGCGGGTGCTGCGGATTTTTTCTTCATACAGCATCTCTCCCTTTACAGCCGCCAAATGAAGGAAAATACGAATATTTTCCAACAGTTTGTGTACTTCGACAGAATTTTGGCGGAATACCCTCACTTTAGTTAGATATAGTATACATCACATAAATAGAAAAGTCCAGCAATTTAGCACAATTACTGGACTTTCTTTACAGAAATTTTGTTTGCTTTCCACATCATTTGAGTGGGAATGACAAAATAACGTACAATTCGATATAAATTTGTTTAGAAAATGTGGCGGCGGATGAGATCAAGCGCCGTAGAAGCGGCCTGCATGCGCACACGGTCGCGGCCGAGCGAGGACTGCATTTTGCGGGTAAAGAACTTGCCGTCGTACCAAACGCTGATATAGACCAGACCGGTCGGCTTGTCCTCGGTGCCGCCGCCCGGGCCGGCAATGCCGGTGATGCCGACGCCGATGTCCGAGCCAAGCGCATTTGCAACGCCGACAGCCATCTGCTCTGCGGTTTCGGGAGATACCGCGCCGACCGTATCGAGGGTCTCCTTCTTCACGCCGAGCACCTTCTCCTTGACGCTGTTGCTGTACGAGCATACACCGCCGAGGTAGTAATCGGATGCGCCCGGGATGTCGGTCAGGCGCTTGGACAGCAGACCGCCGGTGCAGCTTTCGGCTACTGCGAGGGTCAGCTTGCGCTCGCGCAGGCCGTCGCCGACTACCTGCTCGAGAGAGTCAACATCTACGCCGTAAACGTCGTCGCCGAGCAGCTTCAGGATTTCGTCAACGACCGGATCGAGCATCTTCTCGCATTCTGCTGGGGTGTCCGCCTTGGCGGTAACGCGCGCGAAGCACTCCGAGGTGCGGGCATACGGCGCAATAGTCGGATTTGCGCTTTTTTCCATCATGTCGTGCAGGATATTCTCCATGTTGCTTTCGCCGAGGCCGAATACGCGGATGTTGCGGGATACGATGCAGCCGCCTGCCAGCTTGTACAGATACGGCATTGCACATTCCTTCCACATCGGGTTGCACTCGCGCGGAGGGCCGGGCAGCATGAGAACGTGCTTGCCGTCGGCCTCAAATGCACAGCCGGGTGCCGTGCCCCACAGGTTGGTGAATACGGTGCAGCCCTCCGGCAGCCATGCCTGCTTTTCGTTGTTCTTGGTCATTTCGCGGCCGATGGTCTTGAAAAAGTCGGTCAGACGGTCCATGGACGGCTGATGCAGTACCATCTTTTTTGCCGAAAACGGTCGCCAGCGTCTCCTTGGTCAGATCGTCAAGGGTTGGGCCAAGGCCGCCGGTGGTGATGATGATGTCAGCACGGTCCTTTGCCTCGCGGACTACGCGCTCGAGACGCGCCGGATTGTCACCGACAACGGTCTGGTAGAATACATTGATGCCCAGCTCGGACAGACCCTGCGAGATCAGCTGTGCATCGGTGTTTACGATGTCGCCCAGCAGGATCTCTGTGCCGACTGCGATAAGTTCTGCGTTCAATGAAAGTTCCTCCTTAAATCAAGGGAATTGCTATTTTAATTAGTAATTACTCATTCCTAATTATTACGGAAGGTGGATAATCTCCACACCCTTAACCGCCTCGTCCACGAGTGCTTCAACGTCGAGGTGGCTCTCTGCCTCGAGGATCTTCGGCATCTCGGCTTGGTATTCGGGTGCTTCGGGGTGAATACGGTGCAGCAGTCCTCGTAGGGAAGGATAGAGGTCTCGAAGGTGTCGATCTTACGGGCGATCGTGACAATTTCCTCCTTATCCATGCCGATGCACGGACGGAACACCGGCAGGTCGCACACCGCGCCGGTAACGGCCATGGCGGGCATGGTCTGGCTGGCCACCTGACCGAGCGACTCACCGGTGATGAGCGCACCGCAGCCGTACTCAACAGCTACGCGCTCGGCAATGCGCATCATAAAGCGGCGCATGATGAGCGTGAACAGCTCCTCGTGGCACTTGTCGCGGATTTCCTCCTGAATGTGGGTGAACGGCACGACCATAACGCTCATGCGGCCGCACCATGCGGTCAGCTTGCGGCCCAGTTCAAGCACCTTCTCCTTGGCGCGCTCGGACGTATACGGATAGCTGAAAAAGTGGATGCCGCACAGCTCCAGACCGCGCTTGGCCATCATCCAGCCGGCAACAGGGGAGTCGATGCCGCCGGAGAGCAGCAGCGCTGCACGGCCGTTCGAGCCGATCGGCATGCCGCCCGCACCCGGAAACCGGACCGGCGTGAACGAAGGCGTACTTTTTCGCGCATCTCAACGTGTACGGTCAGGTCGGGATGGTGCATATCCGGACGAACATCAGGGAACAGATCAGCAAGCTCGCCGCCGACGTGCTGGCTGATTTCGGTGGAGGTCATCGGGAATTTCTTGTCACCGCGCTTGGACTCGACCTTAAAGGTCTTAGCCGCCGCAAAATTGGGTGCCAGATAGTCCTTTGCGGTCGCAATGAC
>ENA-OQBD01001521-OQBD01001521.1-human-gut-metagenome-genome-assembly--contig:-NODE-1521-length-10666-cov-3.314546_pt1 | contig 10666 bp, 15 predicted proteins | sample MGYA00242742_ERZ504543 | MGnify/ENA primary metagenome ERZ504543 (study PRJEB26092, sample SAMD00036239) | human gut metagenome | host: Homo sapiens | study: EMG produced TPA metagenomics assembly of... | reverse complement strand
CTGGTCGCCGGTTAATAAAAATAGCTGGATCAATGGAGGGTTTTTGCTGATTATGATTCTGGCGTATTATCTTTCTATTACTGCTTACTGTACACCATATAATGCGTTGATTCCGGAACTTGGACATACCCAGCAGGAAAGACTTAATATTTCCACGGTCATTTCCTTTGACATTTATTGCCGGAACTGCAGTGGCGTATCTGGCACCTACGATATGGGGGATGTTCATTCCGGCATTTGGCAGAGTTGGAGCTATTCGTATGACCTTTACTATGATGGCGGCTGTAGCGTTTATCTGTATGCTTGTGCCGGTATTTTGCATTCGTGAAAAGGATTATGTAGATACGGTTCCTGCAAAGGAGTCAGCTTTTGGATCTCTTGCAGCTACTTTTAAGAATGCAGAATTTCGCAAGTTTGTGGCATCTGATATTTTCTACTGGATCGCACTTACCATGTTTCAGACAGGTCTTCCATTTTTTGTCACCAGTCTTTTGAAGCTTCCGGAAACGATGACAACTTTGTATTTTGTGGGAATGACAGCGTTGTCCCTTGTATTTTATATTCCGGTAAATAAGCTTACTCCTAAACTTGGAAAGAAAAGATGATCTTGTTCGCATTTGCAGTATTTAGTCTTGCTTATTTTTATACTGGATTTATGGGAAAAATGAGTTTTATTTCGGCATCGGTGCAGGGACTGCTCCTGACAGTCGTGGCGGCCCTTCCTATGGCGATTTTCGGAATTCTTCCGCAGGCTGTTGTGGCAGATATTTCGCAGAGCGACTCGATTACATCAGGAAGCAATCGTGAAGGAATGTTTTATGCGGCGAGAACATTTGCGTTTAAACTTGGGCAGAGTATTTCTATGTTGATATTTACAGCAGTCTCGACGATAGGGGCAGCAGAGGGAAATGGTTATAGAGTTGCTGCTTTTGGGGCAGCAGTATTCTGTTGTATAGGTGGAATTATACTGGTATTTTATAATGAGAAAAAGATTAATGGGATTATTAACAGGCACCAGTAAAGATTATAATACAGGTATGTATCGAATGGTGAAAAGCAGATAGCAATAGAATTATGAAAAAGTAACAGGAGTACATACAATGGAAATAATACATGAGAATGAATATGTGTATAAAATGAATGATGAAATAGAACCATATCTTGCAACGCACCGTCAGGAGGGATACATTCCTGGTGCAGAGGATCATCTGCACCGAAAAGATACGGGGATAGTGGGGAAAATTCATGTACAGCGTTACCTGGCAGAGAAGCCGAAAGGCGTGATTATAATTAGTCATGGCTTTACAGAAGCAGCGCCGAAATATGATGAGATGATTTATTATTTTCTGAAGGCTGGATATCATGTGTATATGCCGGAACATATGGGACATGGACAAAGTTATTGCCTGACAGCAGATTCATCTCTTGTACATATAGATACCTGGAAGCGATATGTGAGAGACTTTTTTGAAAATATGCCATGTAATTGAAAAAAACATATCCTGAACTGCCGTTAGTTCTTTTTGCACATTCTATGGGTGGGGCGATTGGCACAATTGCAGCTGCATGGGAGCCGCAACTGTTTCAGAAGATTATATTGAATTCTCCTATGCTCCGCCCGCTCACCGGAAATGTTCCCTGGCCATTGGTGATTGCTATTGCACAGACGAAGTGCCTTTTGGGAAGGGAGGAAGACTATGTGGCTGGTCAGAAGCCTTATGATGGTAGTGAGACTTTCGAAACCAGTGGATGTACTTCCAGACCGAGATTTGAAAATATAATGAGCTGCGTAAAGAGAATAAAAAATTCCAGGTTAGTGCAGCTTCTTATGGGTGGCTTCTGGCGTCTGTAAAAATGAGTTGGTACATAAAATATTGTGGATGGAAGAAACTGACAGCACCTGTGTTGCTATTTCAGGCAGAAAGAGATGATTTTGTATCTGTAAACGCATTGAGAAAATTTGCAGAGAAAATCAATCACAGAGGAATTACTTCCTGCGAATATGTTTACCTGCCGGGAACCAGACATGAGACCTACCGCAGCGATGACAGGACGATGGAAATGTATTTAGATAAGATTATGAAGTTTATGGATTCAGGCATGGTATCTGACAGTTGTACGTGATTCGTATCTTAATGAAATTTTCTATGCGATTCATGTATCGGAGGATAATCAAATAATGGAAATGGTTTTCTGTTATCAGCATCTCTACTAAGAGAACTGATAACAGGAAACCATTTTTATTATTTGGCTGAGTTTTTATTTAACAGCCGGAAACAGATTACAAAAAAGATAATTCCATATACAGTTGTGATAGGTGTCGCCATTCCAACATAAGTCAGAGATGTTTCCGGTAATCTCGACATAATGATAGATACCGGAATTCGGATGCAGAATGCGGAAGTGATTCCCTGGATCATAACAGGAATACTTTTTCCACAGCCATTAAAATATCCGATACTGCTGAAAAGTACACAAGTCAGTATACAGTCGGCAGAGAAACCTTTCAGGTAAGCGGCGCTCTGCGCGATTACCTCGGAATCATTGGTAAAGAAAGAGGATAATACTCCGCCTCCGAAGAATCCTACCATAAAGATGATGATTCCAACGGAACATCCGGTAATGATTGCAGTGTAAAAACCCTTCCATGCCCGGCTTTTCTTTCCGGCACCGATATTCTGCGCAACAAATGCTGATACACTCTGCATGATAGAGGACGGAACCAGCATAATAAAGGAAACGATTTTCTGTGCAATTCCATATCCGGCAGATGGCATCAGACCCATCTGATTGATAACAGAATTTACGACAAGAAATGAAATCTGAACCGTTGTCTCCTGAAGTGCAATCGGCACACCTACGTTCAATATTTTCCCTAACTCCTCCTTATAAATCCGACATTGTTCTCTGGAAAATTCTATAGGCATATCCTGCTTTCTTAATACAACGACAGAACAGACGACAGAGACAAACTGTGCAAATACAGTGGCAATGGCGGCACCTGCAACATCCATGTGAAATACTCCAACCAGAAGCAAATCTCCCAGAATATTTATGACACAGGCAATTCCTACGAATAGAAGTGGAAGGTTTGCATTTCCCACACCTCGCAGCACACCGCTGATTACATTGTATGCAATGATAATAACGATACCGGCAGAACAGATTCTGATATAAAGAATCGTTTTGTCAAAGGATTCAGCCGGTGCCTGTAAAAGATGCGCAATTCCTCCGGCGGCAAATTCCAGTACAAATGTCATGATGACAGCAATGATCAGAAAAAGAATGATCGTAGTTCCGACCGCATTTCCTGCTTCTTTTGGTTTTTGTTCTCCGATGTGATGCCCGATTATTACGGTGGAGCCCATTGCAAGACTTGTAATGATAAAAGTAGCCATCTGCATAAAGGAACTTCCTGTTCCTACTGCGGAAATACTCGAGGCATTTCCGAATTTTCCAACAATCAGCAAATCAACTGCGCCATACGCAGCCTGCAGGATCAATGCTCCAAGTACGGGGATAGCAAACCGAAGCAAAGACTGGAACACAGGTCCTTCTGTAAAACTTATTTCTTTTTTCGACATTTTTTCCTCCTGAGAATGTGGCTTGAATGATTCAGATAGGCAGATATTATATCTGAAGCATTTAGATATTATCAGTATAACATAGTTATTGCGCACATTCTACTGTCGCGTTGATAACCTTGTAAGTCTTGGAGTTACTGTGTTACTGTTTACTCAGTGCCTTGTAACAATCGTTACTGTTCACTCCGTTCACAGTAACGTAGCCAAAATTCATTCCAGATTGCCTGCGGCAATGGAATTTTGGCTTGTATGTCTCGGGATAGTGATGTGTGAACAGTAACTAACAATCCTTTTCCATATCAAATAAGCTCCATATTCTGATTGCGAATATCAGTTGAAGTATGTTACTATAAGAAAAAACATAGCTATATCATATGATTTTTGACGAGGTAAATCAGATGGCTGGTGACATAGAAACATGATAAGAAAGGCAAAAAACATGGCATCAGAAAGAACAGAAGAACTATACAGGGTTTTGCTCAGCAAGGGCTATCCGAAGGAGCTTTGTGCTGAGATTGCATATAAAAATATGAATACAGATTATACCGCAACCAGAATGCTGGGTTATTTATATCGGTATACAAATCCTAAAATCGAAGATCTGGTAGATGAGATGCTGGCGATTTTAAGTGATCGGGCGCAGATAATAGAGAAAAAGGAATCTGAACATGCGCAGGCAGTGATCAGTGAAATGTACCGGAAGGGATTATAAGTGACGAAGAATTTGGAGATAAGATAACAATGGAGCAATATTATTACAACCATATGAATAAGGCACAGCAGGCTGCATATCACAGCATTCTTAGCGGTGTGAAAAACCTGGCGGATGAATTTCAGATTCCGGCATTAGAGGGAGAAGAACTTTATAATGTATTTTTTCAGATGCGTCTGGATCATCCGGAGATATTTTGGGTGAGCAGTTATAAATACCGGTATTATAAAGACTCTCCGAATCTGATTTTTATTCCGGAGTATCTTTTTGATAAAAAGAAGATTTGCGAACATCAAAAGGCTATGACTGCCAGAGTTGAGAAGCTGATTCGCCCGGCTCAGAAGCTGTCTGAGTGGGAGAAAGAGAAGTATGTGCATGATTTTATCTGTGAAAATATCCGCTATGACAAACTGAAAAAATCATATTCCCATGAAATTATCGGACCGTTGGGGCAAGGCGTTGGTGTTTGTGAGGGAATTGCAAAAGCAGTAAAGGTTTTGTTAGATGCACTGGGAGTCTGGTGTGTGATTGCAATCTGTGGAAATAATCCTGAGAAGGGAATTAAGTATCGCCACACATGGAATATTGTAAAAATAGGAGGTACATATTATCATCTGGATGCGACCTTTGATAATACCCTGGGAAAAGATCGTGAAACTTCTGAAATCCGCTATGATTATTTCAATCTGGATGATTCACAGATTTTCAGGGATCATGAGCCTCTTATTGCGCCGGCGCCTCACTGCGGTGATCATGAGCACTTTTACTATAAGGAGAAGAAGCTTTCTTTTACTAAGAAAGAGGATGTGTATAAACGTTCTTTGCAGGCGGCGAAGAAAGGCAGGATACTTATTTTTCACTGGAGAGGCGGTTATCTGACAAAGGAAGTACTGAAGGAATTGCTGGAGCTTATCCGGAAAGCAGGAGATGAGAAAGACAAAACAGCAATGGTCAGCATAAACTGGCCGCAGGCAGTTATTCGTGTTCAGTATACGGATATGCAGGTACAGGAGAGTGTGACAATAGAGGAAGCGAATGAAGGGGAAAAATAGATGTGATAAACATCTTGACTTTTTCCGTGTGAGGATAGGGCTTTTTAAAGGAATGTGATCAGAGTGAGAAAACAGCCGAGATGTGGGACAGGGAATTAAAAGAAATCAGGAAGCAGGAACAGTATAGGAAAGCTATATCATGTATGGAAGAGGAACAGTATGATAAGGCAATAATTTTGTTTGAGGGACTTCCAAGAGATTATGAAGATGTCAGAAATAATTTCAGGGAATAAGGGTGAAATAAATGAATCAAAATTGCATGATTACACGAGAAGCAGCGTTGGAATTCGGTTTATCATTTCAGAATACATATACGGAAAGACCTTTCCGTGATCAGAACTGGCAAGTGGTAAGAGCGAGGGAAAACAAAAAAATTTTTTTATGGATCTATGAACGAAACGGTTATGTTAATCTGAATGTAAAAGCAGATCCGGAGTGGCGTGATTTTTGGCGAAGTGCCTATGAATCTGTACAGGCTGGTTATCATCAGAATAAGGAACATTGGAATACCATTATTCTAAATGGGACGGTACCGGATAAAGATATTAAAAGAATGATATCCGAAAGCTATGATCTCGTAACATACAGCCCGACAAAGAAGATTTATGAGGCAGTGAAGCAAATTCCGAAAGGATGCGTTGCAACTTATGGTCAGGTTGCCGAAATGGCAGGGAATCCGAGAATGTCGAGAGCGGTAGGAAATGCCCTCCATAAGAATCCGGATCCGGAGCATATTCCCTGTTATCGGGTAGTGAATTTCAGAGGAGAACTGTCAGGGGCTTTTGCCTTCGGCGGTAAAGATGTACAGAAAAAGCTACTGGAAGCAGATGGAATTGAGGTTGTCAATGGAACGGTAGATTTAAAAAAATATGGATTGGCGCAAAGAGATGATAAACTGTGAGAAAACAGATACGGATGATTACCTTATTATCATTTGAATGCTGCTTTTGATAACGGCCTGAGAAAGGATTACGGAAATTCTGAAATCCGATATGATCATTTTTATTATAAAAATGAAGAAGCTGTCTTTTACCAGACAGGAATTTTGTAATGCTCATCAGCTGGGGGCGGGCAAATCTTTCCGGATCTGCCTGGCAAAGGACTGTATTATAGGTGAAGGAAGCCTGGTTACCAAGAATACTGTGATACCGGATGGTTCTCTGGTAATGGGCAGTCCGGCCAGGATCAAACGAAATCTCACCTGGGAAGAATATCCTGAAAATATTGTGGCTTTAGTAAAAAATCCATAGTAATCCCATAAAATAATGCAGTTAAAACAATTCAGTAGTGATATCATACACCTGCTTTACGATAAACAGATTTCATGTTATGATTATTTCAGCTGAATTTGAGATATTCTATTAATGAAAAGGGCAACTATTCAACAGCTTCTGACTGTGAAAGTATTGAACAGTTACGAAGAAAAATAAAAGGAGGATCAATGTTATGCTTACAACATGGACTCCGGCACATATGCCGGAAAAAGAGGAAATCAAAACCCGTCTGCAGACAGCAAGAAGTCAGCTCTATGATTTTCAGATGAAAATCAAGGAACATAAGATCCCGGTAATCGTACTCTTTGAAGGCTGGGGATCTTCCGGCAAGGGAAGTACGATCGGAAAAGTCATTAAGAATATTGATCCGCGTTTCTTTAAGGTTGCCACTATGTCAGCTCCCACAGCAGAAGAACTGAGATATCCATTTCTGTATCGCTATTTTAAACAGATTCCGGAAGCCGGAAAATTTACATTTCTGGATTCCGGCTGGATGGAGCAGACTTGTAAAGACTGTCTGTCGGGCGAGATTGAAGGCGAAGGTTATACACAGCGGATTGACAGCATCCGCCGTTTTGAGCGGCAGCTTACAGATAATGGTTATCTGGTGCTGAAATTCTTTATGCAGATTGACAGGGATGAACAGAAGCGGCGTGAAAAATTACTTCTGGATCATAAAGACACCAGATGGCGTGTGTCAGACTTTGATAAATGGCAGAATGAACATTACAAAAAATGTGCAAAAGTATTTTCTCAGTATCTGTCTGACACGAATGTTTCCTCTGCACCATGGTACATCATAGATGCCAGTGACAGAAAATGGGCGGAACTTCAGGTGCTGGAGACTATGGTAAGCAATATTGAAGTTGCCATGCAGAATCAGGCACATTCCGTTCCGATTTTGCAGAATGTATTCCCTCTGGAGCAGATTCCCCGTCTGTCGGATATTGATCTGAGAGATAAAACAATGGATGACGAGGAGTACAGGGGAGAACTGAAACAGCTCCAGAGTAAACTGGGGGAACTCCATAATAAACTGTACAGGAGACGTATTCCTGTGATCATCACGTATGAAGGCTGGGATGCGGCAGGCAAAGGAGGTAACATCAAACGTATTACAGAAGCTCTGGATCCCCGGGGTTATGAAGTACATCCAATTGCAAGTCCGGAACCACATGAGAAGGCCAGACATTATTTATGGCGTTTCTGGACAAGACTTCCGAAAAATGGGCATATCGCTATTTTTGACAGAACCTGGTATGGCAGAGTTATGGTAGAACGTCTGGAGGGATTTTGCAGTGAAAATGACTGGAAACGTGCCTACAACGAAATGAATGAGTTTGAGAAAGAACTTAAAGACTGGGGTGCAGTCATTATTAAATTCTGGGTACAGATCGATAAGGATACACAGCTGGAGCGTTTTCAGGAGAGACAGAATAATCCGGAGAAACAATGGAAGATCACAGATGAGGACTGGAGAAACAGAGAGAAATGGGATGCCTATGAAGTGGCCGTAAATGAGATGCTTCAGAAGACAAACACTTCCTTTGCGCCATGGCATGTACTGGAATCTGTTGACAAGAAATATGCCCGTATCAAAGCACTCAGAATTGTGATCTCTGAAATAGAAAAAGCATTAAAAGAAAATTAAATTTTGCGGGAAATGTGTAAATGAATGATAAGATAACAGTCTGCCTGGGTAAGGGCGGGCAAAGAGAAATGGCAGAATCTTTTGCCAGAAAGAACAATGTTCCGATTATGGACAAACCGGGAGAACATCTGACAGTAATGTTTGACTCCCGGGGCGTATCACTTACCGGTTATGGCCTGACATATCAGGGAGATTTTGAAGGAATGCTGCACAGAGTCACAAACGGAAGACTTTCCCATGAAATGCTGGTACGTGCGGTCAAAACTGAGGGAGAACATCTGAAAGCAATTGATGCCACTGCAGGTATGGGAGAGGATGGTTTCCTTCTTGCAGCATATGGCTATGAGGTGACATTATACGAACAGAATCCGGTGATCGCCGCACTTTTGAAGGATGCGCTCCGGCGTGCCAGAAAGCATCCCGTATTAAAAGACATTGCTTCCAGAATGAAACTGGTGGAGGGTGACAGTGTGTCATGTATGGAGAAACTTATGGATCCGGTAGATGTGATCTATCTTGATCCCATGTTCCCGAAGAGACAGAAATCCGGTCTGATAAATAAAAAACTTCAGCTGATCCAGAAACTTGAACCTCCATGTTCTGAGGAAAAAGATCTTTTTGATGCAGCTATCAAAGCCGGACCTTCCAGAATTATCGTAAAACGTCCTCTTAAGAGCGTCTGTCTTGATGGAAGAGAGCCTTCTTATATATTAAAAGGAAAAGCAATACGATATGACTGTTATGTGATGTAGAAGGTTTATCAGCACATTGCAGCAGCCCTTTATTTTTGAGGGCTGCTGCAATGTGTTTTTTTCCATTCCCGGATAAATTCCATTTGTTCCTGATCGGAGATTTCCTGGGAGGCAGCGTCATTTCCGGCAGCTACACAGCAGAGCAGGACGAAGGTCTGAAAGAGTAAAAATACCAGTATCAATAATAATGCAGTCATAATTTGTCTCCTTAATATTATGCAGATGGTTACAGTTATTTTATGAAATTGCTATAAGGATATTTTTCGGGATTTCTGTAACAGATTCTGTATATGCCTGTTGTTTTGCATATCAGAAGTATCTGCATATCATGGAAGCTTTATACATTTTATTTACAGAAAAACGGAGATATGACAGGAGAAACTGTCGGACACAAAAATATAATCTTCCGAATAATTTAAAGTAAGACGCAGATGTTCATTGTCTTTGCAGCGACCTGATGAATAGTTGCGGTAAGATTTCATTATCCAGATGATTCGGAGGATTTTTTATGAAGAATTCAGATGATTCCGGATATACAGGAAAGCACGTGGGTGTGTGTGTTCTGGATACCGGGATTTTTCCTCATATAGATTTTACAGGGAGAATACTTGCGTTTCAAGATTTCATCGGACATCGTATCAGACCTTATGATGATAATTCTCATGGAACCCATGTATGTGGGATCATTGGCGGTGACGGAAGGGCTTCGGAAGGACGGATCAGAGGAATTGCCCCCGGGTGTAGCCTGATAGTTCTGAAGGTACTCGACAGAACGGGAAATGGCAGGAAAGAAGATGTTTTACAGGCTTTTCGCTGGATTCTGGAGAATAAGAGATATTATGGGATACGTGTAGTGAATATCTCGGTGGGAACAACCTGCAGGAGAGCAGAAGATCACAGAGTTCTGATTGCGGGTGTGGAACAACTTTGGGATGCAGGTCTGGTGGTAGTGGCTGCGGCAGGAAATCAGGGACCGAAGGCAGGAAGTGTGACAGCACCGGGAAGCAGCCGGAAGATTATCACAGTAGGCTCCAGCGATCTGCTTACAGGACGGACTGCCATATCCGGCAGGGGACCTACCTTTGAGTGTGTTTGTAAACCGGATCTGGTTGCGCCCGGGAATCATGTTCTTGCCTGTGCACCGGGGGCAGATAACGGATATGGAGTGAAGAGTGGTACTTCTATGTCTACACCTCTGGTTGCAGGGGCAGCAGCATTGATGCTTGAGAAGAATCCGGAGCTGACTAATGTTCAGATCAAGATGAAATTGAAAGAAAGTGCCAGGGATATGGGATTGCCAAAGAATCAGCAGGGATGGGGAGAACTGGATCTGGAACGCTTTATGGAACTGTGATCAGTAATCTTTTATTTCACAAAATTATTGCTTTAGAGCGTGTCTGAAAAAGGCTTTCTGCAAGATGTGCGTCACAATTTGTGGGATATTTTGCCCGGATGAGGGCGCCGTAGCGGGCTACGGCAACTGAATGCGGGTGAAATATCCCGCAAAGTGGGGCGTACAGATTGCGGGAATGATTTTTCAGACACACTCTAGTGTATAAAAGCATTGACGAACGGTCTGTTTTCGGCTATCATGATAGTTAACTGGATGAGAGCCAAAGAGGAGGATTAACATGAAAAAAA
>ENA-OQBD01001520-OQBD01001520.1-human-gut-metagenome-genome-assembly--contig:-NODE-1520-length-10667-cov-1.782448_pt1 | contig 10667 bp, 14 predicted proteins | sample MGYA00242742_ERZ504543 | MGnify/ENA primary metagenome ERZ504543 (study PRJEB26092, sample SAMD00036239) | human gut metagenome | host: Homo sapiens | study: EMG produced TPA metagenomics assembly of... | reverse complement strand
ATTTATTTGTATCAATATATTTGAATACGTTGTAAATATTCTTCGGCATAACGGCGATGACCCTGTTCGGGGCTTGACATGTCAACTGTCCAGAGACCAAACGAGCAGGACTGCTCTACCTCGATCACCGCATCGACCTGACGGTTTAAGATAAACGCGTCGATATACGGGTTGTTGTCCACAAGATAGTACGCGTAGGCAAATGCCGCCGCTGGATATCATAGACATCTCCGCGGGTCGCGCTCTTTGATGTAAAGCCTTCCTCAGAGAGAATGATATGGCGGACATTTCCGCCTGCATCACGCATGATGTCCTTCTGGAAGTAATCCGTCAGGACGTTGAGGTTCTTGAAGTTTACGACCGGTGAATCTTCTGTATTGTTGACAGCACCTGTCTGATCATCATCCCAGAACTCCGGCTCCGTCATCGGATGCGGGTATGGGTGGTAGGCAAGTCCCCATTCGATATTTCCCTCGTCGCGGATATCGGCGTTGAACCGGTCGATGAAGTCCTTCGCGCCGTACATCAGATTGGAGTTCGCCCGCTTCCACTCATAGTCTGTGGAGAAGAATACTCTCGCGTTGCGGCTCTGGCTCTTGATTGCCGTGTAGGCCACACGGAATACCTTTGAGTAGAGTTTTGTGTAGGAATCGATGTCCATCGGACCTGTGTAGTTCCAGTTTAAGTTGTTGTTGATCTCGTTTCCGACGATCCAGTTGCTGACGCGGCCGTAATCATCGTGGGCGCCGGAATAGCGCTCTGCCATGAAGGAGAGCAGCGCGCGTGTCGTCTCATATCCCTGCTCCGTGGAGACATTAAAACCGTAGTAGAAAGCTTCCTTTCTCTTCGCAAGCCCGGCTTCGTGAAGCTCCGGGTAGCTGTCGTTCCAGCCGTTTAAAAGGATCGCCGTCACAACGATTCCTTTTGCGGAGAACGCACTGATCATCTTATCATAATCCTTGATGAGATCACCGTTGAAGTTGTAGGTCTTTCCGTTGTATTTGTACTTTAAATTGCCGCCCACAAGCTGGTGATACGGGATATTGACCGTCGTGTGCTTCACACCCAGATTCAGCGCGTCACCGAGCATATCGAGCTGGATCAGAAGTCCTTTTTTGCTCATCGGCTCCGGGTAAGCCTCACGATATTTTGCCACATCGCCCGGGTTCGTCACATAGATCGCATTGCTGATCGGGGTGTAGGTGCTGCCGGTCTTTAACGCAACCACAAATCTGGAATAGAGCATCGTATCTGTGGAATCACCGCTGTATTTTAAGGTGAATTTTAACTTGTCGGATTTGTTGCTCCATGCGATGTAGTCCGTTCTGGAGCCTATCTCAGACTCATATGGGTGAAGCTCGAACAGATAATAATATCCATCATCCGGAGTTTCCCCCTCATTTAAAGCGCCGGTCGTAGCTGTTCCTGTGACGGAAATGCTGTTTCCGTTCTCTACCGAACAAGCCTTCAGCCATGCACTGTCATAAGCAAAGCTCGTGAAGCATCCCACCGCCGCGGTCATCAGCAGTCCCATAAGAAACGCCGCACCGCTGCGGAATAAGGTTCTTTTTTTCATATCGTTTTCCCGCCTTCTTTTTGCCTAAACTATTTTATCACTGTATTTTTGATGATTCAATTACAATTCCCTTACGATTTTACGGCAATCTGCCGCCTTTTTCGCCATCTTTGCGGCATCAAAACCACTGGAACCGATCGATTCTGATACGGAAATATAAGCACAATTTTTTCCATCAGGCTAGAGAACCGCCAGAACAAGTGCCGCCAGATTCGCCGCGAAATGGAACACCACCGGTGCCTTCACCGTGTTCGTCTTTTCCATAAGATATGCCAGGATCAGCCCCATAAAGAAGCTGTAGATTCCCTGCACAAGATCCCAGTGGAACACACTGAAAAATGCCGCAGTCATAAATGCTGCTGCCGGGGCGGACACAAGTTCCTTGCACCTTCCATAGAGAACGCCGCGGAAAAAGTATTCCTCCAGAACAGGGGATGCCGCCAGAAGCACCACAGCCTCCAGCCAGAGATTTCCCGTAAACAGGCTCTCATCCGCCAACACCGCGCCAGGGATCTGAAGTGTTTTCACCGCAAAGCCGAATGCCAGGGATATTCCTGCGCCGCCAAAAAATACTGCTGCCGCGATTTTTCCGTTCCAGTGTTCTTTTCCCCGGAACACCGAATCCTCTCTATAAAGATGTACCAGCATCGGAACCGCCACGATCGCCCGGAACAGTGTATCCCACAGGATCACATCGTCCCCGAACAGCATCGTCTGCGCAAGCGGAAGTTCGATGAGACACGCCACCGCCAGGCAGAACAGAATTGGAAAAAGAATCCTCCGGATCCTGATCTTCAATTGCCTCTCTCCTTTCATGCCGCCGTATTGTGCTGCCGCAGACCGGCACCCAATACGCACACCAACACATCTTACCACATTTTGCGGTGGAATACAAATATCTGAGGACGCATATACTGTAAAAAACAGGTTATCACTATGATTTTTTCTTCCTTCTCTTTTCTGCGGGAACATATCCATCTTCCGCTCTGCCGCTCCCGCATTCAGAGCCCACGCCGTCTCGGAACGTTTCTCCTGGCTCTCATCCTCCTCCCCCTCTCCTACGTCCTCGGCGCTTTCGCCGCCACCGTTATTCCGGCAGTCCCGGCCTCCGCTGACGGAAACTGGGGGCTCTCGTTCCAGCAGGAGGGAAAACCGCCTGTGGCAAACGCAACGGCGGATGAATTAAAGCAGTACAATGCCTGGTACGCTGATCTTTCCGGCGAAAAAGTCATCTACCTGACCTTCGACGCCGGATACGAGAACGGCAACACTCCCTCGATCCTGGATGCCCTGAAAAAGCATCAGGTTCCCGCCGCGTTTTTCGTTGTCGGGAACTACCTGGAGACCAGCCCGGACCTCGTAAAGCGCATGATCTCCGAGGGACATATTGTCGCAAACCATACATATCACCACCCGGACATGTCGAAGATCAGCGACCGGGAAAGTTTCGCAAAAGAGCTCTCAAGCCTCGAAGCACTCTACACAGAGATCACAGGGGAGACCATGCGGAAATACTACCGGCCGCCCCAGGGAAAATACAGCAAAGTGAATCTTCAGATGGCAAAGGATCTCGGCTATCAGACCTTCTTCTGGAGTCTCGCCTATGTGGACTGGTATCAGGATAAGCAGCCGGCAAAGGAAGAAGCATTCAAAAAGCTTCTCGGCCGCATCCATCCCGGTGCCATCGTGCTTCTGCACAGTACTTCGTCCACAAACGCGGCGATCCTCGATTGAGCTGCTGACGAAATGGGAGGAGATGGGATACCGATTCGGGACATTGGAGGAACTTGTCCAGAAGACTGCCGCCACACAATAATTCGAACATATAATACAAAAACACCTGCTGCCCTCTAAATTCATAGAGGACACAGCAGGTGTTTTACCATATCTTATTCCACTTCCGCTGTGCTGCGGCATCCCGTCCTAATCCGGCTCCACGATCCGGTATCCGACACCGACCTCCGTAAAAATATACTGCGGCTCCGCCGGATTCTTCTCGATCTTTCTCCGGATATTCGCCATATTCACACGCAGGATCCGGTTATCATTTTTCATGTTCGGTCCCCAGATTTCTTTGATAATATAGTCATAAGTCATGACTTTCCCGGCATACTTTCCAAGAAGACTCACGATCTTATACTCGTTCTGGGTCAGCCCCGCGTCCACACCGTCGATAAACACGCGGTGCTTGTCATAATCGATGGTCAATCCGCCGGATTTAAAAACTCCCGTCTGTCCGCCCGGCTGATTCGGGATCCCAGACCTTGTGTGGCGGATCGCAGTGCGGATCCTCGCGAGAAGCTCGGATGTTCCGAAAGGTTTCGTGATGTAATCGTCGGCTCCGAGATCCAGTGCCTCCACCTTATCCTCTCATGGGTTCTCGCCGACACAACGATCACCGGCATCGCGGACCATTCCCGCACGCCCTGCAGGATCTTCATGCCGTCCATATCCGGAAGACCGAGATCCAGGATCACCACGTCCGGACACTGGGAGGTCACCATGCTGTATGCCTCCGCTCCCGTCTGCGCAACGATCACATCGTAATTGTTCGCTTCCAGCACTGTCTTGATGAAATTGCTGATCCTCTTGTCGTCTTCCACGACCAGCACTCTGTCTTTAATCTCCATATTCCGTGTCCACTCCTTTCGGCAGCCAGAACATCACTCTGGCACCGCCTTCTTTTCTGTTTTCTGCTTTCATGATTCCGTCGTGGGCTCTTACGATGGTCATGCATACCGAAAGTCCGATTCCCATATTTCGCCTAGAATCACTCTCTTTTCCGTCCTCCGACTCGAAACTTCCGTCGAACATTCTCGGAAGAACGGACTCCTTGATCCCGGCACCGTCATCCTCAACGGAGAATTTCACCTGGTCCCCGTCCTCCGTCACGATCAACCAGATCTTTGTCATGCCGTCCGCGTGGAGCACGCAGTTTCCAGGAGGTTTACGATCACCTGCTCGATCAGGATCGCGTCCATAGGAACAAACAGGACATCCTCAGGCACTTTCGGGACTACCTCGATATCCGGGAATCGTTTTCTGAATTTCGTAATCGCTCCGCTGATCACGTCCTCCACCAGTTCATCTTCCTTATTGATTCTGGCGGTTCCATCCCCGATCCTCGTGATGGAAAGAAGGTTTTCTACCATCCGGACGAGCCACTGACCCTCGGATTTCATGTCCTCAAGGAGTTCCAAGATATTTTCCTTAGAGAGTGCGTCATAGTTGTCGATGATCCCCGGACGCGGAGCCGACGATCGACGTCAACGGGGTGCGGATATCGTGGGACACCGCCCGCAGGAGGTTTGCCCGCATCTTCTCCCGCTCAACCTCCAGCCGCATCTGTTCCTGTTTCTTGATCTGGGTCGTCAGGGCGCTGACGCTGCAGGCCACGGCCAGCATGGCGACGAAGGTCAGCGGGTACCCCGTGATCGCAAAGTTCAGTTTGAAATATGGGAATGTAAAAACGTAGTTCACACCGAAAACAGCGATGATCGATGCGACGATTCCATAAACATATCCATCCGTAAAGCGGGACACAAACAGCACCGCCAAAACGAACAACAGCGGGACGTGCGTGTCTGATTCTGAGATCCTCTGGACAAGAAAACAAAATGCCGTCGCGATTCCCAGGATCCCGAACGCGATCCCGCTGTTCTTTAACACTGATCTGACTTTTGTGCTCATAGGGGAACCTCCGGTTTCTTATAATGATCCACAAAAAACAACTGGCACCTTCAACGCCGGCTGTTTTTCTTTTGGACTATTATAACATAATTTCTGCTAAATTCGTGTTAAGATTGCAGATAATTTTCCGAAAAATCACCCATTTTGGTTATACTCTATTTGCTGCATGAAATATAACCGATCTTGCCGCTCCTGCGCATTCTGAATCAACATGCCCATTTGCCCGCCATTGACTGTGATCCTGCGCTTTATCATATTTTAACGATACAAAGAATATCCATATTTCACTTTCCTGTAGATCTTCTGTGCGATCATGACCGGAATATACCCCGTGATCACGATGGTCGGGATACCGCCTACGATTGCAACAAGGATGATGAAAAGGATCGAAAATAAATTAGCCATGATATATACCTCCCAAATTTTTCTTTTACATCCACCCCGCTTTTGTTTCCTGCAAAGAATCTTTGCGAAATTTCTTTTTTCGGGATGTTTTTAATCTGACAGGATGAAATTCCTCTCCTGCTTTTAAGTCGGAACATATATATCACAGAAATTTTATCCCTGCTACCTTTTAGCCTGCTTTTTAGCCGCTCCTTAATCGCTTATTTTCCCTCCTTAACGCAAATTTTGCAAATAACAGATACAATATATTTCGTCAGGATTTTTGTAACTTTTGTATGTATTGTTCGTATTTTGCGTCGTCTTAACAGACTTTTTCAAAAACTATCATTTAATTTTTGCAGTCTGGTCTTCCCTACAAACGCTAAAAAGAGCTGCTGACCCCCATATAGTCGCACAGCTCTTTTCAGCCTTGCGCAGAAAATCTGTCTACGCGTTTTATTTACTTCTCAAGCACCTTGTCCGCATGGTCAAGTGCTTCCTCAATATTCCTGCAGAAATTCTCTCTTCCCACGAGATCCACGAATCCGGCTTTCTCCATCGCGCGCATCGGCTGCTCGTTGACATGGGACAGGATCAGGGTAACTCCGTTCTTTTTGCAGCGCTCGCAGAGGGCTGTCATGGAGTTCATCGCTGTGCTGTCCGCCGCCGGAACCGCCCGCATACGAAGGATCAGACATCTTGTGACTTCGTTCACTTCGATCTGGTTGATGCGGTCAGCCGCGCCGAAGAATAACGGTCCTGTGAGCTCGTATACCGCAAGCTCCATACGGGATCTGGCGAAGCTTGGCCGGGTTGATCTCCTCGGCTGCTGCCTTCAACTGCGCCTCTTCCACGGACATCGTCCTCTTCGCTCCCCTGGAAGCTTCCTCTTCCTCACGTTTCTGCTCCTCGACCTCTTCCACATGAAGCCAGCTTCTGACTCCCATCTCGTCGCTCATGCGCTTCATGAACAGCAGACAGGAAAGTACCATGCCCACCTCGATCGCTACGACAAGGTCGAAGACTACTGTTAAGAAGAATGTGATCACAAGAACAGCGATATCGCTCTTCGGAGCTGTCTTTGCGAGTCTTGCGAAGGTTCTCCACTGGCACATGTTGTATGCAACCATGAAGAGGATCGCCGCGATCGTCGGCATCGGGATCCAGCTCGCGTACGGCATCAGGATCACAAGGATCAGAAGAAGAACACCTGCGTGGACCATTCCGGCTACCGGAGTGCGTCCGCCGTTCTTGATATTTGCCGCTGTACGGGCAATAGCGCCTGTCGCCGGGATTCCGCCGAATAACGCAGAAACGATGTTTCCTGCACCCTGGGCCACAAGCTCTGTGTTGGAGCGGTGTTTTCCGCCGATCATGCCGTCCGCGACAACACAGGAAAGCAGGGACTCAATGGCTGCCAGGATCGCGATGGTGAAGGCATCCGATAAAGAGCCCTGAATCACGTCATAGCTGAACGCCGGCATATGGAAAGCCGGGAGCGCGTTGCTGACGCTGTAGAGGTTGCCGATGGTGTTAACCTGTAACGGAAGGAATTTCACCATCACGATACCAACGAGAACCGCCACTAAGGATCCCGGGATCTTCTCCGTGATCTTCGGCATTACGATGAGGATCGCCAGGCAGACAAGACCTACGATCAACGCATGAACATTCATGGTTCCGAAACCTGCGGCAAAAGCTTTTAACTTCTGCATGGTCTCGATGGTCTCCATACCTGCCGGGTATGTGACACCGAAGAAATCTTTTAACTGTCCGCTCACGATGGTCACCGCGATACCGGAGGTGAATCCGGTGGTGATCGTAAACGGGATAAATTTGATCAAGGAACCAAGCTGACAGAATCCCATGATAACAAGGATGATACCTGCCATGATCGTTGCGACTGCCAGACCTTCCACGCCGCTTCTCGCCACGATGCCGGCTACGATCGTAGCAAAGGCTGCTGTCGGACCTGCGATCTGTACCTGGCTGCCGCCTAAGAATGAGATCACGAAGCCTGCCGCGATGGCCGTGTAGATTCCCTGCTCCGGACCTACGCCGGACGCCAGTGCCAGCGCGATGGACAACGGAAGGGCAATGATGGCTACGATGATACCTGCTACCACATCAGACATCAGCTGGGCACCGGAATACTTCTTCAATGTTGTGAACAACATTGGACGTATTTTTTTCATACTCAATATTCTCCTTTTTCTTACCTGTGTGTAAAAGTAACTGTCTGGTCCCGAAAAAAGACCACGAGTATTTATTATACAGGAAAATATGAGCCTGTCCAGTTTTTTCGAATTTTTAGCGGATATAGTTATGAATTTAACATTTTTGTATGTTAAATTCATACTTGAATGCCCATTTTACGGAAATCATCACTGTTTTTCCGCAAAAAATCCCCCGCGCATACCTGCCTTACAGATACACACGGGGAATTTACGCTTCTTTGCAGCTATTTTATTTCTCTGCGCTTTCCTTGTTTGCTTTTCTGTCCAGAGTATTTAAACTCATATCATTGTAGTCATCCAGATTCAGATTTCCCATCATCTTATCTACAACAAGTGCATTCGTCAGGGAACCGGTGACGTTGATCATGGTTCTCGGCATGTCGATGATCGGGTCTATGGCTAAGATCGGACTGACCATACCGAACTGGGCGCCCATGCCGACACCGGAAAGTCCGACGGAAGCAGCCATGGTCGCTGTTCCAGGGATACCTGCGATTCCAGGGGAACCGATGGCGACAACAAAGATCGTCATCACGATCATTGTCCATAACTTTTTTCTTCTAAATCATTTTTCTGCACTGCTCAAACAGTACATTTCTCCACACTTTTCACATGGAGAACCTTCTCCGACACGGTAAACTTCACCTCATATCCGGCAAATTCCATGCCATAAACCCGGTCCGGATCCTCCTGGTAGGACGGGCGGGGATCCTGGGCCAGAACTGCGCGGAGCGGATCCCGCTTTTCTTCCGGCAGGAACTCCAGAAGTTTTCCGGGATCTCCACCGCAAGCCCGTACTCTTTCGTCTGGTCCGTGAAGCCGCCCTTCGCTTCCGGGTGGCTGTCCGCAAAGGGGACGTAGGGCTTGATGTCAAAGACAGGCGTCCCATCCATCATGTCCGCCCCCGTGACAACTAAAGACCGGAGCGCCGTTTTCCAGGTATTCCACTCTTTTCAAGCTTCACGACGGAAAGTCCCAGGGGATTCGGACGGAACGGAGATCTCGTGGCAAACACACCGACTCTCATGTTTCCCCCGAGTCTCGGCGGACGCACCGTCGCTGACCAGTTTCCCGGCTTTCTGACGTTCTCCGAAAACTCCCAGATCAGCCAGAGATGGGAGAACTCTTCGATTCCCCGGATGGCCTCAGGATTGGAAAATTCCGGCTCAAAGACGATCTTCGCCTCCAGATCACCCGTCAGGCCGCTCTGTCTCGGAATTCCGAATTTTGTCGGGAAATCCGTGTGGATATACGCCACCGGTCGGATCATATGGTCCGCGTTCTGATTTTCTTTTTTTCCTGCTGCCATATCTTTCTCCCCCTTATCAGTCTGTTTTCCACTCTGTCATCTGCCCATAAAGCAGACCGGGCGCTCCCGCATAATTATTTTTCTCTGGTGGCTTCACCATTTCATGACTGCTCCGTCACCCTTCTGATCCTTCTGACGTTTCCAGCCATTTTCTCAGATCCGCCATCATCTTCTTCGCGTCCATGACACCGATCTGATATGTCTTTTCGATCTCCTCGGCGCTCTTGCAGATCCTCGGGATCGTGAGATGGAACGCTCGGACGGATCACGAAACTTCGCCCGCCCTTTCCAGCTTTTCGATATTCCGGATACTCATGTTGTACTCGACAGCCCGGTTCTTAAGTGCCTCTGCGAACTTCGGGTATTTATGGTACACAATATCCGCCATCCAGGCATTTCCGGCTTTTTCCGGTACTCTGAATCTCTCGTGAGGACCACAACATTGCGCTTATATCCCAGTCTCCGGAATGCTTCCACCGGGACACTGTCCGTACATCCGCCGTCGAGCAGTTTTCTGCCGTCAAGCTCCACAAACTTTGACACATATGGAAGTGACGCTGATGCCCGGATATAGTCGATATCACGCTTCATATCGTGAAGCTTCGCGTAGACCGGCTTTCCCTTCTCAACATCGCTGCAGACCGCGTTAGAAATCGGTGTGTTCTTTAATTTTTATTAAACGTGTCATAATCATAAACATCCAGGATCTCTGGAAGTTCATGGTAACAGAAATCAGTATCCACAAAATTTCCTGTCCTGATCAGATTTTCGGTGCTCATTAAAGCGCTTGTCCGCACAGTATTTTTTTATAATACCGGATGCTTCTTCCCTTCTGTCCCGAAAGGAAACTGCATCCATGGACCGCTCCCGCCGAAACACCGATCACCCCGTCAAAGGTAAGGCCTTCATCCAGAAATACGTCCAGGACTCCCGCCGTATAGATGCCGCGCATACCGCCGCCTTCCAGCACAAGTCCTGTTTTATTCTTATTTTTCTCCATCTTCTGATCCATCTTAAAGTTCCTCCTTTCCTGCTCACTGTGACATGTCTTTGCTGGATCTTTCCACTAAAAAACGAGTCAAGTACGTATTTTACAACGAAAGCGGCTTTCCGTCAAGGAAGCCGCTTTTATTTGATAACTCTTTAATCTGTTGCTTTGCGGCCTGAACCGGAAAAACAAGCTGCCACGCACTTAGTCCACCAGTTTCTCCAGCTCACTCACATACTCCGTCCTGTCGCTGGTCACATGACCTGCTTTCGCGGCATATAAGGAAACTGCCGTCTGGGATTTCTTCACCGGCTGCATTGTTCCGGCACCTGCCACGCAGCCGCCCGGGCATGCCATTCCTTCCTCGATGATCTTTCCGGCATACATAACAGCCACCCTGTCACACGTCTCTGCTACGATACCCAGATCATGGGTGATCATGATCACTGATGTATTCTTTTTCTCTTTCAGTTCTCTCATCAG
>ENA-OQBD01001519-OQBD01001519.1-human-gut-metagenome-genome-assembly--contig:-NODE-1519-length-10671-cov-5.094082_pt1 | contig 10671 bp, 9 predicted proteins | sample MGYA00242742_ERZ504543 | MGnify/ENA primary metagenome ERZ504543 (study PRJEB26092, sample SAMD00036239) | human gut metagenome | host: Homo sapiens | study: EMG produced TPA metagenomics assembly of... | reverse complement strand
GGTATGAAGGAACAATTTGTAAAAGTCCAGGCTGCCCTGGAAGCGGTAAAAGGAACAGGGTATGGGGTTGTGGTGCCTGAGCTTTCCGAGATCACTATTGAGGAACCTGAGGTGATCCGTCAGGGAAATAAATTCGGAGTAAAGATCCGGTCAAAAAGTCCGTCCATTCATATGATCCGGGCGGGGATCGAAACGGAGATCGCTCCGATCGTTGGTACAGAACAGCAGGCGGAGGATCTGATAAAGTATATCAGAGAAAGCCCGGAGCGAGGGGAAAGTATCTGGGAGACCAATATTTTCGGAAAATCCATCCAGCAGCTGGTGGAAGACGGAATCCGGAACAAGCTGGCCATGATCAGCGAAGAAAGTCAGGTGAAGCTTCAGGATACTATGAAGAAGATCGTAAATGACAGCAAAGGCGGACTGGTGTGTATCATCATATGAATGGAGAATAGAATTGCAAAGCAAAAAGGACGTTCTTCAGCAGACGTCCTTTTTTTGATGTTGTTTTTTCCATTCTGCGATAAACTGAAGCTGTTCCTGGTCAGATAGTTCCTGGGAAGCGGCGTCATTTCCTGCAGCGGCACAGCAGAAAAGAACAAAGATCTGGAGTCCGAAGAATACAAGAAAAAAGAGAAGCATAGAAAAACCTCCTTTATTTTTCAGATATGTTAAGTATTGGAGGAGATAATGTATTTTATACATTATATTGCAAGAAAATATAATTATCACCGGGTATGGAGATTTTTAAAACAGCTTCTGTATATCTCATTTTTTCCACAGCTGATCGCGGAACCTAAATAAAATATACAGCAAAGATCCCGGGGATTCAGATGTAAGATCCCGGGGTCTTTTTATATAAAACGAGTAGCGGGAAAGATGGTCGCAGAATAAGCTAAAGAAAGGTCAGCTGTCCGGCGGGAGAGCTTTGGAAAGGTATAAAAGGATGTATACAGGAAAAGGGATAGGCGTGGCGGTTCTGGATACCGGTATTTTTCCTCATATAGATTTTGGCAGCCGTATTTCCGTGTTTCGTGATTTTACAGGAGTCAGACGCAGCCCATATGATGATAACGGACATGGGACTCATGTCAGCGGGATCCTTGCAGGGGACGGAACTGCATCAGGTGGAAAATATAAAGGGGCTGCACCTGGCTGCAGTATCGCTGCTCTGAAGGTTCTGGATCGTTTCGGGAACGGAAGCAGGGAGGATGTGATGCGGGCATTTCGGTGGATCATGGAGTTTGGAAGCATTTATCATATCCGTATCGTTAATATTTCAGTGGGAACAACATCCCGGGATCATAAGGAACAGACAGATCTTCTTGAAGGAGTGGAAAAACTTTGGGATCTGGGATTTGTGGTGGTAGCTGCAGCAGGAAATCAGGGACCGGGGGCCGGCACGGTAACAGCACCGGGAAGCAGCCGGAAAATCATTACCGTAGGCTCCAGTGATATGCTGAATGGCAGAAAGGCAGTTTCCGGAAGAGGCCCTACTTTTGACTGTGTGTGCAAACCGGATCTGGTAGCGCCGGGAAGCCAGGTCATTGCCTGTGCACCGGGACTGCCGTACTCATATGGGCTCAAAAGCGGAACCTCCATGTCGACGCCTCTGGTGTCAGGAGGGATCGCCTGCCTTCTGGAAAAAGATCCCCGGCTTTCTAATGTAGAGGTAAAGATGTTGTTAAGAGAAAATGCAGAAGATATGGGACTTCCCAGAAATCAGCAGGGATGGGGAAAATTTAACTGTGAAAAACTGTTGGCAGGCTGAATTATTATACAATTCTTATAAACATAGTGTGGTAAAGCACAAAAGCGTTGACGGAACCGGAAAATATGAGTACAATGTACAGTAAAAGTGCTGAAGAAAGATTCTAAAGGAAAGAGCACCTGGAATCCGAACAGGAGAATAAACCTCAAAAGGAGAAAATAATATGGAAAAAATCAAAATGCAGACACCTTTAGTTGAGATGGACGGAGACGAGATGACACGTATCCTGTGGCAGATCATCAAGGATGAACTTCTCACACCGTATCTGGAACTGAATACAGAATATTATGATCTTGGTCTTGAGCACAGAAATGAGACAGATGATCAGGTTACCATTGATGCAGCAGAAGCAACCAAGAAATACGGAGTAGCCGTAAAATGTGCCACGATCACGCCAAACGCAGCCAGAATGGAAGAGTATGACCTGAAAAAAATGTACAAGAGTCCAAACGGAACGATCCGTGCTATTCTTGATGGAACTGTATTCCGTGCGCCGATCGTTGTAAAGGGAATCGAGCCATGTGTAAAGAATTGGGTGAAACCGATCACACTTGCACGTCATGCATATGGAGATATCTATAAGAATACAGAATTTTATATTGACAAGCCGGGAGATGCATATCTTGTATTTGAGGGCGAAGACGGAGAAGAGCGTAAGGAGCTGATCCAGCATTTTGATGGAGCAGGTGTTCTCCGTGGCATGCATAATCTTGATGATTCCGTAAAGAGCTTTGCGAGAAGCTGCTTTAATTATGCACTGGACACAAAGCAGGATGTATGGTTCGGAAGCAAGGATACCATTTCCAAAACATACGATGGAAGATTTAAAGAGATTTTCCAGCAGATCTTTGATGCAGAGTTTAAGGATAAATTTGAGGAAGCCGGCCTGACCTATTTCTACAGTCTGATCGATGATATCGTAGCCCGTGTTATGAAGGCAGATGGCGGTTTTATCTGGGCATGCAAGAACTATGACGGAGATGTTATGAGCGACATGGTATCTTCCGCATTTGGCTCTCTTGCCATGATGACCTCTGTACTGGTATCCCCGAAGGGATATTTTGAGTATGAGGCTGCCCACGGAACAGTTCAGAGACACTATTATCGTCATCTTGAGGGAAAAGAAACATCCACAAACTCTGTTGCAACGATCTTTGCATGGACAGGAGCTCTCCGCAAGCGAGGCGAGCTGGACGGAAATGAAGCACTTGCTGATTTTGCAGGAAAACTGGAAAAAGCAACACTGGATACCATTGAAAGCGGAAAGATGACCAAGGATCTTGCACTGATCACTTCCCTGAAAGAGGTACAGGTATTGAACAGCAAAGAGTTTATCCTTGCTGTAAAGACAAAACTGGATGAACTGATGGCATAAATAACAGGAATTTCAGAATTTCAAGTAATTTCATAAAAATAAAAAACTGCACCGGAAGATCCAGGGATGGATCACGGTGCAGTTTTTTTATGAGGGATATATATGGATCATCTGATCTCTGTCAGATCGAAGCGTTCATGGCCTGCTGTACATGTTCCACAAGGATCTGCCGGACCTGGGGATATTCGCCAAGTCCCTTCAGTACAGGGGTGACTTCATATCCTTCGGAAGAAAGACGGTTCATCCAGGAGTCCGGATCTGCACCGGCCAGATCGTTCTGTGCATGGTCGCCGGCTACGATCATGAAAGGCGCCAGCACGATCTTTTTCGGATGAAAGCTGTCGGCAGCCCGGAGAAGGGAGTCCAGGGCTGGATAGGCTTCTACAGTTCCAAGAAAAATATTTTTATGTCCGGTATCTTTAAAACGGTAATCCAAAGCAGCGTAAACCGTGTTTGCGTAGTGTTCTGTTCCATGTCCCATCAGTACAAGTGCAGTGTCCGGATCCATGTCCCGGAATTCATCTGCAACTACCCGGACGATCGCCTGGTTATCTTCTTCTGTTGTGAGAAGAGGATTTCCGAAAACAATACTGGAAAAACGGTCACGAAAAGAAAGCGCATCGGCTTTCATCTGATCATTTTCGATACCGTTGATCACATGAGTCGGCTGTACGATCACATCGGTGATACCATCCAGAAGCATCTGTTCCAGAGCCTCCTTTACCGTGTGGATCGTAAGACCGTCCCGCTTTTTTAGTTTGGCAATGATCATTTTGCTTGTCCATGCACGGTAGGTGGGACAGGCCGGGAATGCATCGGCAATATCGTGCTCGATGGCCTCGATGGTAAGCTTACGGGTGTTTTCATAGCTTGTGCCGAAACTTACTACTAGGATCGCTTTTTTTGAAGCTGAGTTCATACGGGGATTTCCTCCATCCTGATAATTATGGTGATTATGATAAACTCTTTATATTTCTCCGCTGGAATATAAAGATGATCCGCAATTTCTACCATAAGATATTATAAAAGGGAGGGCTGACATTGTCAATCGTAGTTGACTTTCCTTACGGAAATGTTTATCATTATAAAAGATTGTGGAAACAAAGGAGAAACGTAGGACATGAGTATATTCATGATTGGAATCGATCATAATATGGCACCTGTAGATGTCAGAGCGCAGTTTGCTTTTACCCGTAAAAATACCGGAGAGGCGCTACGCAGGCTGAAAGAAGAAGCTGGGATCTGCGGGTGTATTATTCTGTCGACCTGTAACCGGCTGGAACTGTGGGTAAGTACTGCAGATGAGGAGAAGCCGGACCTGTATCAGTGGCTCTGCTCGTTGAAAGGTGTGCAGGGAGAACAATACCAGAAGTATTTTACCAGCAGAGAAAACGAAGAGGCGGTGGAACACCTGTTTTATCTTACCAGCGGACTGAAATCCCAGATCCTGGGGGAAGATCAGATCCTGACCCAGGTAAAAGATGCGTTGAGTATGTCAAGGGATGAGTTTACCACAGACAGTGTTCTGGAGGTGCTTTTCCGTATGGCGGTAACTGCAGGCAAGAAGATCAAAACGGAAGTGCCGTTTTCCCATGGAAATCCTTCTGTGATCCATCAGGCCATCCGTTTTCTGGAAGAGGGCGGTTATCATGTTCGCAATAAAGTCTGTATGGTGATCGGAAACGGTGAGATGGGGAAGATGGCTGCCCAGACACTGCGTGAAGCAGGAGCGGATGTGACGGTTACGATCCGTCAGTACAGAAGTGGTGTTGTGAGCATTCCTGTTGGATGCAGCAGGATCAATTATGGTGAGAGAATGGATTATCTGCCGGAGTGTGACCTGGTGGTCAGCGCAACAGCAAGCCCCAATTATACACTGACGGAAGAATTGTTTGAGGATGTACGTGTGGAACGACCTATGATCCTTATCGATCTGGCAGTTCCAAGAGATATTGATCCGGAGATCCGAAAAAAAGATAACATCACACTTTATGATATGGATAGCTTCCGAACCGGCGAGACACCGAAGGAACTTGCAGATAACCTAGAAGCAGCAGGAGCCATTGTGAAGGCCCAGATGAACGAATTTTTCCAGTGGATGGAAGGTCGTGATATCATCCCGCGCATCCAGGAGATCAAAGCGGATGCTGTGGAAGATTTGAACCTGAGGATCGAAAAAATCTTCCGGAAAACTCCTATGGAGGATTCAGACAGAGAAAACCTGAAAAAAGCAGTGGATACTGCAGCCGGAAAGGTTGTGAACAAGCTGATCTTCGGGCTTCGGGACAGTCTGAACCAGGATGCTTTTCTGGAATGTGTGGAAGGACTGGAGAAACTTTATGAAGAATAAACCTTATTTCCCCATGTTTATAGACCTGTCCGATAAAAATATCGTTGTGGCAGGTGGTGGTAATATTGCTACCAGAAGAATAAAAACTCTTCTGAAATTTACAAGAAATATCACGGTAGTGGCTACAAAAGTGACCCAGGAGCTTATGGATCTCGGGAAAGCAGGAACCGTGACTCTGTATATCCGTCCCGTGAAACGTTCTGATTTTGCCAATGCATATATGGTGATCGCAGCCACCAATGACTGGAAGCTGAATGATGAGATCCACCGTGTCTGTAAGGAGGAGGGCATTTATGTTAATGTAGCCTCCGACCGGGAAGCCTGTGATTTTTATTTCCCAGGCGTATATATGCGGGATGAAATGGTAGTTGGAGTTACAGCCAGCGGACTGGATCACAAAAAAGCAAAGCGTGTAAGGGAAGAGATCCAGAATGCGCTGGAAAAAGTATTGGGAGAGCAGGATGAAGATGAAGAGAGATAAGATCGTGATCGGCAGCAGAGAGAGTAAGCTTGCAGTGCTGCAGAGCGAAATGGTCCGTGACTACATAAAAGAAAAAAATCCGGATCTGGAAGTGGAAATCCTCACTATGAAAACTACCGGGGATATCATTCTGGACCGTACACTGGATAAGGTTGGCGGAAAAGGGCTTTTTGTAAAGGAGCTGGATAAAGCACTGATAGATGGAAGAAGTATTCTTTCTGTACACAGCCTGAAAGATATGCCTATGGAGGTTCCGGAGGAGCTGCCGCTTCTGGCTTTTTCCAAAAGAGAAGATCCGAGAGACGTACTGGTTCTTCCTGAGGGAGCTTCTGAACTTGATAAAAGCAAGCCCCTTGGATGCTCCAGCTTAAGGAGAACTTTACAGCTTAAAAAAACTGTATCCGGATATGGATGTCAGAAGTATCCGCGGAAATCTTCAGACAAGACTCCGGAAGCTGGATGAAGGACAGTACAGTGCATTGATCCTGGCTGCTGCCGGCCTTAAGAGACTTGGACTGGAATCCAGGATTAACCGGTATTTTACAGCAGATGAGATCATTCCGGCTGCTGGTCAGGGAATCCTTGCTGTACAGGGAAGAAAAGGGGAAGCTTATGATTTCCTGGAGGGCTACTGTGATAAGGATGCCTGGACCGCGGGAAGTGCGGAGCGTGCTTTTGTAAAGCTCCTGGATGGAGGGTGCTCTTCTCCGGTGGCTGCCCATGCGGAAATTCTCGGGGATGAGATCTATCTCAGAGGGCTTTATTATAATGAAAAAGACGGTTCCTATGTAACAGGAACACTGCGTGGCAATAAGGCAGATGCGGAAAGCTTAGGCAGGGAACTGGCAGAAACTCTTCGGAAAAAAAGGAGAAAACAGATGAAAACAGGAAAAGTATGGCTGGTAGGAGCGGGTCCTGGCGATATCGGCCTTTTTACATTAAAAGGCCTCAAAGTGCTGGAACAGGCAGATGTGGTCGTCTATGACAGTCTGGTAGGTCAGGGAGTTCTGTCAAGAATCCCGGAAAAATGCCAGGCTGATCAATGTAGGCAAACGTGCCAGTCACCATATCATGCGTCAGGAAAATATCAATCAGGTACTTCTTGAGGAGGCACAGCGGGGTCTTCGTGTGGTGCGCCTGAAAGGCGGAGATCCATTCCTCTTTGGAAGAGGAGGAGAGGAGCTGGAGCTTCTTCGGGAGAATGGGATCCCTTATGAGGTTGTTCCGGGTGTTACTTCCTCCATTGCAGTACCGGCATATAACGGGGTTCCGGTAACACACAGGGATTTCTGTTCTTCAGTCCACATCATTACAGGACACAAGAAAGCCGGAGAAGAATATGATATAGACTTCCGGGCACTTGTTGATACAAAGGGAACGCTTGTATTTTTGATGGGCGTGTCCGCACTTCCGGATATCTGCGAGGGTCTGATAGGTGCAGGAATGGAAAAGGACATGCCTGCGGCGATCCTGCAGAAGGGAACTACAGCAGGTCAGAAACGGATCGTAGCAACAGTTTCTACCCTGGAAGAAGAGGTGAAACGCCAGGGGATCGAGACACCGGCGATCATTGTGGTGGGTAAGGTATGTACACTGGCAGAGAAGTTTGGCTGGTATGAAGAACTGCCGCTTTCAGGATGGAAGGTCCTTGTCACAAGACCGAAAGAGCTTGTTTCCAGAACTGCGGACAAGCTTCGTGAAAAAGGCGCGGAGGTTCTGGAGCTTCCGGCGATCCGTACTGTCCCCATGGAAGACCAGAGCCGTCTCTATAAAGCGTTGGATCACCTGGAGGAATATCAGTGGCTTGTATTTACCAGCCCTACAGGTGTAAGGGTATTTTTTGAAGAACTGATCCGCCATGGAAAAGATATCCGTGCCATGGGAAATGCTCGTCTGGCCGTGATTGGGGAGGGAACAAAAAAGGCCCTGCAGGAAAGAGGATTGCTGGCAGATTTTGTGCCGTCGGTATATGACGGGGATACTCTTGGAAAGGAACTTTCAGAGCTTCTTTCCGGTGGAGAAAAGATACTTATCCCGCGGGCAGAAAAGGGCAATGAAAAGCTCACGGCATTTCTTGCACAGGCAGGTGCTGTGATCGAGGATGTTCCGACCTATCAGACTCTTTACGAAAAGAGCCAGCTCATCGATGAGAAGAAGGAATTTGAAACAGGACAGATCAGCTGTGCGGTGTTTACAAGTGCCTCCACTGTGAAGGGATTTGTGGAGGGAACAAAAGGACTGGATTATTCAAAGGTTAAGGCGGCCTGCATCGGCAGACAGACGAAGGCGGCTGCTGAGAGCTTTGGAATGAAAGCATATATGTCAGAAAAAGCCACCATTGACAGTCTTGTCAAGCTGGTGGAGGATATGAAAAGGAGCGAATGATCATGGAACTGACAAAAAGACCAAGAAGATTAAGAGGTAGCGAAAACCTTCGTAAGATGGTACGTGAGACAAGAATGGATAAATCTTCTCTTATGTATCCTATGTTCGTAATGGAAGGAGAAAATAAGGAAGAAGAAATTCCGTCCATGACCGGGCAGTACCGTTACAGCCTGGACCGTCTTCCGTATAAACTGGAGCAGCTTTCCAAAGCCGGTGTAGGAAGTGTGATGTTTTTTGGTATTCCTGACCATAAGGATGAAGTGGGCAGCGGTGCCTATGATCCGGAGGGGATCGTTCAGAGAGCTCTTCGCATTGCAAAAGAGAAATTTCCGGAGCTTTATTATGTAACAGATGTATGCATGTGTGAGTACACTTCCCATGGCCATTGCGGCGTTCTCTGCGGTCATGATGTGGACAATGACAAGACGCTGGAGCTTCTCGCAAAAACAGCACTTTCCCACGTGGAAGCAGGTGCAGATATGGTTGCTCCGTCTGATATGATGGATGGTCGTGTTGCAGCGATCCGCCAGTGTCTGGACAAGGCAGGGCATTATACAACACCGATCATGTCCTATGCAGTAAAATATGCTTCTGCATTTTATGGTCCGTTCCGTGAGGCAGCAGATTCTGCTCCGTCTTTTGGGGACAGAAAAAGCTACCAGATGGATCCTCACAACAGCAGAGAAGGGCTGAAAGAGGCACTTGCAGATGTGGAAGAGGGTGCAGATATCATCATGGTAAAACCGGCTCTTGCATACCAGGACATGATCTGTCAGGTAAAGGAGATCACAAACGTTCCGGTTGCCGCATACAGTGTCAGTGGTGAGTATGCAATGGTAAAAGCAGCAGCTGCAAACGGCTGGATCGACGAAGAAAGGATCGTGGGTGAGATGGCTACAGGAGCATTCCGTTCCGGTGCGCAGATCTATCTTACCTATTATGCGGAGCTTCTGGCAAGACTTATGGATGAAGGGAGGATCGGCTGATGACAAGATCAGAACAGTTATTTGAGCGTGCGGTAAAAAGAATCCCGGGAGGCGTAAACAGCCCGGTAAGATCTTACGGAGCCATCGGTGAGGCACCTCGTTTTATTGAAAAAGCAGATAAATGCTACATCTATGATGTAGATGGAAACCGTTATGTGGATTACATTGATTCCTGGGGCCCGATGATCCTGGGACATAATTTCCCGGAGATCCGCGAGAGTGTGATCAAGGCCTGCGAAAATGGCCTGAGCTTTGGCTGTGCTACAGGAATCGAAGTAGAGATCGCAGAATTTATCTGTGAACATATTCCACATGTAGATATGATCCGTATGGTAAACTCAGGAACAGAAGCTGTTATGAGTGCCATCCGTGCAGCAAGAGGTTTTACCGGAAAAGACAAGATCATCAAATTTGCAGGTTGCTATCACGGACACAGTGACTGCCTTCTGGTAAGTGCCGGCTCCGGTGTCATGGCAAGTGGTATTCCGGACAGCGCCGGTGTTCCGAAGGGCTGTACACAGGATACCATGACGGCTACCTACAATGATGCCGCCAGTGTGGAAGCACTTCTCAAACAGGAAGAGGGAAATGTGGCAGCCGTGATCGTGGAGGCAGTAGGAGCAAACATGGGTGTGGTTCCTCCGAAACCAGGTTTCTTAAAGCGGCTTCGTGAGCTTTGCGATGAGCACAATTGTCTGCTGATCTTTGATGAAGTGATCACAGGCTTCCGACTTGCCTTTGGCGGAGCAGCAGAGTATTTTGGTATCCGTCCGGATCTTGTCACCTACGGGAAAATAATCGGCGCAGGAATGCCGGTAGGCGCTTATGGCGGACGTAAGGAGATCATGGATCTGATCTCACCGTGTGGTCCTGTATACCAGGCAGGTACCTTAAGCGGAAACCCGGTTGCCATGGCTGCAGGTTTCACACAGCTGAAATATCTCTATGAGCATCAGGAAATCTACAAAGATCTGGCTGCCAAAGGTGAGAAGCTTTACGGCGGCTTGAAGAAGATCGTGGAGGAAAAAGGTCTTCCATATCAGGTAAACTATGATTCTTCTCTGGCAAGTATTTTCTTTACAGACCAGGAGGTAAAAGACTATGTTTCTGCAAAAACATCCAACCTGGAGCTTTTTGCAAAATATTTCAAGGGAATGCTGAAACGAGGCATTCATCTTGCACCTTCCCAGTTTGAGTGGATTCGCCCGCTCCACGCGAACGAACTTGACGGTCACGACCTCAAAGCCCGCCTTGTGCAGAACGTCGGCGTAAACGCGCGCCTGCAAGGCGTGTTTCTCGAGCAGCTGCTCCGGCGTCTCATCC
>ENA-OQBD01001518-OQBD01001518.1-human-gut-metagenome-genome-assembly--contig:-NODE-1518-length-10673-cov-2.660250_pt1 | contig 10673 bp, 9 predicted proteins | sample MGYA00242742_ERZ504543 | MGnify/ENA primary metagenome ERZ504543 (study PRJEB26092, sample SAMD00036239) | human gut metagenome | host: Homo sapiens | study: EMG produced TPA metagenomics assembly of... | reverse complement strand
AACGTTGCCCGTAACGAGAAGGAACTACAGGAGCATACAGCCCGAACAGCGTTACCTGCCCGCCGTGCGTATGTCCTGCAAGCACAAGGTCGGCATTGGTTATGGGAACATCTTCGGCATAATCGGGAGTATGCGTCAACAATATGACGAAGTCATCGGGAGAGAGGGAAAGCGTGGGCGACTGCCCGTTCCGTTCAAGATTGAAAGGATTGCGCACCCCGGCTATCACAATCCGCTCACCATTCCGCTTCAAAGTATCCGCTTTATGCTCCAGCAAGCGAATGCCCTGACGCTCCATTTCCTTTAGAATATCATCGTAACAAGTCTCATAATCATTGTTTCCAAGAACGGCATAAGTGCCCAAAGGCGCTTTCACAGCTCCCAATGCCGCAATCACAGCCGGAACATACTCGCAGCCCTCATGCAAGTCGCCGCCTATCAGCAGGGCATCGACCTGCAAATCATTCAACAGGCGGGTGATGTCCTTCAGCCCTTTCTCTTTCAGCAAACTACGGTAGTGCAAATCCGAAACAAAAGCCAGCCGGCAACCGTCGAATGCGGCAGGAACATCACGGTGTGCAAACTCATACTGCCTGACGCGCTTCACATTCTTATATCCGGATGCCGGAAATCCGGATATCCGGACAGAATACTCACCGGGAAGAGGCGAGGTAAAATTACGCGCAGACCGGCACGATGAAAAGAACAGCAATACCGGAAAAGAAAAAAAGCAGCAGTCTCCCGAACCCTCTATAAAACAGTGCCTGAGCCATAGATTTATCTTTATTGTTTGGTACAACGAATAATTTTACCCGAATAGCAGTGCAAAGATAACAAATCCTTTCGCTATCTTTGTAGTATAACTTTCTAAAAGTACGACATGAAAGCAATAGCTACCAACTCGTTCCACGCATGGATACTTGCCGCCCGTCCCAAGACACTGACGGGAGCCGTTATTCCCGTATTGACAGGTTCTGCCCTGGCATTTGCCGATGAAGCATTCAACATCATACCGGCGCTGCTATGTGCGCTGTTTGCCTGCGGCATGCAGATTGCCGCCAATTTCATCAACGACCTTTACGATTACCTGAAAGGCAGTGACCGTGCAGACCGCCTCGGCCCCGAACGTGCCTGCGCACAAGGCTGGATTACTCCCACAGCCATGAAACGAGGGATAGCAGGCATGCTCATATTCTCCTGCCTCATAGGTTGCACACTCTTGCAGCAGTGCTGGGGACAATTGCCTCACGGCGGTTGGGAACTGATACTGCTGGGATTGCTCTGCGTAATATTCGCTTTCCTATACACCACCTTACTCTCCTACAAAGGCTGGGGTGACTTGCTCGTACTGGTTTTCTTCGGCTTTATCCCCGTAGGCGGAACTTATTACGTACAAGCCCACTCCATTACGGCCGACGTATGGGTAGCCTCGTTCATCTGCGGTCTGGTAATAGACACCTTGCTGGTCGTAAACAACTACCGCGACCGGGAACAGGACGCCCTCAGCGGCAAACGTACGCTGATTGTCCGTTTCGGCGAACCTTTCGGCCGTTACCTCTATCTGGGATTAGGCGTGGCAGCCGCCTTGCTCAGCCTATGGTTTGTTTATACCGGCAAAATAGAGCCGCTTGCCTTTATCTGGGCTCCCTGCGTCTACCTCTGCCTGCATGTGCTGACCTGGCACAGAATGGTAGCCATACGAAGCGGTAAAAAACTGAACAGCATATTAGGTGAAACCTCACGTAATATGCTGTTCTTCGGCTTGTTGCTAAGCCTTGCCTTTATTCTGTAACGGTTATTTCTTTCCGTACATTCTTTCGTAGTACTTCTGATAATCGCCGCTGGTAACTTCTTCCACCCAGTCCTGATTATTCAGATACCATTCGATGGTCTTAACGATACCCACTTCAAATTTTGTTTCGGGATACCAGCCTAAGGCATCCGTTATCTTGGTGGGGTCGATGGCATAACGCTGGTCATGACCGAGGCGGTCCTTCACGAACGTTATCAGATCTTCGTTTATCCAACTGATGTCAATCTGTCCGTCGGCATCTTTCACTTGCTTTTTCAGGACTGCACGGTATTTCGGCTCCTCTTCCATGAGACGGCGGATAGTAGCGATAGTCAGTTTCACAATCTCCAGATTGGTCTTTTCGTTGTGGCCGCCTACGTTATAAACCTCACCTTCCACGCCTTTGCGCACTACAAGGTCGATGGCCTTACAGTGGTCTTCCACGTACAGCCAGTCGCGTACATTGCTGCCGTCACCGTACACTGGCAGGTTCTTGCCTTCAAGGATATTCTTTATAATCAGCGGAATCAGTTTTTCCGGGAAGTGATACGGGCCGTAGTTATTGGAACAGCGGGTAATGGTGACAGGCATTTTGTAGGTATCATGATAGGCCATCACCACCATATCGGCACTGGTCTTGGAAGCGCTGTACGGGCTATGCGGACACAGCGGGGTCTTCTCCGTGAAGAAGCCTTCCGCTCCCAGCGAACCGTAAACCTCGTCCGTAGATACCTGATGATAGCGCACTCCGTTACGCCAGGTAGGATAGCCTGACTCGTCCTTACCCGTCACCCATGCACGACGGGCGGCATCCAGCAGATTCTGAGTACCCAGAATGTTGGTCATAAGGAACAGTTGCGGATTCTCGATACTGCGGTCTACATGGCTTTCGGCTGCGAAGTTCACCACATAATCGAATTTATATTTGGCAAACAGTTCGTCGGCAAGGATACGGTCGCAGATGTCGCCTTTCACGAAGAAGCAACGTTCATCATCGATGTCCTTGGCAATAGTACCTAAATTGCCCGCATAGGTCAGGGCATCCAATATTACAACTTTTATATCGTCGTGCTTTGCCAGAATATACTTTATATAATTAGCTCCGATAAAACCGGCAGCACCGGTTACAAGATAAGTCTTCATAAATTAAAAAATTGAGAATTAAAAATTAAGAAATAGAGAAGTCACATGTTTCTTGTCAGCGGTACGAGTCTGCAAGTTCCATCAGATATTTGCCATATTCGGTTTTTCCGAGCTGTTCACCGAGACGATGGAGCTGGTCTACGTCTATCCAGCCTTTGCGCCATGCTATCTCCTCAATACAGCTCACACGGAATCCCTGACGGTTCTGTATGGTAGCAACGAAATTGCTTGCTTCGAGCAGGCTGTCGCAATTACCCGTATCCAACCAGGCGAATCCACGTCCGAAGAGTTCCACTTTCAGCGTTCCTTCTTCCAGATAAAGACGGTTGAGGTCGGTTATTTCATATTCACCGCGGGCGGAAGGCTTCAAGGCGGCGGCCTTTTCCGTTACAGTAGAATCGTAGAAGTACAAACCGGGAACCGCATAATTGCTCTTGGGCTGTGCCGGTTTCTCTTCCAGAGAGATGGCCTTGCCGTCGGCATCGAACTCTACCACGCCGTATGCACGCGGGTCTTTTACATAATAACCGAAGATACATGCACCCTTCTCGATAGAAGCGGCACGCTTCAACATGGCGGAAAAGCCCTGACCATAGAACATATTATCGCCCAAGATAAGGCATCCCGGCTCACCGTTCAGAAATTCCGCTCCAAGCACGAAAGCCTGTGCCAGTCCGTTGGGCTTTTACCTGTATCTTATAAGAAAAAGACATACCAAGCTCCTCGCCTGTTCCTAACAAATCGCGAAACATGGGTAGGTCGCGCGGAGTGGAGATAATCAGCACTTCACGTATTCCCGCCAGCATCAATGTGGAAAGGGGGTAGTAAATCATGGGTTTGTCGTAGACCGGCATAATCTGCTTGGAGATAGCCTTTGACAATGGATAGAGACGAGTGGCGCTGCCACCTGCAAGAATAATTCCTTTCATATTTCAGTTCTTTATTGGATTGACTTCAAATGTAGAATAAAATAAGAAGGAGGACAATGCCCCACGGCTCTCGTTGCTATTCAGGGCACAAAGTTCTGAAAAAGTTCTGACATGACAAAATAATAAAGTCAAAATCAGCCGGCAAGCTCTATGACTTCAAGGTCTTTGAACACGCCGTTATCCACAACGAAACGCACCATGGTACGCACTTTATGAAAGCCGTAAATGCCCGCTGCGCCGGGGTTTATATGAAGCATGCCCAGTGTCTTGTCGAACTTCACCTTCAATATATGCGAATGACCGCTGATGAACAGCTTGGGCGGATGCACCAGGATGCTTCCCTGTATGGACGGATCGTATTTGCCGGGATAGCCGCCGATGTGTTTCATCAGCACCTCGGCGCCGTCTACCGTAAAACGGAGCACCTGCGGATAGAGCCGGCGCAGATCCTGCCCGTCTATGTTGCCGTACACCGCACGGAACGGACGGAAAGCCGCCAGCTTCTGTGCCACTTCCAACGTACCGATGTCACCTGCATGCCATATTTCATCACACGGCTCGAAGTACTGCAAATACTTCTCATCCCAATACCCGTGCGTATCCGACAGTAAACCAACTTTTGTCATTTTTCATTTGTTTATATGTGCAAAGGTAGCTATATTTGGAAAATAAACCTAATCTTATTTATGGAGAGCAGATATTTCAAGCGCGACATCAGTTGGTTGTCATTCAACTACCGGGTATTGCTGGAAGCGGAAGACGATACACTGCCGCTGTACGAGCGCATCAACTTTATATCCATATACTCGTCCAACCTGGAAGAGTTCTACAAAATACGTGTAGCCGACCATAAGGCCATTGCCACCGGCGCCGCACACAGCGATGAAGAGAGTGTGCAGTCCGCCATGCAACTGGTGTCCGAAATCAACGAAGAGGTGAACCGCCAACTGGAAGAGCGTATCCGCATCTACGAACAGAAAATACTGCCCGCCCTGCGGCAACAGCACATCATCTTCTACCAGAGCCGCAACGTAGAGCCTTTTCATAAAGAATTCCTGCGGAGCTTCTTCCGGGAAGAAATCTTTCCGTATCTCTCTCCCGTACCCGTCAGCAAGGACAAGGTAATATCATTCCTGCGCGACAACCGCCTGTACCTTGCCATACGACTGTATCCGAAAGGAGACAAGGGCACAGAGGGACAAGCAAACAAAGGAAGAACTCCCCAATACTTCGTGATGAAGCTGCCCTACAGCAAAGTGCCCCGCTTCATCGAACTTCCATCCCGCGAGAAAAAACCATTACCTGATGTTTACCGAAGATATAATCAAGGCAAACCTCAACCTTATTTTCCCCGGCTACGATGTTGATTCCAAGCTACTGCATCAAATCTCCCGTGACGCTGACATATTAATTGACGACACCGCCAGCAGTGCCGACCTTGTCGCTCAACTCAAGAAGAAAGTGAAGAAACGTAAGATCGGTGACGTCTGCCGTTTCGTCTACGACCGTGGTATGCCTCATGACTTTCTGGACTTTCTGGTAGACGCCTTCCATATTCAGCGTGATGAACTTGTCCCCGGCGACAAGCACCTGAATCTTGAAGACCTGCGTCATCTTCCCAACCCGAACAAATCTCTTCACAGCCTCGAAAAACCGAAGCCAATGAAGCTGACCATCCTCGACGAAAAAGAATCTATCTTCAACTACGTTGCCAAGAAGGACCTGTTATTATATTACCCTTATCACTCTTTCGAGCACTTCATCCATTTCCTGTACGAAGCCGTACACGAACCCACCGTGCGCGAAATCATGGTAACCCAATACCGCGTTGCGGAAAACTCCGCAGTTATCAACACCCTGATAGCCGCCGCACAGAACGGCAAGAAAGTAACCGTTTTCGTAGAGCTGAAAGCCCGTTTCGACGAGGAGAACAACCTTGCCACCGCCGAGATGATGAAAGCCGCCGGTATCAATATCCTGTTCAGCCTGCCCGGACTGAAGGTACATGCCAAAGTAGCCCTTGTGCTGCGCCGCGACAGACAAGGTCACAAACTGCCCAGCTATGCCTACATCAGCACCGGAAATTTCAACGAAAAGACCGCCACGCTCTATGCCGACTCCGGTCTGTTCACCTGCAACCCCATACTCGTAAACGACCTGCACAACCTGTTCCGCACTTTTCAGGGCAAGGAAAATCCCGTGTTCCACCGCCTGCTGGTGGCACGCTTCAACCTGATTCCCGAACTGAACCGCCTCATCGACCATGAAATAGAACTGGCGAAAAGCGGAAAACAAGGAAGGATTATACTCAAAATGAACGCCCTGCAAGACCCCGCCATGATAGACCGCCTGTACGAAGCCTCGCAGGCCGGAGTCAGGATAGACCTTATTGTACGGGGTATCTGCTGCCTCATTCCCGGACGGAAGTACAGCCGTAACATCCGTGTAACACGTATTGTGGATACATTTCTGGAACATGCCCGCGTGTGGTACTTCGGCAACGGCGGGAAGCCGAAACTTTTCCTCGGCTCGCCGGACTGGATGCGCCGGAACCTGTATCGCCGCATAGAGGCTGTAACCCCAATTCTGGACCCGGATTTGAAACGGGAACTGTCGGACATGCTTTCCATCCAGCTCTCGGACAAGCGCAAAGCCTGCTTTGTGGACGACCACCTGCGTAACCGCTGGAAATCAGCCCGTCCGCAAAAGGAGAAAGTACGGGCGCAATATACTTTCTACGAATACCTGAAAAGCGGAGAACTGAAAGTGGAAAGTTGAGAGAGAAGTTTGTAACATTTCTGTAACATATATGACATTTCCCTGCAACACGAAACACGTTCCTTTGCAACCGGAAATAAAATACATGTTATGGAAACTATCTACTTATGCATTGTCATCTTCCTGTTCGTCCTCGCGGTCTTCGACCTCGTCGTGGGTGTCAGTAATGATGCGGTTAACTTTCTACAATCTGCTGTCGGAGCCAAAGCAGCATCTTTCAAGACGATACTGTTTATAGCAGGTATCGGTGTATTCATCGGCGCTGCCCTCTCCAACGGCATGATGGACATCGCCCGTCACGGTATCTACCAGCCGGAGCATTTTTATTTTGCGGAAATCATGTGTATCCTGTTGGCAGTGATGCTGACAGACGTGGTACTGCTGGATGTATTCAACACCATGGGAATGCCGACGTCCACCACCGTATCCATGGTCTTTGAGCTGCTGGGCGGAACCTTTGCCCTCGCCCTCATCAAAGTGTACGGCAGCGATACGCTCGGACTGGGCGATCTTATCAACACAGACAAGGCATTGTCCGTTATCATGGCGATATTCGTATCCGTAGCCATCGCCTTCTTCTTCGGTATGCTGGTGCAATGGCTGGCACGTATCGTCTTCACCTTCAACTATACCAAAAAGATGAAGTACAGCATCGGTATCTTCGGCGGTATCGCAGCTACTTCCATCATCTACTTCATGCTGATAAAAGGTTTGAAGGACAGTTCTTTCATGACTCCCGAAAACAAGCACTGGATACAGGAGAATACTGCTATGCTCATCGGCTGCTTCTTCGTGTTCTTCACCATATTGATGCAGGTGCTGCACTGGTGCAAGGTAAACGTATTCAAGATAGTGGTGCTTCTGGGTACTTTCGCCCTCGCCCTCGCCTTTGCCGGCAACGACTTGGTGAACTTCATAGGTGTGCCCCTTGCCGGTTACTCCTCTTTCATCGACTATACGACCAACGGCACTGCCGCAGGTCCCGACGGCTTCCTGATGACCTCACTGCTCGGCCCTGCCAAAACACCGTGGTACTTCCTTATCGGTGCGGGCGCCATCATGGTATATGCGCTGTGCACATCCAAGAAAGCACACAATGTAATCAAGACTTCCGTCGACCTCTCCCGCCAGGACGAAGGTGAAGAGAGCTTCGGCAGCACTCCCATAGCACGTACACTGGTACGTTTCAGTATGACGATAGCCAACGGACTTTCCAAAGTGATGCCCGAAAGCGGCAAACGCTGGATTGAGACCCGTTTCCAAAAGGACGAAGCCATCATTGCCGACGGTGCGGCGTTCGACTTGGTACGTGCCTCCATCAATCTGGTACTTGCCGGCCTGCTCATTGCCCTGGGTACTTCACTGAAACTCCCGCTCTCCACCACTTACGTTACTTTCATGGTGGCTATGGGTACTTCCCTTGCCGACCGCGCCTGGGGACGCGACTCCGCCGTATTCCGTATCACCGGCGTACTGAGCGTTATCGGCGGCTGGTTCATCACTGCCGGAGCGGCGTTTACCATCTGTTTCTTCGTTACCTTCGTAATTCATTTCGGCGGTACAATCGCTATCATCGCCCTTATCGGTCTGGCAGTATTCATGCTGATACGCAGCCAGGTAATGTACAAGAAGCGCAAAGAGAAGGAAAAAGGAAACGCTACCATCAAGCAACTGATGCAGAGCACGGACAACATGGAGATTCTGGAATTGCTGCGCAAGCACACCCGTGAGGAATTGGGCAAAATACTGGAATTTACGGAAGATAACTTCGAACGCACCGTTACCGCTTTCCTTCACGAAAACCTGCGCGGACTGCGCCGGGCAATGGGTTCCGTGAAGTTCGAGAAACAACTGATTAAACAGATGAAACGTACCGGTACGCTTGCCATGTGCCGCCTGGACAACAATACGGTGCTCGAAAAAGGACTTTACTACTACCAGGGCAATGACTTTGCCAGCGAACTGGTATATAGTGTGGGACGTCTTTGCGAACCGTGTCTGGAGCATATCGACAATAACTTCAAACCGCTCGACACCATCCAGAAAGGCGAGTTTGCCGATGTAACGGAAGACATCGTTTACCTGTTGCAGGTGTGCCGCCACAAGCTGGAGAACAACAACTACAATAACTTCGAGGAAGATATACACAAAGCCAACGACCTGAACGGCCAGCTCGCCCACCTGAAACGCGAAGAGTTACAGCGCATTCAAAGCCAGTCCGGCAGCATTAAGGTAAGCATGGTGTATCTGACGATGATACAGGAAGCACAGAATATTGTGACCTACTCCATCAACCTGATGAAGGTGAGCCGAAAATTCCAGGCGGAAGAGTAAGGACATTCCTTTATCAACCGAAAGTCAAGCGATATACATTTTGCTAAGAGGTTGTCAAAACTAAAATGAGCCTCTGAAAAGTTACAGATTGTAATTATAACCTTTAAAAGGGTCGTATCAAACTCCACTTTGAGAGTTATGATACGACCCTTTCCTCAATTCTTTCAGAATGTGCAAATTTCAAGTTAAAAATTTATCTCCTCAAAATTGAATTTTGGCACACTCCCTGTTTTTTCCATAGAGTGCCGGAGCCTATTTCAGCCCCATTTTTCCGCCCGTTGCAGCATAAACGCGCGGGCAGCTTCATACTCATTGGGAATGACGCCGTCCAATATGGCATCCTTAATAGCACTCTTCAATGCACCCACTTGCTGGCAGGGGGGGAGATTGAATGTTTTCATAATCTCCTCACCGCTGACAGGAGGCTGGAAGTTACGGATACGGTCGCGCTCTTCCAAGTCCTTCAGTTTCTGACGCACCAGTTGGAAGTTGTTCAGAAAGCGCTGCTTGCGCTCCATATTCTTGGAAGTGATATCGGCCTCACACAAGGTCATGAGGTCGTCTATATCATCGCCAGCCTCAAACAGCAGGCGACGTACGGCCGAGTCGGTCACCACATCATCCGCTATCACTATGGGACGCATGTGCAACCCTACCAGCTTCTGCACGTATTTCATCTTCTCATTCATGGGAAGCTTCATTCTCCGGAAGATATCGGGTATCATCTTCTCGCCGATGAAGTTATGGTTGTGGAATGTCCACCCAGCACGAGGTTCCCAGCGTTTGGTCGCCGGTTTGGCTATATCGTGCAGAAGGGCTGCCCAGCGCAGCCAGAGGTTATCGGTCTTTTTGCTGATATTATCGAGCACTTCGAGCGTATGGTAGAAGTTGTCCTTATGCGCCCTGCCATTACGGGTTTCAACGCCTTGCAAGGCAACCAGTTCCGGGAAGATGAGCTGCAACAGGCCCGAACGGTCCAAGTCTATAAATCCTTTGGACGGGACGGGAGAGAGCAGAATCTTGTTCAGCTCGTCTGCAATGCGCTCTTTGGATATGATGGAGATGCGCTCTTTGTTGCGGCATAAGGACTCGAAAGTATCATCGTCGATATAGAAATTCAGTTGGGTGGCAAAACGGATACAACGCATCATGCGCAGAGGGTCGTCGCTGAAGGTGATGTCCGGGTCGAGCGGCGTGCGGATGGTCTTCTCCTTCATGTCCGCCATGCCGCCGAAGGGGTCTACCAACTCGCCGTAACGCTGACTGTTCAGGCAGACTGCCAAGGCATTAATAGTAAAATCCCGGCGGTTCTGGTCGTCTTCCAGCGAGCCGTCCTCAACAATCGGTTTGCGCGAATCGTGCGTGTAGGATTCTTTACGTGCACCCACAAACTCCACTTCCGTGCCGTGATACTTTAACTGCGCCGTCCCGAAATTCTTGAAAAACAGAAAGATGCGCGCCGCGACCCAAACGCCTGGCAAGCGCCTCGGCCATTACAATGCCGCTGCCCACTACTACCACATCGATATCTTTGGAAGGACGCTGCAGGAATATGTCGCGCACGTAGCCGCCGACTACGTAGCACTCCAGTCCCAATTCATCCGCTGTTTCGGAAATCCGCTTAAATATGCTGTCACTGAAACGCTGCTTCAGTTCTTCTGTCGTCAATTCAATCATTTGTCAATAAATCATTTTGA